>OLPZ01002302.1_pt1 | contig 11178 bp, 10 predicted proteins | sample 1672711 | NCBI WGS metagenome assembly OLPZ01 (sample SAMEA3136716, study PRJEB25190) | human gut metagenome
TTTAATACAGTCAACATGGTCCCCAATGGTTTACTTCTTAAAGGTAAAAAATTTAAATTAATTGGAGTAAGACTCTTCATAACAACGATTGTTGGAGGCCTTGTTGCAATTGTTCTTGCGTATGTGGGACTTGGAGTGTTTGCTCTGGTTGCGAACATAAACATTACAGCGATACTGGTTTTTCTGTGGAATTATCTCTCAATAAAGAAAGAGCTTTCCTTTACTGATTTACATATTGTTTCTTCAATGAAGGTAATCGCAAAATATTCGCTTTTTCAAGCCGGTGCAAATTTTGTAAATTATTTTGCTAGGAACCTAGATCATCTTGTTATTGGTAGAGCATTTAATTCCGTATCTTTAGGGTTATATGATAAGGCTTACAAACTGACAGCGTATCCAATTACGTTCGTTCCACAAGTGTTAGCCAGTGTGATACAACCATTCTTGGCTAAGTATCAAAATGATAAATATCGACTTCGTGATTTTTATCATAAAGTAACTTTTGTATTAGCGATAGTTGGAGCATATGTTACATTTTTATTTGTATTATGTTCAAATGAAATTGTCACCATATTCTATGGTGACAATTGGAAGAACTGCATACCGCTATTTGCTATTCTTTCATGTTCATTATTTTGTCAATTATTAGGTAATATCACTGGTCCAATGCTACAAAGTGCGGGACGCACTGATTTACTTCTGAGGCAGACATCAATTGCGACGGTTATTATTGTTGTTTCCATGTTACTAGGAGCATCGACTGGTAATTTGACCAATCTTGCAATTGGTGTTGCTCTTGGTTACTGCTTGCAAATATTCACTTGCGTGTATTATGTGGAAAAAATTGCTCTTGAAGGTCAAATTCGAGACTATTGCAAGGAAGTTGTGACTCCTCTTATGTGTGGTCTCGTTGCTTTTGTCCCGTGTATGCTGTGTAAGAGGAATTTTCTTTCTTCTCTGAATACGTGGATTTCTCTTTTGATATGTACTTTTTCCTTTACTGGTTTATTTGTTCTAGTTGTTGCTTTGACTGGTGGATTTAAAAAATGTTTGAATATTTTGCGCAGATAATATCTATATTTATTGTAAGTATTTATTGCATTAAAAATCTATCTTATTAATAATACGGCTTGAAGCTTCGAAGAAGGGACTGGATATAATGAAAGAGTCAAATTTGATTTCTGTCATCATTCCGACGCTGAACCAGGGTAGCCAGATTACCGTGTTGCTCGATAAACTGATTGGCCAGAGCCTGTCGCCTGCGGAAATCATCGTCGTTGATTCCCAGTCGGATGATGGCACTCCGGCTTTGGTGAGTCAGTATATTGCAAACCATACTGGTCAGAACATCAGATTCATCGGAATCGAACGCAAGGATTTCGATCATGGTGCCACTCGGGATATGGCTTTACGCGAATCCAATGGCGATTTCGTCCTATTTCTGACCCAAGATGCCATGCCTGCGAATGAGCACTATATCGAAAATCTCATGAAACCTTTTTCTGATGAAAAAGTGGCTTTGGTCACTGGGCGTCAGATTGCACGCCCGGATGCACGCCCTGCCGAGCGTCTGGTCCGGGAATTCAATTATCCCGAACAATCCCATATCCGTGACGCTTCCGATATCGAACGATTGGGCATCAAGGCGTTCTTTGCCTCCGACGTGTGCGCGGCGTATCGCCGCTCGGCATATCTTGCAGTTGGAGGGTTTGAGCATCCGATTGACACCAACGAAGACATGTTGATCGCCGCCGCGTTCCTTCATGCCGGATACAAAATCGCGTACGAGGCGAGTGCGGAAGTCGTTCACTCGCATAATTTCACACTCAAGCAGCAGTATAAACGCAACTATCTCATGGGTAAGGAGATCCAGAAGCACGCGGCGTTGTTGGGTGGTGCGAAAGTTGCAGGCGAGGGAATGGCGCTGGTCAAATATGTCATCCAAGGCTTGGCCAAAGGGTGTCATTTCTGCGAAATCATAAGATTCTGCTTCGACTGCGCGGCTCGACTACTCGGCAATCGCGCTGGAGCATCGGACGGAGCAAAGCTCTAAAACGAGTCTTCGTCTGAGTGCCAATATCAGAAAACGGAGATTCGTTGTAAAGCTTCACTCCAACCGCGGCCTTACGGCACCTGCGTGAACTTCAGATCCTTAAGGTAGTTCTTGCCGGAGGTCTGGTCATATTGCACCAGCTTGTAGTCGGCAAGCAGTTGCTTGACCTTCTTCGAAAGATGCTTCGTGTCAATCGTATTGCCATCACGGTCAAGATAGGTGGCATGCCCCTGGCCTATACCGCCGCTGGAGGTGATCACTCGACTCATGGCCGGCACCTCCTGATGCAGTTCGGTCAGCATGGCAAGGAACGGTGACACCTTGGCGTTCATATGTTCGGCGGCCATGGCCATGAAGTAATTCGACGAGGTATAGGCGGTTTCGGTCTGGTCCAGCTTGGTGTCATGTGAGGCTGACGCATTGTTCGACCAGATGAAATAGTCGGTCTCATGCAACGTCACCTTGTTGTTCGCATCCTTATTGGCGGTGGAATAGATGCCAGGCAGATGGTCGCCGTAGAAGATCACGGTGATCGGTTTGTCGATCTGATTGAGTTGGTCGAGGAAGTCGGCTGTTTCCTGATCGGTGTAGTTCACGCCCTTGGCATATGTGTTGATGTCGTTGCGTTCACTGTCGGAAATGTTCTCCGACGTGTCGGCCTCCACAAACTCGTTATTGTCGTAGTAGTCGCCGTATGGCGTGTGGTTCTGCATGGTCACGAGCTGCAGGAACTGCGACTTGTCGCTATCCTTCTGCTCATTGATCAAATCGAGAACGTTCTGGTATGCCTCACTGTCGCTCACATACGGCGAACGGTCGATGGTGCCGGTGTGCGTGAGCGGTTCCTCGCTGTCGCATGTATACAGATACGAGAACTTGAATTTCTTGTAGTCAATGTTGCGCAGATACATGCTCTGCTGGAACGGATGCACCGCAGTGGTGGCGGATTCGCCGTACTTCTGCGTCCAAATCTGATTGAACGAGTACGGGTCGCTCTGATTCGGCACAAGTTGCTGGTACGGCACAATCAAAGAATCGTTGAAATTGGCCAGATTCATACCGGTCAATGCCTGGTATTCGATATTCGCGGTGCCTCCACCATAGCCGGGGGAGAGCATCAGGCCGGATGTCGTGAAGTTCTTGATAGTGCGGATGTTCGGCATTGGGTCGATGCTGAAACTCACGCCCGGCACGCGCGTCGGATCGGAGAAGGACTCCGACAGAACCAGGATCACCGTACTATCGGTCAGTTCACTGCCACGGCTCTGATTGATGGTCTCCGCTGCGGCGGAATAGCGTTCGGCGATCTGCTCCATGGTCTTCTGGCTGTAGTTCTCCGGCTTATCCATGGCCTTGACCTTGGTCAGACTCAGGAACGTGGTTGCCGGGCCATTGTTCTGCGCGTCCATCAGGGAATTCCACAATTCCGGACGGTAGCCCATATCCGTAGCCCAGGAATAGGACCATGAATCAGGTGTGCTTAGGCCCACCGTATATGAGCCGAGCAACACCACGCTGAGCACGGCCGCGAGAATACGGCAGACATTACCGACAATGTTCTTGACATTCGCGATCGGATGGCGCCACGAGCAATGGATGAATTTCCTACGGCCATCAAATACGAACAGGATCACGCATATCAGCAGGAACCAGAGCAGAACTTGGATCGCACCGTTGACGAGTGCTTCGCTGGCCTTAGGTATGAACGACATGATGCTGCCGGTGTCACCGCCTGAAACGAACGTCAGATCAGCCGGAATGATTGGTTCGTTGCGTAATTGCACCTTGATGCTGTTGGCCACGCCATATGCGGTCATGACGGTGCCGAATATGATGGTCGCGATCCAGAATCTGTTCGTAATGAAAATCAGCGCAAGATACACTAATCCCAAACCAACGAAATTGATGAGGAATACGTATTTCTGCTCCAACCACATCTGGCTGACGAATTTCGTCAGCTGACCGGCCACGCTTTGCATAATCTTGGTGGTGTCGTCGATTTGCGCGTCGTCGGCATATTCCGGCTCGCTGCACATGCCCCACTGCAGGAAGATGACCTCCGCCGAGGTAAGCAGCATGAACACGACCGTGTAGAACGCATAGGAGAACTTCATGCGCCTGCGCCACAGGCCGTACAGCATCTTGGCGATGTCGATGAACTTGCGTACGGGTTTCAGATTAGTGAAAGCGCGCCATCGATCATGTACCTTCGCCGCGGCACGGCATACGGTTGCGGCCGTTCGCTGAGCGGCCTGATGAACGGACCGTGCGGCGGCATGCACCTTACGTACCGTGATTACGGCCAGTTCCTCAGCCTTGCCGGTTGTGACGAGCGGGCTGGACGCCGCCGATATCGCGGTTGAGGCCGACTGTGTTTGCACAGACGCTGGCATCGAGGTCTGCGCTGGTGCGCCGACGGCCCTGACATTGCGCTTGGCAGGCCTCACGCTTGATTGCATGCCTTGCGTATACAAGCTGTAACGGGTGACGTTGCGTGGCGTGGAATGGCGCCGCTGCGTAGCTTTGCGTCGTGGGCCTTTGCATTGCGTAGCCGACGGGTGAATCACTCGCTTGCTGACGAACAGTGATTGTTCCCGCGGCTGGTCTGTCGATGCGTTGGCTGGCTGGAAGGCGTTTCTGGTGCTGAAAAGTGAGATGTTCATACGTTGGCCGACTGCGGGTGAAGAAGGAGCGGAAAGGGGATGCGTTTTGCCGATAACAGATCCAAGCCGTTTGCTGGAGGCGACCGGTTGCAGATATGGAAGGTCTTTCGAATGACCATTGGCCAGAATGTTCTGCATCGTCGCGTCCTTCGGAGGTATTTCTGTTCATCTGACTTACTTGCATATGCAAGGTAAATTCTGCGTGAATCAGAGCCATTCTAATGGCGTAGTCTGGACGAAAAAGGTGGCTTACGGGTTGCGGAACATCTGCTGTGTGTTTGCGGCATGATCCCTGCGAGCGAACATCGCTGTCGGGGGTATTGAACGGAACGTACGATGCGTGTCAGGCGTTGGCAAAATGCTTATGAAATCGATTGCGTTGTTGGCGGCGACGGTGCCGCCAACGATTGACACAACCTATCGGGCCATCTTCCGGGCCGTTCGGTTTCCATAGGGCGAACCGCGGTCGGAAGAGGCCGTCGATGGCGGATTCGGCTATTTGGCGGAATCGAGCTTCATTTCCTGTGAGGCGAGAACGGCCTTGACCGCGGAATCAAGCTCATTGGTGATATTGCGCAGGTTGTCGGCGTAGTCTTTGATGTCGTTGGTGGCCTTGGTGAAGTCATCCGCATTGCCCTTGGCTGGGCAGGTCGGCGCATCGTCGACGGCGTCAGCAAGCTTCATCGCATCCTTGAGCGTTTCCAATGTGGAACCGTTCGCAACATCGTCGACCGTCAGTTTTGCGGCTTGTTCGGCTTCGGACTGCGCCTCTTTGAAGCTGTCTTGATGCACGGTCAGCGTCTTCGCGTTCAACTTGCAGGTGTCGCTGGCGGCTTGCGTCAGTTCTCGCTGATTGCCGATGATGATGGTCACGGCGACGGTTAATATGATCGCGATAACCGCCACTATGGCGATTGCGGCAATCACGCGCCTTGATTTAGCATTGCTTTTTTCGATCTTCACAGTTTCTTTCCCTCTATCTTGTTGCTTGTGAATTCCAACGAGACTTGATGAGCATACAAAAAATCCATGAGAAAATCGCTTACTGAGAAAATGACTTCGTGTTTTTCCTCTGTGAGAGGAATAGTTGCGGCATGTGACTTCGCGAAGAGGTTTGCATGGTTCGGGTGGCGCTACGGGCCGCCGTGTCCGATCGGCACGGTGCCATGCCGACGCACGGTGCGCAAGTGAATATCGGCACAGCGCGTTGCGGTCCATGATGATTTTATGCTAGAAGGAACGATGTTCTAAGGGGGCTGTATGGCACGGCGTGCAACGCTGAAAGACGTGGCGCGGACGGCGGGAGTGTCGGTGACCACCGTGTCGCTGGTGCTTAACGGACGTCCGGCACGCGTGTCGAAGGAGAAGCGCGAGCTTATCGCCAAGGCGGCCAAAGAACTGCATTACGTGCCTAACCAGAGCGCGCGCAGCCTGGTGACCAAACAGTCGAAACTCGTGGCGCTGATTGTGCCCGACATCGAAAACCTGTTTTTCGCCGCACTGTCGAAATGCGTGGAAGATGAGTGCGCCGCACAAGGCTATTCGTTGATTGTGGCCAATTCCGACGATTCGCGTGCCACCGAACATGATCTGATGGTCCGGCTCGCCTCCCGAGGTGTCGATGGCATGATGCTGATTCCCGCGCGCGAGTCCTGCGCCGCCGAAGACGAGCTGCGAGCCGACGTGGAGCAGGTGGCCTGTCCGGTGGTGCTCATCGACCGCCTCGTACAGAACGGCTGGTGCGATGCCGTCGGATTCGACAACTATGTGGGCGGCCGTCTCGCCGCACGGTACCTGTTGGAAGGCGGGCACCGTCATATCGGCATCGTGACGGGCGATGTCGCGGAATCGAGTGCGCTTGACCGCAAACGTGGTTTCGTGGATGCCATCGAACAGACGGGGGAGCGTTTCGATCCCGCACTGTGCGTTGCGGGTGACTACCGTTTCGACAGCGGATATCATGCTGCCGATCGAATTATCGACGGCGGTGCCACGGCAGTGTTCTGCTGCAACGATGTGATGGCCTTGGGATTCCGCCAGCGCCTTGCCGAGCGTGGACTGCAGGTGACGCAGGACATGCAGGTGATCGGCTACGACAATATCCTCAAGAGATTCGGCCTTGGCCTGCACATGACCACCGTCGAGCAAAGCGTCACCGATCTGGCGGAAGCCTGTTGGCGGATGCTCTCCGTCCGCATCGACGCCGCGATTGGCCGCATCGGCGCAAAAGACGGGAATGATTCCGACTCCGTGAGTGCTGAAGACGGAGGCGAACGCCCTTGGCTGCGCCATCCGCGAGTCCAGCTGCTCACTCCGAAACTGGTTCAGGCCGCCTGCGCCTAGACGCATAGCTCCTTCCTTCCGGCGGATTGCGCCATCCTGTAGGCGTCGACGCCGAAGTCGTGACGGATGAGGCTGGTTCCAGCGGTGGGACAAACAGCGACACGCAGATATGTGAGTGTTTTGACTCTCTTGATAAAACGCTTTATCATGAATCCAACAGCAAATCGAGAATGTACTCGCTGCTTTTTATGCAACAAAGCTGACGACAATGGGACGTGTGGTGGCGGACCGTCGTCAGTCCGTCAATGAGGAAAGGCATAACCATGAAAAAACTGATTCTGGATTTGGATACCGGTGTTGACGACGCTCTGGCCATCTCCTACGCCTTGGGAAGCCCGGAGATCGAACTCATCGGCATCACCGGCACCTACGGCAACGTGCTCGTCGAACAGGGCGTTCGCAACGCTCTGGCCGTAACCGACCTGCTCGGACATCCGGAAGTCAAGGTCTACCAAGGACTGCCGCACTCCAGCACCACCGACCATTTCGACGTACTGCCGATCTCTGCGTTCATCCACGGCGAAAACGGCATCGGCGACGTGACCATTCCCGACTCCAACCGCTCCGTCGAAACCGAATCCGCGGTCGACTTCATCATCGACGCCGTCAAAACGTACGGCAAGGACCTCGTCTACGTACCGACCGGTCCGATGACCAACATCGCGGCCGCACTCGACAAGGCGCCGGAAATCAAGGGTGAAATCGGCGAAATCGTACTTATGGGCGGTGCTCTGACCGTTCCAGGCAACGTGAACGCGTGGACCGAAGCCAATATTTCACAGGATCCAGACGCAGCCGACCGTCTGTTCCGCTCCGGCGCACCCGTGACCATGATCGGCCTCGACGTGACCCTGCAAACCCTGCTCACCTACAAGGAAACCCAGCAGTGGCGTGAGCTCGGCACCAAGGCCGGTACGTTCCTGGCCGACATGACCGACTACTACATCAAGGCCTACGAGACCACCGCACCGCATCTTGGCGGTTGCGGCCTGCATGATCCGCTCGCCGTGGGCGTGGCGGTCGATCCGACGCTCGTGACCATGCTCGACATCAACATGAAGGTCGATGTGGACGGCCCGACCCGTGGCCGCACCATCGGCGACGAAACCAGACTCAACGATGCGAACAAGACCATGAAGGTGGCCATGGGCGTGGATGTGCCGAGGTTCCTGAACGAGTTCATGACGCGTATTTCCGGGCTTGCCAAGGGCGCGAAATAAGGTTGCGCGCCCTAGATTGCGCGTTCCGCTTCCCTATTGAATGTGAAATTTGAAAGTAGTCGATCATATGACTCATAACAATGCAAACGTATCCGCCGATCCGTTCGACGATCCGGTCACCAGCAACAAGATGGCCATCCGTGCCCTGATTCCGCTGCTCATCACCTTCGTACTCGGCACCCTGTGCCTGCAGGGCTTCAACCTTGTGTTCCAGCAGGTCGGCGCCGATGTGGGTGCGCCGAACCAAGCCTCCCTGATCACCGCGTTCCCGAGCATCGTACTTGGCATCGTGTGCTTCATCTACGGTTCTCTGGGTGACTTCGTCTCCCTGCGTCGCCTCGTGACGGTCGGTCTTATCACCCTGTTCGTGGGCTCGCTGTTCGGCTTCATCGCCAACTTCTTCTTTGCCGCCAATCTGTGGACCGTCATCATCGCACGAGTGCTGCAGACCGCCGGCGAACAGGTGGCGGGCTCCGCCTTCCTGGTGGTCGCGACCAAATATCTGCGCAATGATCTGAAGGTGATTTTCTTCGGCCTGTTCACCGCCGCATATCAGCTGTCCGCATCCATTGGCGTGTTTGCGGCGGGTATGTTGAGCTCCATCGCATGGCAGTATCTGTTCCTGATTCCGGCGGTGACCATTCTGTTCCTGCCGATCCTGCTCAAGACCCTGCCGGCCAAGAGCGGCAACGGCCAGAAGGTCGACGCGCTCGGCTTCGTGATCTTCGGCTTCGCAACCGCGTTCCTGACCCTGTTCTTCTCGTACATGGCATGGTGGATGCTCGTGGTGTCCGTACTGTTGTATGCGGCGTTCGGCGTGTACATCAACAAGGCCTCCAACCCGTTCATCACCCCGGCGTTCTTCAAGAACACCCGCTGGCTACGTGCGATCAGCCTGATCCTCGTGTTCTACTTCGTGAACTACGCACTGTCGCCCATCTTCAACGCCATCGGCACCAAGCTGTACGGTATGACCACCACGCAGGTGTCGCTATACATCGTGTGGGCGTACGTGGTCGCCGCCGTCGTGGGCACTTGCTCCGGACTCATCGTCGGTAAGATCGGCATCAGGGCGGGGCTCGTGACCGCCGGTACGCTGATGTTCGTCGGATGGACGGGTGCCGCGTTCTGCGTGAATTCCGGCTTCCTGGTGCTCACCCTGTTCGCCTGCGTGTTCTACGCCGGCTGTGGTCTGATGTACTCGCCGGTCGTCTCCACCGTGCTGGGCACCATCGAAAAGGATGAGTCCGGCCGTGGCGTGGGCATGAACGATCTGGCCATGAACGTCTCGCCGTCCATCGGCATCGCCATCATCGGCAGCCTGCTCGGCTCCAACGCGATGGCCGGCTCCTCCATCGTCGGCACCACCGGCGATGCCGCAGGCTTCTCCAATCTGCTGCTTATCGGCTCCGTCACCGCGTTGCTGGGCCTGATCGTGTTCTTCGTGTTCAGGAAGAAGATCTACGAAGGCAATCATGCGCTGGAAACCGAACAGGCCGGAAAAGCCGAATAGGCCGAATAGGCCGAACAGTCCGAACGGTAAGTTTCACGGAATGTTTCACGGACGGTGGGCGGTACGGATGGATGAACCGCCCGCCGGTAATCTGAATCTTCGATAATTGACAATCATCGGAACACAACATCTTAAGGAGACAAGGATGGGCGCGATCGAAGTGCTCTCTGCATTGGATCGAATTCACGGCACGGTGTCGGTGATCGGCTCCATGAACGCGGACTACACCGTTACCGCGCAACGACTGCCAGGGCCGGGGGAGACCATCACCGGTGGCCCGTTGCAGCTGCTGCCGGGCGGTAAATCAGGCAATCAGGCCGCTGCGGCCGCGCGAATCGGCGCCACCGTGCAGATGTTCGGCGCGGTTGGCTCCGACAGCAATGCCGAATTCCTACTCGGCGCTCTGGCCGAGGCCGGTGTGAACACCACGCATGTGCGCCGCGTGCTCGGTCCGAGCGGAACCACCGTAATCACCGTGGACGCGGCCGGCGAGAACACCATCGTGTATTCTCCGGGCTCCAACGCACAGGTGACCGTGGATTATGTGGAATCCGTACGCGAGGCGCTGGTGCGTTCTTCCGTGCTCGGCTTGTGCCTCGAAAGTCCGATCGAGACGGTGACCGCCGCCGCGCGCATCTGCCATGAGGCGGGTGTGAAGGTGCTGCTCAACGATTCGCCGTTCACGCCGTCGCTGCCTGCGGAACTGGTGGCAGCCTCCGACATCCTGCTCGTCAATGAGCATGAGATGGCGCAGTTGCTCGGCATTGACGAGCCTGAGGATGATGACTGGGACGCTTTCGACTGGGGCCATGTTCTGGACGAAATGCGGTCGTTCGGTTTTGATCAGGCGATCGTGACATTGGGAGGCGACGGTTCCGTGGTGCTCGACGCTACTGCGGAAGAGCCGATTCAGCGCATTGCACCGGTTCGCGTGAAGGCCGTCGACACCACCGGTTGCGGCGATTCGTTCATGGGTACCGTGCTGGCCGGTCTCGCCTCCGGCATGTCACTGTCCGAGTCCGCGCAACTTGCCGCGTACGTGTCCGCCTATGCGGCCACGGGTTACGGTGCGCAGGCTTCTTATGGCAATGCCGCGCAGATTCGCGAGGCATTCGCCGAGTAGAGTCCGAGACGGCCGGCATAGCGGCGGTGCGGTTCGGTGAAATTGGATGTGCAAGCACGATTTGTCAAGACGGCTGTTTTGGCAAATCGTGCTTTTCATGTTCCCCTCAATGACTCCATGAGGCCGCATACTGAAGGCAATTGTGAGGTAAGGGGGTATGGATAGGTCGTCTGAGACGTAAATTGAGCCCATACGGTACAGAATCTGAACGCACTATCTTCGAAAAGGTCTTTTTTATCCGATCGTGCGCGGTCCAATCCGGA
>OLPZ01002310.1_pt1 | contig 11151 bp, 5 predicted proteins | sample 1672711 | NCBI WGS metagenome assembly OLPZ01 (sample SAMEA3136716, study PRJEB25190) | human gut metagenome
TGTCTGTCAACAATAAAACAGAAGGACTTTTTAACAGAAATCCCAGGATATTGGCTGCATTCCTCTGCAATTCTCCCACAGTAATTTTTCCTGCATGAAGCATTTCCTCCACATCGTCATTCTCCGGATTGGACTTCGCATCACTCACTACCATATAAATATCATTCTGGGCAGCTACCATAGGAGCTTTCGCAGTTACCTCTGCCTGATGACCCTCATAATTGGACTTCGCCCACCAGTCAGTCATGACAATACCCTGAAATCCCCACTCTTTTCTCAGAATGGTTGTACACAGATCATAGCTACCTGCAGTCCAGAGCCCATTTACACTTCCATAAGTAGTCATTACAGAACGTGCACCCCCCTCCTTTACTGCAATCTCAAATCCCTTCAGATAGATTTCTCTCAGACATCTCTCAGACATAACAGAATCAGAAGTACTTCGTCCCACTTCCTGATTATTTCCACAGAAATGCTTAATCGTACTTCCAATTCCGGATTTAGCCATTGCCTTCACCTGAGCCGCACAAATTCTTCCTGTGAGAAGCGGATCCTCAGAAATATATTCAAAATTTCGACCATTCAGTGGATTCCTGTGAATATTCATACCTGGTCCCAGCAGGGAATCAATCTTATTTAGTCGAAGTTCCCTCCCTGTCATTTCATACAGCTCACCCACAAGCTCCGTATTAAAAGTACAGCCCAGCAAAGTTCCATTTGGCAGAGAAAACGCTTTCGTACCGCAATCCATACGAATCCCTGACGGCCCATCCGCGCAGCATCCCACCGGGATTCCAAGAGCCTTCAAAGACTCTGTCACACCGCCAAATGCAGCTGCAGTTCCAGCAGTGACCTTTGGACTGCACATTCCTTCACCGCGGAACATGGCAATCAGATCCGCCTCACTGATCTGTGCCACAAACTCATCCATAGAAACTTTTTTATCCAGTACATCTGCCAGCTTATAGCCTTTATCTCCCGTATACTCCAGAGTCTTCGGCATTCTTTCCTCTCTGCGTTTATGTGGATCTGCTGTGCGGACAGGAACCTCTTCTGTTACTGCCTGATAAGTTCCATCCGCTCTCAGAACGGCTTTCATTCTCCGGAATTTCTCAATCGGTGCATATGCCTCCTGTAACTGTTCTATTACACGTAATTCTTCTTCGTAAATTCCTGCTGATTTCGCACTTCTTACATCACTGCCTGCAAAAATTTCATAAGTTCCCTCTTCCAGAACATAACAGGATTTGTGTCCTGTCACTCCACTGTCATCATAAGAGGCCATATCATATTTGGGAATGATGATAACAAGTTCTTCTTTTTCACCCGGTGCCAGTTCCCGGGTTTTTGCAAATCCGATCAGCTTTCTTGCCGGATTTCCAAGTTTACCCTGCGGTGCTTTTACATAAACCTGTACAACCTCTTTGCCCCTCACATCACCGATATTGGTAACCGTTGCAGCCACTGTGAGTTCATCCTCAGTATTCTTAAAAATCTCCGCCTTTGTCTCAAAATTCGTATAGGACAAACCATATCCAAACGGATACAGCACCTTATCCTTCGCAAATGTCTCAAAATAACGATAACCCACATAAATATCTTCCTTATAATAATTCTTATATGGATCACCAAAATTCTCCGTAGACGGATAATACTCAATCCTCTCAGCAATGGTATCTGTCAGCTTCCCACATGCACACACTTTACCGGTCAGCACATCAGCCACACCATTGCCACCTTCCTGACCACCCTGCCATGCATACAGCACAGCCTGAGGATGATATTTCTCCACCCAACTCATATCAATAATATTTCCAACATTCAGCACCACAACTGTGCACTTACTCACCTCACAGACCCGGCAGATCAAATCCTCCTCCGTCTCCGTCAGACAATAGCTTCCCGGATTCGTATTATTATCCTGATCTTCACCTGCAGTTCTTCCTATAATAATAAGCGAAACATCGTTGCTACGTGCGCAGTCCAGCATTTCCTCTGTAACTTCCATCTCTTTCTGAGACCATGGAACACGACCCCATCCCTGACCTTCATCATAAGGATTCTCTTTAATCCAGTTTGCATAAATACCCAGCAGTTTCTCATCCAGTTGAATCTCTTTACACTCCTTCAGCGCATCCAGAATTCCCACTACATATCTCGTATTCACCAGACCGCCGGAACCAAGTCCGCTTTTATAATAATGAAATGCCATGCGGCCAAAAACAGCCACACTCTCTCCCTCTCTCAAAGGAAGTGCCTGCTTCTCATTCTCCAGAAGTACACATCCCTCTGCGGCTGCCTGTCTCGCCAGTGTTGCATATTTCTCTAAATCCAATTTATAATCGTTCATGTTTTATCCTTTCTTTCTGAGAACAACATCTCTCAAGCGATGCAATGATCGTTCCGACCGTTTTTCCCCAATACTTTCTATTCCCCATCTTATCAGAAAAAATCTTTGCTGAAAACACTAAATATTTACAGGAAAATAATCCACCTTTCCTTCAAAACATCTTCAGCCTTTTACGGCACCAAGCGCGATACCTTTGGTAAAATATCTCTGTAAAAACGGATACAGGCATAAAATCGGTAGCATTGCAACAAACGCTATTGCCATTCTGACAGATGCAGATGGAATATCTGCAATTGCAACAGTTGACGCACCAGAAGCATTCTGTGTCAGTGCTGTCAAATCTGAAATCATCTTATTCAGAAGGTTCTGAATGCCATATAACTTCGTATCTCTAATATAGTACAGACCATTTGTCCAGTCATTCCAGTATCCTAATCCGGAAAGCAGACCCATGGCAATAAGAATGGGTTTACCCAGTGGCAATACAATTTTGAAAAAAATCTGGAATTGACTTGCACCGTCAATCTGAGCTGCTTCAAAAAGTGCATCCGGAATACTGGTCGCAAAGAATGTACGAATCAGCATAACATTCATAGCACTCATCAGAAGTCCCGGCACAATATATGCAAGCAGTGTGTTATTGATATGGAAAATTCCTGTATACATGAGATATGTAGGAACCAGTCCACCATTAAATAACATGGTAAAAAATATGTAGAAATTCAGGATTCTTTTTCCTGGAAGATTTTTCAGGGAAAGCGGATACGCCAACAATGCAGACATTGCCACATTAATACTGGTTCCTATTACAGTGACCAGTATTGTAATTCCATATGCCCTGAATACATTTGCAGCATTATCCCAGATAAACTTATAGGCATGAATACTGAACTCTTTTGGAAAAAAGGAATATCCATCTCTAACCAGAGCACTTTCAGAGGTAATAGATGACATAAATAACAAGATAAACGGCAATACAATACAGATTGTAACCAGTATCATGACCGTATGTGCCAATCGTTCAAATCTTTTTGCACTTTTGCTTCTAACCATTTTTTACCTCCTAGAACATTGCATTTTCAGGGCTTAATTTGCGCACAACCACATTTGCCAGCAGTACACAGGCAAATCCGACAATGGACTGATAAAAGCCTGCCGCTGAAGCCATTCCGATATTTCCGGACTGAAGCAGTGCCCTGTATACATAAGTATCGATTACATTGGTGGTATCATAAAGCTGACCGGAATTTTGTGTAACCTGATAGAATAATCCAAAATCAGAATAGAAAATTCTTCCAATGTTTAACAGTGTCAAAGTGATTACAGACGGCATGATCGATGGAAGTGTAATGTATCGGATCTGTTTCCACTTTGAAGCTCCATCCAGTTCTGCAGCCTCATAAAAAGAAGGATCAATTCCGGAAATACTGGAAATATAAATCAGGCATCCATATCCTACACCTTTCCATGTATTTACGATAACCAGGATCACAGGCCAATATTTGGATTCTGAATACCAATTAATTGCTTCTTTCCCGAAAAACGGAAGAATTGTCTTATTCAGCATTCCATTGTCCCCACTGAAAAAGGCAAAAGTGATATAACTTACAATTACAATAGACATAAGAAACGGCAGTAAAATTGCACTTTGATAAATTGTTTTGCATGCCTTGCTCCGAATATCACAGATAAAGATGGCAAATGCAATTCCCAGAATCAGGTTGATGATAATAAATACAATATTATAAAGCAACGTATTTCTTGTAATCGTCCACGCATCATTAAACAGATAAGTAAAATTGCTGAGACCGGCCCATGGGCTGCCAAAGATTCCATCTACCACGTTGTAATTTTTGAAAGCAACCACAAGTCCTGCCATCGGCATATAATTATTGATAAAAAGATAAATCAGCCCCGGTGCCATCATCAGATAAAGCGGTACCCATCTTTTAAATTTTGCTTTTTTCATAAATTTTTCCTTTCAATTATCTGGAATATAACAGGGGATGCATAGCGGCATCCCCTGTCTGTGTGATTTATTCTCTTCCAGCCACTTGTCCAGCTGTTCCTGTTTGGTGCTGATCACTTTCTCAATTCCTGCTTTCTTCAGTTCCTCAATAAATTTCGGAAGTGTTTCTTCAGGATCTACTGTACCAGAACCAAGAGCAGCTGCATATTTTGCTTTTACATTACTCAGTGCAGCCAGTTCGTTTGCAACACTTGTAGAATCATAGGTAAATCCGAATGCTTTTGATTTGATTGCACTCTCATTCAGTGCCTTTGTTTCATCCCAGATATCTGGTGAATCACCCTCCCAGATATGCATTTTAAACTGGTCAAATAACTGCCATCCTTCTGCCAGATGATACGTGTTGCTGTCATCTTTTCCATCCGGATAGTTAATGATATTATTTTCAGCATCTACAACTTCGTAATCAACACCTTCTTCCCCCCAGTTCAACAGGTTCAGAATATCTGCATTTCCATATAAATAATCCAGACACTGCATTGTTTTATCTTTATCAGCAGAACTTGAACTGATGCCATAAGTCAGGTAAGAAATTTGTGCAGTACCAGCCCATGGTTCGGAAATCGGAGCAATCTCCATCTCTGTTCCGCAAAGTAAAGCGGCACGGGTATCATATCCTGGTTTGTTTGGTGCAAGGTAAGAAAAAGCGGCACCTGCTTTTACCTGATTCTCCGCACTCTCTGTTGTGGTTGCAGCATCTTTGGACAAATAACCTTTTTGCTGCCAGTCATACATTGTTTCTACAAACTCTTTATATTCATCTGTCTCATAATAATCTACAACTGTCGTATCCTGACCATGATCCATCAATACACCAAATCCATCAGTAAGTGTATCATTCATTTCATATTTGGTATCCGGTGTTGCACTGTTATTGCTTGCCATCATGACCATATCTGGATATTTTTCTTTCACAGTTGCATAAACGTCAGTCAAATCTTTATAATCTGTGATAGAAGATACATCAATTCCACACTCATCCAGAATATCTTTTCGCATAATAACAGATGACTGGCAGAACCATTCGCGTCCTGTTGTCACACCGTATACATAATTTCCGATATTTGCTGCTTTCGCAGTATCACCAAGCAGTTCTTTAATATTATTGCCATATTTGTCGATATATTCAGACATGTCAATAACCTGCTTCGCATTCACCATGGAATTAACCTGTTCCACCAGGATTGGTACAATGTCCATCTTTTCTCCACCGGATAGAATCAGCTTCATTGTTTCCGCATAGGCACCCCAGCTGATCGGTTCGATATCGAGTTCCATATTGATATCTTTCTTCATAATCTCATTGATTTTCTTCTCGATGCGATCTGTATCTTCCTCCTTATCTCCAATATAAGCCATTGTAACTGTATAAGTCTCATCAGAAGAATCTTTAGCCTCTTTTGAACCGGAATCGCCACAGGCAGTCAGCCCCATAGAAGCCAGTACCATAGCCATTCCCGCTGCAATCACTTTCTTATTCATCCTTTTACCTCAATTCTTTTCCTTTTTAATTTTTTTTGATGTATACATCTCTCTGTCTGATGTTTCTCATTATACAGATTTTCCAGTATTTTAATAGTAAAATAACGACCTCACACTTTCCGAAATCCGATTTCTTTTTTCATAGCTTGTCTCTTTTGTTGTATCAAAAGGTCGGAATATTATTATCTTTTTATCGGATTTTTGTTATAATTGTTTTCATCATAATGATTTTATAATATTTCAGGAGGTATTTATATGTATTCCAGACATCGTGTTGCCGGATACTCCATTGATCATGTCATAAAATTTTTGTTTTTTCTGCTGGTTCCGGTTGTAATCCTGGATATCATGATCAGCTGTTTTGTCATTTTTTCCATGCGTTCCCAAAGTATTCAGTCCCTGCAAGATACAACATCCCTTTATGCTTCGCAAATCGACACCGTACATATTTCCATCAATCGCTATTTAATCCGGCTCCTGACTGAAAATGACGATGCAGATACTCTGTTGGAAACACAGGACAAACTGGAATTCATTTCATCCGCAGAACGAGTTCATAATAATATTGATATTTTTCTGGAATCTTTTGAAAAAGGATATCAGATTTTTCTATATAATTCAGAGAATGAACGGATGTATCGTCCTACAGAAATTTTTCAGACACTTACTCAGAATCAGCTCGTACTGCTGAACAAGCATCTGATCCAAAAAATAACTGCGCCCAAAACAAGTTTCTACACGGATGCCTGGGAAGTACTAATGTTCGGAAAGAACGTATATTTTTACAAATCCTTTCATACAGGCTCCCACTACGCCTGCTGTTTTATTCCTGCTGACAATATCATTCAGCCACTAAAAAACATAATTAAAGAAAAAGACGGTTTCATTTCTCTTACCTCGCAAAACGGAACCGTACTTACTAATAAAGAACTGCTGAAGCAACACCATATTGAATTTTCAAGAAAAAGCAATTCCGATTCTTACGAGACTTATAATAAGGGAAATAATCTGATTATCAGCGGTGCTCTGATTATGGGTGCTTTTTATCCTCAGATTATTCTCAGCAAATTCAGGGCTTATGAAAAAATAATCCTGCTTCAGTTTATTCTTGTACTGGCAGTCCTTCTGGTCGCAGTTATCCTGTTTACTTCCATTTTCTATATGAAGAAACACGTTCTGACTCCGATCAAGCTCTTTTTAGAAAATCTGGCACATCTGGATGATTCTGCAGAAACCATCAGTTTAAAAGACACCAATCTTCTCGAACTTGAGCAGGCGAACTCCCAGTTCAAAAATCTGATGCGCCAGATCAAAAAACTGAAAATTGACATTTACGAAAAAGAACTGGAAAAACAAAAAACAATGATGAATTATCTTCAGCTACAGATCCGTCCTCACTTTTTTCTGAACTGTCTGAATACCATTTACAGTATGGCACAGACGCAGCTTTACGAAGAGATCATGAAAATGTCTATGATTACTTCCAACTATTTTCGATATATTTTCCAGAACACCCAGGATCTTGTTCCTGTAAAAAATGAACTGGAACATATAAAAAATTATATGGAAATCCAAAAGATGCGTTACGGAGATACGTTCTCCTATGAAATTCACGCAGAAGAAGGTACAGAAAACATACGAATCCCACCAATTCTGATCCAGACCTTTATAGAAAACGCCATCAAACACTCCAATACTTTTGATGACCCCATAATCATACGCACAGACATCGCCTGGATGACTGCCGGCGGAAATTCACATGAAAATATTCAGATTCAGGTCATGGACACTGGATGCGGATTCTCGGAAGACATCCTGCAATCCCTAAATTCTGCTATTCCTCTGGAACCTCAAAATGGTCACCGTATTGGAATTACCAATGCCATCCAACGTCTGAATCTGCTGTACGGTCAGGGAGAAGCGGTCATTACTTTCTCAAACCTCCCGTCTGGGGGTGCCTGCGTAACCATCCTTCTCCCTGCAATCTGATCCAATTCTCTGCCTAATTTATGAAAGGAAAGTTTTATGAACGCATTATTAGTTGATGATGACCGCTTTGTTGTAGCGGCCCTTGAGAAAAAAATAAACTGGGAGCAACTAACAATCACAGAAGTACTCACTGCTTTCAATATCCGTCAAGCTCAGAAAATCATAGAAAAAAACTCCATCGATATCTGTGTTTGCGATATCGAAATGCCCGGCGGTTCTGGTCTTGATCTTCTTTCCTGGGTCCGGGAATCAGGAAAAGAAATACAATTTATTTTCCTGACCAGCTATGCGGATTTTGATTACGCAAAAAAAGCTATCGAACTGTCCTCCCTCGATTACCAGCTAAAACCTATAGACTTTGATACTTTATTCCATATTCTGGAAAAAGCAGTTTCTAAAGTCAGAAAGAATGCTGCGCTCACCCAGACAAAAGCAGACAGTCAGAAATGGAAAGATAATTACCGCTATATTGTAGATTTATTCTGGAAAGAACTTTTTGCCACCACTCTGTTTCGTGAACCTTCTCTTCTTGAAACAGAATTAAGAAAAAAAGATCTTTCCTATACAGCAGATGACCTCTTCATTCCTGTTTTGTTCCGGCTTTATCCACTCTCCGGCCAGATAATGCCCATGGAGTCTTCCATGGTAGATTTTTCTTTCCAGAATATTACAGCCGAAACCTTTCAGAAATCCTGCATTCTCTATGAGTCTATAGTGATACTGAACACCTTTGAATACGTTGTCATACTTTCTGGATTGCAACTGGAACAAATCCGTCAGCCATTTACAGAAAATCTACTGACACTGTTCAAAAATCTTCAGAGTTTTCTGCACTGTGAAATTGCATGCGGCATTGCACCAGAGGTTTCCCTGACAGAACTGCCTGAAACTCTTACCAGACTACGTGAAATGAGAGAATCCAACCTTAACTCCGTAAATAAACCACTTTTTCTGCAAGATTTTGTTCCCAGCACAACTTCCTACATCCCTCCATCACTGGAAGTAATCAATACTTTTCTGGAACAAAAACAGGCAGACGCAGCTTTACAGAATATCGAAAATTACCTGTCCAAATACATTCAGGCCAGTGGTATCACCAAAAATTTTCTTCTGCATCTGAGACTTGATATCGAACAAATTGTTTTTTCCTATCTACATAAAAACGGAATCGAAGCACACACTCTATTTTCTTCAGAAGAAAGAGACGAACTGATCACAAAATCTCTGGACGCTGTACCATATATGTTTAATTATCTGCGCTATCTGATACAACGCGCCGTAGAATACAATAGCTTCATCAACGAAAAAGACTCCGTCGTTGATATTGTACTCAACTATATCCATCAGCACTACTCCGAAGATATCTCACGTACCATGCTGGCTGATATGGTTTATCTCAATCCAGATTATCTGGCACGACTTTTCAAAAAACAAACGCAGACCTCTATCATCAATTACATCACCACCTATCGGTTAGAAAAAGCAAAAGAGCTTCTGCTCAACCCTGACATCCCGGTTGGAACAGTTGCTTTGAAAGTCGGCTATGGAAATTATTCCTACTTTTCCAAACTGTTTAAAGATGTGGTCGGCTGCACCCCCAATGAATATCGAAAAAAATAAAAAGGTTCTTTCTACGGTATAATTTAGAGGGGCTGTCAAACTGACATCCCCTCTGTATCTATTCTATTTTATTCCTTATGCACTTTCAGAAATTTCATAGTAATTTCCGTTCCACTTCCTTCTTCACTTCTCAGCACAATACTTCCATTCAAAGTGCTGACCGCATGCTTCACAATAGAAAGTCCCAGTCCGGTACCTCCAATCTCTTTGGAATGACTTTTATCCACTCTGTAAAATCTCTCAAAAACTCTATCCTGATCTTCCTTTGGAATTCCCACACCTGTATCCTTGACTACAATCTGTATCTCATGTGCAGTCTGAGTCAGAAAAATGCTTACACTTCCATCATTTCGGTTATACTTAATGGCATTATCGCAGACATTATAAACTGCCTCTTCCAGAAGTGTCCGAACTGCTTCCATCTTCATACTGTCCCCACAGATATAAAGATGCACATTCATGCTCTGTGCTTTCTCCTTCAGACTTTCAAAGGCATTCTTACAAACCTGATAAACATCCACCAGTTCCCAGGTGTAGGATGTTTTTTCCTCGTCAAGCTGGGAAATCTGGATCACATCCTCAACCAGCTGAAGCAGTCTCTGGGATTCCTTATAAATACGCCCTGCAAACTTGGGAATATCCTCACATTTCACCAGACCGCCCTGCATGATCTCCGCAAATCCTGAAATAGAAGTCAGAGGAGTCTTCAGCTCATGAGAGACATTTGCCGAAAACTCTCTCCGCAGATTCTCCCTCTCAAGCTTCTCTGTCACATTCACAAGCAGGATCACAGCACCTTCTGTTTTTTGTCCACGTACCACAGGATTGGCAATCAACTGGATATCGCTTCCATTTAATTTCAATATCAGTTCCGCATGTTCTCCGCTGAGAACCTGCTCGATCGCATGTCTGAAATCTTCCGCACGATCCAGACAGTAAACACTTTCTCCCTGACATACTTTATCTACCCGGAACAGATTCCATGCACTGGAATTGGCAGAAAGAATCATGGTATACCTATCAATCACGATCAGACCTTCCTGCATATTTTCTGTAATAAGAGAGAATTCTTCCTGCTGCTGTTTTGCCAGTTCCAGCTGCTTCTGGATTTGCCGGTTCTGTTTATGGATTTTACCTAAAAGCGGAGAAAGCTCCTCGTAAATCTTATTCTCCTCCGGATGCTCCAGATCCAGCTCATTCACAGGTTTTACGATCCTTTTTGATATCACAGATGCCATGATTCCTGATAGAATCAGCATCAGAAATAAGAGTCCACATAAGGGAAGAAGAAGATTTTCAACCAGTGCCAGCACAGAATCCTGAGTGCCTGAAACTCTCAGCACAGTTCCATCCTTCAGACGCAGTGCATAATAAATTGTTTTCTCAGAAAGTGTATCCGAATACCTGGAACATTCTCCTGCACCATATTTCTCTGCTTTCTGAAATTCAGTTCTGTTCTTATGATTTTGCATTTCATCTGCATCAGCCTTATTATCAAAAAGCACAGTTCCATCCTTATTAATATAAGTAATCCTTGAGCTCTTATCCTTTACATTCTTCAGATAATCTGTTCCCTGTTGCTCCACACCATATGCCAGATAAGCAGCTTCCTTAGACAGCTCTTTGCGCATCTGTCCGTCAAAATTGCTGTAAAGGATTCCCATTACAGCAGCCAGTCCCA
>OLPZ01002311.1_pt1 | contig 11151 bp, 6 predicted proteins | sample 1672711 | NCBI WGS metagenome assembly OLPZ01 (sample SAMEA3136716, study PRJEB25190) | human gut metagenome
TCCTGTCCAGAAAGGACCACCCTCACCGGATGGTCCCTTCTGCTGGTTGATTATTTTAATTTTTTATTCTCCGTCTGAGAGATCGTCAGCTCCTGCGCCGTCATCTCCGCCGCCAGCATCTCCCCCAGCGTCATCTCCGCCGGATTCATCTCCGCCGGATTCATCTCCGCCTCCAGACGTATCATCGCCAGTATCTCCTGCACCGGAATCGTCGTTTCCTGAATCGTCTCCGCCGCCGGAATAATCTGTATTCGAATCGTCTCCACCACCGGAATAATCCGTATCATCGCTGGTGTCATTGCCGTAATCCGTGTCATCGTAGCTGTAATCGGCAGAAGTGTCTGTACTTCCCTCCCAGGTATACGAATCATCCGTTGTTGTATTCGGAGCGTCCGTTACCGCAGGCGCTGTATCCTGTACCTGTCCACCGCCTACAATCGCAGCGATCTGCGCATTTTTGTTCAGTACATCCTGTGTCGGTGTATAATTTGTATTTCCGTACAGGAACTGATGCAGCTTCAGTACATTGGAATCCAGAGTTGTCGGTACAATGACACTGCCCTTAACTGTAGCAAATTTATAGTCCTGCGGGAATCCCGTTGTTTCATCAATGCTGTATCCGATCATTGCCGGGATCAGCTTCAGGATCTCTGTCTTGGAAACAGATGTTTTGACCATCGGGAAAACCTGATCCATGATATCAAAGATTGTGGAAAGGCCGGCTTTTTTTGCCTTGTCAACGATCATCTGGATAACTCTTCTCTGTCTCTCTGTACGTCCCATATCCAGGCTTGCCGTATAACGGATACGGCAGTAGGAAGTAGCCTGTACACCATTCAGATGATAGGTTCCGACAATCGCTTCCTGATCTTCCGGCTTCGGCTCCGGCAGCTCTACCGGTGTATAACTCTTGCCAGTCTCTTCCGCAGTTTCCACGCAGTAGTTGTTCATATGAACGATCTCCGCATAGGAAAGCGGGATATCCAGTCCTCCCAGACAGTCTACTACTGTTACCAGTGCGTCAAAATCAATGGATACGTAATCTGTAATATTAAGATCCAGGTTTGTGTTCAGCATATTAACTGCCTGTGCCGGTCCTCCAAGGGCATATGCTGCATTGGCTTTGGAATAGGTATCATCTTTCACATTGAGAAGTGTGTCTCGGTAAACAGATACCAGCTTGACTGCCTTCGTGTCGTTGTTGATACTTGCAACGATGATGGTATCACTGTTCTCTGTGTTCAGCTTCTCATTCCTGCTTCTGTGGTCCAGTCCGAACAGTGCATATGTGGTATAACCCGTCATCTGCGGTGCCTGGTCATTGGTTACGATATCCTGTTCCTGAAGATCTGTTTCCTGAATATCGATCTTGTCCAGCTTGGCTGAGATCTGACCGTAAACATATAAGCCTCCTATAAACAGGAGCAGTACGATAATTTCCAGGATAAACAGAACTTTTCTTCTTTTTTTCCGAGGTTTTGACATCTTTTCCTTTTCCCCTTTTTAGTATGCATTCTTGTTGATAAAGCCTTTAAATATGGTGAGGAACATGATCTTGATATCGAATCCTACTGACCAGTTTTCGATATAGTACAGATCACATTCGATCCTCTTCCTGATAGAAGTGTCTCCACGGTAACCATTTACCTGTGCCCATCCGGTAAGGCCCGGACGCACCTGATGTTTCACCATATACCGTGGTATTTCCTCACGAAACTTCTCTACAAAAAACGGTCTCTCCGGTCTCGGTCCCACAAGGCTCATCTCCCCTTTCAGGATATTGAAAAGCTGTGGAAGTTCATCCAGACTGGTATGACGCATGAATTTTCCGATTCCGGTGACACGTGGATCGTTTTTTACAGTCCATGCTTTCTTTTCTTCGGACTCCTTCTGGATCTCCATGGAACGGAATTTATACATCCGGAAAGTCTGATTATGAAGGCCAACACGTTCCTGTTTATAGATCAGCGGACCAGGAGAGGTCAGCTTGATCAGGATACACAGGATCAGCATCACCGGCGATGAAACAATGATCGCGATCGAAGAACCGATCACATCCATCGTCCTCTTGATCATTGCATTAAACGTATTGCTCAGCGGCACATACCGGATATTGATCACCGGAAGTCCGAGAATGTCTTCTGTATACGGTTTGGTCGGAATAATATTATTATAATCCGGAATAAATTTCGTGTGTACTCCTGATTTCTCGCAGAGTGCAACAATCTCTTCCAGACGATAATACTCACTTAAGCCCAGGGTAATAGCTATCTCATCCAGTCGGCTGGATGGAAGGATGATCATCAGATTGGCAATACGCCCGATCACCTTGACTCCTTTATAGGTAGTGCCTGCCGGCACATTGTCATCCAGTATGCCCCTGATCACATATCCCCATTGCGGATTCTGCAGGATCCTGTCCACATATTCCTCAGCGGCACGGCTGTATCCAACCAGCAGCACCTGTTTCTGGTTCATTCCTTTCTTCCGCATGTCCCGGAGAATGTAAAACACAAACATGCGTACAAGCCATTCCAGGACAATATTGATAAAACAGAAGGAAACCAGTGTAAGACGGGAATAATCCAGTTCTTTAAAATTATAAAGTGCAAACATGATGATAAGGAGCCCTAACGCGTTTGCCTTCACGATTCCGGCAAGCACGAGACGACGCCCCTGCATTCGCATCGGTGTATAAAGATCAAATGCCTGATATAAAAGCACATATCCAGGAATGATAAAGATCAGCATAAACATATATTCCTGAACGGTCTTGGACTGAACTGCGGAATGTTCAAATATTCCCTGGAAACGGATCAGCCACGCCAGCGCATAAGAGGCTGCGATCACAAATACATCGATCAGCATATGGAGACGACTGAAATTTTTCTGGTTATCTTTAATCAATTTCCGCCACCTCATTTAAGTTCATTGCTTTTATCTTATAATAGATGAAACTCAAAAGCAATAAAATCTTCCCTCCGAAATATAAAAATTCTGTGAAAATATGATGTCTTAACCGGCAAAACGCCTAAAAATGTTGATCCAGAGTTCAAACTGGAGCTGTATATAACGCGGAAGATTCCTCATGGAAAATCTGACTTTTTTGTTTTTGCGGCTGATCTGAAAGCCGTTTTTGATGCCTGCAAGGTACTCACGTCCGAATCCCTTGGACGCAAAAAACAGGATCTTCGCACCGAATCCCACCAGAAAAAACGGAAGGTTCAGCACGATCTGGAGAAACGGCATATTCTTATAGATAAGATAAATATTGTTTCTGGAAGAATACCGGATCTTAAACTGATTATATCTGGAGCCGCTGGTGCCGCTTCCTACATGATAAACCTTCGCTTTTGGAGCATACCAGTTCTGATAACCGCAGATCCTGGCACGATAGCCGATATCCAGATCCTCCAGATAAGCAAAATGCTCCTCATCAAAATCTCCGATCCTGTCAATAAATTTCTTACGGTAGATCGCAGCTCCCGCACAGGTGGAAAAAATCTTCTGCTCTCGGTCATAATGGCGGATATCCTTGCCTTTTCCCCTGGCAAAAGCCCAGCCAAGGGCACAGTAATAATTTCCGGCATCATCCATCTTGTCCCTGTCATGAAGCTGGATCATCTTTGCCTGACAGGAAAATGCCTTCTTATGTCTGCGCAGGGCAGCAACCATCTCCTCCAGGAAATCCGGTTCCGCTTCCGTATCATTGTTCAGAAGCAGCACATATGGGGAACGTGCCGCACGGATCCCTTCATTGACGGCTCTGCTGAAGCCGTAATTCTCCGGAAGCTGTATCATGTGTACCCATGGATATTCCGCCGAAACAAACGCACAGCTGCCATCAGTGGAACCATTATCCACTAGTATAACCTCAAAATTACGGATAGTCTGTCTTTCAAGACTGGAAAGAACACCATCCAGATATGCCATTCCGTTAAAGTTTGGTATGACTACTGATACTTCCTGCATTGCTTTATCCCTTCTTCTTTCCCATTCCCGGAAGGGGCTTCAGGGAATAATTCCATTTGGTTAAAGAAAGATTTTTGTTATAGTATGGATCTCCTTTTTTCAGGATATCCAGCCAGTGACAGCGCATGTATTCGATCTCCGTCTGAAAACGGCGGACCTTTTCCTCGCTGTCCTCAGTGCCTCTTGACTTGGATTCGTAATGATAGAGCTTCACATACGGATCATAGACGATCAGATGGCCGTGGCTTCGCACCTTCAGACAGAGATCCACATCATTAAACGCAACTGCAAGCTCTTCCGTAAAGCCTCCTGCCTCCAGAAAAACTTCCTTCTTCATCATCATACATGCTGCAGTCACACAGCTCATATCCTGCAGAAGAGAAGCCTTATGGAGATATCCGGTACGCTCTGCCGGCATATTCACAAACATGTTCCCGGCAATTCCGCCCATTCCCACCACGCAGCCTGCATGCTGAATGGTGTTATCCGGATAGATCAGCTTGACGCCAACTGCACCTGTTTCCTTACGCTGGCACACGCTCAGCATCTCTGACATCCAGTCCGGATCGATGACCTTTACGTCATTATTCAGAAAAAGCAGGTAATCTCCTTTGGCATGGCGCACCCCGAAATTGTTGATGGCAGAATAGTTGAAGCCTTTTTTCCAGCGGATCAGATGGACCCTGGGATCCTCCGAAAGCTTTCTGTAATACCGAAAGATCTCTTCGGAGCTGCTGTTATTCTCCACAATGATGATCTCGTAATTTTTATAGGCAGTTTTTTCAAAAATGGATTCCACGCAGGCCTGAAGGGTTTCTTTTTCTTCCCGGTTGGGGATGATAATGGACACCAGCGGTTCCCCCTGCACCGGATATTTCACACGGTAAAATCCGAAATCCGGGGTATGCTCCACAGTTCCCGGAGTTCCGGTTCGTTCAAGATTTCCCTCAATGGCACGCTTTCCTGCCTCAAAAGCATACATCTTGCTTGCCGGGTTATCCGCTGTGGAGGATTTGTGGGTTCTCCAGTGGTAAAGGATCTCCGGTACATGGATGACCTCACGTGCCTGTTCCACACAGCGGAAAATAAAATCATAGTCCTGCGCTCCGTCAAATTCTCTGCGGAAACCTCCGGCTTTCTGCACAACTGAACGTCTCACAACCAGAAAATGACAGATATAATTGTTGGATCTTAAAAGGTCCAGGTTAAAATCCGGTTTCAGATGTGGCTGAAAATGCTCGGACAGATCTGTTGTGACCTTATCTTCATCGGTATAGATCACATCTGCCTCCGGATGTTCCTCCAGTGCAGCTGCGATCTCATACAGAGCATTGGGTGCAAGCAGATCATCATGATCCAGAAGTGCGATAAAATCCCCCTCTGCCATGGCAAAAGCCGCGTTTGTATTTTCTGCAATGCCAAGATTCTCTTTCAGATCCTGATAGCGGATCCTCCTGTCCATCTCTGCATAGGATCTCAGTACAAGCTGCATATCCGGATCTTCCGGACTGCCATTTGCGAGACAGAGTTCCCAGTTCTGATATGTCTGGGCAAGCAGAGAATCAAGCATCTGTCTTAAGAACCTCTCCGGTGTCAGATATGCAGGCACTACAATACTGATCAGCGGGCCATCCGGAAATTTCCTCTTTCGCTGCTTCTCAAGAGTCTCTTCGGTTGGCCTGTATGCCTCATACCACGGTCCGTAGGGAACTTCTTCCGGCTCAAAGCGTTCATGAAGCCTGATCCAGAATTCTTTCAGTCCGTAATGCTTCAGGTATCTCAAGCCCTTTTGTACTGTATAGGGAGAAAGCTTCTTCACAAGCCTGTCCCATTGAATCTTTCCTGTGGAATCATCTTTACTCATATATTTTCTCCGTATTACTCAATTTGATAAACGTATTTTAACATTACCGCATTTTTTTTGCAAGGAAGAGAGAAAGTGTGTTATACTGTGCTTACGTGTTGCTGGTCACGGAGTGAACAGTAACATTTACGTATGTATTGCTTACATAAGAATTATTTTTTATACAGGAGTACCATATATTATGAAAAAATCAAGAATAACCGCGGCGCTTCTGGCCTTTGGGATCTCAGCTTCCATGGTGTTCCAGACTCCAGTTTTCGCCACAGAAGAAACCGCTGCTGCCGCCACATCCGGTATTACAACCAACTCCATCAGCGGATGGCCACAGGGGCCTGAGATCACTTCCGCATCTGCCGTAGTCATGGAAGATTCTTCCGATACCATTCTCTACGCCAAAGATATGGATACCGCGCTCTCCCCTGCCGGCGCAGTTAAGATCATGACCTGCCTTCTGGCGCTGGAGAACAGCCAGTTAACCGATCAGGTGACAATGACAGAAACCGGTGTATCCGGTGTCACCGACGGAGGCGCCCATATTTCCTCACAGCTCGGAGAAGTTTTTACCATGGAGCAGTGCCTCTATGCGATCATGCTGGCTTCTGCCAATGATATTGCCCTTCAGGTTGCAGAACAGATCGGCGGTTCTGTGGATGCTTTTGTCCAGAAAATGAATGACCGCGCCCAGGAACTTGGTTGTACCAATACCGTATTTACCAATCCTACCGGTCTTCCGGACGATAATCAGCACACCACCGCCCACGACCTGTCTCTGATCATGCAGGCAGCAATCAGCAATGACAGTTTCCGGACAATTTCCGGAGCCACTTCCTATACCATACCGGCCACCAATGTTTCCGGCGGTGCCAGAAACCTCACCAGTTCCTTTTCCATGACAAATCCGACTTCCGCCACTTATTACCAGGGCTGTATCGGCGGACGTGAGAGTACTACCACTACTTCCGGAAGCGTCCTGGTAACTGCGGCTGAACGCAACAGCACCACACTGATCTGCGTTGTTATGAACGGAGCGACCGGACAGACAGCCAATGAAGCGGTTACTCTTATGGACTACGGTTTTGCCAATTTCCAGCTTCTGGATCTTTCGGAAGAAGATTTCCACATTCTGTCCGGAGGTACCGTAATGGTTCCGTCCGGTGCAACTTCGGATGATCTTACTACGGAAGATACGGAATCCGATGGCCAGATTCTCCGCACCTATTCCTTTGGCGGAGCTCAGGTGGGAACTGCAGTGGTGGAAGACACCTCCACAGAAAGCACTACCGCAGAGGTTCAGGAAAATGATGACAATATGGATGCCGCAAAAGCTTACTCAGAATCCCGCTCTCCAATTCCTTATTTTGTGATCGGCGGCGCCGGCCTCCTGATCCTGATCCTGCTTCTGTGGCGTATGATCAGGATTATCCGCTCCTGATCTGCATCACATCTTATATGCAAGTCCCCCACCCACTGCTTATTGCTTTTCGCGATTGAAGCAGGGGACTTACTTGATTTGGTTAAAAAATCCCCCCTGTGTACCGGTCATATCCGGATACACAGGAGGGATTTTTTTATTGTCAATTTCGATTTTCCCCTCGGAAAATCAGCGATAAAACGGAACCACCAGGAAGATATAGCACAAAAACGGCGAAGCCACCAGAAGTGCACTTAAGCCCCGGTAGATCCACATTCTGATATTTTCTTTTTTTACAAAACGTTCCAGCAGACAGTTCCAGCCCGCTGTCACAAAATACATGGCCGGATACAGTGCCGGCATGATGTAACGTCCCTGTGCCTGGTTGTCACTGTAATATACATAATACATGAACAATCCCACAGGGATCAGGATCAGAAGGATCATCAGCAGATGGAAGATTCCTTTTCTGTCCCATTTATTGGACACAGTCACTGTTTTTATCTTCAGTTTTTCAGTGCCTGATGTTTTCCATTCTTTTACGACAGTACGTTTCTTCGGATAAAACATTCCCAGCATGGACAATACTCCAAGGCCACCGATCCCGAACAACAGGAAATATGCCTTGCTCACACTATAAGGCATATAGATCTGCATCAGGCCAAAGGTTCCGATAAAGCTTACCAGTACTGTCAGCAGCCAGTTATGCTGCCAGCCCGGGTCCTGATACAGAAGAATATCCTTCCATGTCCATTTCAGTTTCTCCGGTGTTGGATATCTGGACGGCCGGTAATCAATGGCCGCATATTTCTCCGCACACTCTGCACAGGCTTTTCTTCCGATAAAATCTCCGTCATAAAGAATGGCGTTCCGGACAAACCACCAGCCACATAAAACAAGGGTTACTGCCGCGATCACGATTCCTCTTCGAAACAGAAAAGCGATTCTCTGTTTTACCGGTTCTTCCCTGCACAGAAGGACTGTCAGGCAGAAAAACAGAAAGCTGCATAAGATCCAGCCGTAGGCATTATAGTAGGACAATGCGCAGACTGCCATGCCAACAGCCAGCAGGATCGAGTTTTTGAAACTCCAGTCTCCTTCTTCCAGATAGCAGGACCAGGAATACAGAATAATTCCCATAGACAAAAGTGCCAGGGAATCCGTATTTACATAAGTTCCCAAAAACAGTGCCTGTGGCATAAAACCTGCCAGCGCCGCAAACAGCCATCTTCCCTCTTTTGGGAAAAGCTTTCCGGATGCTTTCACAACGAAATACACAGATCCGGTCACAAAAAGCACATCTGCCATTCTTGCCGCATGGAGAAGTCCGTCGGCAGAAGCATGGAACAGACCTACAATTCCCATAAATACAGCAGATACCATATAGGAAAGAATGGGATAATAGGCATAGGAAATTCCCCAGGTGGCATCCCGGATGGCAGGATCATCTCCGAGAGGAAGTTTTCCCGGATGTTTATGAAGATACTGTGCCACCATGTAGCGCATTTTTTCATCGGGGCCCGCTCCCAGCGGCTGCATGAATGCCCATGCAGTCAAAAGCAGAAATGCTGCCAGGACAAGAACCAGCACCTGAAACCGTTCTTCTTTCCAGATTTTTTTCTTTTCCAAGATCAGTTCCTCCTATATCCGCTTCAGAGAGAAATCCTGACTCTCCAGTGTAAGGTTCGGGTTATAGTAAGGATCTCCGTCACGGAGGATTTCCGGCCAGTGCTTCTCAAAGGAAGCGATCTCACGGTTAAATCTTGCCACTTTCTCCGGCGTATCCTCAAGACCTCTGGATTTGGACTCATAGTGATAAAGCTCCGCATAAGGATTGTACACAACCAGATATCCGGCTTTTCCAAGACGGAGGCAGAAATCAATATCATTAAAAGCAACCTGGAATTCTTCGCTTAATCCGTGAACCTTGTCAAAAGCCTCACGTTTTACCATCATGCAGGCAGCTGTCACCGCACTGTAATCCTGGGCACAGATGATCCTGTGGCAGTATCCCGTAGCGTCCCTCTTCTGCTGCACAAAGCAGTGTCCCGCAATGCCGCCGAAACCAATGACCACACCTGCGTGCTGCACAGTATCATCCTCATAATAGAGACGCGCTCCCACAGCTCCAACATCCGGTCTCATACAGTATCCCAGAAGCTGTTCCAGACAGTCCGGACTGATGATCTCCGTATCGTTGTTGAGAAGAAGCAGATACTCACCTTTGGCATGAGAAGCACCGAAATTGTTGATGGCGGAATAATTGAAAATGCCATCCCAGTACACCACATGAGCCTTCGGATTGGAGGCTTCCAGCTCTTTATAATAAGCGAATGTCTCATCTTCCGTACTGTTGTTCTCCACGATCACATACTCATAATTGCGGTAAGTTGCCTTTTCTTCGATGGAATCAATACATCTCTTCAGATCATCGATGTGATCCTTGTTTGGGATGATGATGGAGATCAGCGGTTTTTCCTCCCAGAGGAATTTCGTGCGGTAAAGACCAAGATACTCGCCCTTCTCGATTTCTACCGGAACACCGATCCTGTCATAATGAGCTTTAATGGCACGTGCGCCTGCGTCAAAGGCGTACATCTTGCTTTCCGGATTCTCTGCTGTGGAATCCTCATGGCATCTCCAGTGATAAAGGATCCTCGGGATATGATGGATCTTCTCTCTTCCCGCAGCTTCCACGCAGCGGAATACAAAATCGTAATCCTGTGCGCCGTCGAATTCTTTCTTCAGCATTCCGATCTGATCCACGATCTCTTTTTTTACAACAAAAAGATGGCAGATGTAGTTTACTGTACACAAAAGATCGATATTGAAGTCCGGTTTGAAATGAGGCTGGAAAAATTTATGGCCATCCATGGACATCTTATCCTCGTCTGAATACAGGACCTCGATCTCCGGATTTTCATTCAGTGCCTTCACGCACTGGAACAGGGCATCCGGTGTCATCTCATCATCATGATCTGCAAACACGATAAAATCTCCGGTTGCCGCTTCCATAGCCGCATTGGTATTCTCCGCGATCTGAAGTGCCTGGTCATTGCGGATCACCCGGATTCTTTCATCACTTTTTTCCAGTCCGGCAAGATAATCGGTAAGAGGAGAGTCCACTCCGCTTCCATCCGAAAGACAAAGCTCCCAGTTTCCGTAAGTCTGGGCCTCAATGGAATCCACCAGCTGCTGGAGATATTTCTCCGGGGTCTTGTAAAGCGGGATCACAATACTGAACTTGGGATTCCAGGAAAATTTTGTTTTTCTCTCTTCCGCAAGTTCCGCCTTATCCGGCAGATGTTTCACAATCCATTTGGAATAATCCACCGGACGGTTTTTACGGTCCAGCACCTTTCCAAATACCTTTCCGGTAAGGGCTGCTGCCCCGTGAAGTTTCATGTAGCGGCTTCCCTTCCGGAAATATACCGCGGCTTTCTCCGCAAGGCGCTTCTGTGGCTGCAGATGTACCAGACGAAGCGTCCGCACATTGCCTGCCTCAAATACAATGTAGAATTCCTTCACACTGTCATAATGGAATTCAAAGAAAAAACCGCTCTTCTCATCGATCTCTGTTTCCTGGTACTGATTCTGTACATCCACACGTTTCAGTCTAGTGATCTCGCAGGGGATTTCCTTCCGGCTGCGATCCTCCAGGCGTATGGTCAGGGGGCTGTTAAAGGCTGCCCAGCCACGGACACGGCAGATCTTTTCCCCGGCTTCCACCTCGATGCTCTCAATAAAGTACTGCGGTTTTCCCTGTTTCCTGTAAAGCTGTGCTGCAGGAACAGAAAACCACCGGACACGTTTTTCACCCTTTACCGCATAAACAACAAGCTTCTTTTTGCCCTCCAGATCCGGCAGGCAGATTTCCATCTGCACACGTTCCCCGTTTACCAGA
>OLPZ01002314.1_pt1 | contig 11140 bp, 10 predicted proteins | sample 1672711 | NCBI WGS metagenome assembly OLPZ01 (sample SAMEA3136716, study PRJEB25190) | human gut metagenome
CTGCTCATCATCAACCCCAGCGGTGCCGGTAAAGCCATCGCCACCATTTTGAAGAACTTCATGACCTACGCCAACGCCGTCCCCCAGAAGAAATACCTGGGCAACACCCTGGCGAAGACGGCTCCCCTGGTCATGTGCAGCTTATCCATCCTGTTCGCCTTCAAGGTCGGCCTGTTCAACATCGGTGCCGCCGGTCAGTATGTGGTGGGCGCTGGCGCCTGCCTGTACTGCGCCCTGGCCTGGGGACTGCCCTGGTACGTGTGCCTCATCGCCGCCATCCTGGCCGGTGCCATCCTGGGCGCTATCTCCGGCCTGCTGAAGGCTTACTGCAACGTCAACGAGGTCATCTCCTGCATCATGCTCAACTGGATCAGCCTCTATCTGGTCAACACCCTCTTGAGCCAGGTGAAGGAGGAGGCCAGCCCCTACACCCTCACCCTGGCGTCCACCAATCCAGACGCTTTCCTGCCCAGCCTGGGGCTGGGGAAGCTGTTTAGCAACAACCAGTACGTCTCCATCGCCATCCCCCTGTGCATCCTCATCAGCATCGCCGTGTGGGTCTTCCTGGAAAAGACCCGTCTGGGCTACGAGCTGAAGGCCACCGGTGCCAACAAGGACGCCGCCCGCTACAGCGGGATGCGGGAGAAGAAGAACCTCATTTTGACCATGGCCATCGCCGGCGCCCTGGCCGGCATGGGTGCCGCCTTCCTCTTCCTGACTGGATTTGAGCAGTGGCAGTGCACCCAGTCCACCGTCCCCGCCATGGGCTTCAACGGCATCGCTGCCGCCTTCCTGGGCGGCCTGCACCCCATCGGCTCCATCTTCTCCTCCTACTTTATCCAGCATATCACCAACGGCGGCGCGTACGTGGACAAGACCATGTACTGCGCCCAGATCTCCGATCTGATCTCGTCCATCATCATCTACCTGTGCAGCTTCGGCTTCTTCTTCAAGTACGTCCTCAACAAATGGCTGGATCGCCGAGAGGAAAAGCGTGCCAAGGAAGCCCAGGCGGCCGCTGAGAAAGGAGGTCAGGCAGAATGATCCTCTTACTGCAATACACCCTCATCTTCGCCTCCGTCCTCCTGCTGGTGGCGCTGGGCGGCTGCTTCTCCGAACACTCCGGCATCATCAACATCGGCCTGGAGGGCATCATGGTGCTGGGCGCATTAGGCGGCGCGCTGACCATGAAGTTCCTGCCCGCGGACACCCCGGCGCTTGCCATGGTGCTCCTGGTCATCCTGGCCTCCATGGCACTGGGGCTGATCTTCTCCCTGCTGCTGGCCGTGGCCGCCGTCAACTTCAACGCCGACCAGACCCTGGTGGGCACCGCCATGAACCTGCTGGGCGTGGCTGCCGCCACCGTCTTCGTCAAGGCCATGAACACGGCAGAGAGCGTGGACAACGTGTCCTCCACCATCCAGTACATCAGCGCCAAGAACGCCTTCCTGTGCCGCATCGGCGGGTTCGACTTCAACTGGTTCATGCTGGTGGCCCTCATCGCCCTGGTGCTGTCCTACATCGTCCTCTACAAGACCCGTTTCGGCCTGCGCCTGTGCGCCTGCGGCGAGCATCCCCAGGCGGCGGACTCGGTGGGCATCAACGTGTACAAAATGCGCTACGCCGGCGTCATGATCTCCGGCGTCCTGGGTGGTCTGGGCGGCATCGTCTACATCACCGCAGGCGTCAGTGAGTGGAAGTTTGAAAACGGCGTTGCCGGCTTCGGCTTCCTCGCGCTCGCGGTCATGATCTTCGGTCAGTGGAAGCCGGGGCGCATCGCGCTCGCGGCGCTGCTGTTGGCGGTGACGGTGGGCTTGTCCGGCTGTGAGCTGTCGCTGGAGCGGCTCACCAACGGCGGGGCTGTCCCGGCGCCGTCGGCGGAGTACACCGGCCTTCAGGACGGCTTTCGCTACACCAAGACGACCCTCACCGGGCAGGAGCAGTATCTCTACGACCAGCTTCTGGCGGGCCTGAAAGACCAGGCGGAGACCATCGACGGGCTGTACCCCGACAACGACATGATCCAGAAGGCCATTGATGCCATTGACCGGGATTACCCGGAGCTGTTCTGGTTCTCCGGCACCGGGCAGATCGAGACGACCCTGCTGGGGGAGCGGGCCATGGAGGCGGTCTACCGTCCCACCTACGCCATGGATGCAGCCCAGCGGGCGGAGACCCAGGCGAAGATCGACCAGTGGACGGCGGACTGCCTGGCCACCATCGACACCTCGGCCTCGCAGTATGCCCAGGCGCTGGGGGTCTATACGTACCTCATCGACCACGCGGACTATCAGGACGTGGGCAGCAACTCCATCGTGAACATCATGGTGGGCGGCGCGGGGCTGTGCGGTTGTTACGCCAAGACGATGCAGTATGTCCTGAACCAGCTGGGGATCCAGGCGGCCTACATCACGGGCCAGGCCAAGGGACAGTCCCATGCTTGGGACTTGGTCTGGCTGGACGGCACCCCCTGCTGGGTGGACCCCACCTGGGGCGACCCGGTCTTTGCCGGGGGAGAGGAGAGCCAAGGCCCGGCCTACGCCTATTTCGGCCTGACCACGGCGGACCTGCTGCGGACGCACACCATCGACGGGAGCATCCCGGTGCCGGAGTGCGTCTCCAATGATGCGAACTATTTCTATCGCAGCGGACTGTACTTTACCTCCTATCACGCCAGTGCGCTGACCTCGGCGATCCAGCGGGCCATCGCGGCGGGGGAGGGGCAGTGTTCCGTGCGGTACAGCGACGAGGCCTATTCGACGGCCTGCGCCCAGCTTTTTGCGCGGGGGCAGCTCCACAGCATCTTCCGCCAGGCGGCCCAGGCTGCGGGGGTGGGGACGGTGGTACCGGATTCCCTGTGGTACAGCCGGGATGACACCATGGGGGTCCTGACCTTTGTGATCCCCTCCTGAACAAATTTCAAACACGAAAAAACGCTCCTGCCGTGTCTTTGAACTGCGGCGGGAGCGTTTGTGCTGGTATGTATCATCAAGAGAAAGCAGGGGATCTATTGCAGATGTCGGGCCTCTTCCAAGGTCTGGACCCGGCCGGAGAGATTGCGGATGCTGGCCTTGACCACGGTCATATCGTCCTCCAGCTTGTCCACGCGGGCGGGGGCCGTCATTTTTTCCATGAGGAGCTGGAGCTGCTCTTCGATCAGGTCGAAGCGGCGGGAGAACTCGGCGTCCATGAGGATGGCGGTGTTGCGTTGGACCTGGGCGGCGGTGTCCTCGATCTTCTTGTCCATGGCTTCAAAGCGCTTGTCGATGGCATCAAATTTTTGATCGATGGCTTCAAAGCGTTTGTCGATGGCATCGAATTTCTGATCGATGGATTCAAACTTTTCATTGTTTTCGGTTCGGAGTGCATCGATCTTTCTGTCCATCATGGCTTCCATACGGGCTTCAGACTCGCGGAACATCTCTTTCAGGATCTGGATGTCTTTTTCTTCCAAAGGATTCACCTTCTTTCTCTGTCATCTCTTGGTATTCTCCATCATAACAGGCAGGGAAGGGGCTGTCAAGGAAGAGACGGGCAGAAAAACGCTGAAAAACCAGGCCCTCCCGCCGGGGAACACCGGGGAAGGGCCTGGGGCTTTTTGTTGGTTTTTGGGGAGAAGCTCAGTCGAGCTTGGGCAGGCCGGCGAAGCCCTTGGCCAGGTCCTCGTCGGTGGGGATGTAGTCGCTCATCAGGCCGTCGTTGAACTTCTGGTAGGCGGTCATGTCGAAGTAGCCCGTGCCGGTCAGGCCGAAGAGGATGGTCTTTTCCTCGCCGGTCTCTTTGCACTTCAGGGCCTCGTCAATGGCGGCCCGGATGGCGTGGCTGCTTTCGGGGGCGGGCAGGGTGCCTTCCACCCGGGCGAACAGCTCCGCCGTGGCAAACGGATTCTTATTATAAAGAGGAAACGCATTGCAAATCGAATATTCACCTTTATTTTGAAAGGATGGTGCTATTATGCAGATTCTGACTCACCTTATTTTTCTGCTCAACCTGCTCAAGACCCTTATCAACCATTTTTCTTGATGGGTGGTGGCGCTGAGTGGAAACTGTTCTCAAAGCAATCTCCGATTGGATCAAGTCACTGCTGACAGCGGCGATCATGTCCAATCTCTCCGGCTTGTTTGATGACGTCAACACCCAAGTGGGCAACATCGCACAGCAGGTCGGCACCAAACCATCCAATTTTGAACCGCGCGTTTTCGCTATGATCGAGGCGTTGTCCCGGAACGTAGTGCTTCCCATTGCAGGCGTGATTCTGACCTTCATCGCCTGTTATGAGTTGATCGAGATGATCACACAGCACAACAACATGGCACAATTTGAGCCTGCGCTGCTGATGAAATGGATCTTCAAAACTGCCATTTCGGTCTGGATGATCTCCAACACTTTCGATATCATCATGGCGGTGTTCGACGTGACGCAGCAGGTGGTGGCAAATTCCAGCGGCATTATTTCCGGCAACACAAGGGTCAACGACATCGGGCTTTCCATGCTGCAATCCAGCATGATGCAGATGGACGTAGGCCCACTGTTCGGGCTGTTCTTGCAGTCCTTCTTCATCGGCATCACTATGCGCATCCTGTCCATCGTGATTTTCGTCATCGTCTACGGAAGAATGATTGAGATCTACATGATGGTCAGCCTTGCCCCGGTGCCCATGGCAACATGGGGCAACCACGAGCAATCCCATGTGGGACAGAACTATCTTCGTTCTCTGTTCGCGCTGGGATTTCAAGGTTTCCTGATCCTGATCTGCGTGGCGATCTACGCTGTTCTGCTCCAGAATGTTGCAATATCCGGGGATGCCATCAACTCGATCTGGAGCATCGTGGGGTATACCGTGCTGCTCTGCTTCTCGCTGTTCAAGACCAGCTCTGTCGCCAAAACTCTGCTGGGTGTCCATTGATTCGGAGGTGAAATTTTGGCAGCTTATATTTCCGTGCCGCGCGATTTCAGCAAGGTGAAGTCCAAAGTAGCCTTCAACCTGACCGCCCGGCAGCTTATCTGTTTTGGTGCAGCGGCAGTCGTAGGCGTGCCGCTGTTCTTTGTTCTGCGGGACACCGCTGGCAATTCCGGTGCTACCCTCGGCATGATGGCGGTCATGCTGCCCATGTTCTTTCTGGCCATGTACCAGAAAAACGGTCAGCCGGCTGAAAAGATCCTGCGGTACTACTTTCAGGCGCGCTTTGTTCGCCCGAAGGTGCGTCCGTACCAGACCCGCAATTACTATGCACTGCTTATGAAGGGAGATGACACCCATGATTCCGTTTCTGAAAAAGAATAAAGACGGCAAAAAGCCGCCCAAGCCCACAGTGCCCCGCACGGCACAGGAGAGCATTCCGTTCCAGCGGATGTTTGAGGACGGCACCTGCCGTGTCCGTCCCGGCTACTACACCCGCACCATCCAGTATCAGGATATCAACTATCAGTTGGCGCAGCAGGAGGACAAGACCGCCATCTTTGAGGAATGGTGCTCTTTTCTCAACTTTTTCGACAGCTCTATCCACTTTGAACTGTCTTTCGTGAATACCGCCACCGATTCGGCAGACTTCGAGAAGTCCATCCGCATCCCGTACCAGCAGGATGGCTTTGATGATGTGCGAGCCGAGTACAGCCAGATGTTGCGGCAGCAGCTTTCCAAGGGCAACAACGGCCTGACCAAGACCAAATTCCTGACCTATGGCATCGAGGGCGACAGCATGGCGCAGGTCAAACCTCGGTTGGAGCACATCCAGAACGACCTGATGAACAACTTTCACAGGTTGGGCGTTCTGGCAAAGCCGTTGGACGGTACGGAGCGTCTGCGGCTGATGCACGGGATGCTGAACATGGATGGAGCCAACAAGTTCCACTTCAACTGGAAAGACCTTGTGCCCAGTGGTCTGTCCGTAAAGGATGCCATTGCCCCCACTGCGCTGGCGTTTAAGAACAGCCGCACCTTTCAGATGGGCGGCATCTTCGGAGCGGTCAGCTTTCTGAATATCACGGCTTCTGACCTGAGCGACCAGTTGCTGAAGGATTTTCTGGACATGGATTCCAGCCAGATCGTTACCATGCACATCCAGTCCGTTGACCAGAACAAGGCCATCAAGACGGTCAAGCGCACCATCACGGAACTGGATCGCAGCAAAATCGAGGAGCAGAAAAAAGCCATCCGTGCCGGATATGATATTGACATCATTCCGTCGGATTTGGCAACCTACGGCAGAGATGCAAAAGCTCTGCTGAAAGAATTGCAGAGCCAGAACGAGCGGATGTTCCTCGTCACTTTTCTGGTGCTGAACACCGGGCGCACGGAACAGGAACTTGAAAACAATGTTTTTCAGGCATCAAGCATTGCACAGAAACACAACTGCGATCTCTGTCGGCTGGATTTCCAGCAGGAACAGGGACTTATGAGCAGCCTACCGCTGGCAGATAACCAAATCGAAATCCAGCGCGGCCTTACCACCAGCAGTACCGCGATTTTCGTGCCGTTCACCACACAGGAACTTTACCAGTCGGGCAAAGAATCGCTGTATTACGGCTTGAACGCTCTTTCCAACAATTTGATTATGGTTGACCGGAAGAAACTCAAAAATCCCAATGGGCTGATTTTGGGCACTCCCGGCTCTGGCAAAAGTTTCTCGGCAAAGCGTGAAATCGCAAATGCTTTTTTGGTAACAGACGATGATATTATCGTGTGCGACCCGGAATCGGAGTACGCTCCTTTGGTGGAGCGGCTGCATGGACAGGTCATTCGCATCAGTCCGGTTAGTACACAGTATATCAACCCGATGGACATTAACGCCAACTATTCGGAAGAGGATAATCCGCTCAGTCTGAAAGCGGATTTTATTCTTTCTTTGTGTGAGCTGATCGTGGGCGGCAAGGAAGGTCTGCTCCCGGTAGAAAAGACGGTCATTGACCGCTGTGTCCATTTAGTTTACCGGAAATATTTTGAAAATCCCATTCCGGAAAATATGCCACTGCTGGAAGATTTGTATGATGCACTTCTGACGCAGGATGAGCCGGAAGCCCGTCATGTTGCAGCTGCTCTTGAAATCTACGTCAAAGGTTCTCTGAACATTTTCAATCATCACACCAATGTGGACATCAACAACCGAATCGTCTGCTTCGATATTAAGCAACTCGGTAGCGAAGGACTATGATGTTATCATGGACAAAGCCGCCGAAGCCGAAGAGCTGGGGCTGAATAACAGGCACTCTACGCTGGAAAAGCTGGCGGCGTTGGCTAGCGCAAAAGAAAAATGCGATGCCCCGGAGTGCAACCCTGCCGGGTGCAGGAAAGTGATGGCTGCTTATGAACTTTAGTGGCGAAGAACTGATACTGATGATGCTCTACAATAAGGGCAGTTCTCCTTTTCCGCCTTTACTATACCACACTTTTTGTGCCGCAGCGGAAAACACCTGCAAATTTAAGGGTAAATTAAGCTGCGCTTCCGGTCAGTTTAAGGCAGCGGGTGTATTCTGGCATCGTTCCGAAATCCATGAATGCGAAAGGAGACCATTTATGAAACCTGTGATCGAGACCCATGCCCTTTGCAAAAGCTACCATGGCCGTCCGGTGGTGGATCATTTGAACCTGACTGTCCCGGAGGGCTGTGTTTACGGCTTTTTAGGCCCCAACGGTGCGGGCAAATCCACCACCATGAAGATGCTGCTGGGGCTTGTACACCCCACCGGTGGCAGTGTGGAACTGCTGGGGCACACCCTGAACGAAGCAAACCGCATTGCCCTGCTGCGGCAGACCGGCAGCCTGATCGAATCCCCCTCCGGTTACCTGCACCTGACCGCCCGGGAAAACCTTTCCATCGTGGCTGACTTGAAAGACGTGGATCGGAAGGACATCAGCCGGGTGCTGGAAATCGTGCACCTGACCAAAGACGCTGACCGGAAGGTGGGGCAGTATTCCCTTGGCATGAAGCAGCGGCTGGGCATTGCCATGGCGCTGCTGGGCAGCCCCAAACTGCTGATTTTGGACGAACCTACGAATGGTCTGGACCCGGCAGGTATTCAGGAGATGCGCAGTCTGATTGCTTCCATGCCCCAGACCACCGGAGCCACCGTGCTGATCTCCAGCCACCTGCTGGGCGAGATCGAGCAGATGGTGGATCAGGTGGGCATCCTGAACCACGGCAAACTGCTGTTCGAGGGCTCCTTGCAGCAACTGCAAAAGCACAGCCGGGGCGGCATTCTGCTGCGGGTGCTGGACGCCCCCAAAGCCGCAGCCGTCCTGCAGCAGCAGGGAGTAAAAGCCGCTGCACCGGCAGACCAGCCGGACACCCTGCAGCTTCCCCCGCTGCCGGACGAAGCGCTGGCGGCGCTGGTCTGTACCCTTGCCGAAAGTGGCGTGGGCGTAGTTGGCCTGACGGCCCAGACAAAGAGCCTTGAGGATATCTTCCTCAGCCTGACCCAGACCAGTGGGGAGGTGGCGTAAGATGGCAGCTTTCCGTGCAGAACTGCAAAAAGCCCACCGTCGGCACGACCTTGCTCTCTGCCTGCTCATCCCCGGCATTGTCGTGCTGTGGGTGGGCGGCCTTGCCCCAGCAGACCCGGAGGAGCTTGCCAACGGTTACAGCGCCCTGCTTTACAGCCTGCCCGTCATTGAAGCCATTCTGATGCCGGTGATGATGGCAGTGCTGGCCTCCCGGCTGTGGGATATGGAGATCAAAGGCAACACCGCAAAGCTGCTCTACACCCTGCAGAGCCGCCGCAGCCTGTTTGCAGGCAAAGCTGTCTTTGGGGTGCTGGAGGTGCTGTTGGTCACGGTGCTGGAGCTGGCCTGTGTTCCGGTGCTGGGGCGTGTCCATGGTTATACCGAAGCCTTTCCCACTGGGCAGCTATGCTATCTGTTCGTCTGCACGCTGGCTGTGGACACAATGCTCTTCTTTGGAGAATTTCTGCTGATGTTGTGGGTAGGCAATCCCCTGCCGGCGCTCTGCGTGGGCATCGTAGGGGCGCTGGTGGGTCTGTTCTCTGCTTTTATGCCGCCGCTTGCCAGTTATTTTGTGCCCTTTGGGTACTACATTCCTCTGAGCGCCTACGAAGTGGCGAACTGGGACAAGGCCACCCACACCGTCACCTACGGCACCCGCCCCTTCAACTGGGGGCTGCTGGCTTTCACCCTTGCGCTGGGCGCTGTGCTGTTTGCCCTTGCGTGGCGCAAGGTACAGGACGAGGAGGTATAAAACCATGCTGAAACGCTGTATTCTTGCGGAGAACCGCAAACTCCACGCATCCCCCATCTGGGCAATGTTCTTTGTGCTGCCCATTCTTTCGGCCACCTACGGTACTTTCAATTATCTGCAAAATCTTGAGATCCTCACCGACGGCTGGTATAGCCTGTGGACCCAGCACACCCTGTTTTATTCCATGCTCTTCTTCCCTGCCATGGTAGCCACCTATGCTGCCTACTTGTGGCGGCTGGAACATCTGGGGCACAACTGGAACCTTATCATGGCAAGCCCCGTACCGCCGCTGGACCTGTTTGCAGCAAAGTTTGCGGTGGTGACAAAGCTGGCGCTTCTGACCCACGGTTTTGTGTTTGCGCTGTTCGTGTTCTGCGGCAAGGTATTTGCCCACCTGCCCGGGCTGCCGCCGGTCACCTTACCTCTGTTTTTACTGCGGGGACTGCTGGGTGCGTTGGCTGTCATTGCCGCACAGCTGGTGCTGGCCATGGTCATCCGCAGCTTTGCCGTGCCCATTTTTCTGGGGCTGCTGGGCGGCATTACCGGCATCTTTATCAGCTCCAAGGGTCATGGGCTGTTGTGGCCCTATTCCCTGATGCAGCTTGGTATGAACTCCAACAAAAGTGCGGATGCTCTGGCTGGCAGCTACGGGCTGTTTGCCTTCAGCTGCATCTTCTGGCTGGGGACGATGTTCCTTCTGGCATGGCTCCTGCTGAAAAAACGGGATGTCCGGGCATAGCACAAAGGGGAGAGCACCTTCACGGTTGCCCTCCCCTTTTTTCAGCTGTTCAGCTGCTGCATGATCTTCCTGACCTCGCTGCTGGAGTATCCCTCCTTGAGCAGCTGGGTGCGGATGGCCGTATCACTGCGGCCCTGACTGCGCATTCTTGCCGCGCTGTACGGCACGGTGCCGCCGCTGGAAACGCCGCTTTTGCCCACCTTCAGGCCGGTATCACCCGTCAGGCTGCCGCGCTTCGCCGCTGCATCGGCGCTGGCTTTTTCGGCAGTCCGGCTGGCCTTTTCCTGCTTGGCCGCCCACTGGCTCTTGCTCAGGTTCAGCCGCTCTGCCGCAAGGGCATTGCTGACCTGCTGCTGGCGGAGTTTGTCCTGATATTCCTGCTGCGCCTGCTCGTTTTTGTACTGCTGCTGTGCCAGCTCATCCTGCCGCAGCTGCTCCTGCATTTTCTGCTTCCATGCCGTGTCGGCCCGTTCGGCTTCATAGGCGCGGTTGCCTGCATAGATGTTGTACCCGGTGTTCAGCAGGCTGCCTGCCATGCTGCCCAGACCCGTGGTGCCGGTAATGGCCAGCTGAGCCGCATCGCCCAGAAGGCCCAGCACGGTCATCACATTGTTGAATCCCTGCTGGCGGCGGGCCGCCTCCTGCTGTTCCTGTGCCGCGTAGTAACCGTACAGGCTGTCCAACTGGCCCAGATAATCCTGATAGCGCCCGTAATCCTGGGTGTAAGCCGTGTTGTAGGCATTGCCCTTTTGTTCCAGCTGGGTGTAGTAATCCGCCAGCTCCCGCTCATACTTCTGTTGAGCATTCTGCTCCTGCCCGTTCAGCTGGTCGATCTGCTCCACCAAGGCATCGCCGCCGCTCTGGTAAGTATCCAGCGCCAGCCGGTACAGCGTGGGGATGGCCTCGCTCAACGCACCGATCTGCTGCTGGTATGCCTGCCGGGCCGCACTGGCCGCGTAGCTGGAACCATAGCCGCCGGTCAGGGCAGCGGCCTGCGCCGCCGCGTCAGCACCAGCGTTCTGGGCATTCTGGGTGTACAGCTGGGCGTACTGGCGGTACAGTGGGTCGGCACCATAGCTGTAACTGAATTCCTTCCGGTCCAGCAGATCCTCCATCAGGCCGTCAATGCGGCCCTGATAGGCGCTCTCGTAATCGCCGGGGCGGTTGGCCTGCCACTGCTTCAGGTCGCTGGCCGCGTCCGTCACCTCCT
>OLPZ01002315.1_pt1 | contig 11138 bp, 8 predicted proteins | sample 1672711 | NCBI WGS metagenome assembly OLPZ01 (sample SAMEA3136716, study PRJEB25190) | human gut metagenome
CCCGCCGCCCTCATGCTCCCGCGCGCTCCCAAGCCGGGCAAGCGCATCCTGCTCGAGCACATCGGGCCGCTGTGGCGCCGCCTGTCGTTCACGGGAAAGGTGACGGCGCGCAACCTCTTTCGCTACAAGCGCCGCTTCTTCATGGCGCTCATCGGCATCGCGGGCTGCACGGCGCTGCTGCTCACGGGGCTTGGGCTGCATGACGGCATCAACGACATCCTTGGCAAGCAGTTCGGCGAGCTGCTGCACTACAACATGACCGTGCAGGTGGACAAGGACCAGACCGACGCCGAGCGTGACGCCACCCTCGAGGCGATCGACCAAAGCCCACTCGTCGAGCGCATGACCGCCGTCCAGATGGAGCCCGCCATCGTGCGTTCCGCGAATTCGGACAAAGACGAGCGTGCGACGACCGTGGTCCCGCAAGATGCCGCAGCGCTTCCCGCGTACGTGACGCTCAGGACGCGTCTGGGGCACGAGCCGCTCGACCTCACCGACGAGGGCGCCATCGTGAGCGAGAAGCTCGCCGCCCAACTGGGGGTGGGCGTCGGAGACACGATCGAGACCTACGAGCAGAACAGCGTGGGCGACGCGACGGGCGAGGGGCACCCGGTGAAGGTCGCGGGAATCGCCGAGTACTACACGGGGCAGTACGTCTACCTCACGCCTGCCTGCTACGAGGCCGCCTACGGCGAGGCCCCCGCGTTCACGAGTTATCTCGCTGCAGCGCCCGGCACGCTCGAGGAGCGGACCGCGCTGCAAAACCAGCTGCTCGACATCGGGCACGTGCAGGTCGTCAGCTACTACGACGAGGTCGTGGGCACGTATCAGAAGATGCTCAAGACTGTCGACTCGGTCGTGTGGATCTTGGTGGTGGCAGCGGCGGCGCTCGCCTTCGTGGTGCTGTACAACCTGACCAACATCAACATCACCGAGCGCATCCGCGAGATCGCGACGCTCAAGGTGCTCGGCTTCACGCCCGCCGAGGTCAACGCCTACATCTTCAGGGAGACGTTTCTGCTCACGCTGTTCGGCGCGCTTCTCGGCTGCGTGCTCGGCGTGGGCATGGAGAGTTTCGTCATCACGACGGCAGAAGTCGACCAGATGATGTTCGGCCGCGAGATCCACCTGCTGAGTTTTGCCATCGCGTTCGTCTTGACGCTCGCGTTCTCGTTGCTCGTTATGCTGTTCATGAAGCGCAAGCTCGACCGTGTCGACATGGTGGAAAGCCTCAAGTCCGTCGAGTAATCAACATGCAATCGACAGAGCGCTCCGGGGCACAGCGCGTGCGGGTAGCGCTACACTACAGGGCAGTCAACAGCTGAAAGGACCTTTGCATGAAAATCGAACCCGAGCAGCTCGACGTGCTGCGCACGTATCTGGCTTCCATCTACGATGCCTGCGAGAAGGCGAGCGCCGCGGGGGTGAGCGCGACGGTCAACGGCGAGAAGCTCAACTTGCGCCAGCTGTTCGAGATCGAGACCACGGCGTACCTGATGTACCTGAGCGCTTCGGATAACGTCATCGAAGAAGACGAGGTCGCCTTCATCAACAGCCTCATGAGCCGCACGTATTCCCTCGACGACTGCGTCAAGTTCATCGAGTCGAGCCAGATGAGCGCCGAGGAGTTCCTGTCGCAGCCACCCGTCTCGTTCAAGCTACTCGCCGCGTATGGCGGCGCGGACTACGCCGATGCCATGGACGCCCTCATCAGCTTCTACGATGTGCTGGGCATAGCGCTCAGCGAGGTCGACGACAATCTCGCGCTGCCCGAGCGCAATGCCTACAAGGGCTTCGTCTACATGCTGCGCGGCTACAAGGCCCTCAACGAGCCCCAGCAAGACTAGCGGCGAACGTTTTACGCCGTGCGCGCGGACGAGCGGATCGCTTCATTCGCTCGCGTCATTTTTCTCGCTGTGCATAAGACCTAACAGCTGAGCCAACATCAAAGGCCCCCGATAATCGCCTCGCTGGCGATGATCGGGGGCCTTGTCGTGCACGCGGGGCGTCCTCGGTGGAAGGTGCTACGCCTGTACTTGCTCCGCGGGGAGCTTGGGCGTGCGGTTCTTCTTGCCCAGCAGGTACTGGATGACCGTCAGGACGATGATGGCGGCGATGCCGACCAAGTCGCTGATCGTCTCGGGGACCATCATGCTGATGCCGGCAATGGCGAACAGGATGCGGAACACGGGGTTGATCTTGGTGAACAGGTTGCCGTTGAGCGCGCAGGCCACGCCGTACAGGCCGATGATCGACGTGATGATGACGATGGAAAGCGTCAAAGCGTTGATGTCGCCTTCCAGGACCATGACAGGGTTGAGGGCCAGGATGTAGGGCACGATGAACGCCGCGATGGCGAGCTTGGCCGCGTTGAGACCGGTCTTCATCGGGTCTGACTTGGCGATGGCGCTACCCGCATATGCCGCAAGTGCTACAGGCGGCGTGATGTCGGCGACGATGCCAAAGTAGAACACGAAGAAGTGTGCGGGGACCTGAGGGATGCCGAGCGCGATTAGAATGGGCGCCGTGGTAGCCGCCATGATGCAGTAGTTGGCGGTAGTCGGAACGCCCATGCCCAAGACGATGCAGGTGAGCATCGTCAGCACGAGGCCGATGATGGTCGCGTCGCCGGCAAAGTTGACGATGACGTTGATGAGCGTGGAGGCGAGGCCGGTGATGGTGATGCAGCCGGCGATCAGGCCAGCCATGGCGCAGGCGGCGGCGACGGTAATGCAGTTGCGCGCGCCGGACTGCAGCGCCTCGTAGGCGGCGGAAAGCGACAGGCGCAGCGAATCCTTGAAGACATCACCGGCGGACTTGTCCTCGGGCTTGAGCCTGAGCTCGGTCATGAAGAAGTTGATGAAGCCGATGACGAACGCGCCCAGAATGGAGATCGCGGCGGAGTAGGCCATCGTGCGCGTGCCCGTGGAGACGAGCCACACGAGCAGGACGAGCGGCAAGATCAGGTAGCAGTTCTTGAGCAAGAACGAGATCTTGGGGAGCTGGTCGCGCGGGATGCCCTGCAGGCCGAGCTTCTTCGCCTCCAGGTGCACGGTAATGAAGATGCCTGTGAAGTAGAGCAGGGCGGGGATGATGGCCTTCACGGCGACGTCGATGTAGGGAACGCCCATGTACTCGGCCATCAGGAACGCGGCGGCGCCCATGATCGGCGGCATGATCTGGCCGCCCGTGGACGAGGCCGCCTCGACGGCGCCGGCAAACTCGGGCTTGTAGCCGGTCTTCTTCATCATCGGGATGGTGACCGAACCCGTGGTGACCGTGTTGCCTACCGACGAGCCGGAGACCATGCCGCACAGGGCCGACGAGATGACGGCGACCTTGGCGGCACCGCCCGACGACCAACCCGCGATGCGGTTAGCCAGCGAGATGAAGAACTCGGCGATGCCCGTGCGCTCGAGGAACGCGCCGAAGATGATGAACAGCACGATGTAGGTGTAGCACACGTTGATGGGCGTGCCGATGAGGCCGCTCGTGGAGTAGAAGAGCTTGGACGTGAGATTGCGCAGCGTCATGTAGAGGTTCGTGCCGTTGTTGAACTGCCAGTAGAACACGTACACGAGCAGGCAGATGACCACAACCAAGATGGGGATGCCCACGCAGCGGCGGCACAGCTCCATCAAGATGAGCGTGCCCACCAAGGCGACCGCGATCTGCAGCGGCTGGATGCGCGAGCCCATGTGGATGATCTCCGTCGCGTTGAACGCGAAGTAGAAGAAGCATGCGGCACCCACCGCCATGAGCACGATGTCGTACCAGGGCATGTGGTTGGGCCGCACGTGGTTCTTGCGGATGGGGTACATCATGTAGCCGACGATCGTGACGAATGCCAAGAAAAGCGAGAGCCTCGTCTCGGGCAGTGCGGTGGAGAACAGCGTCATGAAGATGCAGTAAACGGAAAACGCCGCGAGCATGATGGAGATGACGACCTTTGGCGTGCCCTCCCAGATGCGGGTGTTGGACTCGCGGTCGTACTTGCGCATGACCTCGTCGACGTCGGTCTCTGCCTCGGCGCGCTTGCGCGCCTCCTCCTTCTCCTTCGCGTCCTTCTCGAGCGCGATCTTCTTGAATTCGGCCGTGCTTTGGACGTGTCCGGCGACTGCCTTCTGGACATCCTCCTCTGCCTTTTGTCTATCGAACTGCCCCAACGTAATACTCTCCTACTGGTAATCGATAAAGTCGCCAAGGGGATTTCTCCCCCGGCGACTCTCCTTGCAATGCCGAATCGCACGGTGCGAGCGCCGTGCGATTCGAGCGGTATGCCGTTATTTGGTCGTGACCTTCACGCCCTTTTCCTCGAAGTACTTCGCGGCGCCCTTGTGGTAGGGAACAGAAGAGATCGAGGTTGCCTTCTCGATGCTGAGCTCCTTGTACTTGGCGTGACTCGAGACGAGGTCGGGGGCGTTGTCGAAGATGTCCTTGACGAACTTGTACACGTCGTCTTCGGAGACATCGTCGCGCGCGATGATGACTGCGGAGACCGCGACGGTCGTGGTGTCGGTGGTCATGGTCGAGTAGGTGCCGGCCGGGATGACGGTCTTGCTGTAGTACTCGCTCTTCTCGAGGAGCTTTTGGATGTGCGCGTCGTCGATGGAGACGAGATAGGCGGCCTTGGACGTGGACAGGTCGGTGATGGCGGTGGTCGGTGCGCCGGCGACGATGAACGCGGCGTCGATCTTCTCGTCCTTCAGGGCGTCAGCGGAATCGCCGAAGCTCTGGTAGGTGGGCTTGATGTCGTTTTCGGTCATGTCGTAGGCGCCCAGGATGTCGATGGCGTTGAAGTAGACGCCCGAGCCGGCGGCGCCGATGGAGACATTCTTGCCCTTGAGGTCGGCGACGGTCTTGATATCGGGGTTGCAGGTGACGATCTGCACCTGCTCGTCGTACAGCGCGGCGACAGTCGAGATCATGTCGACGGGTGCGCCGTCGAAGAGGTTTTTCCCATCGTATGCGTAGGCCTCGACGTCGGACTGGCAGAAGGCGAGCTCTGCGTTGCCGTCCTCGAGGTCCTGCACGTTGGCCTGCGAGCCGTTGCCCGCGAGCGCGGTCACCTTGATGCCGGCGTTATTGGTGGCATGCTGGGCAATGACGGAACCGAAGGCGTAGTACGTGCCGCTCTCGCCGCCGGTCACGAAGCGAAGCTCGCCCGAGCTTCCCTTGGAGCTGTCAGAACCGGAGTTGCTGGACTTGTTGTCCCCGCCCGAGCAGCCTGCTCCGACGAGTGCCATGGCGGCGGCTCCCAGACCTGCGGAACCGAGTACAAAACCTCTCCTGGATATAGATTTCATGTAACTGCTCCCTCCGATATGCATACTTATTTGATATCTCAGCAAAAATATGCATTCGAATGAAATTCCCCGTACGTCGAATGCATCGAGATTCGTGCATTATACCCATTGCTCCACTCAACTGGAGTCTGAAATAGATTAACAGTCGGTTAACTGCGCCAAATTTTGTCTTGAACGAGCCCTCTAGCTGGGCTTATGCTGAATTCCGATGTACGACTATTTTTGTAGGCTTTGAGCTTTGGAGGCAGCTATGGCAACGATGGAAGACGTGTACAAGTTCTTCAAGGAAGAGGCGCCGACGTACTACCTGGCGACGATGGACGGTGACCAGCCGCGCGTGCGCCCGTTCGGCACCATCGACTTGTACGAGGGCAAACTCTACATCCAGACGGGCAAGGTCAAAGACGTCTACAAGCAGATTCTGGCTAACCCCAAGGTCGAGGTCTGCGGGTGCAAGGGGCCTGACTGGTGGCGCATCACCGGCGAGCTCGTCGCCGATGACCGCACCGAGGCCAAAAAGCATATGCTCGATGCCTATCCGGCGCTGCGCAAGTTCTACGACGAGAATGACGACAACACCATCGTCTTGTACTTTGCCGCCGGCACTACCTGCAAGTTCGACTCGCTTGCGGGCAAGCCGAGCGAGACGGTCGTGCTCTAGCGGCGATCGTCGCGAAAAGGGCGGACAGCTGGGCCTCGAGCGAGGAACATCCCGGCGGTCTCGGGCGCAGAAGGGGCGAAGCGACAGTACGTCGTTTCGCCCCTTGCGCTATTGGGGGTGACGGACTCATAATCGACAGCCGTGCAGCTGCGCCGAGCGATGGTACCCAGTTGGGACTGTACGCAACGGAGGCGACAGCGCGCACGACTAAATTTCTCCCCGCGCGATGCGGGGCAAGAGCTGGTATCCGATGCGAAAGGAACGGGACTCTGGACTCATGACGTACAAGGAAAAACTCAAGCAGGCGGATCGCGAGGCGCGTGCAGCCCTTGTCGGCCTTGCCGCGACCATCGTCGTGTGGCTGCTGCTCGGCTTTGGGGTGGCGCAGACGGGGATCGTGGTGTTCTCCACGCCGCTGTGGGTGTTCACGGGCTGCCTCGGCACGTTTGCCTGCGCAATCGTCGTCTCTGTGGTCATGGCAAAGCGTGTCTTCAAAGACGTCGCGCTCGAACAGGTCGAGCCCATCTCCGATGAGGGGGAGGGCGATGGCGATGCAAGGTAATCCTCTCGTGCTCATCCCGGTTGTCGTCTTCCTCGCGTTTTCGATTGGCCTTGCCCTGGTCGTGCGCATGCGCGCGAAGCAGTCTGCAAAGGGCGGCTTCATCTCCGAGTACTTCATCGGGTCGCGCAGCCTGGGCGGCTTCGTGCTCGCCATGACGACCATCGCGACCTATGGCTCGGTAAGCTCGTTCGTGGGTGGGCCAGGGCAGGCCTGGTCGGTTGGATTCGGCTGGGTCTACATGGCAGCCGTGCAGGTCACAGCGCTGTTTTTGCTGTTCGGCATCATGGGCAAGAAGATGGCGCTCGTGAGCCGACGCCTCAACGCCGTCACGGTCATCGACGTCATACGCGCACGCTACAAGTCCGACGCCGTCGCCAACATCTCGGCGGCGATCATCGTCTTGTTCTTCGCCGCCATGATGGTCGCGCAGTTCGTCGGAGGGGCAAAGCTGTTCGAGGCGGTCACGGGCTACAGCTACATCGTCGGGCTCGCCCTGTTCGGCATCGCGGTCATCTTCTACACGACGGTCGGCGGCTTTCGGGGCGTCGCCATCACGGACGCGCTGTGCGGCGTCATGATGATCGTCGGCATCGTCGTGCTGGCGGCGGGAATCCTGTCCCAAGGCGGGGGCTACGAGCAGATCCTCCAGAACATCAAGGCATCCAAGCCCTCGATGCTCGAACCTTTGGGCGGCGGCGAGATGCCCGTGGGCCTCTACTTCACGCAATGGCTGCTCGTCGGCGTGCTCACGTTCAGCCTGCCTCAGTCTGTCGTTCGCTGCATGGGGTTCAAAGACGAGCGCTCGCTCAAGAACGCGCTGGTCATGGGCACGGTGATCCTCGGGGTCATGATGATTTTGGTCACGGCACTCGGCGTCCTCGCAAAAGGCGTGCTGCCGGGTACGCTCGCGGATTACGGCGGGTCGGTCGACAACATCATCCCGATCGCCATCGCGCAGTGCCTGCCTCCGTGGCTCGCCGGCATCGCCATCATCGGGCCGATCGCGGCTTCCATCTCGACGGTATCCTCGCTGCTCATCAGCTCGTCTTCTTCCATCGTCAAAGACGTGTACCTGCATTACCGCGCGAAGTCGCTCGATGCGGACATCGAGCTGCGCGACACGAAGATCAACGGCGGGGCGGCGAGTGACGACAAGCGCGTCTCGCGCCTGAGCCAGGTATTCACGCTCGTGCTCGGGCTCATCGTGTTCGTGCTGGCCATCGTGCCGCCCGATGTGATCTGGAAGATCAACATGTTCGCCTTCGGCGGGCTCGAGACGGCGTTTTGCTGGGTGCTCGTCATGGGGCTGTTCTGGAAGCGCGCGAACTCGGCGGGCGCGGTGCTGTCCATGGTCGGCGGCGTGGTCGTGTACTGCACGCTCATGGCGCTCGGCATCAAGCCGTTCGGCCTGCATCAGATCGTGGTGGGGATCAGCCTGTCGCTCGTGCTCATGCTCGTGGGGTCCTGGATTGCGGGCAAGGGGAGGGCCGTTACGCCCGATCCCGTCTTCTTCCCCTAAGGGGCTTTCCCGCGCCTTCGGCTCCTGCGCCCTCCTTGCAGCAAGCGTGAGATGCGTGGCACTGCCACCGTTTTCGTGCAGCACGCGCGGGATGTGTGGCACTGCCACGTTTCCCGTGCGCGTACTTTGGGGCTGCGTGCTAGGCGAGAATTTGAACCGGACCTTCGAGCTTTCCGAACGTGTCACGCCAATCGCGCAGGTACGCCCCGATGGTGTGCTTGAGCGGGTGGCAGGGGAAGTCGTCGTTGCAGCTGCGCTCCCAGAAGCAGCTTCCCTGGCACACGGGCAAAAGCTCGCAGGCGCTGCACTTCTCGTCAAGGGTCGCGTCGAAGACCACCTCGTGCAGGTGCCTCTCGATGCCGTCGGAAGCGTCGAGGATGTTGCAGATGCGGTGGCGCTTGTCTCCCATCCATCCGTCGCAGGCGTACACGTCGCCGAAGGCGTCGATGACGAAGTAACTCTCCACCTGGCCGCGGCAGAAGTTGGGGACCGGCTGCAGCATGGCACGCAGGTTCTCGGGGGTGAGAAGCCCGCTTGCCTTTTGCTCGTCGTGGATGGCCTGCGCGTACTCGTCGTGCGTGAACAGCTCGAAATCGGGCGCGCAGAACGCGCCCTGCCCAAAGAAGTGCCCGTAGTCGTTGAGCTGCTCGGTCACCATCTCGATGCCGAACTGCTCGCGCAGCATCTTGCGCACCTCGGGCAGCTGCTTGATGTTCACCTTGTCGACGTTCATGTTCGCCGTCACGCGGATGCCGCGGGCGGTGAGCAGGCGGATCGCCTCGATGTTCTTCGCGTACGAGTTGCTGCCCGTGGCAGAGACGCGCCGCTTGTTGTGCTCGTCTTCGAGCCCGTCGATCGTCACGAAGACCTCGCTCACGCGCGCGCCTGCCAGCAGCTCGACCGCCGCCGCGTCGATGAGGTTGCAGTTGGTGAGCATCATGGCGTCGTAGAAGACGTCGTTTGCCTCGGCAAACGCGATAAGGCGCTGGGAGAAGTCGCGCACGATGTCGAGGCACAGGCTCGGGTCGCCGCCGTACCACTCGACGTACAGTCTCCCGAACGGCGCCTGCGCAAAACGCTGCTCGACAAATGCGTAGATGGCATCGAGCACCTCGCGCGACATGATCCCCTTGCTCGTGGCGTGATGAGCCTCGTAGCAGTAGGGGCATTTGAAGTTGCAGGCGTAGGTCGGTGCGATGGTGAGGGCAAGCTCGTCGGCGCTCGTGCGCTGCGCGCGGTGCCGCTCGCGGACCTGCTCAAGTTCTTCTTCTGGTGAGCGCTCGGTGAAAAAGCCTGCCTGCGCGAGCTTCTCGTCGGGGCAGGTGCCGCGCCGATAGGCGGCTGCCGCTTCTGGGGAGAGTGCGGCAAACGATCCGTTTGCCGTGTTGTACAGGAGCGTCTCGCCGTCTGGCCCGGCGGCAACGACGTTGTAGCGCGAAGGATTCATGGGTGCTCCTCTCTGTCCTGTTCGAGATTCTAGCCTCGTCGTCGCAAGTCGGCACGCGTAAAGCAGAAACGATTCGGCTACAATCAGCCTCATGAAGTCGAATGCGGACATACCGCTGCCGCCCGAGGCGGACCTGCCAAAGGGGCCCTGGGAACACCCCAGCTGGGGGCCGCTTTACCTGTACCTGGGCTGCGTCATCGCCCTCGCGTTCATCGCCATCGCCCTCGAGGCCTCTGGCTGGGGTGCTGCCGCGACGATTGCGGGCGCCGTGCTCGCCATCGTGTCGCTGTTGCTTCTCGTGGCCGGCTTTGCCGTCGGGGCGTTCATCGTCAGGCGCTTTCTCTCGCATACGCCCGATTCGTTCTGCTCCGCCGACCCCCAAGAAAAGCCACTCGGCGCCATGCTCTCGTGCCCTCTGGAGCAGTTTCCCATGACGGCGTTTGTCAAGCTGCTCTCTGACGAGCAGAAGCAGCAGCTCGAAGAGCACCGCGCCCAGGAGCGCGACCTTTCGCGGGCGTATTTTGCCGACGCGGACCCCGCACGAATGGTCGAGAACACGTCTTCCGACGGCACGAAGCTCGTCGCCTACGCGCTCGAGCCCCATCCCGGCTCGCCCAAGTGGGTCATCGCGGTGCATGGCTACAAGGGGGATTGGTCCGAGCACCTGATGCACGCGCGCAAGTATGCGGAGCATGGCTACAACCTGCTCTTTCCCGTGCTGCGCGGGCATGCGGCAAGCGGTGGTGCCTTCATCGGGCTCGGGCTTCTCGATGCGGCAGACCTTTGCTCGTGGGCGCGCTGGCTCGTCGATGCGGGTGCGGAGAGCGTCGTGTTGCACGGGCACTCTATGGGCGGTGCCGCCGTGTGCATGGCAGGTGCAGAAGAGACTCTTCCGCCGCAGGTCAAGGCCATCGTCGCAGACTGCGCGTACAGCGATGCGTGGAACGTCGCGACGCTTATCGCGCGCGAGGGCATGCACATCCCGTGCCACCCGTCTTTGGAGCTCGCGCGTTTTGTGCTCATGCATGCCAAGGGCGGCTACGATATTCAGAAGGTGGATGTCGCCGCGGTGGCGCCCAGGATGCGCGTGCCGGTGCTCGTCATCCACGGGCAGGCGGATTGCGTCGTCCAGCCGTCCATGGCCGCGCGCATCTACGAGGCGGCGCCGGCGGGCAGCAAGCTCGTCTTTGTTCCGGGGGCGGGGCACTGCCTTGCCGCGCTCACCGATCCAGAGCTCTACTACGGCGCACTGTTCGGGTTTCTCCACGAGCGGGAATAGTTCATTTCCGTAATCTATGCCGGTAGGCTACAATCTTTCCATCGAACAAACAGGAGTTTGGGGGAGAGCAGTGGAAACGCTGATTGGCATCACCGACACCATCGACACGTACATGTACACGTATTTCCTGGTGTTTCTCTTGATTGCAAGCGGTCTGTACTTTTCCGTCAGGACGAAGTTCATCCAGTTTCGCGGCTTCAAGGACATGATCAAGAACCTGACCGAGAAAAAGCACGTTCCCGGCAAGAAGACCGTCTCGTCGTTCCAAGCGCTCATGGTCTCGACCGCCTCGCGCGTCGGGACCGGCAACATCGCCGGCGTCGCGACCGCCATCGCCACGGGCGGCCCGGGTGCTGTGTTCTGG
>OLPZ01002323.1_pt1 | contig 11114 bp, 8 predicted proteins | sample 1672711 | NCBI WGS metagenome assembly OLPZ01 (sample SAMEA3136716, study PRJEB25190) | human gut metagenome
ATAATTTGACAAACTTTTTATATTTTCACCCTAATCTCCACTAAATTCCCAACAGACATCCAGTCTATCTGACACCGGAATTCCAACCATCCTCCCCATCTATCCTTCCTATATTGTAGCACCCACATACCATATATACACAACCCCCCCAGCTTTTCCGTCCCATTCATACTATATATAGGAAACTTTTCTATTCCGCCAAACTAACAAACCACCATCCCGCTTCTCTTTCAGCCATCTCTGTCACAGCCAACAGCCAGCAAGCTCAAATCATTCTCTTCGGCGACATTTGCAGGGCCTTTAGAAAAACTTAGCCCCGGGAAATCTGCGTTATTCGCAGATCACTCACTGTCTGAGCCGCTTCGCGGCGAGTTTGAGTTATCTGTGAATGCTTTTAGCAGATTTTCCGGGGCTTAGCTTTTCTTAAGTCCCGAAACCGAGCCGAAGAGAATGATTTGAGCTTGCGTCCCTCTTACCTGATCTTCCCGAGCTTAGTTTTTCTTAAGACCCGAAGTCAAGCCGAAGAGAATGATTTGAGCTTGCGTCCCTTTCATCTGGAATAAAACCCACTCTCAACCTCCACCGGAATCACCCTTTCCTCAATCCCCTCAATCTCAATAAACCTCTGCCGCCCCAACATCTCCACCATCTGCGCAAGCAGCTCCCTGCTCCCCTGCGCCTCCATCTCAACGCGGTCATCCCAGTTATTTCTCACCCAACCGGTAACCCCCAAAGAACTGGCAATATAACAGGCCCGATAGCGAAATCCAACTCCCTGCACTCTCCCCGAAAACCAATAATGCTTCCTTATCAGATTCTCTCTCATCTCCGAACCTTTCCCATCCTGAACATCATGCTTTTTCCAGACTCCCCGGCCTTTCTCATACTCCTCAGCAATCTCCTCACCTGTCTCAGAATCCTGCAGAAACGTTCTGTACTTCTTTCTCTTAAAATCAAATATACTCAACAGCAACCCTCTCTCACAGCTACTGTGCCGGCAACTTGATTTCCCGAACATTCTCATGTCTTTCCTGCCAGCCTGTTTCAGGAATCACTCTGCCGCCACACTACAATCACACCCTGATCACAAATCCGTCTTTTCTCGCTTTCGCTTTCGGATATTCCCCGGAGCGATAACCAAGCACACAATGACCAATTCCAACATAAGACTCCGGCACACCCCACTCTGCCTTCAATGCCTTTCCTTCTTCAGAAGCAAACACCTCTCTTGCACGATGAATCCAGCAGGAATCAACCCCAAGGGCATGAGCAGCATTCATCAGATTTCCCATAACCAGACTTCCATTTTCCACACATGTAGGCATATTACTGTCTGCAAAGACCACAACAACTGTCGGTGCCCCATAGAACGGATCACTCTCAGTCCCCATCACATCCGCATTCATTTTAGAAAGCTTCGCAACAAGTTCCGGATTCTGTGTTACTACCATAAGTGTACCCTGTTGTCCCATTCCGCTTGGTGCGTATTCCCCTGCTTCAAGAATTTCATTCAACACTTCTTCCGGCACCAGATCTTCTTTATAACCACGTACACTTCTTCGCTCCAAAAGATTTTTTATTGTTTCATTCATGTCTCATATCCTCCTGTATTTATTTTCATCACTGTCAAAGCAACATTACTGTCCACCACGTTCTCAGCAACACAGTCAGGCAACAATATCTTCCTATATTATAGCACTACATCTACCAAAACTCACCTGTATTTCCCATAATTTTCAGGCAAATTTCCTTGCCCCTGCATCACAACTGGTCTATAATAAAGAACAGACTAACATGAGGTATAAAACTATATGAACAAAAAAGAAATTTCTGAAATCAAGAAACAGTTCACTCCCGAGAACTGTTCTCTCACCCGCATCTGCGGATGTTACGTTGACGGAGAAAAGAATAAAAAAACCGAACTGAAAGAAGCATTTCTCTCTTTATCAGAAGAAGAAATGTTCAAATACTTTGAAATTTTCCGCAAATCCCTTTCCGGAACAATAGGAAAAAATCTGATGAACATGGAATTTCCTCTCGAGCAGGAAACGGAGGGCGGAACTCAACATTTTCTTATGAAACTGAGAGAAAGCAAACTGACCGATGATGCACTGGTAGAAAGTTTCTACGATAAGATCATTGAAAACTATGATTATCCCGAAAACTACTACATCATCCTGATCCATGGAGTATATGATATCCCCGGAAAGTCTTCCGACGGTGCAGAAATGTTTGATGCATCTGATGAGATTTATGAGCACATCATGTGCTGTATCTGTCCTGTAAAACTCTCTAAGGCAGGTCTTTGCTACAATGCCGAAACCAACAGCATCCAGGACCGTATCCGCGACTGGATCGTGGAACTTCCGGATGTTGCTTTCCTTTTCCCGCAGTTTAACGACCGCAGCACTGACATCCATGGTGTCCTTTATTATAGTAAAAATGCAAACGAGCTTCGGGATATTTTTATCGATGAACTGCTTGGATGTACAGCACCTCTTTCTGCAGGAGGACAGCGTGATTCCTTTAACGCACTGGTTGAAGATACTCTGGGCGACGACTGCAGATATGACACTGTATTAAGCATTCACGAGAAATTAAACGACCTGATCGAATCACAGAAGGATGAGCCGGAACCTGTAGTTCTGACCAAATCTGAGGTAAAACGCCTCTTTGAAGAATGCGGCGTAGAAGATGAAAAACTACAGTCATTTGATGAACAATACGAGATCACAGCCGGGGAAAAATCCTCTCTGGTTGCTTCCAACATCACCAATACAAAAAGATTCGAGATCAAAACCCCGGATGTTGTAGTCCACGTAGATCCTGAACGTGCCGATCTTGTGGAAACACGCATAATTGACGGACGCAAGTGCCTTGTGATCCCAATGGAAGGCGAAGTTGAACTGAACGGAATCCGCGTACATACAGGAAATGAAAATCCTTCTGATGACGAATTTTATGACAATACAGATACTGAGACAGAGGAGACATCTGATGGAGAATAATCGTAAACTCTTATTTTTTGACATTGACAAAACCCTGTTAACCCCTTACCCATGGACAGTTCCGGACAGTGCGAAACAGGCTTTAAAAGAAGCCCGCTATAATGGTCATCTCCTTTTCATCAATTCCGGACGTACCTATACAATGATTCCGGAAATCATTAAAGAAATGGGATTCGACGGCTATGTATGCGGATGCGGTAGCCAGATTTATATGAATGAAGAGCTTTTGTTTTCCAGTTCTATTCCAAATCCGCTTTGCCGTAAAACAACAGAATTACTGCGGGAATGCAGAATTCCTGCGTTTTTTGAACGCCCGGATAAGATTTTATATGACAGCAGTTCATGTGCTGTTCCTGAAACTGTTCAGAAGCTGAAAGCAGAAGTTATAGTAGAAGATCTGGCTCTCTACCCGCCCGAAACATACAACCATTTTACATTTGACAAGTTTCTGGCTTTTCCGTCTGCTGATTCTGATATGGAAACTTTCCGCAAATTTGCAGATGAACATTTTCTGTGTTTCATACATGAAGACAAGGCCTGGGAACTGACTCAGAAAAATCTCAGCAAAGCAACCGGAATCCGGTTTCTGGCAGACCGTCTTGGGGTTCCGGTCAAAGACACCTATGCATTCGGTGACAGCACGAACGATCTTCTTATGCTGCAGTTCGCCGGAAACAGCATCGCAATGGGCGACTCGGATCCCCTGATCCTGCCTCACTGCACTTACCAGACAACCAATATCGAAGATAACGGAATTGCCAATGCTTTGAAGCATTTCCATCTCATTTAGCAGAACATACAAAATAACGTATTATCATATCTCTATTTATCTGTGTTATTTTTGCATATTTAGGAGAATGATTTCGGATTTATTTAAACTTAAAAACAGCTATGTGAAAACACTCAGGTTTTCATCATAGCTGTTTTAATTTACAATACTCAATTCCTATCAGCAAGCTACTGACAGTTCGGATTTTCTTATTTAGCTGCTTCTGTCGGTGTTGCTTCCGGTGTTTCAGTAGTTTCTGCTGCTTCTTCCTCTGCCGCAGGTGTCTCAGTCACATCTGTATCTTCTGCTGCAGGTGTTTCTGTAACTTCCTCTGTTTCCGGTGTTGGAGTTGCCTCTTCTGTCACTTCAGGTGTCGGTGTTTCCGGAACCGGAGTAGGAGTCGGCGCCATGAAGGTATGTTTGTCAGTGATCTTAAGTGTCTTAAGGACTTTCTTAACCGCCTTTACATCTGCCTCATCCAGCCATTTGGCAGTTGTATCTGTAAAATAGGTATTTTCTTTGGAATTCTGAAGAGATTCTCGCTTGGAAGCTGTGGCATCTTCATCATTGATCTTGTCAAGTCTTACTACATAGTATCCTGTGTCAGTCTCAATAATATTGTCTGCAACTTCTCCATCCTTCAGTCCTCTCAGAACCTTCAGAACCTCATCCGGATATGCCTCGCTGCCGGAATCTTCATCCTCGTCTTCGCTCTCTTTTGTTGTAAAATTACCCTGTACTGCAGAATAACTGTCATCTACACCTTTGGCAATCTCACTCATGTCTGCTGTAGGATCCTCTTTCATCTTATCCAGAATCTCCTGAGCCTGTTCTTTCTTAGTCTTTTTCTCCTCATCAGTTATATCATCACCGCTTGTAGAGATACTTACATAAGTGAAGGTTGTCTGATTCGCTTCATCATCAGAAACTGTGATCTTTCCTTCTGCTACAACCGGATCATACATCTTCTTCTGAATTGTCTGAAGCTCCAGAAGTGTTTTTACCTGATCTTCCGTTACCGCAAGTTCCTTAATTGTCTCTTCACTGTTTGCAGCCATAAACTGTGATGCTGCATCTGCGATCGCTGCTTCATCATCATCTGTAAGCTCTACGTTATAATCCGCAGCCTTCTCTTTGAGAATATACATCTTCTCAACAGACTCCAGACTGCTTGTCACTGCCTGATCACCATAAGTCTCATCTGAATCATCACCTGCTGTCTGATCCCAGATATTATCTGCACTTCCCATATAATTTAAATACATGGTTGTTGTCTGCTGTTGTTGTTCGCGGGCATAAAGACTTACAACTCCAAGCGGAATATCTGTTCCGTCAACAGTAGCCACTGTCTTTGTTCCATCTAATGTTTTACTTCCACAGCCGGAAAGCATACCAACTGACATCACACCTGCCAGTGTCACAACGGCTGTTCTCTTTACCATTTTTTTCATTTCTTCCTCCATATTATCAATCTGGTCTTTCTTCCATACCACTTTCCCAGAATGTACTGTTATTAGAGTATAAACTTTTTTCCTGCGAAGGGCAAGGCAAATCGAAAAATATGTAGTATATTTCACATATTTTCCGCCATGCTCTTAAGTTCCTCTGCAAATTCCGTCAATGCCAGGATCAGATTCCCCTGTGGTTCCAGGATAAATTTCGGTTCCTGCTCATTCTTAAACTGCAGACCTCTTCTGTATTTCTGCATAAGAGCCGGAAAGCCTTCTGTATTCAGCCTTGCTTTCTCATAAAGGGTAAACCGGACTGTTTTTCCAGTCTGCTTTATTTCCGTTACGTACCCCTGATGAGCAATCGCCTTTAACTTCGCAATCGCCAGAAGATTCAGCACTGCCTTTCCGGGTTCTCCGAAACGGTCCAGAAGTTCTTCCAGCATATCATCATAATCCTGTTGTGTCTCAATCCCCGCAATTCTTTTATAAATATCCAGCTTCTGAAATTCATTACTGATGTAGGAATCAGGAATATACGCATCAACATTCAGATCAACCGATGTCTCGAAATCCTCCATTGTATGAATACCCTTCGCCTCTTTCACTGCTTCATTGAGCATCTTACAATAAAGATCATATCCAACCGCATTCATATGTCCATGTTGCTGCGCGCCCAGCAGATTTCCGGCACCTCGAAGTTCCAGATCTCTCATTGCAATCTTAAATCCGCTTCCCAGATCCGTATACTCGCGGATCGCAGCCAGACGCTTCTCAGCCGTCTCCTTCAGCATCACATTCTTTCTGTACATCAGAAACGCATAGGCAGTTCTGTTGGAACGCCCGATCCTTCCCCGAAGCTGATAAAGCTGAGAAAGCCCGTATCTGTCTGAATCATGGATAATCATAGTATTTACATTGGAAATATCCAGCCCTGTCTCAATGATCGTGGTGGAAACCAGCACATCAATATCCCCGTTTACAAAGGAATACATCACATTCTCCAGTTCCCTCTCACTCATCTGGCCATGAGCAAAATCCACCCTTGCATCCGGCACCAGCTTCGCAATACGCAGGGCAACATCTGCAATATCCGTCACTCGATTATAAACATAATAAACCTGTCCGCCTCTGCGCAATTCCCTGTTGATAGCCTCTCGGACCGTCTCTTCATCATATTCCATAACATATGTCTGGATCGGCATTCTGTCCATAGGAGGCTCCTCCAGGACACTCATATCCCGGATTCCGATCAGGCTCATATGAAGAGTACGGGGAATGGGCGTTGCAGTCAGTGTAAGGACATCCACATCCTTCTTTAACTGCTTGATTTTTTCCTTATGCGTAACTCCAAACCGCTGTTCCTCATCAACGATCAACAGGCCAAGATTTTTGAACTGTACGTCTTTGGAAAGGATTCTGTGCGTTCCAATGATCACATCCACCTGACCTTTTTTCAGATCTTCGATTGCCTTCTTCTGTTGTGCCGGAGTCCGGAATCTGCACAACAGTTCCACACGTACCGGAAATTCCTTCATCCTCTGCACAAAGGTATTATAAATCTGCTGCGCAAGGATCGTTGTAGGTGCAAGATAAGCTACCTGTCTGCTCTCCTGTACTTCCTTAAATGCGGCACGCAGCGCCACTTCTGTTTTGCCGTATCCCACATCCCCACAGATAAGCCGGTCCATAATCCTGGTACTCTCCATATCACGTTTGGCATCCTCAATAGCACTGAGCTGATCCTCTGTCTCTTCATAAGGAAACATTTCTTCAAATTCTCTCTGCCATACAGTATCAGGACCACAGACATATCCTTCCTTTTCCTGACGCACTGCATAAAGCTCTACCAGTTCTTTTGCAATATTTTTAACTGCCCCACGAACCTTGCTCTTTGTTTTATTCCACTCCTGAGTACCAAGTTTGTTCAGCTTCGGAGCCTTTGAAGCATCTGCCCCTGAATATTTCTGCAGACAGTCAAGCTGAGTAGCAGGAATATAGAGATTGCTTCCGCCTCTGTATTCAATTTTAATATAATCTTTAACGATCCTGTCTACTTCAACTTTTTCAATTCCTCGGTAAATACCAAGACCATGCTTTTCATGGACAACAAAATCGCCGATAGAAAGCTCCGCAAAATCCTGAATACGGCTTCCACTGTAATTTTTTTTCTTCTTTTTTTTCTGTTCCTGTCCAAAAATGTCAGATTCTGTCATTACCGCAAACTTGATCAACGGGTATTCAAAGCCCTTCTTTGCATGGCCATAAACCACCATGATCTCGCCCGGACAGATCTCCCTGTCATAATCTTGTCCATAAAAGGCTGCCAGTCCCTCTTCCTGAAGATCCTTTGCCAGCCTCTCGGCCCTTGTGCGGGAACCGGAAAGCAACGCGATCCTGTATCCCTGTTTCTTATACTGATGAAGATCTTTTACCAGAAGTTCAAAACTGTTGTTATAAGCGCTGATTGATTTTACCTCCAGGTAAAATTTCTCCCGCACTTTCCAGCCTGCCTGTTTCGGTTCCAGCGCACATACAGAAATACAGTTGCGTTTATTCAGTTCTTTTTGAAGCTGTTCAAAAGAACAAAGCCAGTTTTCCGGCAGATTCCGGCTGCCTTTTTCCTCTCTGTGCATACGGCTCTGTCTGTACTCTTCTTCTACAGCCCCGCCTTTCTCAGTCAGTCGGTTTGGTTCATCCAGAAAGATTATGGTTCTTTCCTCCGGAAAATAATCCAGGAAGGAAACCATATCCTTGTCCCCTGTATGCTCCACAGCCGGATAGATCGTAAGTTCTTCCAGATTTTCCAGAGAACGCTGACTCTCCGGATCAAAACTCCGGATAGAATCAATCTCATCTCCCCAAAGCTCGATTCTCCATGGATTTTCCTCAGTGAGACAGTAAATATCCACAATACCGCCACGCACAGAGAACTGCCCCGGCATTTCCACCTGTCCTACCCGCTCGTAACCTAAAGCCACCAGCTGGTTCTTCAGCTGTTCTATGTCTACGGTGCTGTCACTTTCGTAATGAATCAGCTGTTCTTTTATCTTTCCCAGAGATTCCAGAAAATCCATACATCCGTCAATACTTGTAACAACTGTCAGTTCTTTCTCTTCCAGTAACGCCTTAATGACCTTCATCCTCTGACGTATCAGCAGATTTCCATGGATATCTGCCTGAAAGAACAGAAGATCTTTCGCAGGATAAGAATACACTTTTCTGTCATAAAATCTGTAATCTTCATAAATTTCTCTGGCGCGGCGTTCGTCCTCCGCCAGGATCAGACGATAAGGCGCAATCCCGGAAAGTCCGTACATCAGATGAGATTTCTGCGATTCCATACACCCCGAAACCTGCAGGATTCCCTTATTCGTTTTGCTTTTTTCTTTAATCTGTTCAAACTCTGCAAGCCCCTGCAGAGGTGTTAAAAATGCTTTCATCTTCACCCCTCATGATCCTTCGACGTAATAAAAGCGGCTTCTGTTTCCAGTTACCGCTTTCTATACCTTTTGCTGAACAATCATCTGTTTCCTGTCTGCTTATTTCTGTACAGGTACTTTTCTGTTATATTCGTTCATGGCTGCATCTGTACCCTGTGAGATTATGATATCCACAGCCTTTGCCGCCTTTGCTATTGCTTCATCCACAAGTTTCCTGTCTTCTGTGGAAAATCTGCCAAGTACATGATCTGCCAGATCCCATCCCTTCGGCTTTGCACCAACTCCTACTTTGATACGGAGAAATTTCTCTGTGCCAAGCTGGCGGATAATATCTTTGATCCCGTTATGTCCACCCGCACTTCCCTGCTTGCGGATGCGAAGCTGCCCGGGCTCCAGATCAATATCATCATAAATAACAATAAGCTCTGATTCCGGATCAATTTTAAAATAATTCGCCATCTCACGAACAGGACCGCCACTCAGGTTCATAAAAGAAAGCGGCTTCATAAGAATCACTTTCTCTCCGCCGATCATGGTTTTACCGTACATGGCATTAAATTTCACACCACCCTGAGGGACATTGTAATCCTCTACCAGACGGTCAACGGTATCAAATCCCATATTATGGCGTGTTGCTTCATACTGTTTCCCGGGATTTCCCAGGCCAACTACTAAATACATATATGTGTCTCCTGCTTAATTTAACACCATTTTCCGGAATTACCATACCTGTCCTGATGTCAAATTTATTTTTTTACGTCCTCTAAAGTGTGTTCAAAAAACCAATCCTGCAAATTGTAACGCACATCTTGCGGAAAGCATTTTTCAAACACACGCTAAGATAATTAATTAAAATATACCATCTCTTCCTTAAGCGGCTCGCATTCTTTCACATCACTTGCATAAAGAACAATGCCCTCACCCTGATATTCTGTACGGTTCTCAAATGCGACCTTTGCTGTTACTTCTACCCAGCTGCCCTCTTTGATATGCGGTGCATAATCGCTTCTGCACACGTATCCAAGGAAAGTGGTATCATCTGCGCAGCAAGTCATTGCCACACGTCCCGGAACAAAGAATTTACTTCCCATTCCACGTGGTTTCATGACACGTCCTTTAAAGCGGACAATTTTGTCTACATATTTATCCGGATTATCCATGGCATCCACAAACCAGATACCATAATCTTCTGGTGGAATCTCAATGATCGGTGCATTGATATCAAACGGCATCTCATCCTGGAAAATGTCATCCATCTCGCCCTCTTCATTTTCAAAGATAACCTCTGCACTCTGATTTGCGACCTTGATCCCTCGTCTGTATGCAGGAAGCGGATCTCCCTCTTTACAGCGGTTAAATACAACCATATCTGTATTTCTGATCATATCCATGAACAGAGATTTCATGTTTGCCATATAAACCTGATAAGTAGTTGCATCCACACAGGTAATCTCCTGCTCAATGCCCCAGCCTTCCGGAAGCTCCATCTGCTCAAACTTACTTACAAGCCACATTCCGTTGTACTCGATCACAACACGCTCCGGCTGATGGATGATATCCATGGCAGCCAGACGCTGTGGTGTCAGATCTTCTTCATCCTCGATCACTTCCACAACTGTGTTTGTAAGTTTCAGTTTATCCATATCATATTCTTCTTCGCCTTCTTCGCAAAGGATCAACAGAGTTTTGCCGTCAATGGCAAAGTACTCCTGCTGCAGTGTAAAATCCAGGAAAGTAGTCTTTCCGCTTTCCAGGAATCCCGTAACCAAATAAATGGGAACTCTGATATCATCCATCATATAATTTATTCCTTTATCTTTATTCTGATTCTGTTATTATCTGCCGAAATCATTCAGTCTCGCATCTATGACACAGGATTTCATGCTCCGATGAGCTGAATCCAGATGCTGTATTTTAGAGGATTGCCATAAATCGCTGCTTCCTCATGATCATTATGCAAGCCCAAATAATTCTGCAAGTTTATCTTCTTTCAGTTTAGAGCCGATTACGCAGAGACGACCTGTGTATTCCGGTGCACCTTCACGGATCTCTGTTTCCTCCGGAACCATGTCAAAATAAATCCATGTTCCGTCTTCTGCAGGAAGCATTCCCTTTGCACGAAGAATAATACCGTAATCTTCAGAAGCGGAAAGAGCCTCAAGCATCTTCTCAAGACCTTCTCTTGTGTATTTCCTGATCGTCTCACATCCCCAGCTTGTAAATACCTCATCTGCGTGATGATGGTGATGATCATGATGATCATGTCCGCAGCCGCATTCATGGTCGTGGTCATGGTGATGATGTTCATGTTCTTCGTGATCATGTCCACAGCCACATTCATGGTCGTGGTCATGGTGATGATGTTCATGTTCTTCGTGATCATGTCCACAACCACATTCATGATCATGGTCGTGATCGTGATGATGATGCTCTCCATGTTCATGTA
>OLPZ01002324.1_pt1 | contig 11114 bp, 8 predicted proteins | sample 1672711 | NCBI WGS metagenome assembly OLPZ01 (sample SAMEA3136716, study PRJEB25190) | human gut metagenome
TAAATTCTTCGATAATCGCACGAAGGGCTCTTGCTCCTGTATCCTTCTCCATCGCCTTTTTCGCAATTGCACGTAATGCACCTTCTGTGAAATCGAGCTTCACTTCATCCAGTGCAAGAAGTTTCTGATACTGCTTCAGAATTGCATTCTTTGGCTCCTCCAGGATCTTCACATACATATCTTCTGTGAGTCCCTGTAATGTAAAGACTACCGGAAGTCGTCCCAGGAACTCCGGGATCATGCCAAAGTTTCTAAGATCTTCTGTTGTTACCTTCTCAAGAATCTTCTTATCATGATCATATTTATCTTTTAGATCTGCGCCAAATCCAATTGCAGACTGCTTTGTAAGTCTCTCTTTGATGATGCCGTCCAGATCCGGAAATGCTCCTCCACAGATAAATAAAATGTTCTTTGTATTGACTGTTGTGAGCGGAACCATCGCATTTTTACTGTTAGCTCCAACCGGAACTTCCACTTCGCTTCCTTCTAAAAGCTTCAGCATTCCCTGCTGTACGGACTCTCCACTAACATCACGCTGACTCGCATTTTTCTTTTTTGCAATCTTATCAATCTCATCAATAAAAATGATTCCCTGTTCTGCTTTTTCCACATCGTTATCCGCTGCTGCCAGAAGCTTCGATACGACGCTTTCGATATCATCTCCAATATAACCTGCTTCCGTCAGAGATGTAGCATCTGTAATCGCAAGCGGCACATCCAGAATTCTTGCCAGCGTCTTGACAAGATAAGTCTTACCGGAACCTGTAGGTCCAATCATCAGCATGTTAGATTTCTCAATCTCAATGTCGTCCATAGAATCCGTTGCCACACGCTTGTAATGGTTGTATACAGCAACAGACATCACTTTCTTGGCATATTCCTGTCCGACTACATACTCGTCCAGGCTCGCCTTGATCTTATGCGGTGCCGGAAGGTTATGAATGTCAACGAGCGGCGTTGCCTTCTCGCCTTCTTTTTTCTTCTTCACGCGCTGCTGCTTTGGAATCTGCTGGCTCATATCATCAATATTTAAGAACTGAACTCCCGGCATATTCATAAGCTGGCTATAATCAATCGCACCACCGAAGTTCATATTATTCATAGCATCAAAACTCTTTTGCATACAGTCATTGCACACACACATATTGTTCGGAAGATTGATCATCTTTCCAGCCACACTCTCTGGTCTGTGGCAGACAAAGCAGACTTTCTCATATTCATCATCGTTATGATTGTCATTGCTATTATTATCGTTGTTATCAATTGTATCTACATAATCCTGTTCAGACATGGTTCTTTCCCTTCTTTCCTACTTTTGTTCCTCTACCATCTTAATGAACTGCTCCTCCGAAATAATCGGAACTCCCAGTTCGTTTGCTTTTTTATTCTTTGATGAAGTTGATGTCACATCATTATTGATTAGGTAATTTGTTTTGGAAGTGACAGATCCCGTAACTTTTCCTCCCAGGCTCTCAATCAGTTCCTTGACCTCTCCTCTGTTTGCAAAATGTTCCACACTCCCGGTAATAACAAAGTTCACTCCGACAAATATCTGTTTACTCTCTGATTCTTCTTCCTTTGGAATCTCAAGCTCTGCAATCAGTCGCTTTAAGCTTTCTACATGCTTCTCATCCTGAAAATAAGTTACAAATGCGCCGGCAAGTACTTCGCCTACTCCCTGAATCTCTGCAAGTTCTTCTGCAGTAGCATGAATCATACGATCCACATCACCGGAAAATTCTCTGCAGATGACCTTCGCATTTGCAAGACCAATTCCCGGAATTCCAAGTGCATAGATAACTTTCGGAAGTGTCGTCACTTTTGCTTTCTCCACATTTGCGATCAGGTTCTTGTAGGATTTTTCTCCAAAACCTTCCATCGTCTGAATCTCTTCCTGCCATTTATCCAAATGGAAAATGTCTGTGAATTCCTTTATAAATCCACGGTCAATGAACTTCTCCAGCGTTGCCTCTGACAATCCCTCAATATTCAAAGCATCACGGCTCGCAAAGAGTGCAAATGCTTTGACATGCTTTGCCTGACATTCCGGATTGGTACAATACAGTGCTTTTGCATTGCTGACCTGGCGAATCTCTGTCTTGCCGCCACAGACCGGACAGACTTTTGGAATATCTTTCACACCACTTCTTGTCAGATTCTGTGCAATCTGCGGAATGATCATATTGGCCTTATAAACTTCAATCTCATCCCCCACACCAAGTTCCAGTTCTTCCATAATACTGATGTTATGGACACTAGCACGGCTCACTGTCGTTCCCTCCAGCTCCACCGGTTCAAAGATAGCGACCGGATTGATGAGTCCTGTTCTAGATGGACTCCACTCAATCTCCAGAAGCTTTGTCTGGCGGATCTCATCAGCCCATTTAAATGCAAATGAATCTCGTGGAAACTTAGACGTCCGCCCCAGTGATCTTCCATACGCTATATCATCATATACTAACACAAGTCCGTCGGACGGGAAATCGTTCTCGGCAATTTTTTCTGAAAATTTAATAACTTCCGCCTCTACTGTGTCTCTTATTACTTCGTGGTATTCTACTACTTCAAATCCCTGCTCTTTCAGCCATTCCATCTGACAGGCTCTGGAATTGTGGAAATCCACATCTTTTGCACTGACCAGTGTAAATGCATAGAATTTTACATTTCTTTTTGCTGTAATCTCACTGTTCAGCTGGCGTACAGAACCACTGCAGAGATTACGCGGATTTTTATATTTGGCTTCTGCTTCCTGAATCTGTTCATTAATCTTCTCAAAATCTTTATAGCCGATCACTGCTTCGCCGCGCAGTATCAGCTCACCTTGATAGCTGATCTGAAGCGGTACATTTTTAAAGACTTTTGCATTGTTTGTGATGACCTCGCCTACTTCTCCATTTCCACGGGTGACTGCCTTAAAAAGATGTCCGCCCCGGTAAGTCAGAACAATGGTAAGTCCGTCCATTTTCCAGGACATCAGTGCCTTCTGATCTCCCACAAAATTCTTTAATTCCTCTACATCTTTCGTCTTGTCCAAAGAAAGCATTGGGCTTTCATGCCGTTCTTTTGGGAGTTCACTGACCACTTCATATCCAACTCGCACCGTCGGACTATTGGAAAGTGTGATCCCAAGCTCACGCTCCAGTTCCTGAAGTTCATCATAAAGCTTGTCGTACTCATAGTTGCTCATGATTTCTTCTGCGTCTTGATAATATGCTTTTGATGCTTTATTCAAAAGCTCCACTAGTTCCTTCATGCGTTCCTGCCTGTTCATATAGCTTCTTTAACTCCTGTCCTTCTATTTTTCGCACTGCTCCACTCTTTAAGCTTCCCAGTTCTACATTCATAATTCTTATTCTTACAAGCTTTGTCACTTTATATCCAAGTGCTTCGCACATTCTCCGGATCTGACGGTTCAGCCCCTGTGTCAGAATAATGGAAAATGTGTACTTTCCAATCTGCTTTACCTCACACGGTCTTGTTACCGCATCCAGATTCTTTTCCACGTCCTGTATATGCACACCCTCTGACATCTGCCGCACAAATTCTGAAGTGATTTCTTTATCCACGCGGACATGATATTCCTTTTCATGATGATATCTCGCCCGCATCATACTGTTGATCAGTTCTCCGTCATTTGTCATAATAAGAAGGCCTTCCGAATCTTTATCCAGTCTTCCTGCATAGGTCACCCGCACCGGATAATGCAGGAAACGTATGATATTATTTTTCACTTTCATATCCCCGGTACACACGATACCTGCCGGTTTGTTGACTGCCAGAACAACCTTCTGTTCTGCACCCTGGATCACTTTTTTCCCGACACAGATTTTCTGCTCCTCTGACACTTTCATGCCCGGTACAGCCCGTACGCCATCCACCGTCACACGTCCCGCCTCTATGAGACGGTCTGCCTCTCTTCTGGAGCAGATACCTGCCTCACTGAGGTATTTATTTAATCTTATCATTTACTAACACTCCAATTACTTTACAGTTCCTATTCTGCCTTATCCGTTGTCAAAATACTACTCAGCTTGTCATCCTGTACAAAATTATTGCAATCGTACAAAAACAGCACACTTGTAATTTTATTCTTATCTAACAGATCCGACACATGCTTCTGATAATAATCTGCATCTACCACGATGATCTCCCTGTAATATGGAATTAAAAATGGAATCATACAGTCTGCAAAGGAATCCTTCACCAGAAGCAGCCGGTCCGTGCTGTCTGCTGTCGTGCGGATATCTATTTTATCATAATCTCCACCGAGAAATACTTCATACGCATCAGGTTCGTCCAGTTTTGTACGGTCATAAAGCTCTGCTGTCTTTATGCCCTCAGACTCATAGCTTGCCACCATCTGCGTGTTATCGGAAGCATTTTCCGTTAAATATGCGTATATCGGTTCACGGTATCCGCTTTCAAATCCACTTGTTCGGGAAAGATTTCCACTGAAATCACCGGTCACTACATAAGGTTTTAAAGCCGGTGCTTTCGAAGTGTCAAGCCCCAGATCTGAAGCAATCTGCTGCCATACAAGACTAGCTCCAAGCGTTGTCCAGCGGGAATCTGTGTGGTAATAAATTTCCTTATCTTTATTCGCATTTAGAACACCTTGTGCATCAATCCAGTTCACACTGTCTCCAAGCATACTCTGAATCTGTGCAATCTGCACTGTCTGATCTTCCACCGGAGCATAAGAAGGAAGCTTATCTGCCCATACATTTGCAGCATCCGGAATCAGTGCCATATACATCGGCACATCGGAATAATCCTCGGCAAGCGCTGTAATCGCGTCCACATTTGCCTGAACCTTCTTTTCGTCCAGCTTATTAATATCCGCCAGAAGATACTGGTTCTTTCCTCGGTACACACCGTTCACGTCCCGTCTTCCAAGAACTGTATCTAGTTTCGCCTGGGTATCTTTCACCGTCTCTTTGAAAAATGTCCTTCCTGCTCCTGTCACATTCACAAGACACAGGATCATGATCACGGCTGCGAATACAAATACTGCACTTCTGCCTCTCTCCAGACGTTTTTTATTCTTTTCTTTTTTATCTTTCTTTCCAAATACCAGAATCTTCTTCCAGATAAGATTCGGAAGTGGTGTACTTGCAAGAAATGCCACTACAAGAACGAACACATTTCCAAGGAAAAGATATCTTCCCATGATACCAACCACATCACCTCCGCCAAATCCAAACATCACTTTCAGATAACCAAATGACGCTGCCGGTGTTTTACCGAAGAAAAATACCCAGCCAAGTGCTGTAAAAAACCATGTATAAATCTGTCCAAGCACAGGTGGTAATCTCTTTAAAAATGGCAGTGCATAACGCTCCACGATCTGCCAGAATGCAAGGTAGATACCCCAGAGCAATCCACCTGTGACCGTTACCTGCCACGGTGCATTCTTCCACATACCTGCATACCAAAGTCCCATCAGAATTCCGGATACAAGTGTTCCAAGCCAGCCGCCCCAGAGTGGTTCACAGATGTAATCCCAGAACCATGCAAAAACAGAGCTGTTAAAACGGCGTACAAATGTTGTTATGTTACGTGCTACATATGGATAGCGGAAATTTTTCTTCACATCAAATCCAAGCATTCTGCAAAGTCCCACTGCCATATCACAGTATCCACTGAACGCAAAGTAAATCTGGAACATGAAGATCGCACATCCCAGCCATGCACCAAACACAGACAACTCGCCTGCCTTCAAAGACATGATCTTGGTGAATGAATCTGCCAGGTAATCTGCAATGATAACTTTCTTTGCAAAACCACATACAAATAAAGCAATTCCTTCGCCAGCCTTTGCCCAGGACAATTTGCGAGTCTTTAATTCCTTTCGGATCTGCGGATATTTTACGACCGGTCCTGCCAGGAACAACGGAAACATTGCTATGTAAACTGCAAAATCCAGAATACTTTTCTGAGCCTTTACATTTCCCCGGTGAATCTCAATCAGATAAGAAAGCACCTGTAAGATGCAGATTCCTATTCCGACCGGCACTTCCGAAATAAAGCCCACGCGTTGTCCGATAAATGCAAAGAACACATATACTATAATATTGATCAGTATGCTTCCAGCAAATAACTGCTCCGTACTCCTTCTTCTTCGCATGTAGCCTTCCATCTGAATTCCTACAGCATAATTAAACAATATAAAAAATGCCAGAACGACCAGATTGACCGGGGCTCCCCATGCAAAAAAAACTGCTCCCCCTGCAACCAGGGCAATGTCTTTTATCTTTCCCGGAAGCAGATAATACAATATGAAAATAACTGGTAAAAATACACATATAAATGCGATACTATTGAATAACATAATTTCTAAACGCTGCCTCCAGAATTTTATTAATACAAGCCTCATAATAGGCTTTTGTCATTGTACTTCCGTCCTCCCCATAATAAGAAGCGTCCGTAAGATCTGTTGTGTCTACATATTTCACTTTTTCTTCCTTACAAAGAGCCTTCAAAGCTTCATTGTATGAAGTTACATCCAGCGCGGTACTCATCTTGGACGAACTACTATCATCTGATAATGTATCACTATCACTATTGCTCTTAGAATCTGTGCTGCTCTTAGAATCTGTACTGCTCTTAAAATCCGAGTTGTCAGTTGTATCTTTAGCATCTGAATCTGAATCAGTATCTGAATCGGCTGAACCTGTCGCATCACCTGTACTTGTCAGTGACAGGTATGCCGGGATACTGCATACATAAACTTTCGTATCCGGCAATGCTGCTTTCACCTGCTCAACAAAGCTTTTGTAATTCGCTGCAAATGCATCCGCTGTCTCTCCACTGACTGCTACATCTCCTCTTCCGATACAGAGGATAAGCTTCTGTGGTGCAGTCTCTGCTTCTGTTACAGCTGTCAAAAGCTCATTTAATCCGGAACCTTCCGCATCGCTGACCGTTGCTCCATCCTTTGACTTCACCTGCGACTTACTCAAGATGTCATTCTGTCTGAAGCCAAGTGCAGTACTGTCGCCAAGCACAATGCAGCCATCCATTTTTTCTTTTGCAGACTTTGCTTTCCACGCTGCCGCCTCATCTGCTTCTGTCTGCTCTAATTCCTGAATCTTGGCATCAATCTTCTGAACATTGGCATCTTCCAGTTCTGTCAGTTTCTTTACTCCTTCTGTCGCATCCACTCGCGGATTCATCATTCTTGTTCCAATAATCAGCGCACCGATCAAAAACAAGAGGATTACTGCAACAATCGCAAAACGAAGCACTTTATCCGGCTCCATTTTTTCCTTCATCTTTTCTTTATTCTTTTCAAACATTTTCATTCTCCAATAAACAAATAAACTATGTACATCTTTAAAAAGACATACATAGTTTATTTTACTTTGTATAAGAATAAAAGTCAAATTTTATAACTGTTTTATCAGATTCACCATCTCAATTGCTGATAACGCACAATCATAACCTTTATTGCCAGCTTTACTTCCGGCACGTGCAATTGCCTGTTCAATATTTTCTGTTGTAATGATTCCAAATAAAACAGGAATACCTGTTGCAAGCTCGATCTGTGCAATTCCTTTTGCTGATTCGTTACACACCAGATCATAATGAGATGTATCTCCACGAATAACTGCACCTACGCAGATGACTGCATCGTACTTTCCTGACTGCGCCATTTTCTGCGCTGTGATTGGTATTTCAAATGCTCCCGGCACCCATGCTGCTGTAATATTTTCTTCTTCTACACCATGTCTCACAAGTCCGTCAACAGCTCCGCCTAATAACTTATTGACAATAATTTCATTAAATCTGGCTGCTACGATTCCAACTTTCATTCCCTCTGGTGCTACTACTTTTCCTTCAATTACCTGAATCTGTTTCATGTTCTTCTTCCTCCTGCATTCTTTTTTATAATTGTATTTCTTTGAAAATGTGTCCCATTTTTTCCTGTTTTGTTTTCATATAATTCAGATCATATTTTTGTGGCTGGATCTCTAATGGTACTCTTTCCTTGATTTCCAGTCCGAAATCCTGAAGCCCATAGACTTTATCCGGGTTATTGGTAAGAAGTCTTAAGGATTTCACGCCCAGGTCTGATAAAATCTGAGCTCCGACCCAGTACTCTCTGAGATCTGGGGCAAATCCCAGTTGAACATTCGCCTCGACTGTATCATATCCACGTTCCTGAAGTTCATATGCTTTGATCTTATTGATCAATCCGATTCCTCTTCCCTCCTGTCTCATGTAGAGAATGATTCCTCTTCCCTCTTCCTCCACCTGGCGCATTGCCGTCTGAAGCTGCAATCCGCAGTCACAGCGAAGAGAACCAAAAGCATCTCCGGTCAGGCATTCTGAATGGACTCTGCAAAGTACATTTTCTCCCTCCCCGATTTCTCCTTTTACCAAAGCAAGATGATGCTCTCCTGTAATGTCATTAACATATCCATGAATCTTAAATTCTCCATACTGTGTTGGAAGATCTGCCACCGCCTCTTCTTTTACATGCTTTTCATGAATTCTTAAATAATCCTGCAAATCTTTGATTGTGATAAATGTAAGATGATACTTACGAGCCAGCTCCCAGAGTTCTGATGTACGCATCATCGTTCCGTCTTCTTTCATGATTTCACAACATACACCACATTCTTTCAGTCCCGCCAGTCTTACAAGATCTGTCGTTGCCTCTGTGTGACCGTTACGCACAAGTACACCGCCTTTTTTTGCCACCAACGGGAATACATGGCCCGGTCTTCTGAAATCTTCTGGTCTTGATGTATCATCCACACATTTCATCATCGTATATGCACGTTCTGCTGCCGATATACCGGTTGTTGTATCTACGTGATCAATCGATACCGTAAATGCTGTTTCATGATTATCGGTATTTTCTGAAACCATCTGTGGAAAATTAAGCTTTGCTGCCAGTTCTGCGCTCATCGGCGTACAGATCAGCCCCTTTGCATGCGTTGCCATAAAATTAATATTTTCCTGGGTCGCAAACTGAGCAGCACAGATCATGTCTCCTTCATTTTCTCTGTCCGGGTCATCTGTAACAAGAATGATCTTTCCATCTTGTAAATCCCGGATTGCCTCTTCTACTGTATTATATTGATACTTTTGTTCCATCTGTTCTTCCTCCGTTATTCTTTTTCTGTTGCTGTATATTTAAAATCCAAATTCTTCCAGAAACTCCATTGTAATTCCTGTCTTTTTCTCATGTTCCAATTTGGACTCTTCTTTTTTTCCAATCCCCATTAATTTTTCTACATATTTTCCGATTATGTCATTTTCCAGATTCACAAGATCTCCGGATGCTTTTTTCAGAAGTATCGTCTCTTCCCCTGTATGTGGAATGACTGATACCTGAAACCCTTCATCGTCTACCTTCGCAACCGTCAGGCTGATTCCATCGATGCAGACAGACCCCTTTTCCACGATCAGATCTAATATCCGCTGTGAAGTTTTAATGGATACCCAGACTGCATTTTCCTCTTGGATCATTGACCTGATAACTCCTGTTCCGTCAATATGGCCGCTCACAATATGGCCTCCGAATCTTCCATCCGCTGCCATTGCCCGTTCAAGATTTACATAACTTCCAATCTTACAATTTCCAAGACTGCTCCTTCTGATCGTCTCTGCCATGACATCTGCCGTAAATCCGTCAGGCTGCAGGGAAGTGACTGTCAGACATACCCCATTTACCGCAATACTGTCTCCGATCTTCGTACCTTCCAGTACTTTTGCTGCCTTCACCGCCAATACCCCTGAATTCCCATTCAACTGAATATAACGGACTTTTCCCAGTTCTTCTACAATTCCTGTAAACATAATTCCTCCTGTTCTTTTCTTAAGACCTGACAGGTAATTTTCAGGTCTTCTCCAATCTGGCAGATATCCTTGAACTTTAGTACCGCTGCCTGAGACGGAAGCTCTATCCCAATTCCATCCACCGGAGTCCGGCTTCCTGTTCCGCCAAAGATTTTTGGTGCAATAAATGCCTGCACCTCCTGGACAACTCCGGTCTGTAGTGCACTGTCATTTAAAGTTCCTCCACCTTCCAGTAAAATGCTGTCGATATTTTCTTTTCCCAGATACTCCATCAAATGCTTCAGATTAACATGTTTTTTCATATCCGGACAAAATACGGTTTCCACTCCCATTGTTTGCAAAATTTCCTTTTTCTTCTCTACATTCTCCAGATCTGCATAGGCTACAATCGTCCGGTACTCCCTCGCACTTTTTACGATCTGGCTGTCCAGTGGAATTCTTAACTTACTGTCACAGATAATCCTGACCGGACTTTTAAGCCCTTCTACCCGGACATTCAGCATTGGATCATCAGCAAGTACCGTTCCTATCCCGACCATGATTCCCATATACCGATGACGCATATACTGTACTTCTCTGCGTGCGGCTTCTTGGGTGATCCATTTTGAAGCTCCTGTCTTTGTTGCAATTTTCCCATCCAGCGTCATTGCATACTTCATAACTACATATGGTGTTTTGGTCGTTATATAATGAAAAAATATTGGATTTAATTCATCGCATTTGTCCTTCATAAAATCTTCCACAACCGCTACACCGGCATCTCTTAATATCTTCGCTCCCTTTCCTGCCACTTTCGGATTTGGGTCTCTGGATCCAATCACTACTTTTTTTATCTTCTGCTCTAAAATTGCTTCCGTACACGGCGGCGTCTTTCCATAATGACAACATGGTTCCAATGTAACGTACAGCGTTGCCCCTTCGGCTGATTCAGTGAGAGAAGCAATTGCATTTCGTTCCGCATGCAACTCTCCACATCTGGCATGATAGCCTTCGCCGATAATACGTCCATCCTTTACGATGACCGCTCCGACCATCGGATTAGGATTCGTCCATCCTTCTCCTTTTTTTGCCAGACAAATTGCCCGGAGCATATATTTCTGATCTGTCACTTCTATTCCTTCTTCCTTCTTTTTATGCAATTTTTTGTACAAAAAAAGCCCCTGTAGAATATCTACAGGGGGGGGGTACGATCGTTTCTATAGATTTGATAAATGTTTCTTTTACATACTTAAATAGCAAAAAAGCTCTGAAATGGGTTACCATTCCAGAGCAACGATACTACATTCATTTATCTAAAAATCAAC
>OLPZ01002327.1_pt1 | contig 11098 bp, 8 predicted proteins | sample 1672711 | NCBI WGS metagenome assembly OLPZ01 (sample SAMEA3136716, study PRJEB25190) | human gut metagenome
CCGCAGATTTTCCAGGCCATCCGCATGCTGCAAAGCGAGGGTGTCAAGCAGTTCGGCCTGCACACGCTCTTGGCCAGCAATTCCACAGATGCAGGCTATTATCCAACCATCGCCCGCATGCTTTTCAAATTGGCCGTGGAAGCGCACGAAACCATGGGCGCGGGGTCGGGCGACATCACGCTCGAGAACTTCGATGCCGCCCTTGAATTCTTGACGCGCGCGGGCCCTGTGAGCATAGGACTCATCGGCGGCGAGCCTACATTGCATCCTCATTTTGACGAGATTGTTCGCAGGGCTGTGGCCTGCGAAAACGTTGCCATGCTCACGGTATATACGAACGGTTTGCTCATTGAAAAGCATGTCGATGTGCTGAGTCTTCCCAAAGTCACGCTCCTTGTGAATTGGAACGCGCCGAGCGAATTGCGCGAAGGCGCTTTCGAGCGCATTATGCGCGGGGTCGACGAGCTGGTTTTTGATCGCGGCATGGGCCGTCGAATTAATTTGGGGCTCAATTTGCACGGCGAAACAATGGAATATGGCTACATGCTCGATTTGCTGAAGCGCTACGGCTTCGACAAGGTGCGCATTTCGCTCACGGCGCCGGAGTTTCCCGAGGGCTGTGGTCAAAACGCCATCGAGCGTTTCCGCGCATGCAAGCCGTTCCTGCTGAAGATGTTTGCCGACATGGATGCGATTGGCGTGTTGCCCTATTACGACTGCAACCGTCCCCCGTGGTGCATATGGTCCGACGAGGAAAAGCAGTGGCTTCGCGATTTGGCGGCCCGCCATGGGGCCGATGAGTGCACGCTCGTCGATACCGAGTCGTACTGCCGCCCGGTCATAGACGTGCTGCCCGATTTGCGCGCGGTTCGATGCTTCGGCATGTCGGCGTTCGAGAAGGTCGGCATTCGCGACTACGCCAGCGTCGACGACCTCGCGGCTCATTTCATGAGGCGAATCGATCGGCCCGCGTACCGCATTAAGGCGATGCCCGAATGCGAGAATTGCCATTTGCGGCGCACGTGGTTGTGCTGCCAGGGGTGCATGGGCTATAAAATGGTCGAGATTGAGAAAATGAACGCCGAGCGGGGAGAATGAGCCGGCTTCGCAAGGAGGGAACCTATGAACGAGAACACGATCGAGCGCATCGGCATGGCGCTTGCCGACAGGGCGTACGCCTACCGATTGTTCCACGTTGCGCTTGGCGCGGAACCGAACGCGGAAGAGCTGGACGTTCTTGCGAGCGAGCAAACGCGCGCGGTGTTTGGTCGCTTGGCTAAGGCCGATGTGGCGAAGGCGAAGCGCCTTGCGACCTGGGATGAAGGGCTCAAAGTCGATTCGACGTGTTCGGATGCCCTTACGCGCATGGTGGAATTGTGCGCCGTTTTAGGCGAGCGCCAGGCGAATGACCTGGCATACGCTGACGCGATGAAAGTCGCGTTCAACAAGCTGTTTATGGTGCCTGGCGGTTCGTACGTATACCCGTGGGAGTCGCCCTATTTGGGCAAAGACGCGACGCTTTTTAAGGAAAGCACGCTCGACGTGCGCGAGCGTTACGCGAAATACGGCTTTGAGGCTGAAATGAAGGGCCATTTCCCCGAGGATCACATTGCCATGATGATGCAGTTTCTTGCGTGCTTGGCCGACGGGTCGTACGAGGCGTTTGCCGATGGGGATGACGCTCGCGTGCGCGGATTGCTCGGCGCCCAGCAGGCGTTTGTGCTGGCGCATGTGGGCGAATGGCTCGAAGCGTTCAACGAGGAACTCTATCGCAAAGACGAATCGGGCGTGTTCTTCCAAATTGTCGAATCGCTGCGCGCGTTTGTCGCGTGCGACGTCGATTTCGTAGGCGAGTTGGTTGCTTCGGGCGAGCTGGAGGGCTAACGCTGTGGATGCGAAGGAGTACATTGCCGCATTTGACGAGGTGAAAGCCGATTTCGAGAAATCGGTCGCGGAATTCGGTTTGCCGTTTGAGGCGAAGGAGACGCAGCTTCGTGAGACGCGCGTGTGCGTGGCGGAGCAATGCGGCTGCCATTGCGAAAACGGGAATGCGAGCTTGTGGCTAAACTGGATTTCGCCTGCGTGCGTTGCATGCCGCATAGGCGAGCGAACGGCGACGTTCTTCACCTCGCTCAAGTGCTCGAGGCATTGCTATTTCTGCTTCAATCCCAACCAGGAAGACTACGAGTATTGGCTTTCGCATAAGCGCGACATTGCGGGCGAGCTGCGTGAAGCGCATGCCGCGGGTGCCGGTTTCGATTGCTTGGCGATTACCGGTGGCGAGCCGCTGCTGTTCAAAAGCGATGTGTACGCGTTTCTCGATGCGGCGCGCGAGCTGTACCCGCAGGCGCACGTGCGCCTGTATACGTGCGGAGATTTTCTTGACGATGCGTGTTTGGCAGAGCTGCGCGCTCGCGGCTTGGACGAGATTCGCTTTAGCGTGAAGCTCGATGGCGATGAGGCCCTTGCGTCCGAGCATGCTCGTACGCTCGACGCGATTGAGCGAGCGGTTGCCTTCATTCCCGATGTTATGGTCGAAATGCCTGTTGGGCCGCATGATGGGCTGGCGATGAAAGAGCTTCTGGTGCGTCTTGACGCGATGGGCGTTCGCGGCGCGAACTTGCTGGAATTCGGCTTTCCGCTGTGCAATGCCGAGGCGTTTGCCGAGCGCGGCTTGGAGCTTCGTCAGAACCCGTATCCCATTCTGTACAACTATTGGTATGCGGGTGGGCTGCCCATCGCGGGCAGCGAGGCGGAATGCCTGGAGCTTATGCGGTTCGCGGCAGAGCGCGGCCTGCGCCTGGGTGTGCATTATTGCTCGCTCGATAATAAGAACACTGGGCAGATCTACCAGCAGAACAAGGGCTTTCTGCTTGATAGGGCGTTTGCGGCGGCGCATGGCTGGCTCCATTTTGATAAAGCGGATTATTTCCTGAAGTGCGCGAAGGTCGTTGGTGATGATGCAGGTTCGGTTCTCGCTTGGGCTTTGGGGGAGGACCTTGTCGCGGTGGAACGAGATACTACGAGCGAGCAGGCTACGGCTGGTGAGCGGAGTGTGGCCAATGAACAGAGTGTGGCGGCCGAGCCCGATATGGAGAGCGAGCGAGTTGTAACGGTCGAGCAGGCTGTGGCGAATGAAGCGCCCTCGACGGCTGTGCGCTTTGTTGATTACGACGAGTCGACGCAGGTGGTGGCGTTCCCCTGCGTATGGCTGCCTGATGCGCGAAACGCGTTTCCGACTGTCGATTTCATCGAGAGCCTGAATGTGGTTGAGCTGGATGGCTCGGGCATGCCTGTCGTGCGCGAGGTGGATGCTCGAATCGTGTTGTTATAAGGCGGAAATTCGACTCAGGAATTATTGCGTTCGCGGTACCCAACGCGCATATGATGACGCCGTTGGAAAGTCCGTCCGCCTTCAGCTGCGGCGCCTGCTCCGCCATTCCCTCCGCGAGCTTCGGCTTCGGTATTCTAATTGTCGCCTAAAACGTCGTTTTGCGTTGGCGGCACTGTTGGCCACCGTCACTAACGGGCCCGAAGACGGAAGAAGCGGGAAGCCCTGAGGGAATCTCCCGCTTCGCAAAGGCGTTCGCAAATATAGTGAGCCCCGGTGACTTGAATCAGAGGTTGTTTCCGGGGCCATTAGACGATATGCCGCTAAAGTTCAACGGCGACGGGCGCAGGGTGCTCGTTCAGGAACTTCCCGATGGGCGCACCGCCCTCGCCGTACAGGTAGTCTGTAGCCTCCGGGCACAGTATCCCTAGCAACTCGATGGCATCGGTATCGACTTTCTTAGGCGACAGCTCAGGCCGCTTCGGATCGAAGAGCCGTTCGTTGTGGGCTACGCGGTTGCGCACGCGTAGGATGCCGTACAGCCTTTCCTGCAGCTCGGCGCGGTTGGTGCCCTTGGGCCAAGCTCGGTAGAGGCCCGAGCGCCAGATGACGGCCTCGCGGCTGCGATCGCTCAGGTGCACCCAGAAGCCCAGTGTCAGGCCCGCTACCAGGTTGCCGGTTGAGAAGCCCTTGGGCAGGCCGTCCACGGCGGCATCGATGGTTCTTCGGTTGATGCGGTTGGAGTCGAGCATGCCCCTGGCTGACTTCCTCATCACGGGTCTGCGTGCGGGTGAATTCTCATCGAGCAACCAATGGGCGTCGCCCTGCCAGCTCGATTCCATCGCGGCGTTACATGCGTTGCGCAGTGCCACTTCGAAGTTTGAGATGTCGCGCATGAGCAGCTGGGCCAGCGAGGAGTTCCATTCGTAGAGCGCGAGCGCCTTTTCGGCGTCGCCGCCGCAGGCCTTCAGGTAGGGGGTCAGCCGCTCGGCTGAGAGCCATTTCTCGGCCCACGGCAAGGCGCTCGGAGCCTGTTCGTCCTCGGCATCGCCGTCGAAACGGCCTTTCCGCTCAGCGGGCAAGGTGCCCACGGCGTCGTCCGCCTTGTCGACGTTTTCCGCTGCTGGTTGGTCTTTTCGCTCGTCAGCCAAGAAAACTCCTATAGAGACAAATTGAGCCCCGGTGACTTGAATCAGAGGTCATTCCCGGGGCCATCGTCTAACAGTATAACGGCCCTACGGCGTTTTAGGCAAGCGACTGGAAGTTACAACTCGTCAACGCAACCTCCGTTACTTTTTCAACCAACCGCATGAATCGCTTAATAAGGCAGAAATTCAGCACGGTAATTATTACGTTCGAGATAATGCTGCTTTACTGCTCATAATTATCATGTTCGCTATAATTCATCCCGTAAAACCCTGAATTATTACGGACGTGATAATATGAATATTTACGATGCGGCCGATTTTGGGCGTGCGGTAAGGACGTTCCGCAAAGCGAAAGGCTACACGCAGCAGCAAATTGCCGACCTGTCGGGGTGCAGCCTTATGTTCGTCTCGAATCTCGAGCGCGGAAAGGAAACGGCTGAGCTGGGTAAGGCGCTCGCTGTTCTTGCGACGATCGGCGTTGACGTTCGCGCCGACGCGAGGGGTGGCGCGAAATGAGGCTGAACATCGGGGTCGAATTCGGCGGCGACTTATCCCGAACTGACTACTGCCATGGGCTTGTATGTTGGCGAAAAGAAGCGACTCGAGGCCGTCGAACGGGCAGATTTTGTTGAATTGGGGCATTCCATGGGATTGAGTCGCAGGGCGGCTGAAACGCGCATCGACATGTTGCGTGATCGCGTTGTCGCGGCGTTTGAGACGTCAACAGGCTCGAGATGCTTGACGATATGGCCCGCGGCGTCGCGGACGACACCGCCGTATTGGATGTACTCGCCGGAGGCAAGCCCTAGAGCTATTTCCTTGGGGATATCGAAAGCAACTTGCTGAATCATGGAAATGCCTTTCTTTACGCCGGCCACCAGATGCGGGTGAGCGGGAGGATGGAGCGAGTGTCGTCATTGGCCTTGTCGTAGATGTCGACGTAGTGGCGCACGAAGGCGTCCAGGTCGAGCAGGCGCACAGGGACGTTGGCGCGGTCGGCCTCGTAGCGGGCCTCCTTGGTAAAGCCGCCCGTGGATACGTATAAGCCGCGGTCGCCTGCGCGCAGTCCGCCGATGAACGACCTCATCGCGGGCGCGCCCATGGCGCCTTTGCGGTGTTTGACTTCAGCGACGATTCGGGGAGACTCCAGCCCCAGGGCATCCGGCGATGCTACGACATCGCGACCGCCATCGGGGCCCTTGGGCATGACGCGGGCGCAGTAACCCATGGCTTTGAGCATGCCGGCGACCAGGCACTCCATGTCTTCCCAATCGAGCTGGTTGACGCGGTCCTTAATGAGCTCAATGCCGTTGTCGTAGGTAGCCGCAAGGGTCTCCTCATCGTTGGCAGCGTTATCGTCTGCGTCGGCTGAGCTGTCGTTGCATGCGGGTTTGCTGCCTGCGGCCTCAAGGTCGCTCATAACCTCGTCGGAGACAGCGAAGATTGTCTGAATGCCGCCGAGAGAGTTCTTAGATGCGGGAGAGAGCGCGTCGCGCAGTGCAGTCTTTCCCCATTTGACAGTGCGGGTGTAGGTGAGGCTTTCGGACTCGCTTGTGGGCTTGCACGGGCCGCTAATGTCGCCAATATGGTAGAGACGCTCTGCGGGGTCGTACATGACGACCGTGGAACCCTGCGCCATGCAGTGGGCGAAGCGGTAGATCTGGCCAACGTTGGCGGCAACCTTCTGCTTGCTCTCGGAGGGGTGCGCCGCCGCGTACGCGGCCCTGATTTTTTCGCGGTTCATGCCGGCGATGTCTGCTCCGCCGAAGTCCCAGCCGATACCTATGATGCCGCGCTCGAGCCAGTCGGCTGCGTATACTCCACCGCGCCCTGCGCGAATCATCCAAGCCCCCATGGTTGCCTGCCTTTCAGATGCTTTACGCTCGCATTATCCCACTGTGTGAGCTCTGCCGCTTTATGAGTTCTGGAAACTACCGCGATCGATTCGGCGGCCTAGGGCCTTTCGGTGCCGTGACGGCTTCGGCCGTCGCCGGTGTGTTGCGGGGGGCTGCGTGGTTGGGCCAACGATGGATAGTGCCAGTCATGATTGGCTGTGCGGGAGGCAATAAATCACCGCATGCATTGTTTCTTTTTTGACGCCCGCCGTTTTAGTTCGCCCTATACAGCCTCTTATCGCTTGATGGAATATAATCGTCACAACGCATTTGTATTGCATTTCGAGTGATGGGGGCGCGATGCCGAAGACCTACAAGCAGCTCATAGAGTCCGGTCCTAGCGAGACCGAGATTCGAAGCTTTCTGGTGGAGGGTAATCAAATTTCCGTTACGCTTCGTATTCCCGATACGCTGCGCGACGCCGCGAAAGAAGAGGCCGCCCTTCGTGGCATGAGCTTCTCTGCTTTCGTGCGCACCTGCATGATTGAAGAGCTTTCGAAGAAGGGGGCGTAGGCGTGATTCGAGTTAAGACCCTCACGATTCAGCTTATCGATGCGCAGCCTGACCGCATTCGTATTTGTCGCGTTGAGGGAGAGTCCCTGGTCACCATCGTCATTCCAAGGGAAGATCTCGCCGAGGCGAAGGCGCTGCCGAATATCCCCCAGCGCGGCATCTACTACCTTCTCGACGAAGACCACGGCAATGTGAGCCGTGTTTATGCGGGCCAAACTACCCAAGGCATTGCGCGCCTTGACGCCCATAAGGCTAGGAAAGAGTTCTGGAACAAAGCCGTCATGTTCCTCGACGATGATCAGAACATTAGCAAAGATGCCTTGGATGTTTTGGAGGCTAAGGCCATCGATTATGTTCGCACTCACGGTTCATATGAGACCGACAATTCGGTTACGCCCAAGCCCTATATTGATCCGTACAAGGAGGAATCGGTCGAGCACCTTCATGGGCGAATCCTCTTTAGAATGGCGGCTCTGGGATATGACCTGGATAGGGTAGATCAAGGCCCTGCGGGTGCCCCAATCGTCTTTCACACGAAGAAAAACGGAATACGCGGAACGGGGCGATATGACAAGGCAACTGGGCACTTCACGGTGCTTGCCGGTTCGGAGGTGAACCTTTCGAAGCCCGTGCTGAAGAATGCGAGCGTCGGCACGCAGTGAAATTTTCAGTGGTATTACCGGCGTCGCAAAACTTTCCGAGGACCTCGAATTTCCGACGCCTAGTGCTGCTGCGGTGTTCGTGCTCGGCGGCAGCCAGAATGGCTGGACTGAATGGGTGGACAACGACGGCGAAACGCTTAACCAAGTTTACAGAAGTGAGGATGAATAGATGAACAAGCAGCAATTGGCTTCCAAGATATGGGAATCCGCCAACAAGATGCGCTCGAAAATCGAGGCGAACGAATACAAGGATTACATCCTGGGCTTCATTTTCTACAAGTTCCTTTCCGAGACTGAAGTTGCTCGCCTGAAGGCGCGCGACTTTGCCGAAGAGGATTTGCCGAGCCTCGTGGAGGACGACGAGGAAACGGTTGATTTCGTTAAGGGTGAGTGCGGCTACTTCATCGCTTACGAGAATCTCTTCTCGACTTGGGTGGCTAAGGGTGCCGATTTCGACATTTCTGACGTGCGCGTTGCCCTCTCGGCCTTTAGTCGCAATATCGACCCGGCGCGCAAGCGTGTTTTCGACGGTATCTTTGAGACGTTGCAGACAGGCCTTTCCAAACTTGGCACCGATGCGCGTAGCCAGTCAAAAGCTGCCCGCGACCTCATCTACCTCATCAAAGATATCCCGATGGATGGCCGCCAAGACTATGACGTGCTCGGCTTCATCTACGAGTACCTCATCAGCAACTTTGCTGCCAATGCGGGTAAGAAGGCCGGCGAGTTCTACACCCCGCACGAGGTGTCTATGCTCATGAGCGAGATAGTCTCGTGGCACCTGGCGGGACGCGAGAATATCACTATCTACGACCCTACGAGCGGTTCGGGCTCGCTGCTTATCAATATTGGCAAGGCTGTGGCGCGACGCAATGGCGACCCAGACTCCATCAAGTACTATGCGCAGGAGCTTAAGGAAAATACGTTCAACCTCACGCGTATGAATTTGGTTATGCGCGGAATACTTCCTGACAACATCGTGGCACGCAATGGCGATACGCTTGAAGATGACTGGCCCTGGTTCGATACCGTTGAGAACAAGAATGAGACCTATGATCCGCTGTTCGTCGATGCTGTGGTGTCGAATCCCCCATACTCCCAGACTTGGGATTCGGAAGACAAAGAGCTCGACCCTCGCTTCAAATTTGGCGTTGCTCCTAAATCCAAGGCTGACTACGCCTTCCTTCTGCACGATTTGTACCACTTGCGCCCCGACGGCATTATGTGCATCGTTCTGCCCCACGGTGTGTTGTTCCGTGGTGGCGAGGAAGGCGCCATTCGCAAAAACTTGGTGGAGAATCGTCATATCCAGGCCATCATCGGGCTCCCTGCCAACATCTTCTTCGGTACGGGCATTCCGACCATCGTCATGGTGCTTCGAAAGCAGCGCGAGAGCAGTGACGTGTTGATCGTGGATGCCTCAAGGCATTTTGTGAAGGAAGGCAAGAACAACAAGCTGCGCGCGAGCGATATTCGCCGCATTGTGGATGTGGTTACGACTGGAGCGACTGTCGATAAGTTCAGCCGCCTGGTGACCATCGACGAAATACGCGCCAACGATTACAACCTCAATATTCCGCGCTATGTGGATTCGTCCGAAGCCGCTGAGGGCTGGGACCTGTACGCCACTATGTTCGGCGGGGTTCCGAAAGCCGAGGTCGACGCTCTCGACCGCTACTGGAGGGTGTGGCCGAGTCTGAAGGGCCAGCTTTACAGCAACGGCGGCGGATCGTGCTTCGCGGCTGTGGCGGACGACGTGGCGGCAACGGTGAAGGCCAATGCCGACGTTGTCTCTTTTTTGGCCGACTATCGGGGTGTGCTGGCTCATCTGCCTGCAGAGCTGCAGAAGAGGTTGGTGGACGGTGCGTCGCAGGTCGACGCCGTGGCTGAAGAAGAGCATATTGCGGCGCAACTTCACGATGCCCTTTCTGGTATCTCGCTTGTTGACGAATACGATGCCTATCAGGCTCTCGATGATGCATGGACGGGCATTTCCGGTGACCTTGAGGTTATTCAAATCGAAGGCAGGGAGGCCATACGTAAAGTCGATCCAAATATGGTGGTTAAGAAGAAGGGCGGCAAAGACGTCGAGGTGCAGGATGGCTGGACCGGTCGCATTTTGCCGTTCTCGCTTGTCCAAGAGCAGCTGCTCGCTGACGATGTCAAGGAAATCGCCGCGTGCGACTCCCGTTTGAATGAGATTTCTCAAGAACTCGATGAGATTCTTGAGAATCTTGATGAGGAGGAGAAAAGCTCGAGCGATGCTTTTGACGATGACGGCGTGTTTGTGACGGCATCCCTCAAAAAGGTCGTGAAAAGTATCGGCAAGCATCCGAACAGCGACTTCGATCAGGCGCTTGTGTGTGCTCAGACTCTGCTCGATGAAGAGAAAAACCTCAAAAAGGCAAGCAAGGAGGCGCTTGCCGCGCTTGAAGAGAATACCAAAAAGGTTATCGAGGGCCTGACCGATGCTCAGTGCGACGAATTGCTGGCTGCGAAATGGATAGAGCCGCTGCAGTCTGATTTGCTCGAATTGCCTAATGTCGTTGTCAGCGATTTCATCGCGAAGATTGTGGCGTTGAATGCGAAGTATGCGACAACCTATTCAGACGTGTGTAATCAGATTAACGAGGCGGAAAACGAGCTAGCGGCGATGTTAGGCCAGCTCACGGGCAATGAATACGATATGGCGGGCATTGCTGAACTGCGGAAACTGTTGGGAGGTGAATAGTATGGCGGAAAAGAATAATGTACCCGAAATCCGCTTCGTCGGTTTTACGGACCCTTGGGAACAGCGTAAGTTGGGAGAACTGTGCACGTTTTCTAAGGGGCATGGATACAGCAAAGCTGACATTAGGGACGCCGGCACCCCACTAATCTTGTATGGACGCCTGTATACCCAATATGAATCACGTATTGAGGAAGTAGACACTTTTGCCGTTGGGCAGGATGGATCGATTCTTTCAAGGGGTAACGAAGTGATTGTTCCCGCATCCGGTGAGACGGCAGAAGATATCGCCGTCGCATCATCCGTGCGCAGGTCAGGAATCATTTTGGGCGGTGATTTGAACGTCGTCACCCCAACAAGCAAGCTCGATCCGGACTACACCGCGCTTGCCATAACGTACAGCAAAGCCCATGACGATTTGGCAAAGCGGGCACAAGGAAAATCAGTCGTACACGTCCATGGCAACGACATCGCTGAAGTTGAGGTCTCTTACCCGTCGGAAAGCGAACAGAAGCGCATATCTTCGGTTGTTCTCAATCTCGATTCCCTCATCACCCTTCATCAGCGTAAGCATGGCAAGCTCGTTCAACTGAAGAAATCGATGCTTGATAAGATGTTCCCCAAGCCGGGTGAAACTGAGCCCGAAATTCGTTTTGCCGGTTTTACGGACCCTTGGGAACAGCGTAAGTTGGAGGAAGTCACTAGACGGGTAACGCGTAAGAATGCGGAAAATGAGTCTGATCTTCCGCTTACGATATCAGCCCAGTACGGACTGGTTGATCAGAGAACGTTCTTCAACTCCCAGGTCGCAAGCAAGGACA
>OLPZ01002330.1_pt1 | contig 11092 bp, 5 predicted proteins | sample 1672711 | NCBI WGS metagenome assembly OLPZ01 (sample SAMEA3136716, study PRJEB25190) | human gut metagenome
AGAAGTAGTACAAATACGCTCTTGAGTTCTCAAACCACCACCACTCACCCACCTCGCGGACCGGAACCATCCGGACCACTCGCTGAGCGGCAGCAAGAGATAAACTTACAGCACGATCGCGATCCGCGCAACCCGGGCCGCATGAACAACGCGTGAACCGTTGGAAATCCAACGTTCCATCGGCGTGTCGAAACTTGACAAACCAGGCCCGACCAACCCCGCAACCACCGAAACCATCCCCGCAATCGCCCATTCCATCCCCGCAAATCCGCAATCGCATCCGCATTTTGTAACCGCAAAACGGCGTTACGGGTAACAAAAGCCGGAAGGGAAAGCCAAAACGGGACGGTCACGGGAAGAAGAACCAGGAAACTGCGACACGAATCGCAAATGCTACCAGCGGCGCCCGCAATGCTTGCCACCGATGCCAGACTTGCCATTCGCACCCCACGGACCGCGGCCTTCGCCATGCAATACACCCAAGTGATGTTTCATGGCAACCAGCATGATATGCGTATCTTCCAAACCGAGGTGACGTTCCGACTTGCTCTCGTCAAGCGCACCCTGGCGTTTGGCGTACGCGTCCAACGTGTTATTGCCGTACGGATGCTCGTCGTCCGGAATTGACCCTTCATCCCAACGGCGGCTCATCGGCAACGTGTCGATAATCGTAATCTTGCCCGCACGGTAGCTTTCCGCATATCCAGCCACATTCAACATGAAGAAGCTATGTTCGAAACGAGCGTTGTGCGCTACGTACGGTTGCTGCTCCAATCGCTGCAGCAAACCGATTTGAGCCTCCGGCCACTCATCGAACAGGCGGAAGCCGGACGCACGATCACGTACATCGATACCGGTCAAATCGAGAATCAGCGGATTACCGAGCGTCGCGTTCTCGGCAGGAACGCCGAACGACAGACGCGACTGACCATACGCATCGCCCGTTTCGTAATAACTCTGCTCGTATTGGTATCCAGTAGGTGCGGCAGCAGGGCGAGGGGAAATCATGTTCATATATTCAAAGCCGACGTCGATGATGTACACACGCGCCGGGTCAGTACCGGTGGTTTCGATGTCGATTCCCATGACATTGTCCACATCGCGTCCAGGAAGATAAGCGTCACGCCAATCCGATTTGCGGTATTCAGCCATCCGACGCAACTGCGCCGCTTCAGCGGATTTCGTTTCCGAACCGTAATCAAACAACGTGGAGCCGCCCGGACTGGTTACTCCACTCAGGTTCGCACGCGACATGGCATAGTCACTGGCTCGCTTCTGACTTTTCTCTGCGGCACGACGGGCGGCGCGGCCGTTAACGATGTCAGCGGTTCGATCCTGAATATCATCCAACGCCACTCCCTCGGAAGCCAAAGCCGAACCGGGCAGCAGCACCGGAACCGTCACGCGCTCACGTCGTTCCTCGGTGACCGTCCACAATCCCATCGCCACGCCAATCTGTCGCAGAACAGCGATTTCGTCGCACAACCGACGGTTCGCGTAAGCAAGCGCGCGCGGCAGCCGATAGGAAGCGATAAGTCGGTCGTAATCCATCATGAACGTGCTGTTGCACTGCGCGATGGTCGGTTCGAGCCGATCTCGAATCGCAAGATCATCTTTCAACAGGGCGTGCAGCTGCGGGGCGGAAAGTTGCGGCGACGAGGACCGCAGCATTGCCAACAAATCAACGTGCTGTCTTGTGGCGGCACCAATGCCGTTACGCAGGTCAAGGGAAGACACCCATCGCCAGTCGATCGGCTGGTTGTCGGCGTCATTCGGCATCGATGCCGACCATTGTTCGATGTCCTGCTTCGCGTCATCCAGCCAGGAAAGATTCATCGTCGATTCGTTCATACCTGCCCATCGTAGCCGATACCCACCTTCAGCGTGTAAGAATGTGCAACAAACCAACGTGCGCATTCCTCTTTGTGAGAACACAACCATGCGAGTTCGAATGACGGTGTTCATTACGAAACCGCGCGCGGATACCTCCGTGCGAAGCGGTTGCCATACGAATTTTCACATAGCGCAAATGTGACCATTTCCCAGCAAAAATCCAGAATCGACTTTCATTTTTGAATCCCGGAACGCAATAAACGTTCCAAATCAACGAAAGGAACTGCAATGTCAGAAACACATTCCACCACTGAAAACAACAATTCGCATTGCTGCGACAACACCTGCGGCAATGCCGACGACCGCGTTGTTCCTGACAGCGTGGAAATCAATCCGCTGTTCGCCCGTCCGAAGGAAGCCCAGGCGTTCTCGAAATTTACCATTCCACAGAAGAGAAGTCTGCCGGAAACCGCCTACCAAGTGGTGCATGACGAGGCCATGCTGGATGGCAACGCGCGACTCAATCTTGCAACTTTTGTGAGCACGTGGATGGACGATCATGCGAACCGCCTGTACATGGAGGCGGCCGACAAGAACATGATCGACAAAGACGAGTACCCGAAAACCGCCGAAGTCGAATCGCGCTGCTGGCACATGCTCGCCGATCTATGGCATGCGCCCGATCCAATGAATGCCATCGGAACCTCCACCATCGGCTCGTCGGAAGCTTGCATGCTGGGCGGACTCGCGTTGAAGCGCCGTTGGAAGGAAGCCCGCGAAAAGGCCGACCTGCCGACCGATCATCCGAATCTGGTGATGAGCAGCGCCGTGCAGGTGTGCTGGGAGAAGTTCTGCAACTATTTCGACGTGGAACCACGCTATGTGCCGATTTCCGAGGACCACAAAGTGCTCGACGGCCATGATCTCGACAAGTATGTCGATGAGAACACCATCGGCGTGGTGGCCATCATGGGCGTGACCTATACGGGTATGTATGAGCCGGTCGAACAGATCAGCGAAGCACTGGACCGCATCGAGGAGCGCACCGGACTTGATGTGCGCATCCATGTGGACGGCGCTTCGGGAGGTATGATCGCACCATTCATCCAGCCGGACCTCGCATGGGACTTCCGCGTCAAGCGCGTTTACTCCATCAGCACCTCCGGTCACAAGTACGGTCTGGTCTACCCCGGTTTGGGATGGGTCGTATGGCGCGAAACCGCTGACCTGCCGGAAAGCCTTATTTTCAAGGTGAGTTATCTCGGCAGCGAAATGCCGACTTTCGCACTGAACTTCTCCCGTCCGGGCGCACAGGTACTGCTGCAGTACTACATGTTCCTGCGTTTGGGATTCGACGGGTATCGAAGGGTGCAGCAGACTTCGCATGATGTGGCGAAATATCTGTCGGGCGAGATCGAGCAGATGGATGATTTTACGCTGTGGAACGACGGTTCCGACATTCCGGTGTTCGCATGGATGCTCAACGACAAGCCGGATCGCAAGTGGAATCTGTACGATCTGCAGGATCGGCTGCGCATGAAGGGATGGCTGGTGCCGGCTTATCCGATGCCGGTGGATCTGACGCAGGTGACCGTGCAGCGCATTGTGGTGCGTAACGGTTTCAGCCACGATATGGCCGAAGCGTTCATCAAGGATTTGAAGTCGTGTGTGAAGTATCTGGACGGACTGCGCTCACCAATGCCAAGCGAGGCTCGTGCATCCGGATTCCACCACTGATATTTCGCGGTCATTCCACGAATTCCATCGTTTCCCGCATTAAGGAAATTCATGTTCATTCCCACAACGATTATGTTTACGAAAGCTGGCTGCAATGACAGTTCATATGAAAAAGCCGCTTGCTGTGGTAGCGCACGATGCAAGCGCAGCTGCACATCCCGGGTCCGCACGTTCCACGACGAACGCTGCGACGGCACCGACAACAACGCCACGCAATCCGTCTGCCGTCGCAGGAAACCGCAATCGTACGGGCATACCTGCGCATGCCGGGGCGAATAGAGGGAACGGCGCTGACGGGCACGGCGCAATCGCAAGCACGGCAACCGTTGCCAATAAAACCGGCAAAACCATGATGACAGTCAGCCAACTGGCGATGTTGACCGTGGTGGCGGTGGCCTCGCTACGCTCTCTGCCGGCCATGGCCGATTATGGTCTCGCTTCCATTCTGCTGTATCTCATTCCGGCGGTCGTTTTCCTGGTGCCGACCGCGCTGGTGGCTGCCGAACTGGCCACCGGCTGGAAAGGTGGCGTGTACGTGTGGGTGCGTGAGGCGTTCGGCAATCGCATCGGATTTCTCGCCATTTGGCTGCAGTGGATTCAGAATGTGGTGTGGTATCCGATACAGATTGCGTTCATCGCCGTCAGCCTGTCGTATGTGTTCGGCATGGGTGGCTTGGGCAATAATGGCGTATATGTGGCCGCGGTGATCATCGTGTTGTATTGGGCAAGCACGATGGTGGCGTTGCGCGGCGGCAATCTGTTCGCCAAGGTCGGGTCGATTTCGGGACTTATCGGCACGCTGTTTCCTGCGTTGCTGCTTATCGTCTTCGGCATTATCTGGCTGGCGATCGGTAAGCCAGTGCAGACCTCCCTGCACGCATCCGCGCTGCTTCCGCCGTGGACGGGCATCGCGTCGATTGTGCTAATCGTATCCAATGTGCTCGCCTACGCGGGTATGGAGGTCAATGCCGTGCATGCCAACGACTTGGAGCATCCGGGACGTCAATTCCCACGCGCCATTGCACTAGCGACCGCGCTGATTCTGCTGGTACTTGTGCTGCCGACTTTGGCAATCGCCTTTGCTGTGCCGCATCGTGAGCTGGGGCTCATCGACGGCATCAATCTGGCGTTCAGGGAGTTCTTCGACCATTTTGGCATGGGTTGGGGCACTCCGGTGATTTCGCTGCTCATCGCGCTAGGCGCGTTCGCTTCCGTGGTGGCTTGGATAGCTGGTCCTTCTCGCGGTTTGCTAGCGGCCGCCCGCACGGGACTGATGCCTCCCGCGCTGCAGAAGCGCAATGCCCACGACGTGCAGGAAGGCATTCTGATTCCGCAAGGCATTATCGTGACCGTGCTGGCGTTGCTGTTCGTGTTGATCCCCAATGGCAACACGGCTTTCGCGACGCTGGTGGATATGGCGACCGCGCTGTATCTGGTGATGTACATGTTGATGTTTGCCGCCGCGATTCGTCTGCGCAACACCCATCCAGAAGTCCGCCGCACGTATCGAGTTCCTGCGATTCGGTTGGTCGCGGGCGTCGGTTTCGTCGCTTCCGCCGCGGCATTCGTGTTGACTTTCGTGAGACCGGCTGGTTTCACCGGTTTGGATAGCGTTTCATATGCGATTCTTGTGGCTGTAGTCGTGCTTGTGCTCGGTTTACCGCCGCTGGTGTTGTATGGAATGCGCAAGCCTGGCTGGGATCTGCGTTCGGATGCCGAGCGGAACACGGATACGTACGATGTGCTAGTGAATCCGGAATACTGAAATATTGGAATATTCGGAATACTCATGTTTCGAACATTCCAATAATCCCGAATATGATGAATGCCTCCCAAGTGTTCGCCTGGGAGGCATTCATCGTTCTTGTCTCGTTCGTTTACGCGATTACAGTTCGAAGCCGAGTTCGGCCGCCGCTTCGGTCGGTACCGGATCCTCGCACCAGAAATCCTCAAGGTTCTCATTGGTGGTCAGGCTTCGGATTTCGGCCTGGTCGATGTACAGTTCACCGCTCAAATGGTCGGTTTCATGCTGGAAGATGCGGGCCGGCCAGCCGTGCAGATGTTCCTCATGCTTGTTGCCGTCCTCATCCTGCCAACGGGCGGTGATGTCAAGCCAACGCTTGCGTACGGCCTGGTAACCGTCGAAGCTCAGGCAGCCTTCGTAGAAGCTGCGGGTTTCGGTGCCGATCGGCTCGTAGCTGGGGTTGATGATGGCGTGGAAGGGGAATTCCGCGGCTTCGCGCGGATCGCCATCGTCGCCTTCGCATACGTGGTCTTCGACGACGGCCAAAGCCAGACCGAGACCGATCTGGGTGGCTGCGAGGCCCACGCCCGGCGCTTCCAGCATGGTGGTGCGCATGGTGTCGATGAGCTTGTCAAGCGTTTTGCGGCTCAACTGGCCGTCGTAGGCGATGGTCTGCTGGCGTAATACCGGTTCGCCGGCCTGCACGATCGGCATGATTTTCTCTTTGCCGCCGGTTTTGATGAGCTTTTCGACCTCGCGGTTGAGTTCGAGGTCCACTTTCGAGTTGTGTCCGAACATGGGGCATATCTCCTTGCGGGCTCTTACAGGGTGAGTTCGTCGGCGACGACCTTGGCGAGGCGATCGCACACTTCGTCTGCCTGCTGCTGGGTTTCGGCTTCGGCCATGACGCGCACGAGCGGCTCGGTGCCGGACGGACGCAGCAGCACGCGGCCAGTGTCGCCCAGCAGCTTCTCTTCGCGTTCCACCGCGGCCTGCACCTTGGCGTTGGTCTTGGCGGCCATCTTGTCCACGTTCGGCACGTTGATGAGCGTCTGCGGCAGCTGCGGGAAGTCGGCGGCCAGTTCCTTCAGGCTCTTACCGGATTTGACGACCTCGTTGCACAGGGTGAGCGCGGTCAGGGTGCCGTCGCCGGTGGTGGCGAATTCACGGTTGATCACGTGGCCGGACTGCTCGCCGCCGAGCGAATAATCGCCTCGCAGCATCTCTTCAAGCACGTAACGGTCGCCCACGTTGGTCTGCACGGTCTTGATGCCCATGGAACGCAGGGCCAACTTCAGACCGAGGTTGCTCATCACCGTCACGACGAGGGTGTCATGGTTGAGCTTGCCCGCGTTCTTCTTGGCGCGTGCCAGAATGCCCATGATCTGATCGCCGTTGACCATGTTGCCATCCTCATCCACGGCAAGGCAACGGTCGGCATCGCCATCGAAGGCAACGCCCATGACGGCGCCGGAGGCCTTGACCATGGCCTGCAGCTGCTCAGGATGGGTGGAGCCGGCGTTCTTGTTGATGTTGTAGCCGTCCGGCGACGCGTTGATGACGGTCACGTCGGCGCCGGCGCGGCGCAAGGCTTCCGGAGCGACCACGGACGTGGCGCCGTTCGCGCAATCGGCCACGATCTTCAGGCCCTTCAGCGGCGTCGGCTGCGACTTGTCCGGACCGACCGGCGCGATGGCGGAAACCAGATGGTCGATGTACAGGTTGGTTGCGGTGGCGGTGTCATGGCTGACACGACCCACGCCGGCGCCGGTAGGACGATCCCAATCCTGGCCGAGCACCGCTTCGATCTCGTCTTCCTTGGTGTCGGGCAGCTTGAAGCCGCCGCGGGCGAAGAACTTGATGCCGTTGTCGGGCATCGGATTGTGGGATGCGGAGATCACCGCGCCCATTTCCACGTTGAGCACGGACGTCAGGTATGCGACGCCCGGCGTCGGGATGATGCCGGCGTCGATCACGTCGAAGCCGCCGGCGGACATGCCAGCGGACAGTGCGGCGGCGAGGAAATCGCCGGAAACTCGTGTATCACGACCGATCAGCGCACGGCGACGGCTTTCGAATTCGCTCCGCTCGTCATCGCCCAGCACACGCACCGCGGCGTCACCCAAATCAAGCGCCAGCTGTGCCGTCAAATCCCTATTCGCCAATCCTCGAACGCCGTCGGTTCCGAACATACGTGGCATGAGTCTCAAATCCTCGCTATCTGCAAACGATATTTCCGTGACCTATCGTACTCAACCGTGCCGCCGAAACCAGCAGGTGACGACGCAATCGCATAACACTTCACAATTCAAAGCATTTCACGGCGCGCAATGCCCTTTTCGTGTCGCACGACTTTGATTTCAAGGCGGAAAATCAAGTCGTGCGGCAACACTTGATAAAGAAATACCCCCTAACTATCATTTTCCGTTGAAAACCAGCGAAAAATAAGAGTTAGAGGGTATGAAAGCCAGCACGCTTGTCGCACAACTTTGAAAAATGCCTCCAAAATCAAATTCGTGCGACGACATGACGGCTCTTAAGCGGGAACGTTCCTGTCGCCCCTGCTATCAGAGCGCGGCGTTGAAGTCGCGCACTTTCAGCGTGCGGTGAGAAGCCTCGACGTTGCCACGCACAATGCGCTGCAAGGCGTTGTCCGCGTCCTTATGGGAGGCGAGCCAGGCGTCACCCAGCTCCACGAGCTTCGCCGGATCGGCATAGCCCGGATACAGGCCTTCGAGCAGCGCTTCCGCCATGTGGAAGGTCTTGTGCTCCCAAATCCAGTCGGCGACCTCGAAATACTTCTCGGCGTACGGTTCGGCCAAGTCGGCGCGCGGGGTGGCTGCGAAGCCACCGGCCACAGCCTCAAGCTGCATGTTGGTCAGCTCGTCGTTGTGCAGGGCCTCGTTCCAAGCCCATGCCTTCGCTTCGGCGGTACCGGCCACGGCGCGTGCACCATAGGCGAACTCACGGTTCTCGGTGGTTTCGCGCTTGGCCAGTTCGGTGTGGATTCCCGCCTGGTCGATCGCGTTGACGGTGCTCAGCGCGTTGATGATGGTCCAGCGGAAGTTGTTGTCGATTTCCAGACCGTCGAATGCCACGGAACCGTCGAGCAGGCCCTTCGCGTTGGCGACGAACGCCTCGTCGCCCGGCTCGCCGTAGCCCAGGTAGGCGGTGACGAGCTGGAACTGTTCGTCGGAGCCGGCCTTGGCCTGACCCGCCAGCTTGAACAGTTCGGCGGCCACATGCTTCACGGTCTCGGCACGCTCTGCCGGAGCGGTGTAATGCCATGCGGTGGTGCTGACCTGTGCCAGCGCGTAACGGAAGGTGGTGGACTCGTGTTCGGTGGCGAGCGCGGCCAGCGAGGTGTCGATGAACTGGCGTGCCGGCAGTTCGCCGTCGCGGGTCATGTCCCACAGGGCGAGCCAGATCACGGAACGGGCGAGCGCGTCGTCGAAGCGGTACAGGTTGCTTGTCGCGAATGCGAGGCTCTTGTCGTCGAAACGCAGCTTCGTGTAGGTCAGGTCGTCGTCGTTCACCAGAATCAGCGACGGACGTGCCTTGCCGGCGGCAGCGTCGACGACCGTCAGTTCGCCGTCGACGTCCAGTTCGAAACGGTCGGTGCGCACGATCTTGCCGGTTTCCGGATCCTCGTTGTAGAAGCCGACGGCGAGACGGTGGGCGCGCAGCACGGGATGCTCGGCCGGAGCGGTCTGGCGCAGGGCGAGACGCTTGATGGTGCCGTCCTCGTTCTCTTCGACTTCGGTGGCGATGGTGTTGATGCCGGATTCCTCAAGCCACTGGGCGCTCCACGCCTTCAGGTCGCGGCCGGAAGTGAGTTCCAGTTCGGCGAGCAGGTCGGCGAGGGTGGCGTTGGAGTAGGCGTGCTTGTTGAGGTAGTTGTTGATGCCCTTGAAGAACTTCTCACGGCCCACGTAGTACACGAGCTGCTTCAGCACGGAGGCGCCCTTGGCGTAGGTGATGCCGTCGAAGTTGACGTAGGTGTCGTTGAGGTCGTTGATCGGGGCGACGATCGGGTGGGTGGTGCTCAGCTGGTCCTGACGCAGCGCCCAGCTCTTTTCGCCGGAGCTGAAGGTTGCCCAGGCGTCCTTCCATTCGGTGGCTTCGGCGGTGGCGAGGGTGGACGTGAACTCGGCGAAGGATTCGTTGAGCCACAGGTCGTTCCACCACTTCATGGTCACGTAGTCGCCGAACCACATGTGGGCGAGCTCGTGCAGCACGGTGACCACACGGCGTTCCGCGTAGGCGTCGGTGACCTTGGATTCGAACACGTACTGGTCGCGGATGGTGACCATGCCGATGTTCTCCATGGCGCCGGCGTTGTACTCCGGCACGTAGATCTGGTCGAACTTGGCGTACGGGTACGGCACGCCCCAGGTCTTGGCGTAGAAGGCGAAGCCTTTCTTGGTGATGTCGAACAGGTAGTCGACGTCCTTTTCGAAGGCTTTGGCGAGCGCCTGGCGGCAGTACATGGCCATCGGCACGGTGCGGCCGTCCTCATTGGCGTATTCGGTGTGCCATTCGGCGTACGGTCCGGCGCAGATGGCGGTGAGGTAGGAGCTCATGGTTGGGGTCGGCTCGAACACCCACAGCTTGGTGGTTTCGGCGGCGTGATCGCCGAGCGTGCCTTCCTCGGTGACGGTTTCGTTGTCGGTCACGGAGGAGGTGGGCATGTTGGACGTGACGATCCAGGATTTGGCGGCGAGCACGGAGAAGTCGAACACGGCCTTCAGATCGGGCTGGTCGAACACGGCGTAGACGCGACGGGCGTCCGGCACTTCGAACTGGGTGTACAGGTAGACGTTGCCGTCGGACGGGTCGACGCTGCGGTGCAGGCCTTCGCCGGTGTTGGAGTACTGGCACATCGCCTTGACGGTGACCTCGTTGTGCTCCTTGAGGTTCTTCAGTTCGATGCGGCTGTCCACGTACGCTTCAGCCGGGTCGAGGGTTTCGCCGTTGAGGGTGATTTCGCTGACTTCGTTGGCGATGAGGTCAAGGAAGCTTGACTCCCCCGGCTTCGCGTCGAAGGTGATGGTGGTTTCGGAGCCGAAATCCTTGGCTCCGCGGGTCAGGTCAAGCTTGACCGTGTAATGGATTGGCGCGGCGATGATGCTTTTGCGTTCTTCCGCTTCGATTCGGGTGAGGTTTGCTCCTGGCATGTCACTCCTTCTTTCTGGTAACAGAAGGCGGCGCGATCAGTTGTGCCGATCACGTCGCCTTGATTCAATTTATGGTAAATTTACGGCTTATTTCGCGGCGTTCAGTCCCATCGCGTCGTCCACGTCCTGCGCGATGTCGGCGACGACGGGGACGATCATCGGCTTGCGGTGCAGCTGTCGTGCCACCCAGCCGCCGAGCGTGCGTCGCATGATCTGCTGCAGCTTGTAGGTGTCGCGCGTGCCCTGCATCATCGCGTCCTGCAGCTGCTCGACAATCTGGTGACGGACCTTGTCGAACTCGCTTTCGTCTTCCGCGACCGCGTTGAGGTAGATCTTCGGGCCGGTGATGACATCCGCGGTTTCGGTGTCGACGACCACGAAGCTGGACACGAAGCCTTCGGTGCCGAGGATGCGGCGCTTCTCGAGTTCTTCGTCGGTCAGTTCGCCGACGGAATCGCCATCGACGTAGACGTAGCCGCACGGCACGGAGCCGACGACCGCGGCCTGGCCGTGGTACAGGTCGACGACGTCGCCGTCTTCGGCCAGCACGACGTTCTGCGGATCGACGCCGGTCTTGACGGCGATCATGCCGTTGGCCACC
>OLPZ01002334.1_pt1 | contig 11085 bp, 5 predicted proteins | sample 1672711 | NCBI WGS metagenome assembly OLPZ01 (sample SAMEA3136716, study PRJEB25190) | human gut metagenome
TGGTTCAAATCCAGTCGCCGCTACCACCTCTTAAAAGGGTGGAGCGACCCACCCTTTTAAGATAAAATTCAATGGCCCGTTGGTCAAGTGGTTAAGACACGGCCCTTTCACGGCTGTAACATGGGTTCGAATCCCGTACGGGTCACCACAGTTGGAGGCTTAGCTCAGCTGGTTAGAGCGCCTGCTTCACACGCAGGAGGTCACTGGTTCGAGTCCAGCAGTCTCCACCAAAACCTCACTTCTTCGGAAGTGAGGTTTTTCTTGTTTTCGGCAAAAGGAAAGACATCGTGTCTTTCTCGGGAAAAAACAAAAAGAGGGAACGGAAAAACCGTTCCCTCTTTTTTCATCAGATAGTGGCCGCTTACTTGGCGGCGCGGTAGAGGAAGGAAACGATCTGCGCACGCAGGCAGTTGCTGTTCGGGGAGAAGGTGGTGTCGCTCGTGCCGGTGGTCACGCCGTTGGCCTGCGCCCAGGCGACGGCATCGGCAAAGTAGCTCTCAGCCGGGACATCGGAGAAGGCCGTCTTGCCGGTCGCCTTTGCGTTCTGGGCGCGGGCGAGGAAGGTGACCGCCTGGGCACGGGTGCAGGTAGCGTCGGGAGAGAAGGTCCCCTCCGCCGTGCCGGTGGTGATGCCGTTTTCCACGGCCCACGCAACGGCCTTTGCATAGTAGCTGTCGGGGACCACGTCGGTCATGCCTGCCGCAGTGCCCTTGGGTTCAGGAGAGCCGGCCGCACGCCACAGGAAGGTCACGATCTGGCTGCGGGTGCAGGGCTGCTTCGGCCCGAAGAGGTCGCTGCTGATGCCGTCCGTGATGCCCTTCTCCTGCGCCCACTGGACCGCCTTATAGTAATAGGCGTCGGTAGACACATCGCCGAAGGGGCTGGTTTCCACTTTCTTGGCAAAGACCGCCTTGATCTCGACCTTGCCGTCCGGCATGGTGAAACTATACTTGCCGTCGCCCTTGTCGGTGAGCTTCAGCACATTTCCGTTCTTGTCAGTAACGGTCAGCTTGTCCAGCTGATACCCAGCATCCGGGGTGACCGTCACCGTCACCGTGTCGCCCTTTTTCGCCGTGCTCTTGTCCAGAGAAACCTTGCCGTTCTCACTCTTGCTCAGTGTGGTGACGGAATAAGTCGGGTTGGAGGAGCTACTGCCGGAGGAAGAAGAACGACGAGTGACAGATACGGTGCAGGTGCTGTCTGCGGCCGTGTAATTTGCACTCTCTGCAAGCGCTGCCTTAAAGTTATAGGTCTTGGTGGTGTTCGGCAGGGCAACAGTGTAAGTGCCGTCATTATTGTTCTTTACTTCAACGGAAGTGTCGTCGCAGGTCACGCTCACAACAGCATCAGTGGGTACTTTGGTGACAGTCAGCTTGACCGTACCGGAGCCGCTCATGGTAGCCGGGTCAGCGGAAATGCTGATCGCGGGGGTGGCCTTGTTGACCGTCAGAGTAAACTTGTCAGACGCGGCACTACAATTTGTGTCAGCATCAAAACTCACAGAAATCTCCGTGGTGCCTGCACCGACGATAGTAACCGTCACGGTTCCATTGTTATCCCGAACAGTAGCAACGGAAGGATTGGAGCTTGTCACAGTGGCTGCTTTATTTGCTGTATAGGTAAAGGTAAACGGCTTATCACCATAGGTGGCGGTGGTCTTGTTGTTGGAAATCATGACGCTGCCTGCCTGCTTTGCTGCGGTAACAGGGATGACCTCAGTGGTTGCAACAGCGGTATCAGAACCATTCTTAACCGTTACAACGCAGTAATAATAAGTCGTACCAGCGGCGGTGATGTTCGGGGAATACGTTGCACGTGTGGCTTCGGAAATCACGGTACCGTCCTCGGTGCTGCTGCTGGTGTTGCTGTACCACTGATAAGAATAGTTAAAGCCGTGAACAGGCTTAGACACCTTGGCGGTCAGGGTAACCTCACTATCGCCGACGTAGGTATTGGCAGACGCAGGGGACACGGTGACAGTGGGGGAAGCCAAAGACCAGCTATTGTCATCTGTATAAACAATTTTTTCGGTGGGGGAGCCTTGGCTCACGGTGACTTCTTTCCATTTGCCAAACGTATATCCCGCTCTCGTGGGTGTGACTGTTTTGCCAGTATAATCCGGAACGGCATCTGTCGCGGTCAAAATATAATAGGTGTTGGTGGTATTGCCCCCACCGGCAACATTGTTTCCCCATTCAAGATTGCCCTTTACGCTATTTGCCTGATTTACTGTACGGAGATAATACTTTACATATTGGACATCCTTAATACAAGCGTGTGTAAGAGCTGGATCTGAACCGTCGGAATGATCCCCGTTATCGTACCTTTCACCGATTTTTGTCGCACGATGCAGGTCAATCACTTTTACGCCGGTGCATCCGCCAAAGGCATTGCCACCAATATCATCGATCCCACTTCCATAGGAGATGTATGTCAGTTCGGTACAGCCAGAAAAAGCACTTTCGCCGATTTCCATGAGACTGTCCGGAAATTCGAGAGACTTCAGACCCTTGCAATTTGTAAATGCCTGATTTCCCACTTTCTCAAGGCTGTCAGGGAACGTGATGCTTGTCAGCTCGTCACAATCACGGAAGGCCTGATGACCGATTTCGGTAAGGGATGCGGGCAGCGTAACATTTCGCAGGCTGGAGCATCCGAAGAATGCTTGTGTACCAATCTTTGTCAGGCCAGAGGGAATGCTCACCGTCTGCAACCCTTTGCATTCGAGAAAAGCCATCTGGGGAATTTCTGTGATAGAATCGCCTAACGTCACCTTTTTCAAGGTCGTTATCCGTGCGAAAGTGCTATTGCCAAAGGGACAGTTTACATCAAGTTCTTCCAGTACGCCGCCATTGAAAGACCAACTGGGGAGTTTTGTTTTCACATTGTTACCAATCGTGAGTTTTTTAATTGGGCAACCGACAAAAGCGCCATCCGCAATGGCGGCCACATCAGAAGGTACTGCATATTTATCTTGCTCAGCAGAGCCACCCGGATAAGCGATCAGTGTTGTGCCATCCTTGCTGAATAAAACGCCATTATTGTCTGTTTTGAAATTGGTATTCCCATTCACGTTAAACACCTTAGCAGCAGAGGTCTCGAGTGCCCACTGACTAATGGTATTCACATTTGCGCCAATATCGTACTCCTTAACATGGTTCAGGCCATTGCAGGCGAACTTGCCGATATTGGTCACGCCGCTTTCCACGACTACCTTACTGATAGCAGAGGGAGCCACGCCGGTCTGACTTTCCCGCCAAGGCTGGGTAGCATCATTCCGTGTAATGTTGCCGATATAATCCGCCATAGCGCCGGTACCGCTGATGGTCAGGGTATACGTGTCATCAGAATTGGTGGTAAGTTCCCAGTGAACATTGTCCTCATTGTCCGCGGCACCACAGTCACCTCTTAAAACCGCTGTATTCCACATGGCATAATAGGTTGCACCAGCAGTCAGTTTAGTGCTGGAAGTAACTTTGTTGCCCCAGTCGCCGTTCGTGCCGTCCTTGGTGTACCAACCGCCGAAAACACTGTTGTCTTTCACAGGGGTAGCAAGAGTACCAACGGTAAAGGTAGCACTGTCAGAGAACGTGCCGCCGTTGGTCACGGCAAGCGCTGTCATATCTCTCGAATAAATGCCCGCCAAAGAATCTAAGTTACTTGCAACATAAATAACCGAGTCATTTCCCAACTGTGTAAATGCGTTACTTGCAAAAGTAATCGAGTTACCAGCTTTACTCATATCAACGACCTGAACGGAAGAGCAGTCGCCAAAAGCCCGCTCACCTAAATTCCGGATCGAATCAAGGCGAATCACGCTCTTGAGAGAAGAACAAGAGTTAAAAGCAGACTGTCCAATCGTCGTAACGCCGCTGAGATCCAAATTGGTACCAACAAAAGAACTCCAAGGAGCCACTGTCTTCCCCACACTTTGTCCGTCGCAGAAAAAAGCTTCTTGTCCAATCGTTTGGATAGAACTGGTCGTCTTAACATCCGTAAGCAAACCACACCGCTTGAACATATCATCCGAAATCGTTGTGACGTTTTCCGGCAGAGTAATGGTCTCGATTGCCGAGGTGTTGAAGCAGCCAATTCCAAAATAACTGCCCACGCAGGATTCATCTACAGTTTTGGGAAGAGTAACCTGCTTCAGTGCCGTGCATCCCATAAATGCATTCAATCCTACGCTTTTGGACAGGTTCGTCAAATCAGCACGGATCAGACTTGTGCACCCATAGAAAGCACTCGTCCCAATTCCTGTCACAGTGCTCGGAAGCATCAACGTGTAATCAGCGGAGACTGCGTCGCCATTTTTGAACGTGCGCAGCGCAGTGCATCCATACAAAAGTCCTTCCGGAATCGTATCGAGGCTGAAATTTGTCCAGTCAACGGTTGTCGCAGCCGTACAAGCAATATATGCATATGCACCATAACTTGTCACATTCTGCTTGAACGAAATTTCCGGAATGGCCAAAGACGCAAATGCAGCACCGCCAATATGCGTGATATTATCACCAATTTCTACTGCCGTAATCGGATAATGTTTCGTTTCAGAATCTACCGTCAATGCAGAATACCAAGGAGCATCTGATTTCCAAATGCCGTCACTCGAAGATAAAGTGAAGTCTTTCATTGCTCCAGAGCCGGAGATATTAAGCGTATAGGTATTATTGTCATTTGACTGCAAATAAGCAGTAACAGAATTACCTTCTCCATCTGCAGAAATATCCCACGGATGTTCCTGTGTTCCTTCGTTATCTGCCGCAAACGCCACGGTCGGCGCCATTGTCAACAGCATGCAAAATGACAATATTGCCGATAATAATCGTTTTTTCATAACTTTTCCTCCTTATTTTATCAGCCTTAACGGCATCAATATAAAAAACGCTTTCAAGACATGGCTACCCATGATTTAAAAGCGTTTTCATATCTTTTTTGAATAGCACAAATGGGCAGAGTTTTACTTGCTCTGCTCTGCTCTGCTCTGCTCTGCTCAGCTCTGCTCTGCTCTGCTGTCAGTGTAGCGTGCCTGTTTCATCCTTGTCAACTACTTTCTACAAACTTTTCCAGGAGCTTAGGAAAAGAAAAAGCACAGCTCCATAACCGTAAAGCTATGGTCCCGACGTAGAAAATCGGCAGACAGAGTGCAACTGGCTGACCAGGTGGGTCCCTCTAGCTTTGCGTCGCCGACTCGCGCCGGGTTTGCCCATGTATTGATTTCGGCATGAGGATACCATATTGAACGCACTTTGTCAAGTAAAAATATAGGGTTTATCAAAAAAAACGGAACACAGGCCGCCGGGTGGGACCTGTGTTCCGGGTTTGGTGTGTGTTTTTGTTCCGCGGCAGCTCACATCAGCTTCGAGGTAAAGTAGACGGCCAGGATGAACAGCCAGGCGGCCATGGCCCAGATGCCGTAATACGCCATGGCGGTCCCCAGAGCCAGCGGGGCCAGCAGCAGCACCGCCGTGATCACCACGGTCAGGAAAAAGGCCAGGTAGGCCGTCTCCGGCTGGAAGAGCTGGTACTCCCGGCCACCCAGGGTGATAACGCCGTCCTTGGCCTTGGCCTTCCCGGCCAGGACCACGCCGACCAGCGCCACGACCAGGGCCAGGATCAAACAGCCGTAATACATCGTTCCCGTGCCGAAGGACCGGAACATCCACAGGCCCAGCAGGCCCAAGGCCCCCACCAGCACGCTGGCGAAAAACTCGCGCTGGTACAGGTAGTAGACCATCATCAGCACACCCAGGGCGGGCACCACCACCAGGACCATGGGGGCAATGGCCGTCTCCATGTTCCGCAGCAGCAGGCCGCCGAAGCCCGTGCAGAGGAAGCCGCAGGCGACCGCCGCCTGCAAGGTGCCGTCGTGGAAGCTGTCGCTCCTGTGGACCTTCACCGCCGCGACCAGGAAGACCACGAACAGGATCGTCCCCACGATGGGGAAGGCCGTGAGCACTTTGTACATGGGGACCTTGAAGCCCAGCTCGCTGACGCGTGCATGGACGTAAAAGCGGTTGAGCAGCAGCATGATCACCTCGACCACCACAGCGGTGGCGACCCACAGCAGCATCTGGGAAAACGCGCGGTCCTCCAGCTGCTCCTTGGTCATACCCTCGGTGGCCTTGGCTCTGACCGGTTTGATCTCGTTTTTCTTCATATCAGTGTATCCACTCCCAATTCCAGGACCGGGCTCCCCTGCGCGGGGATCCCTCGCATGATCCTTGCTATTGTAGCAGAAAACCAGGGGTTTCGCAAGGTGAGCGCCGGGATTTCTGCTTCCAGCTTCCCCAAATTTTCCAGTTTGTCGGGGCTATCGTTCACTTTTTCTTAAAACTGTCCTTCAAAGAGACGCTGCGGTTGAAGACCAGATGGCCCGGCTTGGCGTCCCGGTTGTCCAGGCAGAAATAGCCCTGGCGCATGAACTGGTAGGACGTGGCGGTCTTCCCGGCCTCCGGCATGGCGGCCTGGGCCAGGCCCTGCTCGACCTTACAGCCGGTGAGGACCTGCAAGCTCTCCGGGTTCAGGTAGTCCAGGAAGTTCTTGTCGGGGCCGTCGGGGGCGGGGTCGGAGAAGAGGGAGTCATACAGACGGACCTCCGCGTCGGCGGCGGTGTCGGCCTCCACCCAGTGGATGGTGGCGCCCTTGACCTTGCGGCCGTCGGCGGGGTTGCCGCCCTTGGACTCCGGGTCATACTCGCACAGGACCTCGACGACGTTGCCGGCCTCGTCCTTCACGCAGCCGGTGCAGCGGATGAGGTACGCACCCTTGAGGCGGCACTCCTGGCCGCCGGGGGTCAGGCGCTTGTACTTGGGGATGGGGGTCTCCATGAAGTCATCGGCCTCGATATAGAGGTGGCGGGAGAAGGGCACGCTCCGCTCCCCTGCCGTGGGATCGACGGGGTTGTTTTCCACGGAGACGGTCTCCCGCTGGTCCTCCGGGTAGTTGGTGATGGTCAGCTTCACCGGGCGCAGCACGGCCATGACCCGCTGGGCGGTCTCGTTCAGGTCCTCCCGCAGGCAGGACTCCAAAAAGGCCCAGTCCACCGTGGAATCGACCTTGGAGACGCCGATGCGCTCGCAGAAGTTGCGGATGGACTTGGGGGTATAGCCCCGGCGGCGCAGGCCGCAGAGGGTGGGCATCCGGGGGTCGTCCCAGCCGTCCACGCGGCCCTCCTCCACCAGAGCGCGGAGCTTGCGCTTGGACATCACGGTATAGTTGATGCCCAGGCGGGCGAACTCGATCTGACGGGGCTTGCTGGGCACCTTGCAGTGGTCCACCACCCAGTCGTACAGGGGGCGGTGGTTCTCATACTCCAGGGAACACAGGGAGTGGGTGATGCCCTCCAAGGCGTCCTGGATGGGGTGGGCAAAGTCATACATGGGGAAGATGCACCACTTGGTCCCCTGGCGGTGGTGCTCGATGTAGCGGATGCGGTACAGGACCGGGTCACGCATGTTGAAGTTGCCGGAGGCCAGGTCGATCTTGGCCCGCAGGGTGTACTTGCCCTCCGGGAACTCGCCGTTCTTCATGCGTTGGAACAGGTCCAGGCTCTCCTCGATGGGGCGGTCCCGCCAGGGGCTTTGGGCGGGGGTGGTGGTGTCGCCGCGATAGGCCTTGAACTGGTCGGGGGTCAGCTCGCAGACGTAAGCCAGGCCCTGCTTGATGAGGTCCACGGCCAGCTCGTAGGTCTGCTCAAAGTAGTCGGAGCCGTAGAAAAAGCGGTCGCCCCAGTCGAAGCCCAGCCAATGGATGTCCTGCTGGATGGCGTCGACGTACTCCGTGTCCTCCTTGGCCGGGTTGGTGTCGTCCATGCGAAGGTTGCAGATGCCGCCGAATTTTTCCGCGGTGCCGAAGTCGATGGTCAGGGCCTTGCAGTGGCCGATATGGAGATAGCCGTTGGGCTCCGGGGGGAACCGGGTGTGGACCGTTTTCCCCTCGCAGCGTCCGCCGGGCTTTAATTCTTCTTCAATGATGCTGTGAATGAAATTGGTGCTCATGGTCTCTTCCGCCATGGTGTTCACTCCTTTAATCACGGGTTTTCTGTCGGTAATCAGTCAAGTTTATATTATACACTGTTCGATGCAAGGATTGCAACCTTCTGGGGAAAAAAGTTTCATTCCGTCCAAACCGGCGGATGGGCCACAGCTTCCGCCACCCGCACGCCGTCCACCGCCGCCGAAACAATGCCGCCGGCATACCCGGCCCCTTCGCCGCAGGGATACAGGCCCCGCAGGTCCGACTGGAAGTCCTTTCCCCGGAGGATGCGGACGGGGGAAGACGAGCGCGTCTCCACGCCCACTAGGAGCGCATCCGGCGCGGCAAAGCCGTGGAGCTTTTTGTCCAGGGCGGGCAGGGCCTGGGCCAGGGTGTCCGTGACATAGTTCGGCAGCGTCTCCCGCAGGTCGCCGAAGATCACGTTCGGCTGATAGGTGCTGCGGTGGGTCAGGCTGTTGGGCGTGGGCACGCCCCGCAGCAGGTCCCCCACCCGCTGGGCCGGGGCTTCATACCCCGGACGGCCAAAGGCGTAGGCCTTGGCCTCCCACAGTTCCTGGAACGCCACGCCTGCCAGGGGATCGTCGCTGCCAAAATCCCCAGGGCCGACGCCCACCAGAAAGCCGCCGTTGATGAACTTGCCGTCCCGCGCCCGGTTGCTCATGCCATTGGTCACGACGCCGCCGGGCTGGGAGGCCGCCGCCACGATCTGCCCGCCGGGGCAGACGCAGAAGGTGTAGGCCGACCGGCCGTTGGGCAGGTGGCAGACCAATTTATAGTCCGCCGGGGGGAGCTTCTCCCAACTCTCGCCGAACTGGGCCCGGCTGATCCGGGCCTGCTCGTGCTCGATGCGCACGCCGATGGCAAAGGGCTTTTGCTCCATAGCGGCCCCGGCCTGCCGGAGCATCCGAAACGTATCCCGCGCCGAGTGGCCGGGGGCCAGGATCAACGTGTCGCAGGGCATGGTGTAGGTCACCCTCCCCTGGTCCACTTGAATTTCCGTGAGCTGTTTCCCGGCCAGGGTCAGGCCGCTGAGTCGGTGGCCGAAGCGCACCTCCCCGCCCAGAGCTTGGATCTCCTTCCGCAGGTTGGTCACCACCTGGCGGAGCAAGTCCGTGCCCACATGGGGCTTGTGCTGCCAGAGGATGTCCTCCGGCGCTCCGGCGGCGACGAAGGTCTCCATCACGTGGGTCAGACGGGGGTCATGGGTGCCGGTGGTGAGCTTGCCGTCGGAGAAGGTCCCGGCGCCGCCCTCGCCAAACTGGACGTTGGACTCCGGGTCCAGGTCGCCGCCCTGCCAAAAGGCTTCCACATCCTTGACCCGCTGCTCCAACGCCTGGCCCCGCTCCAGCAAAACAGGCCGGAGCCCCGCTTTCGCCAGAGACAGCGCCGCCAGCAGGCCCGCCGGGCCGCTCCCCACCACCACAGGTGGGAGCGGAGACGTGCGGGTCACGGCGGGAAACACATAGGGCTTCGGCTCCGGGCGCAGGGAGACTTGCTTGCTCTTGGCCTTGGCCACCACCTGCGCCTCGTTGGAGACGGCCACGTCCACCGTCATCACATAGTGGACGTTCTCCTTTTTCCGGGCGTCGATGGACTGGCGCACGGGGATGCAGCGGTGAATTTTCCCCACGGAAAGCCCCAGGGCCTTCGCCGCTTTCTTTTTTAAGAGGGTCTCGTCCCCGTCCGGGGGCAGGGTCAGGTTCGTGATGCGTACCATAAGCTAGTCTCCTTTCCACAGCCCTGTGGAAAACTCCCCAGGGTAAAAAAGACGGCAGGCAGACCCACAGCGCCGCAGCCGTTATGGTTTCAATAACACGCGGCGGCATGGGTCCGCCTGTCGGATCAGGCGTCAGTCTCCTCCCGCACGTCGGGCAGGTCGACGAGCATCGGCTCGATGCCCAGATGGGGCAAAAACTTGGCCCGCATCTCCGGCATGGAGAGGTTCAGGGTCGAGGTATTGATGCAGGGATGGCAGCCAAAGCGGTCCGCCTCGGCAATGGACTTGTCCAGGATGAGCTTGACGCGGTGCTCCTTGTCGTTCATGAGCGACAGGATGGTGGCGGAACCGGGCGTCACGCCCAGGTACTGCTCCATATCCTCCGGCGCTGCAAAGGACAGACGGGAGGAGCCAATCTGCTTGGACAGATCCTTCGTGCGGAAGGGCTTGTCCCCCTCCATGAGGAGCAGATAGAAGTCCGTCTTCTGGCGGTTGCATAGGACGAGATTTTTGCAGATCGCCGCCCCCAGCAGGCCCTCGATGGCGTGGCAGTCGGCGATGGTGTTGGCTGCGTCGTGATCGGCACGGGTATAGGAAATGCCCAGCGCATCCAGTAAGTCGTAGCAGGCGATCTCCCGGTCCAGACGCCCCGTGCAGTCGGCGGGACGGCCCTCGTATAATTGAAGTTCTTCCATAGGTTGCAGCTTCTTTCTAAGTTTGACGATTTAGAATGCCCTCCGTTTCACTCTGGGCATATTCAGCGGAAATATTATTTTTATATTCGCGTTTGTCGCGGCCTGCGGGCCGCTCCAAACGCATTTTCACGAGAAGGGACTGCAAAGGTTAAATGGCGGTCTGAATTGTAAATGCAGTTGACCGTTACGACCTCTCCCGTGAAAAAGGGATTCAGAAAAGCCCGCAGGCTTTTCTGAATCCCGAATAAAAACTTTAATTCCGCTGAAGATGGCCAAAGCGCACGCGGCGGCCATTCAAAATCGTTTTTTGTAGATGGAGGTATCGCTATGCACTGCACTCTGGAAGTTTGCGTAGACAGCACCGCCAGCGCACTGGCGGCAAAACGCGGCGGCGCTGATCGGCTGGAGCTGTGCGCCGACCTGATCATCGGCGGCACCACGCCCAGCCTTGCGCTGGTGCGTCAGGTCAAGGCGGAGACCGGCCTGCCGGTGCGTGCTCTGCTGCGGCCCCGGTTCGGAGATTTCTGTTACGACAGCTACGAGCTTGCCCAGATGGAACAGCTGGCCGCAGAGCTGGTGGAGGCCGGGGCGGATGGTATCGTGACCGGTGTGCTGACCCCGGAAGGGCAGCTGAATGCGGATGCCATGCGGCCCATTTATGCGGCGGCGCGTAGG
>OLPZ01002337.1_pt1 | contig 11081 bp, 9 predicted proteins | sample 1672711 | NCBI WGS metagenome assembly OLPZ01 (sample SAMEA3136716, study PRJEB25190) | human gut metagenome
TTGGTGGGGACAATAGGACTCGAACCTATGACCCCCTGCTTGTAAGGCAGGTGCTCTAACCAGCTGAGCTATACCCCCAAACAGCATCGCTTTTCAGAAATCTCTCAACAGAACTTGCGGTTCTTTTGAAGTCTTATGTCTTCCAGCGACGTTGTATATATTACCACATGCTTATTAAAAAGTCAATACCTTTTCCGAAACTTTTTCAAAAAAGTTATTTCGAGACATTTTTACGCTTTTCGCGCACGCTTTCGGCAAGCTCGTGCAGCTCCTCTTTTGTGAAGTAATACTTGCGGCAGCAGTACGGACACACCGCTTCCACCTTGCCGTCCACAGCCGGCAGCGTATCGATTTCATCCGGCTCTAAGGTCGCAAGGGCATTATAATACTTCTCACGGCTGCATGTGCAGGCGTAGTGCACGGGGATTTCCTCCAGCTTTTCGACTTCAAAGCCCGTGAGCGCCGTGTCGACCATCTGCTCCACGGTCATGCCCTTTGCAAGCATGGTGGTGACAGGCTCCAGCGTTGCGATATTCGCTTCCAGCTTTTCAATGTCCTGCGGCAGTGCGCCGGGCAGCACCTGAATAAGCAAACCGCCTGCAAGCAGCACGCCGTTCGTGTTCGGGTCTACAAGCACGCCGAGTGCGCACACCGTGGGGATCTGCTCGCTCACGGCGTAATAATTCGTGATGTCCTCGGCGATCTCGCCGCTGACGAGCTCCACTTGGCCCATATACGGCTCGCCCGTACCGTAGCTGCGGATGACACCAAGGCGGCCGTCTGTACCGACTGCGGCGCTGACGTCCAGCTTGCCGTTCGGCTTCAGGGGCACGTCTACGTTCGGATTGTCCACACAGCCGCGCACATTGCCGTGGCTGTCGGAAATTGCCGTGACGGTGCCGATGGGACCGCCGCCGTTTATGCGCAACGTGAGCGTGGCATGCTCTTGCTTTTGCATAGCGCCCATGACGGACGCCGCGGTAAGCAGTCTGCCAAGCGCAGCGGAAGCCGTGGCGCTAAGGTCGTGCAGCCTCTGTGCGGTATATACCGTATCGCTTGAATCGATTGCGGAGGCCATAAGCGCACCGTCCGATGTGATGCAGCGAATAATCCTATCCAATGAAATTCTTCCTTTCGGAGCGTTTTACGGAGCAATATCGTCCTTAAAAACGCCGTTTTGTGAGTTTGTGATGTGTGCGGCGAAAATAATGCGCTGCTCCTCCGGCTTCGGCGCGTCGAAAGAGAGGTCACCGAAGACCTCCACCCTATCAAAGCCGGACTTTTTCAGCATTTCCGTCAGCTTCTCCACGCTGTATGCGTGCTCAAAGAAATGCTCGCTGCTGCGCGTATAGACCTTGCCCTCTTTCTCAAAGAAATCGAGAGAGATCGCCACACTGTGATCCTGCGGATTATAGCGGTTCTGCCATGCGCAGTAAATATCCGCAAGGTCGTAAATATAGGTGTTGTTGCCCAGCACCTTTTCGTGCTTATAGAGCGTGTTTACGTCGAAAATGAACCAGCTGTCGTTATCCATGAAAAACGCCACGCGGTCAAATGCCGCCTGCACCTGCGCTTCGCCGGAGAGGTGGTTGATGCTGTCCAGCGAACAGAACACCGTGTTGACCGTGCCGAACAGGTCGAGCGTCTGCATTTTCTGACAAAGGAACATCACATCGGCTTCCATGTCGTAAGCCTTGTCCTTCGCTTCGGACAGCATGGCGATGGAGCCGTCCACGCCGTACACATCCATGCCAAGCTTATAAAGCTCCAGCGTAAGGCTGCCGGTACCGCAGGCAAGGTCTAAGACGATGCCCGGTTCATGGTGGAGATGCTCGAGCAGCATCTTTAAATACGCCGCGCGGCCCTTATAATCCACGTTCGCGGTCAACGCATCGTAATAGCGCGCAAAAACGTCGTAGCCGGCCATTAGTCCTCTTTTCCGCCGCCGGTCAACAGGCGCTCAAAAATCAGCGTGTAGCCGTCGCTGCCGTAATTCAAAGAGCGATTGACACGGCTGATGGTTGCAGTGGAAGCGCCGGTCTTATCGACGATGTCGCTGTACACGTGGCGCTCGCTGAGCATTTTGGCAACCGCAATGCGCTGCGACATGGCTTTCAGCTCCGGCACGGTGCAGAGATCTTCAAAAAATTTATAGCATTCCTCGCGGTTTTTCAGCGTGAGAATAGCATCAAAAAGGAAATCAACGTTTTCATCATGCAGTTTGGTGTTCATTGTTTCTGTGTTCCTTTCTTTATGAATTTGCATCCGAAAACGGCGCATTTATGCCATAAAGCACCAAATGCGCCGTCTTTTCGTCAACGAGGTTCTTTACTTTTTTATTTTAACATACAAAAGCGCAAAAGTAAACACCGAAATCAAGAAATTTTTGCACAGCAGTGCGTGAAATCACACATCGTTGCGCACGAGGTCTTCATAGGTCTCCCCTTTGATGATGACACGGGATTCTCCGCCGCGAACCATGACGACCGGAGGACGCGTGTTGCGGTTGTAATTCGATGCCATGGAGTAGTTGTACGCGCCGGTGGAGAGCACCGCCAGAACATCGCCGACTTCGGGCTTTTGAATGAGCGTGTTCTCCTGAATGAGGTCGCCGCTTTCGCAGCACTTGCCGGCAATGGTCGCCGTAAAGTCTGCGGGCTCGTTCGCCTTATTTGCGATGAGGCAAGTGTAATCCGACTGATAGAGCGCGTAACGTGGGTTTTCATACATGCCGCCGTCAACAGCCACATATGTACGCACATTCGGGATGGTCTTAATATCGCCGACGGTGTACAGCGTGAGGCCGGCCTCGCACACGATGGAGCGTCCCGGCTCAATGTAAATATACGGCACCTGAATACCGTACTCCTTGCAGGCAGCATGCACGGCTTCGGAAACGTCGCTCATGTAATCTTCATACGGCACGGCTGCATCGGCTTCCTTGTACTTTACGCCGAAGCCGCCGCCGAGATTGAGGTGTGTCAGCGTTTTGCCGAGCTCTGCATGGATCTTGTTATAGAACTTCAGCATGACCTGCGCCGCCAGCACGAACGGGGCTTTGTCGAAAATCTGCGAGCCGATGTGGCAGTGCAGACCGATGAGCTCTACATTTTCGCACGCGACGGCTTCCTTTACGGCTTCAAACGCCTCGCCGTTTTCAAGCGCAAAGCCAAACTTGGAATCGATCTGACCCGTGCGGATAAACTCATGCGTGTGGGCGTCAATGCCGGGCTTGATGCGCATGGAAATGGACGTAACGACGCCTTTTTCCGCAGAGAGCTTTTCAATGCGGTGCAGCTCGTTTAAGTTATCAACGACAATGTCGCCTATGCCGCTTTCAAGCGCATAGCGGAGTTCCTGCATTGTTTTATTGTTGCCATGGAAATGAATGTGTTTTGCATCCACACCCGCTGCAAGGGCGGTATACAGCTCGCCGCCGGAGACGACGTCGAGGTCTAAGCCTTCTTCGGTCACGATACGGCAAATCTCTTTGCAGCAGAACGCCTTACTGGCATACAGCGCGGTGCCGTTTCCATTATAGTGGCGCTCAAACGAAGACTTATAGCGGCGGCAAACGCTGCGGATCTCATCTTCGCTCATCACATACAGCACGGTGCCGTACTTTTCGGCAAGCTCCACGGTGTCGCAGCCGCTGATCGTCAGGTGGCCTTTTTCATTGACATTGTAACAATCGGATACAAACATATTTTTCATTCCCTTCAAAAAGTGGTGGATCTATACTTTGCAGCTGCTCAGTTACCCAAAACGGCAGCTTCGATGTGCTGTTTCAGCGTCTCCAAACCGAAACCGGTCTGGGAGGAATACGGGATGAACGGGATTTCATGCTCACGGAACAGGTCCTCAAAATACGCGTTCTGCGCGTTGAACTGCGTTTTGTTCAGCTTATCGCTTTTCGTACAGACGACGAGGAACGGCAGGTCACGCTCGATAAGGAAGTTAATCATATCGAAATCGTCCGCAGTCGGCTCATGGCGCATATCGAGAATTTGGATGACGAGCGCCACGTTGCGCTCTGCATCAAAATATCCCTGCATCAGCTTTGCCCAGCGCTGCTTTTCGCTTTGTGAAACCTTGGCGTAGCCGTAGCCCGGCAGGTCTACAAAGCGGCACTCCGGCAGACGGAAAAAGTTGATGGTCGCCGTTTTGCCGGGCGTGGCGCTGACGCGTGCAAGCGCCTTGCGGTTGACGAGCTTATTGATGAGCGAGGATTTGCCCACATTGGATTTACCGGAAAAAACGATCTCCGGCAAGTCCGAATTTTTGAGCTGATCCGCGCGACCGGCGGCAGCTTCAAATTCTACTGACTGAAAATTCACGGTGTTCCCCTTACTGTCTGAGTGTCTGTACGCCGTGCGCGGGCTCCGGGCAAGGCGTATTCGGCTTGGTTTCTCTGTTTAAAAGCCCGGGCATGGCGATGGGCAGCACCTCATCGATACGGCGCACCGGCACAAACCGCACGTTATCCTTGACGACCTGATCGACTTCGGCGAGATCCGCGATGTTCCCGTGCGGGATGATGACGGTCTTCATGCCGTTTTTATACGCCGCCATGGATTTTTCGCGCAGGCCGCCGATAGGCAGCACGCGCCCCTGCAGCGTGATCTCACCCGTCATGGCGATGTCGTGCGCGATGGGCTCTTCGCACAGCGCGGACGTGACGGCGGTTGCCATGGCGATACCGGCAGACGGACCGTCCTTCGGTACGGCGCCCTCCGGCGCGTGGATGTGGATATCCTTTTTCGCGTAGAAATCCGGGCTGATGCCGAGCGTTTCCGCGCGGGTGCGAATGCAGGTGATCGCCGTTGTGGCGGATTCCTTCATCACATCGCCGAGCGAGCCGGTGAGCTGAATTTTACCCGTGCCGTTCATCACGGCAACTTCGATGGGCAGCAGCTCGCCGCCGACGCTTGTCCACGCAAGACCGTTCACAAGGCCGATCTCGTCGCGGCGCTCTTCTTTATCCTTCGCAAACTTTGCCGGGCCGAGCAGGTCTTCAAGGTCGGCGGGCTTCACGGAATAAGACTTGAAATCTTCCTCCGTGACGATGCGGCGCGCGACTTTGCGGCAAATGGTGCCGATGGTGCGCTCCAATGTGCGCACGCCGGCTTCGCGGGTGTAGTCTTCGATGATTGCGTGCAGTGCCTTCGGGGTGAAGCGCAGCTGCGCCGCCTTGATGCCGTGCTTTTTCAGCTGTTTGGGCACCAAATATTTCGAGGCGATGTGGAACTTTTCCTCCGCCGTGTAGCTGCCGAGCGTAATGACATCCATGCGGTCGTAAAGCGGGCCCGGAATGGCGGAAGCGTCGTTTGCCGTGGTGACAAACAGCACGTGGCTGAGGTCGAACGGCAGGTCGATGTAATGGTCCTGAAACGCGCTGTTCTGTTCGGGATCGAGCACCTCAAGCAGCGACGCGGACGGATCGCCCTTAAAGCTCTGACCGAGCTTATCGATCTCATCGAGCAGGATGAGGGGGTTATTCGTGCCCGCCTGCTTCACAGCCGCCATGATGCGGCCCGGCATGGAGCCGACGTAGGTGCGGCGATGGCCCATGATGTCCGCTTCGTCGCGCACGCCGCCGAGAGAAACGCGCACGTACTTGCGGCCGGTCGCCTCGGCGATAGAGCGCGCAATGGACGTTTTGCCAACGCCCGGCGGGCCGACAAGGCAAATGATCTGCCCCGTCGCCTGGTCAGAGAGCTTGCGCACGGCGAGCGTCTCCAAAAATCTTGCTTTAACCTTTTCCATGCCGTAATGGTCGCGGTTGAGAATTTTCTCCGCGCGGTCGAGGTCCAAGCGCTCCTTGGAGCTCGTGTTCCACGGCAGCTCAAGGCACGTTTCGAGGTACACGCGCATGACGGAGCCCTCATGCGAGCCGTATGGCATTTTGGCGAGGCGATCGCACTCTTTTAAGAGCTTTTCGCGCGCGACCTGCGGCAGGTTTAATTTTTCTATTTTCTGGCGGAATTCGTCGGATTCCTCCTGCGGGTTATCCTCTTCGCCAAGCTCGCTTGCAATGGCGCGCATCTGCTCGCGCAGCATGTAAACACGCTGATTTTCATCCATTTGCTCCTGCGCCTTTTGCGAAATCTCACGTTCGAGCGATAAGACTTTGATTTCATCGCTCAAAATATCATTGAGTTTTGCAATACGCTTTTCCGGGTGGAGCTCGTCGAGAATGCACTGCTTCTGCTCGAAATCGAGCGAAATGTTCGCTGCGATAAAGTCGGCCAAATCACCGCAGTCCTTCTGCTGCATAACGCCGAGCAGAATATCCGGCGGCACCTGACGGAACCAGCGGATGTACTCTTCAAATCTCTCCTGTGCAATGCGGCTGAGCGCTTCCGTTCTTGCGGTGTGGCGTGCGGCGATCGGCTTGCACACGCACACGCTGCCCGTGAGGTACGGCTCACTTTGCACAACGGACATAATCTCCGCGCGCTCGATGCCTTCCACATGCAGCTTGATGCCGTTATCTGCGGTGTGTACCACCTGCTTGATGCGGGCGATGACACCGATTTTATAGAGGTCTTCCGCCATGGGCTCGCTTTCCGAAAGGTCGGTCTGCGTGACGATGAACAGCTCGCGGCTATCCGTATCCAGCGCCGCTTTGGCGGCCAGAACGGACTTTTTTCTGCCGATATCAAACTGCACGATCATGCCGGGGAACACGACGAGTCCGCGTACGGCGAGTACCGGCAGAACTCTCTCTTCCTCAAGTATGGTTTCTTTCATAAAATTATCAAATCCTTATAAATCAGACAAGGCTGCGCAGCAGGGATCGCTGCACAGCCTGTATGATGATCACTATGATGCCGAATCCTTGCGAGCGCGCCGTTTGGGTTGTGTCATTTTGATCTTTACCGGGACGCGGTCGGGATTGTGCACGATTTCAGGCGCAGCGCCGTTCTCTACCGAATCCTTGGTAACGGTGATCTTTTCGATCGTATAATCGCTCGGGACCTCAAACATCAGGTTCTTCAGCGTATCTTCCATAATGGAACGCAGGCCACGGGCGCCGGTCTTGCGGGCAATGGTCTTTTCCGCAATGGCGTCAAGCGCTTCGGGTGTGAACTCCAAATCGACCTTATCAAGGTCAAAGAGCTTCTTATACTGGCTGACAAGGCAGTTTTTCGGCTCTGTGAGGATGCGCACAAGTGCGGCTTTGTCGAGGTCGCTCAGCGCGGTGATGACCGGCAGACGACCGACAAGTTCCGGGATGAGACCGAACTTGACGAGATCGTGCGGGGTAACTTCTTTCATCCACTCCGTGTTATCAAGCTCGTCTTTGCTCTTGATGACCGAGTTAAAGCCCAGCGTCTGCGCTTCGGTGCGGCGCTGAATGACGCTTTTAAGGCCGTCGAACGCACCGCCGCAGATGAAGAGGATGTTCGAGGTATCGATGTTGATGACCTCCTGCTGCGGGTGCTTTCTGCCGCCCTTTGGCGGGACGCCGGCAATGGTACCCTCCAGAATTTTGAGCAGTGCCTGCTGCACGCCCTCGCCGCTGACGTCACGCGTGATGGACGGGTTTTCGGACTTTCTGGAGATCTTATCGATCTCATCGACATAGATGATGCCGTGCTCGGCACGCTCAATGTCGTAATCTGCTGCCTGAATAAGACGCAGCAGGATGTTTTCGACGTCTTCGCCGACATAGCCGGCTTCCGTCAGAGTCGTTGCGTCCGCAATGGCGAACGGAACGTCCAAAAGCTTTGCAAGCGTCTGCGCAAGATAGGTCTTGCCGACGCCGGTGGGACCAAGCAGCAGCACGTTGCTCTTTGCAATCTCCACGCCGCCGTCTTCACCGCTGAAGAAAATGCGCTTATAGTGGTTATAGACCGCCACCGCGAGCGTCATTTTGGCTTCGTCCTGCCCGATGACGTACTCATCGAGCTGCTTTTTGATCTCCTGCGGCTTCGGCAGCACCATTTCGGCGCGCGGCTTGTTTTTCGGCTGCGGGCGGCCGCGGTGGAGAGAATCTTCATCCGCGATGATGTCCATGCAGAGTTCTACGCATTCGTCACAGATATACACGCCGTTGCCGGAGATCAGGCGCTTTGCCTGCGACTGCGGCTTCCCGCAGAAGGAGCAGCGCACTTCGTTATCATTTCCGAAATTATTCGGCATGAAAACACGCCCTTTCGTTATTTCGATTTCGTTGCGATGACCTTATCAATAAGGCCGTACTCCATGGCCTGCTGTGCGGTCATGAAGTTATCGCGCTCCGTATCCTTGCAGATGACTTCGTACGGCTGACCCGTACGCTCTGCGAGGATGGTGTTGAGACTCTTCTTCTTTTGAAGAATACGCTCTGCCTGAATCTGGATATCCGTAGCCTGACCCTGCGCACCGCCGGACGGCTGATGGATCATAATCTCGGCGTTCGGCAGCGCATAGCGCTTGCCCTTTGCACCGGCAGCCAGCAGGAACGCACCCATGGAAGCTGCCATGCCCATGCAGATGGTGGAAACATCGCACTTGATGTACTGCATGGTATCATAAATCGCCATGCCGGCCGTGATGACACCGCCGGGGCTGTTGATATACAGGCTGATGTCCTTATCGGGGTCCTGACCCTCGAGATACAGAAGCTGTGCTACGACAAGGCTCGCTGTGGTGTCGTTCACCTCGTCGTTCAGCATAATGATTCTATCGTTGAGAAGACGGGAGAAAATATCGTAGGAACGCTCTCCTCTGCTCGTCTGCTCCACAACATAAGGTACCAAACTCATCGTACAAACTCCTTTCGCGCTTCTTTTGCTTCGCCCGCTGTCCGATGCAGGGACAGCGGGCGAAAGAAGCAATATATGCTATAATACTAACCGTAAAGGCGGCAAATTATTCCTCGGTCTTAGCTTCAGCTGTTTCCTCGGTTTTTTCTTCCACTGCCTTCTTGGTGCTCTTTCTTCTGGTGGTCTTCTTTGCCGGCTTTTCTGCCTTTACGGAAGCGTTTTCCTTAACAAAGTCGATTGCCTTCTGGTTTTTAAGGTCTGCTCTGATCTGCGTCTCTGCAACGAGGTTCTTGATCTGCGCGACTTCCATATTGTACTGCTTTGCGAGTTTCTCGTACTCTTCCTCAACAGCCTCATCGGAAACTTCGAGGTTCTCAAGCTCAGCAATCTTCTCAAGTGCGAGTCTCAGCTTAAGCTGCTTCTCGGACTGCGGTCTGAACTGCTCCTTGATGGCGTTGACGTCCATGCCGGTGTACTTGAGATAGGTCTCGAGGTTCAGTCCCTGAGACTGGAGGCGGTATGCGAAGTTGTTGATGCTCTCCTCAACTTCCTGCTCGTACATCTCTTCCGGAATCTCGCCCTGTACCTTCTCGATGAGTGCATCAAAGATCTGGTTCTCAACGTTCGTCTCTTCCTGCTTCTCGCGGTCGCTCTGCAACTTCTCGCGGAGGCTGTTCTTGTACTCGTCGAGCGTATCGAACTCGCTTACGTCCTTTGCGAACTCATCGTCGAGGGTCGGGAGCTCCTTGCGCTTGATCTGGTGCAGCTTGATCTTGAAGGTTGCGTCCTTGCCCTTGAGCTCTTCTGCCTGATAGTCCTCCGGGAACTTCACGCTGATCTCGAACTCGTCGCCGACTTCATGGCCGACGACCTGATCTTCAAAGCCCGGGATAAACTGACCGGAGCCGAGGGAAAGCTCGAAGCCTTCTGCTTTGCCGCCCTCGAAAGCCTTGCCGTCGCAGAAGCCCTCGAAATCGATGACTGCGGTGTCGCCCGTAAGCGCACCTCTGTTATCGACGTCGACCATTCTGGAGTTTCTGTCCTGAACCTTTACGAGCTCTGCGCTGACGTCCTCATCCGTAACTTCGACATTCTTCTTCGTAGCCTCGATGCCCTTGTAGCCTTCAATGGTAATCACCGGCTTCACAACAACGGTGAGCTTCAGCTCGATGCCGTTCTCGCGGGAAACGGAGGTAACGTCCGCATTGGAAACCGCGATGACTTCCAGACCGGAAGCTTCGATAGCGTCCTGCATAGCCGGGTGATAGAGCTTGTCCACAGCAGCTTCAAAGAACACGTTTTCGCCGTACATCTTCTCGATGACGGATCTCGGAGCATGACCCTTGCGGAAGCCCGGAACAGACATCTTCTTGCCCTCGGTCTTTGCGACCTCGGAGAGTGCTTTGTTGAAATCTTCAGCGGAGATTTCGACCTCCAGCTCATACTTGTTGGTTTCGGTTTTGTTGGTTGCCTTTAAGTTCATTTCCTTCTATCCTCTCAAAAATAAATTACAATTTTATTTGGAACACGCGGGCGGATATACCCGTAATGCGCGATACCTTTTGACATTATAGCACACCTGTGCCGAATATTCCAGACAAACCTTTGAATTTTTTGATATTTTATAATTTGTTAAAAATTCAGCCGATTTCTGCGTCTTTTCGCACCAATTTCGGGGTGAAACGGATATAATCACACGAGACAAGGTGCATTTTTATGCCCCCATATTCACCAAGCGGCGCTTTTTTTGCGGCGTGGTCGCCGTGAATGTGCCCGTAGTAGCACTCCTTTACGCCGTATGTCTGCATCGTATCCAGCAATTCCCGGCACTGTGCGGTATCGTACGCCGGCGGGTAATGCAGGAACACGACGGGTGTGCCGCCGAGGGCTTTTGCGGCGTTTAAGGACGCGATGAGACGCCCGTTTTCGCGCGCGACGATTTTTTTATCCTCTGCCGTTTCGGCGTTATAGAGCCAGCCGCGCGTGCCGCAGACCGTAATGTCCCCCACACGCTCGGCGGAATTGAACACGAGCTGCATCGTTTTGAAGCCCTTTTGCGCAAAGAATGTCTCGATCTTGTTGCGCGTGGACCACCAGTAATCGTGGTTGCCTTTTAACAACAGCTTTTTGCCCGGCAGACTTTCGATGAACGCGAAATCCTTTCCGGTCTCTTCCAGCCGCATGCCCCAGGAAATATCCCCGGCGATGACAACGGTATCCTCTTCGGTAACGAGGGCGCGCCAGTTTTTCTCCAGCCGCTCCACATAGTTTTCCCAGCCGCGGAACACATCCATCGGCTTATCTGTACCAAGGGAAAGGTGCAGATCG
>OLPZ01002349.1_pt1 | contig 11055 bp, 8 predicted proteins | sample 1672711 | NCBI WGS metagenome assembly OLPZ01 (sample SAMEA3136716, study PRJEB25190) | human gut metagenome
GGCCCAGCCCTCGATGTGCTGCGCTTGCGTGGCCTGTGCGCACGGCCCGGCGGCAGAACAATTTGAACGCTGCTACAACAGTGACGTTGTGCGTAAGCCAGCTATTCCTCCGCCTCATTGATTACAGTAAGCTCGCCTTCGACCGTTTCCGCAAGTTCGTCTGCCGTTATCCGGTAGCGAATGCTTGCCATCTCAACGTCGCGGACGAGAACTCTCGTCGGGAATGCATACGAGCGACACTGTTGCAGCCTGTCAAAGGAAAGGCGCACAAGTATCGTATGCCCTTTAGCGTTCGGGATGAACTTGTAGTCTCCGAACTTGTAATCAATCAGGTCGTTAAAGTCGGTGGATTCGAGATGGCGAGTACCGTACAGCGGGTTCGTTGATGGGCTAATCAAAGTTGGCGGTATTCTCACTCCTGATTCGGTCCTTACGCAGGATTCCTCGTACGGCTTGAAGCCCACGGTCTCATCGATGCCGAAAATGTGATTGATGATGCTCTCGCAGTTCTCTTGCGTGGCAATACCGTATGCCATCAAGCCATCAGATGGAGCCACCAGTTCTTGCGGCTGGACGCAGGACGCTTCTGGGATTTCAATGTCCACGTTCACGTGATGTGCTGGTGAGCCACCAGCGTTTGTTATGGCAAGCGATACGGCACCGACGTTAGTATTCGCCCTTAAGAATGAGGCAAAATCGCGCCTGAGCTCACATTTTCGAATCAGTGTCTGCAGCGCCTCGTATTTCTGTTTCTCCACGTCGCTGCCGAAGAGCATCTTCTGCGATGAATTGATGCCCATCGGGATGTACTGCTCGCTCTCCCGCAGCCCGCCGAGGTTAAAGATCTCCTCATCAATTTCCAGGCTAAGAGATTCCAACTCCTTCACCACCAGATCGCGCGATGCTTGTGAAACCACTATGGGATTCGAGGGGAAGATGGAAGCCCCAGGTGTCAATTGCGCAGATAACTCTTTTGGCTGAGCGGATAATGCAGGAGAAATCGCAGCCGATGTAAGAGAGCTCTCTTCTGCGGAATGCCGGTCGGCCTCTTGCTTACGCGGAAGCTTGATTCCGAGAGCGGCTTCGTATGCCGCTCGGACCGCACCATCGCAAGCAGTGGGGTTTAGTCTGCTTGAGACGATGGAAGGCACGACGGACATCGAGCCTTGTGTAATCTCGTCATACTCGGATATGCCCGCGAGTGCGAGTTTCGGCTTTGGGGAAATCGTTCGCCCTTCCAGCTCGAATAACAGCTTCGTGAAGTCGTGCCTAATTAAGCCTCCCAACTTGGTGTCATCAACGAAAGACTTGTATACGGTCTTGTCTTGCAGCCTTTTCTTCAAATCTGAAATCTTTGAGAACTGGGCAGCATCCTTCGGCACGAAACCAATGCCGGGTTCCCAGAAGTAAACGAGAACAGTCTTGCCCATCTCAAGGCCAAGCATGATTTCCTCTTCGGTACCCGATCCGTACTGGCTCGTCGGTGTGCCGAAACGCTCCCTGAAGATTGCGAGGATTATGTCAGCGTCCTCGGCTATCTGCCTGTTCAACAACTTCTGCGGCTCATCGCCACTATCGGCTCGCGAATCCCTTCTCCAATCCGTCGGATAGAATTCGATTCCGGTTTCGCCGCTGTGCGTGCGGTTTATCTTCTGCAGTTCGTCGTCTGCGACTCCGCATTCATGTGCTGCATCACCGGGCGCGGAGAGTAGCACTGTGTAGCGCGTCAATGCCTTGGGCATGTATCACCTCGTTGGTTAGAACTTATGGTATGAACAATCATTCTGACCCCATGTTTGAGAAGCGGCCGAAGAATGCCTTGAGCTTCTCAATCACCCGAGCCTTCATGTCGGCATAGGCATTAGCCGGCGCGAAGCGGCTCGGCTTCTTGGTCATGAGCCTGGTGATCTCGGTGCCGGTCTCGACGACCTCGCCCTCCGCGAACGAGCGGGCCACGAACTCGCGGGTGGCCGCGTCGTCCAGCGCCTCGTCGGCGATGATGGCCGCAAGCTCCTTCTCCTTCTGCTCGGCGATGTACTTCTTCCAGTCGGCGGTGACGTCCTCGCTCGACTCCAGGCTGTCGATGAAGCGCTCGATGAGGTCGCGCTTGTTGCGCAGCTCGTAGCTGGAGTTGATGGCGCGCTCCACGTCGGCGATGATGAGCTTGTCGGTGCAGTTGGTGTCGTGGTACTTCTGCACGAGCATGAGGATGTAGTCGATGTTGATGTCGACCTGCTTGAGGAGCTCGATCTCGAAGACGAGGTCGTCGTTGATGATCGTGGCCTCCGCCTTGTCCTTGCGCCACTTCTGGTAGAGGTCGGTGTAGACGCTGCGGTAGTCCTGCTCGTCTCGGGCGGGCATCGGGTCGTCGCCCTCGAAGTCGTCGAAGGACGAGAGCACGTTGCGCAGGCGCAGGATGGTGCCGAAGAGCCGGATGAACGCCTTCTCGGCCTCCTCGCCCAGGATCACCTGCCCGAGCGGGAATCGATCGTAGAGCTGCGCGAGGCGATCGCAGTACTCCGCCATGTACTCGGAGTACGGCTTGAGCAGGACGATACCGCCGGCGTCCTTGTCGCCGAACAGGCTGATGGCGTGGTTGACGCGGTCCTCGAGGTTGCGGAAGCACACGATGTTGCCGTAGGTCTTCACGCTGTTGAGGATGCGGTTGGTGCGGCTGAATGCCTGGATGAGGCCATGGTCCTTGAGGTCCTTGTCCACCCAGAGAGTGTTCAGCGTGGTGGCGTCGAAGCCGGTGAGGAACATGTTGACCACGATGACCATGTCGAGCTCTCGGTTCTTCATGCGGTCGGAGAGATCCTTGTAATAATTCTGGAAGCCGTCGCCGGACGTGTCGAAACTCGTGGAGAACATTGCGTTGTAGTCGGAGATGGCAGACTCGAGGAAGTCGCGGTCGGGCGTGTCGAGACTCGCCACGTCAAAGCTCTCGTCGGGAAGGCCACAACCATCGTCGTCTTCGTTGACGCCGAAGCTGTAGATGAGCGCCACCTTGAGACGATCGCCGCCGCGCTCGTCCTGGATGCGCTTGAACGCCGAGTAGTACACCTTGGCCATGTCGATGGACGCCGTGGCGAAGATGGAGTTGAAGCCCATGACGCGCTGGTCCTTGAGCAGGTAGCTGGAGCTTCGGCGCGTCTTCTGCGCGAAGTGGTCGAGCACGTAGTTGACGATGAGGTCGACGCGCTCCTTGGCCTTGTAGGCGCCCTCGCGGTAGATGTCGTAGACCTTCTGGTCGGGAAAGTCCTCGCGCTTCTTGATGGTCTGGATGTAGTCGATGCGAAAGGGCAACACGTTGCCGTCGCGTATGGCGTCGACGATGGTGTAGGTGTGCAGCTTGTCGCCAAACGCCTGCTCCGTGGTGCGCAGCTTGGGGTTGCCCGAGCTGGACGCGTTGTCAGCGAAGATGGGCGTGCCGGTGAAGCCGAACAGGTGGTAGTTCTTGAAGTGCTTGGTGATGGCCTGGTGCATCTCGCCGAACTGAGAGCGGTGGCACTCGTCGAAGATGATGACGACATGGCTCTGGTAGACCGGGTGTTTCTTGTTCTTCTTGATGAAGACGGAGAGCTTCTGGATGGTGGTGACGAGGATCCGGCAGTCGGGGTCTGCGAGCTGCTTCGCTAGCACTGCCGTGGATTCCGAGCCGTCCACCGCGCCCTTCTCGAAGCGGTCGTACTCGCGCATGGTCTGGTAGTCCAGGTCCTTGCGGTCCACGACGAACATGACCTTGTCAACGCCGGCCATGCCGCTTGCCAGCTGCGCTGTCTTGAAGCTGGTGAGCGTCTTGCCAGAACCAGTGGTGTGCCACACGTAGCCGCCGGCGCGCAGCGTCCCTAGCATGGTCCTGTCGTTCTCGGAGACGAGCACGCGGTTGAGGATGCGCTCGGTCGCCACGATCTGGTACGGGCGCATGACGAGCAGCCGCTCGTCCACGTCGAACACGCAGTAGCGCGTGAGGATGTTGAGAATGGCGTGCTTGGCGAAGAACGACGACGTGAACGGCACGAGGTCGTAGATGGGGACGTTGTCGGCGTCGGCCCACCAACTAGTGAACTCGAAGCTGTTGGACGTCTTCTTGCCGCCCTTCTTCTTGCCCTTGCTCTCCTCGATGTGGCTCCAGCGCGTGGTGTTGGAGTAGTACTTGGTGTGCGTGCCGTTGGAGATGACGAAGATCTGCACGTACTCGTAGAGCCCGCAGCCGCTCCAGAAGCTGTCGCGCTGGTAGCGCTCAATCTGGTTGAACGCCTCCTTGATGGCGACGCCGCGCCGCTTGAGCTCGACGTGCACGAGCGGAAGGCCGTTCACGAGTATCGTGACGTCGTAACGGTTGTCGTATGTACCCGACTGCGCGTACTGGTTCATCACCTGCAGGCGGTTGTTGTGCACGTTGCGCTTGTCGATGAGCTGTACGTTCTTCACCGTGCCGTCGTCACGGTGTAGCACCTGCACATGGTCGCGCTGGATGCGACGCGTCTTCTCGACGATACCTTCGTTCTCTGAGGCGATGCAGCCCTTGAAGAAGCGCTGCCACTCCTTGTCGGTGAAGGTGAAGCCGTTGAGCAACTCGAGCTGATGGCGCAGGTTGGCAACGAGCTGGTCCTCTGAGGAGAACACCACGTACTCGTAGGCCTGACGCTGCAGCTGGGCGATGAACGCCTTCTCGAGCTCCGCCTCGCTCTGGTAGGCCGTGGAGCGGCGACCCTGCTTCGGGGCCGTCGCGCAGACCGTCGCCTGACCGCCGAACGCCATGACCTCGAAGTCCATAGACGCCGGCAGGTCGTCGACCAGAGACTCTTCAGGGATATCGTCAGGCATCTCCACGACAGCATAGTCGATGGTACTGCCGTACTCGACGTCGATGCTGCGTTGTGCGCCTCCGTCGTACCCGACCGAAACGCGGGGCGTACTATCTTCGCTCATGACTAATCCTCTTGCTCTTTCGGCTTGTAATCGATGATGAAGTACGGGCTCATGCTGTGACGCGACGCTTCGGTGAGCACCTTGCCGCTCGATGCAACAAAGCAGCTGGACATGATCTTGGCATCAGCCCGCTCGAAGTCTACGACCTTGAACCAGCAGCTGAACCCGTCCGCGCGGTTCCTGTAGTAGCTCGGCACGGCTGACAACTCGGGCGTCTCGCGCTTGATGGCCACGACGTGAGCCCACCAACGCTCCACGCCTCCGCCGTGGATGAGCAGGATGCGGGGGTCGTCTTCCATAAGGATCTCTCCGGCGACCTTCGCTGAGACCGGGCTGCCCAGCTTCCCATACCAGACGAAGCCTAGCTCGTCGAGGACCGCCTGATGTGCGGCTATGGTGCCGCATTCCGGCGCGAAGTTCTCTGCGAAACGCAGCGCTACCGTGCGCATCACGCCACCCTCTCCCTGAACGCAAGAAGCCTATCACGGTAGTAGGCATACTGAACCTGCCTAGAAGAAATCTCTGCAGGTATGCCATCAGAGATGTCATGAACGATGGCGTCGAACTTGTCCAGGGCATTCGAGACCCTGTCCTGGACTTCTCGAGGCGGCATGGGTATCTCGATCTGATTGAACTTCTTAAGGCTCAGGATGGGCATGCTTGAGAAGTTGCCCAAGCGGGCTACCTGGTCCTGCACGATGCGCGAGTTGGCGAGATGAAAGACGTACCTAGGATTGAAGTCTTCGTTGGGGAGGATCACGTTGATCTGCTGGTTACAAGACCCAGTTTCGAGCGCATAGCCAACCTTTCCGATGGTTGCGCCGATGCACACCACCATCGTCGCATCCTGTGGCACGACGCGCGAGGCGGCCAATCCTTCCGACGTCAATCCGTCTTCTGACGTACCGATGGACTCGCCGGTGTTGAAGTCGCCCGGCTTGTAGAACGGGTGCTCGTCTCCGAAGAACCTCTGCTCGGACTTCTTTGGTGTGCTGCCTGTAAACGTGCCAATTCTGGCAAGCGGCACATTCGCAGCACCTTCTGCAGAGTCGATGAGCATGCGGTTGCGGTAGTAGTCGAACTGGCTTTGTCGGGCCTCCAGCTCCGCCTCCAGCTCCGTCTCCAGCTTCGCGAAGGAGTCTAACACGCGCACGATCTCTTGCTGCACTTCCATCGGCGGGACGGGGATTTTTGCTTCAAGAATTGCCTTCTTATCGCCGCGCGGCATTTTGGCGCCCTTCGAGTGCTGAATGTTGTATTCAGTGAACAATCCACCGGCAAGCACCTGCCACAAGAACTCAGGCGCGACTTCAGCCGTGTCGTTGATGCGTATCACGAGAACATCGCCATTGGTTCCGCCTTCACAATCTGCAAGCCACATCTTTTTGAGATACGGTCGTATATTGCCAAGCAGAACATCTCCAGGGTGGAACGCTATGCAGCGTTCCTCTGCAGGGTAATGAACCTCGTAACTACGGCCCCTATATTCCTGAAGCAGCTCATTCACACCAACGTAGCAACCCTCTGATACTTTGCTAGCCGGGATGCGGTCCCTACCGTATTTTGCGATTTTGCCCAGAGCTTTGTACTCCACCCCATCAGGACACAACCGCTCAATCAGCTCGTCAATCCTGCTCATCGTACACCGCCTTCCAGGTCGGCGATAATCTCGTCGATGGCGTCACGCAGCACCTGCTCACGGGCCACGATGCGTTCAATCTCGGCGTTGAGCGCCACGATGTCGACCTCCTCGCGCTCGTCGGGCTTCTCGACGTAGCTGCTCACGGAGAGGTTGGCGTCGTTGGCAAGCACGTCGTCGTTGGGCACAAGGACGGAGAAGCCCTCCTCCACGGTGCGATCGATGACGGCCTTGGCGATGCGTTCGATGTTGGTGGGTGCCAGCTTGTTCTTGGCGTCGGCGCGCTGGAACTCGGCGCTCGCATCCACGAACAGGATGTCGCTCGTGGCCTTGGAGCGTTTGAGCACGAGCACGCAGGTGGCGATGGTCGTGCCGAAGAAGAGGTCTGCCGGCAGCTGGATGACGGCGTCCACGAAGTTGTTGCGCACGAGGTAGTCGCGGATCTTGCCCTCGGCGCCGCCTCTGTAGAGCACTCCCGGGAACTCGACGATGGCTGCCGTGCCCTCGGTGGAGAGCCAGGAGAGCATGTGCATTGTGAAGGCGAGGTCGGCCTTGCTGGGAGGAGCGAGCACACCAGCCGGCGAGAAGCGCGGGTCGTTGATGTTGAGCGGGTTGTTCTTGCCCTCCCACTTGATGGAGTAAGGCGGATTGGAGACGATGGCATCGAAAGGCTCGTCGTCCCAGTGCATGGGGTGTTTAAGCGTGTCCTCGCGAGCCAAACTGAACTTGTCGAAGTTAATGTCGTGCAGGAACATGTTGATGCGGGCCAGGTTGTAGGTGGTGAGGTTAATCTCCTGCCCGAAGAAGCCGCTGCGTACGTTACCCGCTCCGAGTATCTTGGCGAACTTGAGCAGCAGGCCACCTGAGCCGCAGCAGGGGTCGTAGACCTTGTTCACGCTCGTGCGGTTGCCGATGGCGATGCGGGCCAGGAGCTCGCCTACCTCCTGGGGCGTGAAAAACTCGCCGCCCGACTTGCCGGCGTTGGAGGCGTACATGGTCATGAGGAACTCGTAGGCGTCACCGAAGGCGTCGATGTTGTTGTCTTGGAAGGCGCCGCCGAAGTTAAGGCCGCCGATCTTGGTAATGAGTGTCACGAGCTTCTTGTTGCGCTCGATGACGGTGTTGCCGAGCTTAGGGCTGTTGGGATCGAAGTCTGCGAAGAGCCCCTTGAGCGCGTCCTCGGACTCGGTTCCCACGGCGCTGCCCTCGATGTTGGCAAAGACGCGCATCAGGATCTCGTTGAGGTCCTCACCGCCCTCTTCCGCAGACATGCCGTCCTTGTCGACGGTCTCGAGCACGCGGGAGAAGAGCTCGCTTGGGAGGATGAAGAAGCCCTTCTCCTTGACAGTCTCCTCGCGGCCGTACTCGGCCTGGTCGTCCGGGAGCTTTGCGTAATCGAAGCCCGGATCGCCCTCCTGCTCGGCAAGGTAGGCACACAGATTCTCACTGATGAAACGGTAGAAGAGCATACCCAGGATGTACTGCTTAAAGTCCCAGCCATCGACGCTTCCGCGCAGGTCATCAGCGATGGACCAGATGGTCTTGTGCAGTTCGTTGCGCTGCTGTTCCTTGGTGGTTGGCATTATGGTTTAGCCTTTCTTTTCGATGGAGTTCAGGATATCAGCGATCTGCTCGCTGAGGGAGTCGATGCTTGCCTGAGAGGCACGTATGTCGCCCATGATGTCTTTGGTGGAGCGGGTCTCGGCCAGGATGGAGTCGTAGTCGAAGACGTCACCGTAAGTGGAGTAGCACAGGTTGCTGCCGGACTCGATGATCGCATCACGCTCGGCGACGGTCGAAACCAGCGGGATCTCGTCCCTGCTCTGTACGACCTTTGTCAGCCAGCCGATGCCCGTGTCCGTGATTTCGCAGCGGCCCCGGCCCTTGCTGACGTAGCCCTTATCGGCGATCTCCTTGCTGTCGAGGTCGATGATGAGGACGCCTTCGTCCGTAGGCCGCTTGGCGATGACGAGCAGGGCGCTCTTGACTCCCGTGCCGGGAATGACGCCGCCCGGCAGCTCGATGACGGTCTGTAGGTAGCCGGCATCGACCAGGGCGCGGCGGAGCATCTGGCGGGCCTTCTGCTGGTGGAATAGGAAGCTCGCCGAGACGTGGAGGATTGCCACGCCGTCGTCAGCCAGCGATGCGAACGCCTTCGCGACGCAGAAGTCCTCCATGTTGGGGCTTCCCGTCACGCCCTCGCCCATGACGGAGGAAAGAACGTCAGCGTAGTAGCCCTTATCTTGGATGTCGAACTCCCGAAGCCGCATCCCGAGCGGTGGCGCTACGAAGACGCGCTGCGCCGGCAGGGTCGCGGAGGCCGCTTTCAGGGCGCTGGCTGCGGCGATGTCGTGGCGAGTGCTTGGATCCGCGAAGAAGCAGAGGACCTTCGCCCGCATGACGGCCTGGACGCTGATGTCCCTACCGGTTGCAGACGATGCGCCCCTCGACAGGGCTGCGGCGAGGTAGATGCCGCTGCCGCAGGCGAAGTCGAGCACGCTCTTCCCCTCTACGTCGGCAAGTCTCGCGACGAGCTCCGCAATTGGCAGCGGCGTAGAGAACTCGCCGCCGTACCTGCCCCAGGCGTCCGATGAAAGCGTTTCGGCCAGGACGCGCTGAATAGTAACCGCTGTCTCGCCGTCCGGACCTTCCATGAGGCTCAGGCCGGACGCGTCGAGCGTGGACGACCAGCTCGTGATGGCCCTCGAGAGGTCGTATGCGCGCAGCTCGATGCCCCGAAGGTCGGGAAGGCTGGCGCTCTGGTCGCAGAGACCGGCGTAATAGTCCACGAACCCGGATGCGACGTACTTGTTTCCGAGCTTGTACTTCACCTCGTCGATTGAGTAGTTGAGGTCGAAGTCGTCGAGACCGAGGTCCTCGGCGTTCCGCGAGACGTACGAGCAGTAGAGCATGAACGTCGCCAGGTCGAGAGTGTCTTTCGGGTCGTTAGGGCGCATCTCGTCGGAGAATACCCAGATGAGCTTCTGCAACTTCGGCGCGAGGTCCTTACCGTCGGGAGTGAAGACGGAGACCGAAGCGAACTTGGAACCTACCTTCTTACGCATAGCTACTCCTCCTCTCCCCAGATCGACTTGGTCATCTGGCTGGTGACGAGCTCGTTGTCGAGTTCAATGAGTCGCGCGTACTGGCTCTTGCGCTCCTGGACCACCTGGAACAGACTTGCAAGCTGCTGCTGGCGCTCGAGCGGGAGAAGCGGTACCTCGATGTCTGCCACCGTCTGGCGCTTGAGCATGGCCATGGCCACGCTCTGGCCGGTGCTGACAGCCTGCAGGACGGAATTCGTCTGTGGGAGGTTGAGGAACATGGACAGGTACTGCATATCCAGCTCGGCTTCCGCCTTCTTGCGTAAGACCATGCCGAACGAGGTGATCATGATGCCCTCGTGGGCCTCGTCGATGTAGACGGAGTCATAAGGGGTCGAGAGCTTGATGACGACGTCCCCCTCGCGGGTGAAGTTCTCGTCCTTGACCACGCCGACCGTCTCGATGGCGAGCTCTTCGTCGATGATAGAGCCACCCTGCATGGCGCGGGGCAGAAGGACCTTTACCTCCTTGGGCTCGACGCCCTCGGGGATTTTCTTCGCCCGGCTGGTCGGGGCCCCCGTCTTGATTGTGCAAAGCTCCTCGAGCCTTGCGGTCTTGCTATTCATTGGCATCCTTTCGGAGTTGGGTGTCTGCTGGTATAATCTGGCTTGGCTTGGTGCCCGCTCCTTCTGGAGCGGGCACTGTTCTTTATGGTGCGACTTGCTGCTGTGCCTGGCTGGTTCCTCCTTCCTTGTTGGTCGCTGCTTTGATTCTCGCCTCCTTCCATTTAGTAAGTGCTTTTCGATTGGGACTTGCTCTAACTCTGTCCAAATCGCTCTGGACATAATATATTCTGTGACGTCCCATGAGTCAATTACTAATCTATGTACTTGTCCAAATTATTTTGGACACTCATTCTAAAGGCAATTTGTAACGAGTTGGGAAGATGCCCGTACCGGTAAAGGTACGAGCATTGTTCGTCTCTGCCCGCCTTGCGAGACGAAAGGCAGGACGGAACATGGACGGTGAGACCATTGGCGGCCAGGAAGCCGCGCAGGGCGCACAGGACCAGGCGCAACAGTAGGGCCAGTCGCAGGTAGGCGGCAACGCCCCCGACTACGAGAAACAGATCGCCGAGCGCGACGAGAAGATCGCCTCGCTCGAGGCGCAGGTGGCCAAGGCGGCCAAGAACGCGGAGACCGCCGAGAAGCTTCCCGATGCGCACGGTGCTCGATACCCCGTACGACATCCGCGCAGTTTCAATTGAATACAAACATGGAGGGCCGGGAGCCCCTCGGAGTCAGCCCGAGGGGCTCTTTCCGTGCTTACTGGCCGTTCCCCATGATTCGCTAGTTGGCCGCGAGCGGCACGGGGCTTAGTCTCCCAGTCCTTTCAGCGACCTTGCGCACAGCTGCGCGATCGGCTTCTCCATGCGCC
>OLPZ01002350.1_pt1 | contig 11055 bp, 8 predicted proteins | sample 1672711 | NCBI WGS metagenome assembly OLPZ01 (sample SAMEA3136716, study PRJEB25190) | human gut metagenome
TCATGAAGCAGTCCGGTGTTTTTCATGGTACGATAAATGATGTCGACCGCACCTTCCATATAACGCTCCTGGTCGGTATCTTCAATACGGAGGATAAAATCTCCGTCCTCGTGTTTTGCAATAAGATATGCATAGAGTGCTGTACGAAGATTGCCGACGTGCATTCTTCCTGTCGGGCTCGGTGCAAATCTGGTTCTGATTTTTGTCATTTCTTATTTCCTGCCTTTCAAAAATGTAAAACCCCTGAGACAATATGCCTCAGGGAGTGTTTTATTATGCCTCAATGCCTCTGCCTTTAAGATACTCGATTACGTCTCCCACTGTTTCCAGGTCTGTCAGTTCCTCAGCAGGTATCTCAATATTGTATTCATCCTCCAGTGCCATAACCAGTTCAAACAGGTCAAGGGAGTCTGCTCCGAGGTCATCCTTAAAAGAAGTATCTGCTGTAATTTCGTTTTCGTCGCAGTTTAACTGTTCTGCGATCATTTTTTTCATTTCATCTAACATTTGTATTCTCCTTTATCAAGTATACATTTTCTCTGCTTTGATGTGCAAAGTATATATTCTGGAAAACCATTTGTCAATAGATTTTCCATTATTTTAGAGACCCCTTTCAGGGGGCTTTAAACTTAATCTGACGCGACACACTTAAAGCCATTCCCATCTCTGCCATGAGGAACATGATCGAGGTACCTCCATAGCTGATAAACGGCAGTGTGACACCTGTATTCGGCATCAGATTCACCACAACCGCGATATTGAGGATCACCTGCAGTGCAATGTGGATAAAGACCCCGCTGACAAGCAGTGATCCGAACAGATCCGGTGCATTCTGCGCAATAAAAAACAGCCTGTAAAGAAGATATGCAAACAGAATAAGAAGAATCACCCCGCCTACAATTCCCAATTCTTCACATATAATAGAAAAAATCATATCATTCTGTGCTTCCGGTACACTTCCAAGCTTCTGAATGCTGTTTCCAAGTCCTCTTCCCAGAAATCCTCCTGAGCCGATCGCATAAAGTGCCTGAATTGTCTGATATGCCGCATCTCCCGTAGCATTCTCAGGATGAAGCCATGCAACAATTCGATTCAGACGGAAATCATCTGTCTTCTGCACTGTCTGACCGATAATAAGCACAATGATTGCCACAAAGAGAATCGCTGCACCTGCAATGATAAGAAAAATTCTGGTCTTTGGATGTGCCACAAAGATCATCCCTGCTGTGATGCAGAAAATGATGATTGCAGTACTTAAGTTATCTGTACAGACATATGCCAGCAGTGCAAGAAAGGTACCCATCCCGCCAAGTGTCATACAGGCCCTGAGTGAATTCATCTTCTTCCCCATATGAACGATCATATAAGAAAGACAGACGATCACAGCGATCTTGGCGATCTCCGCCGGCTGAAACTGAATCGGTCCGATCTTCAGCCATCTTCTGGCTCCGTTGGAAACCGTTCCGAGAGGAGTTCTTACCAGTATCATACTTGCTGCTGCCATGGCATAGAGAACACCTGTAAATCTTGCCAGAATATGATAATCAAACAATGATATAAACAGTACCCCTGCAATGCATACAAAACTGATTGCCGCCTGCTTCTTAAAGAAGTACATATCATCTCCAAATCTCAGTGTCGATGTATAAGCACTTGTACTGTACAGCATGATCAGACCAAAACAGGTCAGCAGAATGATAGCAGCCACAAGACTGTAATCATAATAGTCCGGCTTCTCAATAAGCCGAGCCCTTAAGCTGTTTCCTGAGGTTGATTTTTTGTGGGAATGATTCCCTGGATTATTTTTGTTATGTTTCGAAACCTGCATCGTTTTCTGCTGTTTCGCTTTTTCCATATTATCACCTGATACTTTCAAGCATGTTTTGATATCCTGCTATACAGTATAGCAGACTCCCTCTGGCTCCGCAAGCAAAAACAGGGAACGGTAAAAACCGTTCCCTGAATTTTTTTCTGTCATCACTTATTGTCAATTGCCTCTGTTTCGATAACAAACTTCACATTTCCATCCATATTGTCAGATTTTCCGGTAAAGCTTGTATATGCATTTTCATCGGAACGAAGTGCATCCAGACGGTCCAGGACATCCTGAAGATCCTCGTTTACAACCTCATCAATCTTCTTGATTCCTTCGTCATTGAATTTCTTTGTTCCATCTGACAGTTCTTTGGCACCTTTGGCAAGTTTGCTGATTCCATCCTTGACCTGTGTGCTTCCACTTGACAGAGTACCGGTTCCGCTTACAAGCTGCTGTGTACCACTGGCAAGCTGGCTTGCTCCACTGTTCAGTGTACCGCTGTTTGCAGAGAGACGGCTTGCTCCACCTGTAAGAGTACTGGTTGCACTGTCAATCTTGCTTGCTCCACTCTGAACCTGCTTGCTTGCACTTGTGAGCTGGTTTGCTCCGCTTGTAAGAGTTTTTCCTGATTTCTGAAGTTTATCCACACCATCTGTAAGCTGCTTATTAGAAGACTGAAGTTTCACTGCACCGGCTTTCAGTTCAGAAGCTGATGCCTTGGCTGTCTCATAGCCTGCCTGAAGCTGATCCGCACCTTTTGAAAGTTCTTCTGCACCCTGCTGAAGTGCTGTCAGCTGTTTACTGTCTAACAGAGTACTTACCTCTGTCTGAAGTTCTGCTGTTCCTTCTTTTACCTGGGCAGATGCATTTGTCAGGGACTCACCTTCTCCGGTTCCACTTGTGATCAGATTTTCTGCTGCTGTATCTAATGCCTCATTATTATCTGTAAGCTGTGTAAGTGCGGCATTCAGACCATCTGCCAGCTGTTTCGCCTGATTAAGGGAATCTGCCTCAGAATTCTTTGTATCTCCATTTTCCAGTTCATCAAGTCCTGCTGAAATCTGATTCAGTCCATCCTGAAGCTGAGACACAGAACCTGCTGCATTGCTCTGTGCACTGATCGCATCTGCGGCCGCCTGAACCTGTCCGGCCTGCTCAGAAAGACCGGATACCTGATCTGCATGAGCCTGCAAACTGTCAACACCACTCTGTGCTGTGCCCACACCACCGGAAATTGCTCCGATCGCACTCTGCACTGCACCGTTTACAGCGGCTGCTGTTTCTTCATCCATAGAAGAAGTATCAATGCTGCTTAAGATATCAATTGCTGACTCTGCACTTGCCAGACCACTTGCAATCATTCCTGCATCTCCCTGAAGCTGAGTACCGGCACCGGCAGCCTCACTCACCGCACCGGCAGCTGCACTTACCTGACCTGCTACAGAATCATCTGTGGATGTCTCAAGAGAATCCGCTGCTGCCATTGCCTGTGCAAGACCATTTGCAACCTGTTCTGTCTTGCTGTTATCATCCTCACTGCCTTCTGTCATACTTCCAAGAAGTGCTGACAGCTGTGCCGACACACCCTGTGCCTGTGCTGCACCTGCAGTATAAGACTGCACACTGCCTGCAAACTGTGCGGCTCCCTGTGCATAGGCAGTTACAGAATCTGCATAAGTATTGATCTTTGTAACGGTATCAGAAAGCTTTCCTGCCATTGCTCCGGCTTTCTGTGCAAAAGCACTGATTCCTGCTGCTGCAGTCTTAACGCCTTTGGCACTCTCTCCTACGCCCTCAACCAGTGTTCCTATTCCATCAATATACTGGCTGATTCCATTTCCAAGCTTTGTTGAGCCTTCTACGTAGGCCTTCACGCCGCTTCCCAGGGTGTTCGTACCACTGATATAGGCTTTGGCTCCGGATGCCAGTGTATTTACTCCCGCATTATATTCTGTCAGTGAACTGGTCAGCTGACTTACTCCTGATGCATACTGTGTCACACCGGAGGCAAGAGTATCTGCCCCGGAAGTATAGGATGAAACACCGCTCTTGAGACTTGCCGCACCACTGTTCAGAGTGCTGACACCGCTTTTGAGTGTGGCAATACCATCATCCAGTTCTTTGTATTTCGTATCCAGTGTCGTAGTTCCATCGGAAAGTTCCTTAGCTCCATCTACCAGCTTTTCTGCTGAATCTGTAAGTTCTTTGATGGAATCCTTAAGATCATCCAGTCCGTCAATGTCACCTGTATCCAGGGAATCCAGAATATCTGTCATTCCAAAGGTAAATGTGGAGTTCATGCTGAAATCAGTAACATCTGCTTCCATAGTAAATCCTTCCGGAATATCAATATCAAGATCTTTGTCAACACTCTTAAGGTCCAGACTGTCAGAAAGTCCAGGAAGACCAACACCGACTGCAATGTTTCTCTGTCCGTCAGAGAGCACCTTTCCATTGTCGATGGTCACATTTGTAAAATTGTCAACCGGAAGAATCATTGCTGTAACCATTACAAACGGAGAATACATATCTGTTTTCTTCTTGCCGACTTTTACTTCGTTTTTGGCATTGTTGGTATATTTTACTTCGATCTTAAGGTGTCCGCTCTTACCGGCCAGATCGTCCGGACTTACCTGGACACCATCCAGATAATAAGTAAGTTCTACAGATGCAGGAAGTTCCTTTGTTGTTGTTCCCTGATAATAAATATCCTTATCCTCTGTATTCCAGGTCAGCTCATCGCCATCCTGTTCAAAGGTTTCATCACCTTTGACATTTTTGATATCTTTAAGATCTGACACATCACTCAGATTTCCTGAGGATGCTGAATTTTTCAGCCAGTCAGATACTGTAATCTCCTGAGGAGTACCACTGGCCGAAGCATTTACATATACAGTTTCCTGTTTTGAGACACTGCTGTCTGCTGCCAGTACCGGCATCGTTCCCATAACGACAGCCATTCCTGTTGCCAGAGTAGCGGCTACTACTTTCTTTCTGTTTCTGTTCATATCCTTGACTCCTTTTCCAGCCCATAGGCTTCATTCATTTTCATTTAGGTTTCATTTTTTATCCGGCAAAAATCCCTTTGATGTATGAACTATGATCGGGTCAAATACCATAAACATTGCCGGAAGTACGAGCAATACAACAATCGTACTGATCACTGCACCTCTTGCAAGCAGGGTACAGATCGCACCGATCATATCTACCTTAGAATAAAGAGCTACTCCAAAGGTTGCAGCAAAGAAACTGCATCCACTTACAATAATGGACTTCATGGAGAATTTATGCGCTATGGAGATAGCTTCCTTCTTTGTCTTTCCAAGATGACGCTGTTTCTGATAATTGCTGGTCATCAGGATCGCATAGTCAACGGTTGCTCCCAGCTGGATAGCTCCGATTACGATACTTGCTACGAACGGAAGGGTTACTCCCTGATAATAAGGGATTGCCATATTTACAAAAATCGCAAATTCAATAACTGCCAGCAAAATGAACGGCAGAGAAATCGATTTGAATACAAACAGAATGATCAAAAAGATTGCTGCCATAGAAAGGATATTTACTCTCTGAAGGTCAACATCCGTTGTATCCTGAAGGTCTTTCATCAGAGGAGCTTCTCCGATCACCATGGATTCCGGACTGAATTTTTTGACAATCTTCTGAATTTCATCCAGCTGTGCATTACACTCATCTGTTGCTGAGGAATACTCGGAACAGATAAACTGTACTTCGTAGTTATCCGACTGAAGCATTTCTTTGATATTGGAAGGAATCATGGATTCCGGGAATGTCGGTCCGATCAGAGAATTCATTCCCAGTGACCATTTCACTCCGTCAACCTTATCGATCTGATCCAGCATCTGTGTTTTCTCTTTGCTGTCCAGCCCGTTTTTCAGCAGTACCATATGAACAGTACTCATATCAAAGTCTTCCTTCAGTTTTTCATTGGATACGTTACTGTCCAGTGTAGCCGGAAGAGACTTGTCAATATTGTAATAAATCTGTGTATGGTTATTTCCGTAAACAGCCGGATACAAAAGAATCAGGAATATAAGAAGCCATACTTTATAATGCTTTGTGATAAATCCGGAAGGCTTATCCATACTCCTGATCAGAGGTTTGTGTTTTGTCTTCTCGATCACTCCGTCAAATACAAGGATCATTGCCGGAAGAACTGTAACACAGCAGATAACACCGATCACAACACCTTTCGCCATAACAATACCCATGTCACGTCCGAGTGCAAAAGTCATAACACACAGTGCAAGGAAACCGGCAATTGTTGTGACCGAACTTCCGGCTACAGATTTGAATGTATCGGCAATCGCATGTGCCATTGCCCGGTCTTTGGCATCATATTTTTTCTTATATGCTTCAAAGGAGTTCAGAAGGAAAATGGAATAGTCCATTGTTACACCAAGCTGAAGTACTGCTGTCAGAGATTTTGTGATATAACAAACCTCACCAAGGAAAATGTTGCTTCCCAGATTATAAACAACTGCAAGACCTACACTAAGCAGGAACAGCACCGGAATTACCAGCGAATCCATAGCCAGAAGCAGAACCAGCAGAGACAGGCAGGCTGCGATCACAACATAGATTGGCATTTCCTGAAGTGCTATGTTCTTAATGTCTGTTACGACACCGGACATCCCACTTATAAAGCACTGTTCATTTGCAATCTTACGCATATCGGTAACTGCTTCCATCGCCGCATCAGAAGATGTTGTATCATCAAAAAGCGCGATCATCATGGTTGCATCACCATTGAAGAAGCCATCTTTGAACTTAGCCGGGATCATACTTACCGGAATGCTTAAGTCAGCCACACTGTCATACCACAGCACGTCCTTTACATGCTCTACATCCTGAAATTTCTCTTTTAATTTCGCTACGTCTTTCAGTTCCATATCTTCTACGACTACCATAGAGAATGCACCCATTCCGAATTCATCCACCATGATATCCTGACCTTCAACTGTCTCCAGTGAATCCGGCAGATAACTGAGGATGTCGTAATTAACTCTCGTTGCTGCCATTCCCAGGAATGACGGAATCAGCAGAAGCATACTGATGATCACGATCAGCACTTTATGCTTTGCTATCCATTTTCCAAACTTAATCATCATGTCCTCCTTATCGACTTTTTTTGTCATTTATGACTATCAGTCATTTTTTATTCCATAAAGAGTTATATACCAAAACTGACTCTTAGTCAATATACGATTCGCCCAAAGTGTCCAAAAACTAAGCTTCTTTTTTATTAATATTGACTTCCGGTCATTTTTGACTATAATAAATCACGGAACCAAAAATCAACAGTCCGGAAAGGAGATTCGTATGGGAAAACTGGAAATGAAAAAGCAAAAAAAGAAAGATGCTCTGTTCAATACAGCCTTTGAGCTTTTTACCACAAAAGGGACCAACCAGACGACGATCTCTGATATTGTAAATAAAGCAGGCGTTGCCAAGGGTACTTTTTACCTCTATTTCAAAGATAAATATGATATTCGCAACAAGCTTGTCTCTCATAAGACTTCAGAACTTTTTTATCAGGCCTACCGTGCGATCATCGAACAGGAAATCACAGGTTTCAGAAAACAGCTTCACTTTATGATTGATTTTATTCTGGATGCCCTGCAGAAAGATTCTTCTCTGCTGGTCTTCATTTCCTGCAACCTTTCCTGGGGTGTTTTTCAGACCGCACTGGAAGATCAGATTCCAAATGAAGATCTCATATTTTATGAAGCCTATCTGGAACTGCTCGAAAAAGATGAATGCACCTATGATCATCCTGATATGCTGCTGTTTTCGGTCATCGAACTTGCAAGTTCCACCTGTTACAGCTGCATCCTTTACCAGCAGCCCGTTTCACTTGACGAATACCTGCCATATCTTCATCAATCGATCGACGGAATTCTTAACAGTTATACACATAAAGAAGCAGAACTGTGATTTTCATCTCAGCTCTGCTTCTCTTAGTTGATTTTTAATTTTTTCATCCGTTCAGCTTCTTCTCTCAGAAGCTGATTTTTTTTGTTGAACGTTCCAAATGCATCCATACAGCAGATTACTTCTCTGCATTTTTTCATGGATACATATGCTTTCTGATACGCCTCTTCTGAAATTTCTTCAAACGGCTGCTCTACGATCACTTCCGCTGCCAGATCCTTTGCCACCTGGTAGTCCACATCATTTTCATGCAGAACCCCTGCTGCAAACGGGATTCCTGCTCTTTGCAGTCTTCTGTAGGTTGGGATTCCACTTCCATTGCCGCCGATCACAAAAACCTCCGGTTTTCCCTCCGGTGCTCCCATCTCCAGACAGCCAAAAGCCGCATTATAGCTTCCTGTTGTGATCCCATAAAGATGATGGATATATTCAGAGGTGAAAATTTCTTCCGGCGGGCCGTATTTCTCAATCCTGTCACCATGAACGCAGATCACCTTATCTGAAATCTTCTGTGCAAGATCCAATTCATGAAGAGACATCAGAACCGCTGTCTGGTTTTCCAGCACCATCCGTTTCAAAATAGAAAGCAGTTCCAGTTTATGACGAATATCCAGGAAAGAAGTCGGCTCGTCCAAAACGATCACTTCCGGTTCCTGACAGATTGCCCTGGCCAGAAGTATTCTCTGTCTCTGGCCATCGCTGATCGCCGTGAAATCTCTGTCCTTAAAATCCATTGCATGGACCATCTCCATCGCCCTGTGAACCTTTTTCCAGTCTTCTGCTGATAAGATTCCCAGAGTTCCCGTATAAGGATAACGTCCTGTTGCCACGATGTCCTCACAGGTCATAAGTTCCGGCTGGATCCGTTCAGTCATGACGACAGCAAGCTTCTTTGCCACTTCTTTGCCGGACATTTTGCTCATCATTTCCTGATTCATATAAACAGTTCCTGCCACAAGCTTCAGCTGTCTTGTCATGCTCTTAAGAATCGTAGATTTACCCGCACCGTTTGGTCCGATCAGTGTAAGGATCTCTCCACGTTTCATTTTAATTTCTACATCTTTGATCAGTGGTTTTCCGTCATAGCCAACCACCATCTGATCTGTATGGATAAAATATTCTCCCATCACGCTCTCTTCTTTCTGTGGATCATAATGTAAATAACAATCGGTGCGCCAAACACTGCCGTCACAGAACTGATACTGAGTTCCGTCGGTGCAAACACAGTTCTTGCGATCAGGTCACAGAACAGACAGAATACAGCACCTCCAAGGAAGCAGGCCGGGATCACAAGAAGCGGTTTTGATGTTTTGAGCAGGCTTTTTACCAGATGCGGCACCGCAATTCCAACAAAGGAAATCGGCCCTGCAAAAGCTGTCACACAGGCAGAGAGAATACTGGAAAGCAAAATCAGTGCGATCCTGAACGCCTTAATATTCACGCCCATATTCTGGGCATAGCCTTCTCCCAGCTGATAAGCTCCTATTGGTTTCGACATCAGAAAAGTAATGATAAGCGCTGTCATGACTACAACTGTCATCGTAGAAACATTTTCCCAGGTTGTTCCCGAAAAACTTCCCATCGACCAGTTATGAAGATTTACGATGTTGGAATCATCCGCAAAAGTCACCACAAAATCTGTCACTGCTGAACAGATATATCCTATCATGATTCCGCTGATAACCAGCATAGACATCTGATTGACTTTCTTTGCGATCAGGAGCACAAAGCCCATGGAAATCATGGAACCTGTGAAAGCAGCAATGATCATCACGCCCGAGGTTGCCACGATAGATTTCCCGAGAAGAAAGATCATCGTCAGTGCCACGATCAGTTTGGCACCGGAAGTGTGTACAGCATTCGCAATGGCAGCTCCATCTTCGATCAATCCATGATAGTTTGGGGTCTGAATGATCAGACAGGCGATGGAGGAAGTATCCATAGCGTTCCAGCTTTCCAAATCTGTAAGACCATCTTTCTCGGGAAGGATCACAAGGGGGGCTCCGGAACCAAAGCAGTAGGTACGGATCACAGATAAGGTTTTGGGATCCACGGAAGCACTGACACAGACAGTTCCTCGTTTTCGGTCACGACACATGGCGGCAGCCTCTGCGGCAGCGGTTGCACCGTCATAAACAGATGCATTGGAAACATCCATTCCTGTTAGTTCACAGATCATGGTCTGATATTCAAAAATCGACTGCAGCAATCCCTGGCTGATCTCTGCCTGATAAGGGGTATATGCAGTGACAAATTCTTCTTTTGAAGTGACTTGTTTCACGATGGCCGGAATATAGTGCTGATAGGATCCGGCGCCTCGGAAAATATGAGAAAAACGTGTGTTTTTCTCTGAGATTTCCTCTATTTTTCTGGCTACTTCCATTTCAGACAGGCCGACCGGTAAAGACAGTCCGTCTTTTAAACGAAGAGACTCAGGAATATCCGCATACAGTTCATCGAAAGAATGCATCCCGATGGAGTGCAGCATATCCAGTCGTTCTTCTCTGGTGCTAGGTATGTAAGAACCCATGACAGTTACCTCCTGTAGATAAATTCCGGCAGATCAGCCGTTACTTTCTGACTGACAGTGAGCTTCATACTCAGCAGCACTGATCAGCTCTTCTTCATCAGTGATATCTTTTACCTTGATGAGCCATGCATCATAAGGTGCTTCGTTGATCAGTTCCGGGTGATCCAGAAGCTCTTCATTGATTTCGCAGACAGTTCCGGATACCGGGGAGAAAATATCGGATACAGCTTTGACAGACTCTACATCACCTAAAGCTTCTCCGGCAGTAACGGTATCATCGATCTCCGGCAGATTGACAAATACCAGATCACCAAGCTCGCTCTGTGCAAAGTCAGTAAGACCGATCAAGGTGATATCGCCTTCTTTTTTTACCCATTCATGTGATTTGGAATAACGTAATGTTTCTGGACAGTTCATAATAGAAATCCTCCGTAATTTTATTATTATATGAAATTTATTTTTTTGTTTTTGAATAGAATGGAAGAGAGACAACTTCCATCTCAACTTTTCTGCCGCGTACATCGGCGGTAAGCTTGGTTCCCACAGCTGCGTATGCCTTGTCTACCAGCGCCATGGCAATAGGATATCCAAGATAGGGGGCATGGGTGCCGGAAGTGGTCATGCCAACCTTTATATCACCGAAGAAGACAGGCATGTGTTCTCTGACAATGCCGCGGCCGGTAATTTTCAGTCCTATGCGTGTTCGTGCAGGCTCGCTTGCCTCCAGGGCTTCTTTGCCGATAAACTCTTCTTT
>OLPZ01002357.1_pt1 | contig 11027 bp, 7 predicted proteins | sample 1672711 | NCBI WGS metagenome assembly OLPZ01 (sample SAMEA3136716, study PRJEB25190) | human gut metagenome
CAGGCCGGAGCAGATTCGCCCCCTCCAGGCTGTCCCCCGCCAGCCAGCCGGGCAGCTCCTCCGGCAGGCCCAGCAAGGCCCGGAGATAGGCCCGGCAGCCGTCCAGCGCCATGAGCAGGACCGGGTCCAAGGCCGGGACCCACTCGGCCCGGCGCTTATGATACCAGTCCTCTTCAAACTTCGTGGCTCCCGTCAGGGCCAGGCGCAGGGAGAGGAAGTCACAGCAGAGGAGCATATAGCGCTGCCCCTCCGCCGCCGCGGCGCTGCGGGCCTGGGCCAGAGCAATGACGGCGTCCACAAAGCGCCCCTGACCATAGGCGACCTCTGCCTCCATGACTCGCTCGGCCCCCATGCCGTGGCCATCGGTCACCTGATAGTAATAGGGCATGGAGCGCAGCATGGTTTCCAGCTCCTGCCCCATCTCCCCCGGCGTCCGGTGGAACATCATCAGGACCGAGGGGGAGCCGAAGGTCCAGGCCCCGTTCTTATGAATGGAAATGGCGGGGCGGTCCATCTGGCGGCAGGCGCTTTGGTGGCGGACGCTCATGGCGGCAATGTCATTGTAACCCAGGAAGCTGAGGATCAGGTCGCACTCGCCCTGGAGATTTTGTTTTTCCCGTTCGGGCAAGTCACTCTGCTCCAAGGCACGGGGGAGCAGGTCTTTCAGCGTCAGCATCTGAGGGATGGCCCCCAGGGAGAACAGGCGGCGCATCAAGACCAGCAGACTTCTGGGGGCGGTCAGCAGCGCCTCTTCCCGGCATTGGGCCAGCCAGGACAGCAGCTTCTGCGGGGCCAGGCCCGCCATTTGCAGGCCGGTGTCCACGTCGATCAGGCGCAGGACAGAGGCGTCGTCTCCAGCCTGCAAATAAAAGTGGAACGCCCGCAGATATTCCCCCTGCCGCTCATACCAGGCCCCGTGACGGCAGCGGACGAGGCGCTGTTCTTCCGGGGGCTCCTCCCGGAAGCGCCGGCCCAGACACTCCTTCATCATGTGGTGCAGGCGGTAGTTCTGGCCGTCGGGCAGGCGGCGGAGAAAGGCGTTGCTCTCCGTGAGCGCCCGCATCAGCTCCCGGCTCTCCGCCAGACCTGTGACAAAGGCCGCCTGCTCGGCAGTGAACTCGTCGGCCAGGCTCATGCGGGCCAGGAAATCCACCCGCTCTTGGGGCAGTGGGTCCAGCATGGCCTCGTTGAGCATCTCATAGATGTCGTGCCCGCTGGTCAGCAACGTCCCGTGTGCCTGGTAGGCCTTGAGATTCAGATAGACCGCGGAAAACCACCCCTCGCTGGTCTGGGCCAGGTGGGCCAGGTCAGCAGGCGGCAGCGCCACGCCGCACCGGCGGCTGTAAGCCGAGACCTCCTCCTGGTTCAAAGCCAGGTCCCCGGCGGTGATCTGGTGCAGGTCCCGGCCCAGGCGAAGGGCCTGGCTGGGAGACAAGACCTGATCCCGCGACGCCACGATGAGATGGATTGGCGTCCCCGGAAGACGGGCCAGGGCCAGGAGTAGAGCCGTGACCTGGTCGTCCTTCATCAGGTGGTAGTCGTCCAGGAAGAGGTAGTAGTCCCCCGCCCCGTCCAGCAGATCCAGCAGACGCTCCGACAACAGGCCCAGGGCCGTGTCCCCGACGGGAAAGGCCATGGGATCCAGCTGCCCGGCCAGGGGCGTGCCCCGCCAGGCCGCCTGAAAGCTGCGCCAGAAGAGCGGTAGATCATTGGAATAGATGCTCACCCGCACCACCTGGTCTCCCGCCTCCCGCCGGCGGTCCAGAAACCACTGGACGGCGGTGGTCTTGCCGTAACCCATGGGAGCCACAACGGTGGTGAGGGGGCACTGGGCGATGGGGTCCAGTGCCTCCTGGGCGCGGGGCGAGATATAAATGCTGTTCATATCCGTGCGATAGCGGGCCATGGGACCGGCCCTCCTTTTCATTTTCATTTATTTCGTGGTTGATCCGCCGGACTAGGGTCAGGTCCAATCGTTAGAACCATGGTACAAAAAGAATTCTGCCCTGTCAAGACAATGGCCAGTAAAAACCGGAAAGCTCCGAGCCACTGGCATCTCCAACTTTTCCCCGACCGTTTTGTTTTTAAGTGTCTGCTTTCTTCACGGGATAGCAGACCTCCGTGACAAATTGCTCTGGGTCCTTCGTCTCGTGGGGGCTGATGTGATAAATGTTAAAAGCTGGGCCGTCATAGGTGTAGCCATTATCCCGCACCCATGCTGCCACAGCCGCGTTGGCCTCCCCGATCTTTTCGTAGGGTCCCTGGTAGACGGTCGAGGCAAACGTCACCGGTGGGAGCCGCTTGAACTGAACGTGTTCTGTGTTGGGATACTGCCCTCGGACGGTCTTCTGGGCTTCTACATCTACGTCTCGTTCTTTGAACTCTCCATCGTGGAAGGTCACACTGCAATAGCAGGGGTCGTCGGGTTGGAGGTTCAAATGAGCGGTCTCCTGCATCAAAATTTGCCAAAGGGTCCCCTCTTGGTCATAGGTCGGGATGGTCATCCGCAGGCAGGCGGCCTGACGCTGGGGTAAGGTTTTCAGATTCACGGTGTAATCCATGGCGTTATCTTCCTTTCGCAGGCGCTGTCGGAGGGTCTCTAAAGCCCGGAGGCGACGCTGGGCCAAGGCCGCCTCCTCTTGCAACCGGGCTTGCTTGGCGTCCAAGATCGCTTCCAGGGCCACAGGCTCCTCCCAGGTGGCCAAAAGCTGCTCGATGGCCGCCAGTCCAAAGCCCATGTCCCGCAGAGCTGTGATGCGTCCGGCGGCGGGAAGCTGGTCCTCGCTGTAATAGCGGTAGCCCGTTATGGGGTCTATCTCTGCCGGAAGCAGCATGCCCACCTCGTTGTAGCGGCGGAGCATTCGGATGCTCACGCGGGACAGTTTGGAAAACTCTCCGATCTTCAGCATGATGTTCTCCTTCCGGATCCGTTGGATTTGAGCTCATGCCCAGCATACGCCCTGACACCGTGAGAGAGTCAAGCATAACTTTTACGCTTCCCCCAGCAATTCCCTCTGTTTCTTTTTCGTGAGCTTAGAAAAGACCAGCTGGTGGGAGCGGTCGCACAGGTCCCGCAGGACTTCTTCTGGCACGGCCCCATCCAGAAAGACGGAGATCCAATGGCGTTTGTCCATGTAAAAGCCCGGCACGATGTCTGGGTATTCTGCCCGCAACAGCTCACTCAGGGCGGGGTCGCATTTCAAGGTCAAAAGCTGGCGGCAGTTATAGCCCTTGTGTTCCGGGCCGGGCTGACACATGGCGGCAAACATCTTGTCGCTGACCAGGTAGCGATCCCAGCCCCATTCCTCTTTGTAGTCTTTGTCCGCGCCTGGCTTGGCCAGCAGGTACTCATCCAACCAAGGGTAGTGGTTCATGCTTCGTCCTCCTCGTATGATTTCTCTCAGCATAACAGAAAAGACAGACAACGACAAGGCCGGGGGACGTCAAACGTCTCCCCGGCCTTGCCGTTATGGATGGTGAATCAGTATGCTTCTTATTTTGCAGACAGGTAAGCGTCGATGCTCACGGCAGCTTTCTTGCCGGCACCCATGGCCTTGACCACGGTCTGCGGGCCGGTGACAGCATCGCCGCCGGCGAACACGCCGGGACGGCTGGTCTTGCCGTTCTCATCGGTGGCGATGCCACCCCACTGATCCTTGTCGATGCCCTTGGTGGTGTCCACCACGTCCTCGCTGTAGGAGGTACCGGTGGCGATGACCAGGTTGTCGCACTCCACATCGATGAACTCACCGGTGCTGACGGGACGGCGACGGCCGGACTCGTCAGGATCGCCCAGGAGCATCTTCTCGCAGCGGACGCCGGTCAGGACGCCATTCTTGCTGTAGCACTCCACGGGGTTGGTCAGCTCACGGATCTCGATGTCTTCCTCGTAGGTGTGGGCGATCTCATCGCGGCGGGCAGGAGCCTCGGCGATGGTGCGGCGGTAGACCATGATGGTCTCCGCACCCAGACGGCGGGCGCAGCGGACTGCGTCCACGGCCACGTTACCGCCGCCGACCACCAGGACGCGCTTGGCGTTCTTGATGCTTGCGGGCAGGTTGGCACCGTTGAGGTTGACCTCGGTCAGGTAGTCGTTGGCAGACCACACACCCTCCAGGGAGGTGTCCAGGCCACGGGGGGTCTGGGGCACATCGGCGCCGTTGCCAACGAAGATGGCGTCATAGCCAGCGGCAAACAGGTCGTCCACGCTCTTGTCCTTGTCGATGGCGCTGCCGGTGCAGATCTCCACACCGCGGGCCTTCAGGGTCTCGATCTCCCGGTCCACCACGCTGTTGGGCAGGACGAACTGGGGGATGCCGTAGGTCAGGATGCCGCCCACATAGGACAGCTTCTCGAACACGGTCACGTCATAACCCAGCAGAGCCAGGTCCCCGGCGCAGGCGATGCCGGCAGGGCCGGAACCGATGACGGCGACCTTCTTGCCCTTCTTCTCCACGACGGGGGCGTCCACGCCGTGGCGGGCTGCGTGCCAGTCAGCGACGAAGCGCTCCAGGCGGCCGATGCCCACGGCCTCGCCGCGCACCGCATGGGCGCAGTTCTTTTCGCACTGCTGCTCCTGGGGGCAGACACGGCCGCAGATGGAAGGCATGGTGCTTCTCACGGTGATGATGTCATAGGCGGCCTCGAAATCACCCTCAGCGACCTTGGCGATGAACTCAGGGATGCGCTGATGGATGGGGCAGCCGGCGGCGCAGGGCTGCTTGCGGCAGTTCAGGCACCGCATGGCCTCGCGGATAGCGTCGGCCTCGGTATAACCCAGTGCCACTTCATCGAAGTTGGAGCAACGGACCTCGCGGGGCTGCTCAGGCATGGGATTTCTTTCTCTTACGTTGTTAATCATTTCGCCAGTCCCTCCTTCGGCTCCAGACTATTCCGCTTCTGGATCAGGCTGTCATAGCGGTCCTTTGCGCTCTTCTCAGACTCCTCATACAGCATGGCTGCGTGAGCAGGGTTCTTCATGGTCAGGGAGGCGTAACGGACCTCGCCCTTCAGGAAGCTCTGGTAATCCTCATTGGGCTTTGCGCTGTCGATCTGCAGGGGGTTCTTGCCAGCCTCGGCCAGACGAGGATCGAAACGCATCAGGTTCCAATAACCAGCGCGGACGGCCTTCTTCATCTCCACCATGGAGCGGTTCATACCGGCCTTCAGACCGTGGTTGATACAGGGAGCATAGGCGATGATCAGGGAAGGACCGTCGTAGCTCTCGGCCTCGCGCAGGGCCTTCAGGGTCTGGGCGGGGTTGGCGCCGATGGCGACCTGAGCCACATAGACGTGACCGCTGGTCATGGCGATCTCAGCCAGACGCTTCTTGGGGGTGGGCTTGCCGCCGGCGGCGAACTGAGCCACAGCGCCGGTGGGGGTAGCCTTGGAGGACTGACCGCCGGTGTTGGAGTAGACCTCGGTATCGAAGACCAGAACGTTGAAGTTCTCGCGGGAAGCCAGGATGTGGTCCAGGCCGCCGTAACCGATGTCGTAAGCCCAACCGTCGCCGCCGAAGATCCACATGGAGGGACGAGGCAGCAGGTCAGCGTTCTTGATGATATACTGAGCATCCTCGTTGTCGGCATAGACCTTGCACAGGGCGACCAGATACTCGCCCAGGTGGTTTGCCTCGGGGGTGTTCATCTTTTCCAGCCAAGCACCGGCAGTGCCAGCGAAAGCGGGGTTCTTTGCCAGACGCTCCACGGTGTTGCGCAGGGCGGTGCGGCGGGTGCGCATACTCACGGACATGCCGTAGCCGAACTCAGCGTTGTCCTCGAACAGGGAGTTTGCCCAAGCGGGGCCGCGACCGTTCTCGTCCACGACGTAAGGCATGCTGGGCACGGAAGCACCCCAGATGGAGGAGCAGCCGGTGGCGTTGGCGATGATGGCGTGGTCGCCGAAGAGCTGGGTGACCATCTTGGCATAAGGCGTCTCGCCGCAGCCGGGGCAAGCGCCGGAATACTCCAGATAGGGACGCAGGAACTGGGCTTCCTTGACGGTCTTGTCAGAGCCCTGCTGCACGCCCTTCTTCTTGGCGTACTCGAAGTTCTCCTGATCCTGGAACATACGGCCAGCGGAGCGCTCCATAGCCAGAGCCTTGCCGCGGGCGGGGCACATCTCCACGCAGGAGCCGCAGCCGGTGCAGTCCTCAGCGGAGACGCCGATGAAGAACTTCTTGCCGGGAGCAGTCTTGCAGTCCACGGTGGTCAGGCCCTCAGCATCCTCTTCCTTCAGAATGTAAGGACGGATGACAGCGTGGGGGCAGACGGTGGAGCACCAGTTACACTGGGTGCAGTTCTCGGCGTGCCAGACGGGGATGTCCACGGCGATGCCGCGCTTCTCGAAGGCAGCGGTACCGGAGGGAACTTTACCGGTGGCATAGGGCAGGAAGGCGGAGACGGGCAGGGCGTCGCCTTCCAGGTTGTTGGTGGGAATGAGGATGTTGCGGACGTAAGCATCCTGCTCTGCGTTCACGGTGTTGAGCTTCAGCTCAGGCTTCTCGCCGTCCACAGCGTCGGCCCAGCTTGCGGGGACCTTGACTTCCTTGGCAGCGGTCTGGCCGGCCATGACGGCGGCCACGTTCATGTCAACGATGTTCTGGCCCTTGGCGGCGTAGTCGTTGATGATACCCTGCTTCATGTACTCGATGGCATCCTCAGCGGGGATCAGATCAGCCAGCTTGAAGTAAGCGGACTGGATGATGGTGTTGATCCGGCCCTTCAGACCAATGCTGCGGGCGATGTTCACGGCATCGACGGTGTACAGCTTGATCTTCTTCTTGGCGATGGCACGCTTGATGTCGGCGGGCAGACGGGCTTCCAGCTCTTCGCCTTCCCAGTCGCAGTTGATCATGAAGATACCGCCGGGCTTGACGTCGCGGACCATGTCATACTTGCCGATGTAGGCGGGGTTACCCACGACCACACAGTCAGCAGCGCCGACATAGTAAGAAGAACGGATGGGCTTGTCACCAAAGCGCAGGTGGCTGATGGTCAGGCCGCCGGACTTCTTGGAGTCGTACTGGAAGTATGCCTGAACATACTTGTCGGTGTGGTCGCCGATGATCTTGGAGGTGTTCTTGGAAGCGCCGACCAGACCGTCGGAACCGATGCCCCAGAACTTAACGGAAGCCTGGGTGGGATCGTGGGGCAGCTCGAACTCACACTTCTCGATGGACAGGTGGGTCACGTCATCCACGATGCTCACGGTGAAGTGGTTGTGGCCGCCCTTGGCCAGGTGCTGGAACACGGAGTACATGTCAGCGGGGGTGGTGTCCTTGGAGGACAGGCCATACCGGCCGCCGATGACGCGGATATCCTTCATGCCGGCGTCGTCCAGCACAGCGGTAACGTCCAGATACAGAGGCTCACCGAATGCACCGGGCTCCTTGGTGCGGTCCAGAACAGCGATGCGCTGGACGGACTTGGGCAGCTCAGAGAGCATGTGCTTGGCGGAGAAGGGACGATACAGGTGGACCTCCAGCACGCCGACCTTGGCGCCCTTGGCGGTCATCACGTCCACGACTTCCTCCAGGGTGCCGCAGACGGAACCCATAGCCACGACCACGTCGGTGGCGTCGGGCGCACCGTAGTAGTTGAAGGGCTTGTAGTTGGTGCCGATGGCCTCGTTGACCTTGTTCATGTTGCCGACCACGATGTCGACCAGCTTGTCATAGGTCAGGTTGGAAGCCTCACGGTGCTGGAAGAAGGTTTCGGGGGGCTCGTTGGAGCCGCGGTGATAGGGGTGGTGGGGCAGGTTGGCCTCGGCGTGGAACTTATCCACGGCATCCCAGTTGACCATGCCCTTCAGGGTCTCATAGTCCCAGGTGCGCAGCTTCTGGATCTCGTGGGAGGTACGGAAGCCGTCGAAGAAGTTGATGAAGCCCATGCTGCCCTCGATGGCGGACAGGTGGGAAACAGGAGCCAGGTCCATGACCTCCTGGGGGGTACCGGAGGCCAGCATTGCCATACCGGTGCCGCGGCAGGCCATCACGTCCTGATGGTCACCGAAGATGGACAGGGCGTGGGTGGTCAGGGTACGGGCTGCGACGTGGAACACGCCGGGCAGGCCCTCGCCAGCGATCTTATACAGGTTGGGGATCATCAGCATCAGGCCCTGAGAGGCGGTGAAGGTGGTGGTCAGGGCGCCGGTGGACAGGGAGCCATGGACGGCACCGGCAGCGCCGGCCTCAGATTCCATCTCCACGATGTTCACGCGGTTGCCGAAGATGTTTCTTCTATCTTGGTTGGCCCATTCGTCCACGTGCTCTGCCATGGGGGAAGAGGGGGTGATGGGGTAAATAGCGGCTACCTCAGTAAAAGCATAGGCGACGTGGCCGGCGGCGGTGTTCGCGTCCATACTCTTAAAGGGTCTGGTGTCTTTCACTTTTTTCATTTTGCCGCGCCTCCTTTCTGTGCTGCCATGGCACGAACCTGAACATAGGTGAACTCCGGCATCTCCCGTGCGCTGATCACGCCGTTGGGGCAGACATAGGAGCAGATGTTACAGTCTTCGCAGCGCTCAGGCTCGATGACGGCACGGCCGTTCTCCATGTGGATCAGGCCGTCAGGGCAGTTGGCAGCGCAGTCGCCGCAGCCGATACAGCCGACCCAGCACAGCTGCTTGCGGACCTCAGGATCATCCTGGGAGGCGCAGGGAACCAGCTTGGCGCCCTTGTAAGGCACGATGACGGGCAGCTCCTGGGGGCAGACGTGGACGCAGGCGGTGCAGCCCACGCACTTGTCGGGATCGACCTTGGCGGTGCCGTTGACGATCTCGATGGCGTCGAAGCGGCAGGCCTGGACGCAGTCGCCGAAGCCGGCGCAGCCGAAGTTGCAGTGGCCGTCCAGGGCCATCTTCACGGCCTCGTGGCAGTTGGTGGCACCGGCCTGGGCATAGACCTCATGGTTGTGCCAGCCGCCGCGGCAGCGGACGAAAGCAACGGTGGACTTGAGCTTGGTCAGATCATGGTAGGTATCCTCGATGATCTTCTTGCGGCAGGAGACGGTGCAGGCCACGCAGCCCACGCACTTCTCATAGTCGATGACGGCGCAGTTGTCCACGATGGAGATGGCCTCTTCGGGACATGCCTCGGCGCAGTCGCCGCAGCCGATACAGCTGTGGCCGCACAGACGCAGGGCAACGTCCTCCTCGTCCTGGTTGGAGCAGGGCACAAAGTTGGAGGCATCGTCGGGGACCATGTGGACCAACTTTTGGGGGCAGACATCGGCGCAGGCGCCGCAGCCGTTGCACTTGGACTTATCCAGGTGCACGTTGCCGTGCTCAATGGTGAGCGCACCGAAGGTGCAGGCATCCACGCAGGAGCCGGAGCCGACGCACCCATACGTACATTCTCCTGCCAGGAAACCGCTCTTCACGGCCTCTTCACAGGAAGCGTAGACCTTCAGCCGGGACTTGCCGGCGGCACAGCCGGTGCACTTGATGAAGGCTGCCTCATGCTTGGCAGGCAGGGCTTCCCCGCCGGTCAGCGCGGCAATGGCGATGATGTCCTCGTCGGTACAGGCGGGACATAGGTTCACCGAACCGCCCTTGGCGATGGCTTCGGCGCATTTGTCACAAGAGGCAAATCCACATCCGCCGTGGCCGGTGCAGTCGGTACCCGGAAGCAGCTTCCGGATTTCTTTTGCAAGATTGTTTGGCTGCATACTAAATTCACATCCTTAAAATTCTGCTTTGCAGAGTTCCTTAAATCCGTCCTTATTATCCTACTTGAAAAACAGAATGTCAACAGGTTTTCGCTGGTTTTTTGTATTTTTTCGCCACTTTCTTGTGAGTTTGCAGAGGCTAATTTGTCGCAACAGTCATCTTTTCTGTCTTTTTCAGGAAGTTTAGGCTAATTTTTTGTCTTGTTGACATCCCTACCGACATGTGGTACATTAAAATGTGCTGAATATCTGGTTGCAGGTGAAATCATCTCTTTGTCAATCGGGATCGTTTGGCATTATCCTATCGTTTTGGAGGGGGTTCTCTTGCCCAAGGTTTTTCTATCCGGCTACGCCAAGCTGCCCGACAACACCACCGCCCAGAAGCTCTATTCCCACCTGGTCCTGGTGGTCACGGCGGAGATGCCCGGAGGGATCATCCAGGACGCAGACTGCACCATGGCCACGGAATTGGGCCGCCGCTTCATCCGGGAGCTGCTCACCGGCTACGACCTGCACCGGGGGCCGGAGCCGCTGGTGGAGCTGCTGAACCAAACCTATTACGGCCACCTGCGGAAAGCCCTGCAAACCTGCATCAAAGGCATCTGCCTTCAGTTTGGGGAACTCAACCGCGCCGCCGCGAAGCAGTCCGGCTGACCGCTCCCCTGCCCTCACCAAGATACCTCATATTATTATAGAGACACTTCCACGAAAATTTGAGAGAAGGAGGGACCCCCATGCTGCTGTCCGGCGAGGAGATCAAAAAGAACCTGGGCAAAGACATTATCATCGAGCCCTTTCGCCCGTCCCAGCTCAACCCCAACAGCTACAACCTGCGCCTTTCCAACGAGCTGCTGGTCTACGACACCGACACCCTGGACATGAAAGCCAAGAACCCCGTCAAGCACCTGACCATCCCCGAAAGCGGACTGCTGCTGGAGGCCAACAAGCTCTATCTGGGCCGCACGGTGGAGTACACCAAGACGGATCGATTCGTCCCCATGCTGGAGGGCCGCTCCTCTGTGGGCCGGTTGGGTCTGTTCATCCATGTGACGGCTGGGTTTGGCGACGTGGGCTTTGCCGGGTACTGGACGCTGGAGATGTTCTGCATCCACCCCATCGTGATCTACCCCAACGTAGAGATCTGCCAGATCTATTACCACACCATCCTGGGCGACTATGAGAAATACGAGTCCGGCAAATACCAGAACAATACCGGAGTCCAGCCCAGTATGCTGTACAAAGACTTTCTGCGGGACGAGGAGACGTAACCGCTCCCCACTTACTTCCGCAGGATATACATTATATTATAGAGAGACAGAGCGCATCGTGAGCGCTCTGTCTCTTTTTGCAGAGAAAAAC
>OLPZ01002358.1_pt1 | contig 11027 bp, 8 predicted proteins | sample 1672711 | NCBI WGS metagenome assembly OLPZ01 (sample SAMEA3136716, study PRJEB25190) | human gut metagenome
TGGCAAAAATGGCAGTAGCTAACGGTGCAACCGGAATCTCCGTTCTGCAGCCGATGTTTTTGAAACCGGATGCAGAGGAACTTTTCTTACATTTCAAGACGATTGCAGAAGCTGTTCCTGAAACACCGGTTCTGCTCTATAATAATCCGGGCAGAGTGGGATACACACTGAGTGCAGATTTAGTTGAAAAACTGGCTCATGAAGTGCCGAATATCGTTGGCATGAAAGACACATCCGGCGATATCACACAGACAGAAGAATTCATTCGCAGAAATCGTGATGTGGACTTCAAGGTATTTGGCGGCAAAGATACTCTGCTTTATGCCAGCCTCTGCATCGGTGCTGTGGGCGGTGTGTGTACAGCAGGCAACTTTATGCCGGAACTGATTATGGACATCTATCATAAATATACAGCCGGAGATATCAAAGGGGCTCTTGAGGCTCAGTATAAACTGAATCCGGTCCGTCTGGCCATGGATGCTGCAAGCTTCCCAGTGGCAGCAAAAGACATGGCACAGATGAGAGGCAGAAAAGTCGGGGCACCTTATTTGCCGAATAAGCTCACAGGACCGGGAAAAGCTTTTGATAAGATGCATTCTGAAATGAAAAAAGCGGGTCTGATTTAAAAAGAAAAATATACATATACTAAAGAAAAGTGCATAATAACTCCCTAAAAAGTTGTTTCTATAGAAATATAGGAACAACTTTTTTATCTGCACAATGCTGTTTTGATATTTAACAGATGGGAAGAATAGATGAGATATCGTCGGAAATTGATCGGATATGAAAACGAGATGAAAAAATTGTATACAAAAATGTTGTGAAAGCGACAAAATCAGGAAATTGTCATGACATCTGATTTTTGTTTTATGTTAGAATATATCGCAGAACAAACAGGTTGAATAGGAAAAACAATAAGTGATATAGAATAAATAATGGAGATTGATGACAATGAGTAAGATTGGCTTGGTATTGGAAGGCGGCGGCATGAAATGTGCCTATACCGCCGGAATTCTGGATGCCATGATGGATAATGGCGTCACTTTTGATTATTGTATCGGTGTTTCAGCCGGTTCGGCCAATGGGGTTTCTTTTGTAGCCGGACAGCGGGGCAGAAATATCCGCTTTTACACAGAGCATATTAATGAGAAGGGCTACTTTGGTCTTTCTTCTTTTTTGAAGACGGGTAATCTTTTCGGGCTCCAGTATATATATGGAACACTGACCAATTCCGGTGGCGCAGATCCGCTGGATTTTGATGCCTTTATGAAAAGTCCGATGGAATACTGGCTGGTGGCAACGGATGCTCAGACAGGCAAGCCAACTTATTTCAGTAAGAAAGATATGCATAAGGATGATTATCGTCATGTGATGGCATCCTGTGCGATTCCTGCAGCCTGCAGGCCTGTTGAGATCGATGGAAGATTTTACTACGATGGCGGTGTGTCGGATTCTATTCCTGTTCAGAAAGCCATGGATGACGGCTGTGACAAGCTGGTTGTCATTTTGACCAAGCCCCATGATTTTGTGAAGGAGCCGGAGAGAGATCGGTTTATTTACAAGAGATTATGCAGAAAGTATCCGAAGATCATCGAAGCACTGGATCACAGGCATATCATGTACAAAGCCTGCCAGGATAAAATGTTTGCGTTGGAAAAGTCAGGTAAAGTATTTGTTTTTGCACCGGAACACGTACTTGGCGGCGGCACTTACAGCATGGATGCCAAGGAGGAAGAGGCTATTTATGAGATGGGCATCAAGGATTTTTATGCACAGCAGGAAAAACTGAAGGCTTTTATGAAGTAAGTGTTGTAGAGTAAAGCTTTACCCATGAGAGCGCCATATTCAAATTCACTGCCAGAGTGCAGTCAAATCAAATATTAAGGGAAGGATTTAAAATGAGTCTATTCTTCGCTGGCAGTGAGAGCGGCCTGTGAAGAATAGACTCATTTTGAATCCTTTTATTAAACTATGGGATCGTACTCGTCTTACTTTTTGAAAGCACTCAAATCGATCATTCGATGGACAAGGGAGCTGTATTTATCGTAAAATGTCTGCAGGCTTTCTGCATCGTAGTGGCTGCAGAAATCGGCATTTTTCAGATCGTCCAGGTAACTGCTGATCCTCTGGATCAGCTGGTCAGATAGGACAGAATAAAAGTAAGGACCGACGTCTGTATGATAGCGTCCCGGATTCTTCAGGAACAGCTTTTTACGATTGTTGAAAATGGAGAAATGTATCATCTGCTGTTTGTTGACTAATTGTTCGTCATCGACAACATAGAATTGGATATTCCGATTCTTTTTGGAAAGAGCCAGTACATTCTCAATATGCAGCTTGCGCTCTTCCGGTGTCATATGATAAACCACATCTGCGAAAATAATCTCACCATCATCAATATACTTCATTAAAGAGGATTTCAGTACATAGAAATCCAATGTATTCTTCTCAAAAATCTCTTCCCATGTGATTTGAAGCTGAGCCACAATAAGGGCCATAAATTCATCATGATAATCTTCTTTGGCAACGTTGATGATCTTATCCCAGCATTCCTGAGGCAGCAGATATTCAAAGCCAAGCGTCAGGAGGAACTGGAAGTTGTCCTTGGTATAAAAGTCTGTACGATAACCGTGCTGGTAGAATTCAAGCTGTTCTGTTGCATGGGCCAGAAGATCTGATGTACGGAAAGCGGGCAGCGTGCGGACATAGATCTGATTCACTTTCTCAGGATCGAAGATCACACTGGCTACATTGACACGATTGTATTGATCGAGGGCACAGAGAATAGCAATATGATCTTTGACAACAATGGTATTCAGGGTACGCATTAATGTATTGTCATAAAAGTCAAAATTAATGGCCTTGTGTGCGTTGATAAAATAGTAGAGTGCTTCCAATCCCTGATTATTGTCATCATAAAGCAATGTTGTATCAACACCTATTTTGACATTGACAGGATGCTTAGGTGTCAGATGGGAGTAGGCATTGGAAGGACTGTCCAATGCGAAACGACAGACATCCAGTGTGCACAGAACATCCAGTGATTCATCATAATCCAGCAGCATCTGCGGCAGTTCATGATTAAAGAAATTATAAATATCATTGGCCAGCGTCAGAATGCGCGGTTTATAGGTGGTCTGCTGCTTCAATTCCGTGGAAGCTTGACTGCAGGAGCTGCTGTAGTTCTCCTTTAATAAAGTATAGATGGTGTTCTCGAGATTGTCCGGACAGACTTCTGTTGAAAAAGTCTTTTCAAAATCTCCCAGAATTTCCTGGCTCAAAATCTCCTGAGCAAAAAGTGAAGCCATGCTTCTGTTGATCTCCGGGGCCATCTTGGCAGCGGGCAGCATGGATTTGTTGCACCATTTGCTTATGTAAGATACGTCATAACCAATCACATCTGAAATTGTGGACAGTTTCGAACCAGTCAGCTGGATCAGCTGCTTTAATACAGTTCCATATGCATTCATAATAATACCCCTTTGTTATCTATCAAATTCAATAGCACATTGCTTGCATACAATCGTTGTATATAGTTTAGTATGCCAACATGTTATGAAATTGTCAAGTGAAAAATTGAATCAACTAGAATTCAATTTGCAAAACTTGAGTAAAGCACACACAAATTGATTTTATTGCTTCAAAGCTGATAAAAATTTACAATAGACCCATCGAAAGAAAGAAAAAAATGTATAAAATCGACAACAATTAACAAACTTGATGGAGGGATTCGAGATGGGTAAAGTTAAAGTCTTAACAGCGAGACAGGCCGCTGATCTGATCAAAGATGGCGACACAGTGACTTTAAGCGGATTCGTTGCAAATGGTATTGCAGAAGCTTTGAATGCAGCAGCTGAGGAGAGATTTCTTGAGACAGGACATCCAAAGGATCTGACATTATTCTGGGTAGCCGGTACAGGCAACAAGGATGGCAGTCACGCCGATCATTATGCCCATGAAGGCATGGTCAAGAAAGTTATCGGCGGACATTTCAATTTTGTTCCTAAGATCTGCGAAATGCTTTCAGATAATAAAATCGAAGGCTACAATGTTCCACAGGGTGCCATTGCTCAGATGCTCAGAGATAATGCAGCACACAAAGTAGGAACCATCAGCCACGTTGGTATCGGCACATTTGCAGATCCAAGAAACGGCGGCGGACGTTTAAGTGAGAAGACAAAAGAAGATATCGTTAAGGTCATCGAACTGGAAGGTCAGGAACAGTTATTCTATCCTAGAATTCCTCTGGATGTGGCTTTTATCCGTGGTACATATGCTGATGAGTTAGGTAACATCACTTTAGAAAAAGAAATGGCTCCTCTGGATGCAACATCTCAGGCAATGGCTGTTCACAACAATGGCGGTCTGGTTGTTGTTCAGGTTGAAAGAGTTGTCAAAGCAGGTCATCTTGATCCGAAGCTTGTAAAGATTCCTGGTATTTATGTAGATGCTGTTGTTGAATGTCCGGCAGATGATCCGAAACAGTCACAGAGTATCAACTGTACATATGATCCGGCTTATGCAGGTAACACACAAGTACCTGTATCCAGCCTTGAACCAAAGAAACTGGATGCCAAGAAGATCATCGGCCGCCGTGCAGCAATGGAATTAAAGAAAAACGTTGTTGTTAACCTTGGTGTTGGTGTTCCTGAATGGGTATCTTCTGTAGCAGCTGAAGAAGGCGTAGCAGATGAAATGACATTGACTGTTGAGTGTGGTCCTGTCGGCGGTGTACCTGGCGGCGGTCTCAGATTTGGTGGTTCTGTCAATGCACAGGCTTACATGGATGAAGGTTACCAGTTCGACTTCTACGATGGCGGCGGTTTGGATCTTTGCTTCCTTGGTCTTGCAGAAGTCGATAACAACGGTGATGTGAATGTCAGCCGTCTCGGAACAAGAATCACAGGCAGCGGCGGTTTCACTAATATTTCTTCTAATTCAAAGAAAGCTGTTTTCTGCGGTACATTTACAAACGGTGTGAAGATTCAGACAGGCGACGGCAAGCTGACAATCCTTGAAGAAGGTAAGAAACATAAATTTGTCAATAAAGTAACTGAAATCACATTCTCAGGTGTAGTTGCCGGAAAGGCAGGCAAAGATGTCCTCTATGTGACAGAGCGTGCAGTCTTCGCGTTGAAGGCAGATGGTATTCATCTGATCGAAGTAGCACCTGGCATCGATGTTCAGACACAGGTTCTCGATGAAATGGATTTTGCACCGATCGTTGACCGGGATGCAGATGGCAATGTGAAATTAATGGATGCCAGAATCTTCAAAGATGAAGTCATGGGCATGACAATTGAGTAAAAAACAGTTTTTTATAAATAATATCAAACAGGGAGGATTTATTATCATGGAAAACTTATTTGCAAACACAGGAATTGGCAAACACATTATCAGAACACATCATTGGGGTATTGTTTTACCTACACTGGAAAAAGCAGAAGCTTTTATGAAAACATTTGGTCTTCAGGAAGATTACAGAGGTCATGTAAAAGCTTATGATGCAGATCTGATCTTCACAAAACACGGCAACGGTGTAGACGCAGTTGAATTTATCATTCCATTATCAGGCGTTTTGACAGAGTTCAACAAAGGTAAAGGCGGTATCGCTCATGTAGCTTACCTTGTAGATGATATCAATGCCGTTTCAGAAGAAATCAAAGCCATGGGTTATGAACTTCTTGAAAAAGAACCTCAGGAAGGTACAGAAGATATCATTGTTAACTTTATCCGTCCAAAATATACACAGGGTATTCTTGTAGAACTGATCCAGCAGGTTGGTGACATCAATTACGATGCAACATTCACAAGCCGCTGGGGCAACGAAAAATAATTATAAGCGATGATGACAGGAGGAAATGTCAGTGTACACATTAGGTATTGATATTGGTTCCGCTTCCAGTAAAGCGGTGATCTTAAAGGATGGAACGGATGTTGTCGCATCAGCAGTCGTTCAGGTAGGTACGGGAACTTCAGGTCCGGGACGTGTTCTGGAAGAAGTTTTCAGTAATGTCGATTTAACACAGGAAGACATGGATTATACAGTGGCAACAGGTTATGGCCGTTTTTCTGTAGAAAATGCAGACAAACAGCTCAGTGAGATTACCTGCCATGCAAAAGGGATTTTTCACCTTGTGCCATCTGCAAGAACCATCATTGATATCGGCGGTCAGGACGCTAAAGCCATTCAGTTGGATGCAAAGGGAAATATCCAGAAATTTGTAATGAATGATAAATGCGCTGCCGGTACAGGACGTTTCCTGGATGTGATGTCAAGAGTATTGGAGGTTCCCCTTGATCAGATGGGAAAAGTTCATTTTCAGGCAAAGGAATGGGCACAGGTCAGCAGTACATGTACGGTATTTGCTGAATCTGAAGTTATTTCCCAGCTGTCCAAGGGACTGCCGAGAGAAAGTATTGTCGCAGGTGTTCATCAGTCTGTAGCCAGTAAGGCGTGTTCTTTAGCATACCGTATAGGGGTTAAAAACGATGTGGTTATGTGCGGTGGTGTTGCACAAAATGCAGGCGTTGTAGACGCAATTGAGAAAGAGTTAAAGCAGAGTATTATTGTTGCACCGCACCCTCAGATCACAGGAGCTCTCGGAGCGGCACTGATGGCATACGAAGAATTAATGAAAGCGAATAAATAAACCCAATTTAATGGAAGGAAGGTAAAAATTTATGGAATTTAATGCAATGGAAGCCAGCGCAAAAGAATGTTTGGCATATTATCAGGCAAAACTCGATGAAGAAGCATGGGAGGCTAAAAAGAACGGTAAGCTTGTCTGTTGGTCAGCTTCTGTAGCTCCTCCAGAATTCTGTGTAGCTATGGATATCGCTATGGTTTATCCTGAAACACATGCAGCAGGCGCAGGCGCAAGAAAAGCATCTATGGATCTTCTTGAAGTAGCAGATGAAAAAGGCTACAACATTGATATCTGCTCATATGCACGTACAAACCTTGGTTATATGGAACTGCTGAAACAGGAAGCATTAACAGGTCAGAAACCTGAAAAACTGGCAAACTCCAAAGCAGCTTATGTTCCGCTTCCGGACCTGGTTATCACATGCAACAACATCTGTAATACACTGCTGAAATGGTATGAAAACCTTGCAAAGGAACTGAACATTCCATGTATCATCATCGATGTTCCTTTCAACCATACAATGCCTGTATCCCGTCATAACAAAGAGTACATTGCAGATCAGTACAGAGCAGCCATCAAACAGCTGGAAGAAATCACAGGCAGAGCATTTGATTATGATAAATTCTTTGCAGTTCAGGAACAGGTACAGCGTTCTGTATTCTGGTGGAACAAGGTAGCAACATATGCACAGCGTAAACCATCTCCACTGAATGGTTTTGACCTGTTCAACTACATGGCACTGATCGTTTGCGCAAGAGCAAGAGATTATGCTGAAATTACATTCCACAAATTTGCTGATGAATTGGAAGCAAAGGATGCTGCCGGTCAGTACGCATTCGGTGCACCGGAAAATGAAAAGCATCGTGTTACATGGGAAGGTATCGCTGTATGGACTTACCTTGGTGCAACATTCAAGGGCTTAAAGAATCAGGGCGCTGTTATGACAGGTTCTGCTTACCCAGGCCTCTGGAGCCTCGTTTACACACCAGGTGATCTTGAATCCATGGCTGAAGCTTATACAAATGTTTATATCAATACATGCGGTCCTAACAGATACGAGGAATTCTACAAAGTTGTTAAGAACTCCAAGAGTGACGGTATCGTTCTCCATCTGAACAGAAGCTGTAAACTGATGGGTCTGTTAAATAATGAAGGCGCGGAATATGTCAATGCAAAACTGGGCGTACCATATGTCAGCTTCGACGGTGACCAGACAGATCCTCGTGTCTTCACACCAGCTCAGTATGAGACACGTGTTCAGGCATTAACAGAGATGATGGACGAAAATCAGTAATCAGAGGAGGAATATATAAGATGAGAACAGCGAAAGAGATCATTAATGAGTTTAAAGCAATTGCTGACAATCCTAGAAAAGCAATGGATGACTATAAAAAAGAAACCGGTAAAGGTGCAGTAGGTATCATGCCTGTATACTGTCCAGAAGAAATCGTACATGCAGCAGGCTATCTGCCAATCGGTATGTGGGGTGCACAAAAGAAACAGATTTCAAAAGCACGTACTTATCTGCCTCCATTTGCATGCTCCATTATGCAGTCTGTCATGGAATTACAGTTAGAAGGCGTTTATGATGACCTGGAAGCAGTCATCTTCTCTGTACCATGTGATACATTAAAATGTATGAGCCAGAAATGGAACCGTCCGGTACCTGCTATCGTATTTACACATCCTCAGAATCGTAAGATCGCAAAGGATGCAGCGAATGTATTTGCTCGTGAAGAGTTCAATATTGTTAAAGAGAAACTGGAAGACATCCTTGATGTTCATATTTCTAATAAAGCAATCAAAAACAGTATTGCAGTTTACAATGAAAACAGAGCAGCTTGCCGTGAATTCTCTGATGTAGCAGCAGAATATGCAGCAGTTGTTACACCATCCGACAGACATGCAGTTATCAAAGCACGTTGGTTCATGGAGAAATCCCGTCATACAGCACTTGTTAAAGAACTGATCGCAGCTCTGAAAGCTGAACCGGCTCCTGAATTCAAGGGCAAGAAGATTATCGTTACAGGTATTCAGGTTGAGCCATATGATGTGCTTGATATCTTCCAGGAAAATGGTTTTGCTATTGTAGCAGATGATCTTGCTCAGGAAACACGTAACTTCCGTCAGGATGTTCCTGATGATGACGATGCACTGATGGCACTGGACAGCAGTACAGGAAATGTATCAGCAGATGAGTTCCAGGCAGCAAAAGCAAGATTTGAAAATGCACAGGCAGCACTGAAAATGATCAAGGCAGATTACACGAAAGTGGATGAAGCACTTGCAAAAGTACCGGCTGATCTGAGTATTTATACAGATGCAACTGTGAAGACACTGAAAGATGCGATCGCCAAGGTCGACAGAAATCAGCCATTGTCCAAGCAGGCAGAAGTAGATGCTTATGCAGATGCGATTCATGATGCAATCAACAACCTGGTTGTAAAATCCAAGTCTGATGATGGAAAGGATAACCAGAACGGTAATTCCAACAATGGTCAGAATAATGGAAATACAGCAGGTAATGGAAATGGATCGGGCAAAGGAAATGGCACATCCGCTAACGGAGCAGTCAAGACCGGAGATACTGCACCGATCGCAGGAGCATTTGCACTGATGATACTGGCAGCAGGGGCGGTTGTAACCGTGCTGAAAAGAAAAAGATACTAAGATGCAGCGTTAAAAATGCAAAGCAGGGTGTCCATACAAAAGGACACCTGAAATGAGATAATAAGAATCAGATGAGGAAATCTTATCTGGTTCTTATTTTTTGTTACACAAATTTGAAAGATACCAGGGTCAAAAGGTCTGACACCACGTGTGCTCGCACACTAGTGGTAGAATGACCTTGTGACCCGCCCCAATATGAGCATAAAAGTGGGGCGTAAGCACCACGATATGCGAATGTTGGGTAGGATTGTGGGAGCACGTAGTGCGTAACAATCCGTAGGTATCATAGTCGGGGGCTTTTGACCCCGACATCATTTTCTGTAAATATCATAAAATGCTTCATAGTCCTGACTTCCGATCTTTTTGGATGGTGTCAGGATCATTTTTCCTGTCACGGTGATCTCCGTTCCCTCCGTCAGCACTGCATTTTTATAGATTGCATTTTCACTTCCTGCTTCTACCATGATCGAATAACTCTGATAATTCAGGCTGTCATATTCTTTATCATACAATTCTCCGAGATAGATCTCATACTCCATCACAGCCCAGTCTTTTGTTCCCGAGACATCATACACCCCTGCCGGAATCTCTTTTCCGACAGTATACTTCTTTTCCGGCTGGAGAGTATACGTCACACTCAACGGATTATCTTCTGACTGCATCTGTCCGGTCTGACCATTTTCCGTATGGAAGGCGAGTACCACATCTTCTCCAATCATGACATGGGCCCCATCATACAATCTCACATCTTCCATTTCAGTAATATCTTCATCCTCATCAGATGCATTTTCAGAGAAATATCCATACAGATAAATGGAATTGTCCGGATCCTCGGTCTGAAACGAACCGTATCCTGACTGAAGTGTTACTTCATAAGTTCCTTCCGGAATATCTGTTCCCACAACATATTCACCATATCCAAGCTCTGTATCATAAACCTCTCCACTGTCGGATAACTCTCTCGTTACAAACTCATACGGATCATTCTCGTCCACACTTGTATCGATTTCTGAACCACCCCACCAGTTATCATCACCAGAGTTATTGATCTGATCAATCTTATTTTTTATCTCTGTCGTCACAAAACTGATCGCCGGTCCGCCAATACTGATCAGAATCATCAGCAATACAATGATTGTTGAAATCCATCCCTTTTTCTGCTTTCCGGACTTTTTCTTTTTCCTGCCCGTCTGCGTCCAGTTCTGTCCGCTCTGCCAGGAACTCTGTCCCTGCTGGTTTCGTCCGCTCTGCCAGGAAGCCTGCCCCTGGCGGTTTCGTCCGCTCTGCCAGGAAGCCTGCCCCTGGCGGTTCAGCCCACCGGACGGCTTTCCGTTATGGGATTCACATAAATGCTTTGCCTCAATCCCTTTTTTGTCAAAGCTGCTTTCATTCAGGCGGTAATTTTTCCGCTCAATTTTTGTATTATCAAGACCGCAAAGTGTACATCTTCCATTTACAAGTTTTCCATCACAAAGATAACATCTTCTCTTTTTCATCTGAACTCCTCCGCTTTTCTGTCCACAACGGTCTCTTGCTTTCCATCACATTCCTTATAACTATCGGTCTGCCACACTCTCTGCTACTATGGCTCCAGTCTGCTCAAGTCTCTCGGGAAGAGAGTTGTCTCTCTTACGTTGTCCTCGCTGATCAGCTGCATGGTCAGTCGCTCCAGCCCGATACCAAGTCCTCCGTGAGGCGGCATGCCAT
>OLPZ01002359.1_pt1 | contig 11022 bp, 7 predicted proteins | sample 1672711 | NCBI WGS metagenome assembly OLPZ01 (sample SAMEA3136716, study PRJEB25190) | human gut metagenome
AGCGCGTAAATACGAAGACGCGGATCTACCTTATAATAATCCATGATCGAACCGATGATGATATACAGCGGCATCGCCGGAATACAGATCACGACATCGACCACGCGCATCAGGATCGTATCGACCCATCCGCCGAAGTAACCGGAACATCCGCCCACGATCACACCGAGTACGATCTCAATGATGATAACGACAAAACCGATCATCAGAGAAATCCGGCCGCCGTACATCAGGCGGGTCAGCATATCCATACCGTTTCCGTCCGTGCCAAGCCAGTGCGCACGGGTCGGCGCATGATACGTGTCGTTTACCGTTGTTTCTTTCTGAACACGGATCACATACTGCTGATTTTTAGTCTGAAGCTGGTACGTCACCTCACCGGAGCCATCTTCTACCGTAAAGCTGTCCGCCTTCTCTTCGATCGCCTGCTCCACCGCCTCTTTAAATTCCAGCGGCAGGAACGTGCCGGATACCTGCGGAGATACGATCAGGCGGGACACCGTCGCAACAAGTGTTCCATTTTCAGAAATCTCCGCCGCTCCGCTTTCGAGAAGATTCAGATCATAGGTCTTTCCATCTTCTGTGAATGAAGTCTTTCCATCCGCCAGTGCAGTAAGTGCCGCCGCTTCAAAGGAATAGGTGAGTTCATTTTCTGCTGTCGGCGCATTAAACGCCACCTTGGATGCAGCGCAACCTCACCTCCGCAGGAGATCGTCTGCTCACGTCCGGATTTCGCGATAAAATACGTCGTACCGTCCGCCTCAAAAGAATCTTTCTCTGCTTTGACCGCCGTCTCGAAGGCTTTCTTTGCTGCATCCGACAGGGTCGCCCCATCCATTTCTTTGAATGTGGATTTTCCTTTTAAGGTCAGCACAGTTGCCACCGGCGTCTGTGCCAGGACCGCATAATATTCTTCGCCGCGCTGCTCCAGCATGTAGGTCACGCCGTCTGCCTCAAAGCTTTCCTTTCCTTTATTTCCCGCAAGGATGAATTTCTGCTGCGCAGAGACCGGAAATGTCACACCGTCCACAGCGCGAAACTGGTAGCTGTCATTGTAAGCCGCTCCCGCATAATCCTTCCAGGCCGCTTCTGTCTTTCTGAATACCTGGCTTTCCTGGTATGGACTTACCATGCCTCCGATAAATGAAAAAATAAACATCACAATCAGAATGATCAATCCTGCCATTGCCAGTTTATTTCGGAAAAAGCGCTTTGCCACGAGCTGTCCCGGAGAAAGCACTTTTACACGGCGCTCGTCATCCAGCGCCGTGACCGTCTTATTTGCATCATCGCTCATCTGCTCTCTCCTCCCTAATTGATTCTGACACGCGGGTCAGCGACCGCATACAGAATATCTGCCAGCAGGTTGCCAAGTAAGGTCAGCACTGCCAGAAACGTCATATAAAACATTGTAAACGGAATATCACCCTGGATCAGACACTGATAAGAAGTATATCCGATTCCCGGAATCTGAAACAGCGTCTCGGTGATCATGGCTCCGCCGAACAGTCCCGGCAGAGAGCCGCCCAGGATCGTAATGATCGGGATCAGCGTATTGCGGAATGCATGGCGGTAAATGACCTTTTTCTCCGGCAGTCCCTTGGCACGTGCCGTACGGATGTAGTCCGCATTGAGTACCTCGAGCATATTCGTTCTTGTGTAACGCATCAGGGAACCGATACTCACGATCGTAAGCGTAATGACCGGAAGCACCATATGCTTTGCCATGTCAAGTACTTTGCCGACGCTGCCGTACGTCTCATGCATTCGTCCAACGATTCCGTACAGGTCAAACCAGCCGAGGTTGATCGAGAAGATCCATTTCAGGATCGTCGCGAAAAAGAAGGTCGGCAGGGAAATGCCGATCAGGGCAAACACTGTCACCGCATAATCAACCCTGCTGTACTGCTTCGTCGCCGAAATGATACCGAGCGGAATCGCAATCAGAATTTCCAGGATAAATGAGACCGCTGCAAGCGCAAACGAATACCAGATCACACTCGCAAACTTTTCTGTTACCGGCTGGGTCCATACCCAGGACTCGCCGAAATTACCGTGGATCGCGTCTCCAAGCCATACAAAATAGCCCTGGAGCACCGGTTTGTCCAGCCCGTACGCTGCATTCAGATCATCGAGCAGCTCCTCGTACGGCTTTGCTCCCTGTTTCTGGGACATCGCCATCGCCTTTCCCTTGACATAGGAAGTCGGCAGGCTGCGCTCGATCGAATAAATGATCAGCGAAACGAAAAATAAGATCACGACTCCGAGCAGAAGCCGTTTGACTATAAATTTCTTCATGCTTTTCTTTCCTTTCTTTTCCGGTGCTTTTGCCGGACTGCTCCCGTAAGCGCATTGGCGGCCATACTGCCTCAAAGCGGAGTGGTTCCGTCCTGAGGCAGTACGGCCTCCATCCGTCCGTTTTTCCCAGACCACACAGAGTAGTAACGACAATCCACTGCTTATTGACCTCTGCCTGAAATCTGCTCCGCCAAAGTCAAATGCAGAACTGTTGTCTTTTCCGCTTCGTGTAAATCCCGGATTTTCACCGCACCACAGGCGTACGCAGGGCTGCTGCAAACACATTTGCAGCAGCCCCACCCTGCTTTTTGGAATGCTCTTAAATCTAGTTCATTTCCATATTTTCAATATCACCGTACCAGTTGTAGTAAGTCGTAACATCCGGTGTAAAGGTATCTGCGTTCACACGCTCCGTGCTGTAAATTACACAGTTCTGTCTCTGATATACCGGAATCTCTACACCCCAGTCAAGGATGATATCCAGACACTGCTTGTAAACGGATTTACGGTATGCCTGGTCTGCACTTGTTCTTGCATCTACAATATCGGCATCCAGCGTCTCATCTGCAATATGATAGTAATTGGAATTTCCACCTGTACTATGGTAAATCTGGTACATGTCCGGATCAAGCGTTGCCTGCCATGCTGCACACCAGATTTCACTTGTTCCTGCATTGTTTGCATCCCACATGATATTTGAATCCGTAATATCGTTGATCTCAAGATCAAAGCCGATAGTTGCAAGTGCTGCCTTTGCATCGGTCAGGATTGCGAAGGACGGATGATCACCGGTACCGGCTGCACCGATCATAACCTCGTAGGAAAGCTTTGCGCCGGCTGGAGCTGCAGTCATCTTTCCGTCATCACCGAAGGTGTAGCCTGCTGCTGCGAAGAAGCCCTTTGCCGCCTCAAGCGCTGCTGCGAACTTCTCATCATCGGTCATATCATCTGTATAAATCGGGTTGCCTTCAACGTCCTTGGAGAATGCCACCTCATAGTCTGCATCAGACTTCTGCGGTGCTGCCCAGGAGGTATTGGAGATCGGGTAGTTGATTACAGAAGCAGCATCTCCATAATAGGAATCGATTGCTACATCACGATATACAGCAAGTACAGTTGTAAGTGCTTTTCTTAAGTTCTTGGAAGCGTCAGATCCTGGCTCTCCACCAACATTGATTGTGTTTGCGTTAAGACCGATGTATCCGTATCCAAGGTTGTCTGTTGCGTTCACGATAATCTTATCACCATTGAGCTCGTCGTTTCCGTTAATGCTCTTGATCTGGTCAAATGCAGATTTGCTTCCGGATGGATCGGAAAGGTCGATTGTACCCTGCTCAACACCGGCAATCTTATCTGCGTCAGAAGTCTCACGCCACTGAAGGTACTTGGTCTTAGGAGCACCCTTGTAGTAGTTCTCGTTTGCTTCCATGTATACAGTCTTGTTCTCATATTTCACAAATTTGTACGGACCTGCGCCAAGTGGCTGGTTGGATTTATCACGTACAGCGGAGAGATCTCCTCTTGTGAAACCGAACTGGTTGTTATCATAGTCATAGAGAGAAGCATCTCCATAATAATGCATTGGCTCAACGATTACCCCAAGCTGATAGATTGTAGTTGCCTCGAAACCATCTGTGGTAACCTCAACTTCGTAATCACCAAGCTTCTTGATTCCCTCAATGTTCGCAACCTCTTCACCTTCACCTGCTGCAGTTTTCTGCTCTACCAGGTATTCGGAAGCGATTGTTGCTGCATCTTCATCGAAGTATGCTTCGTCGCCATAGGCAGCTGCAAGTGCAAGATAGTCCTTGCCATACTGGTCTGCGATCTCATTAATGATCGTATCCTGATCTTTGCCATCTACAGAATAGTTCTCATCTGCTGCGTAAAGCATTCCAAAGAACTCATCTCCATTTGTAACACCATAAGCATCTGCATAATCTTCCCATGCAGTCTGCGCCCACTCATACTCAGATGTAAGAAGCGGAACAATCAGCTCATCTTTCACTCTTGCAGCAACTTCATCCGGCATGTCTGCAAGTGTATTTGCAACATCCTCATCTGTGATGGAATCTGCTGCTGTGGAATTCAGACGGTAATTCTTCATACCTTTGATATTGGTGGAGTAGAATGTTGCATTTCCATCATAATCTGTATCAGAAAGTACATAATATGTGAAAATCAGGTCATCTGCAGTAAGAGGCTCACCGTCAGAAAATGTTACACCCTCACGAAGCTTGAAATTGTATACAGTCTCATCCTCGCCCTCTGTAACAGTTACGTCGGAAAGTCCTGTATAAGTATAATCCGTTCCGTTATACTCATGTGTCTCACCCTCGATACCATTGTAAATAATAGCACCTGTACGGTCACTTCCAAACAGATACTCACCTACATTCTCTGCGATCTGCTGATCCGGAACTGCCTCGTGGAATAATCCACTGAATTTCTCGGAGAAGTTAGTCTGTCCAATAACAAGTGGTGTATCAGAAGAACCTCCCTCAGCTTCTTCAGCAAAAACAGGTACGCTCACTGTTGATGCTGCCATGACACCTGTTAATAACAGGGCCATTAACTTCTTCTTGTTCATATCTTATCCTCCTTTTTTAAGATATTTTATTGTAACTATTCATCAGAGCCTGTTGGAGACTCCTGAGGCCAGCTACTACAGACAACCTGAAAATTTGTTGTCTTATACCTCTCTATTTTACCATGTTTTATTACATGTGCAATAGCTATATGGCGAAATATGTCTGGAATTTTGTCCATAATTGTCAAAAACTGAAAGATTTTTACTCAAAATTTGTAAATTTCGCTTTAATCTGCCAGTTTTGCGCAGTGCTAACACTTCCCAGTACTAAAACTAACACGGCAGCAGCCTCGAATAATAGTTCCCTTGTAAAAATAAGATTTTCGAAATCTTTTAACAAAAAAATCAGGTTTGCCACGCTTGTAAAAAGTCCCAGTACCGTGATGGCAATGCTGCACCTTACCGGACGCCGCACCCCTTTTTCATACTGTGCACAGGTCATATGCCCTATATGCTCTTCCGGGATTACCACCTGTGAGTGATCTGCTTTTCCCTCCTGCTGTCTGCAAAAAAGGAATAAGGAAGCACCTCCCATGATTCCATAGGAAACAGGGAAGACTACCACCATATAGGGAAGCAATATCCAGAAGATCCTGCTGCCTTCATTGTTCAGCATTAAACTGGCAAAATAAATCACAAGGGCGGCTGCCATAAGGCCTGTATTGTTAAGGGCATGTCTTTTCAGCTCCTTCACGGACAGGCTGCTGCCATACCATTTTCCGGTATATTCAAATTGTTTCCCTCTCTGACGGTAATCATTCCCATATTTTTTCACAATTCTGCCTCAACTTTCCTGTGAATTCCCAATCTCTTGCCCGAAATTGCTTTTCCTCTCACAGTCTTTGTCTGATGACTCAACCCAGCTTCTTATCCAGTTCATCCACAATCTTCTGAATGCAGCCATCTGTAAATGGAACTGTAAGTCCCACCTGTTTCAGCATGGACGGATAGAAATCACTTGCAGAAAGCCGGCAGAGCTTCATATAATCAGCCCATGCAGCGTCATGATCTTTCTCCATGCGAATCTTAAACTGGAATGCACAAAGCTGTGCAAGTACATAATCAATATAGTAGAAAGGCATCTCAAAAATGTGATGCTGTCTCTGCCAGTAACCGCCTTCTTCCATAAACCTGCATCCAGTTGAATCCATATATGGACGGTACTCCTGCTCCAGCTTGTTCCATGCATCACGTCGCTCCTTAGGTGTAAGCTCCGGATTGCCGTATACAATGTGCTGGAATTCATCCACCATTGTTCCATAAGGAATAAAGTCGATGGCATCCTCAAGGTGCATCTTGCGGTAATCATCGCCTCTTTCCCCGAAGAAAAGCTCGATCCATGGTTCCGCAAAGAATTCCATGGACATGGAATGGATTTCTGCTGTCTCCATGGTCAGATACCTGGAGTGATCGGTGATCGGATCCTTGCAGGATACATAACTCTGAAATGCATGTCCACACTCATGTGTGATTACATCCACGTCACCACTGGTTCCGTTAAAGTTTGCAAAAATAAACGGTACACCATAATCCGGAAGCTCCGTCATGTAACCACCGGTAGCCTTATTCTTACGTCCGAATACATCAAAAAGCTCATTCTCCATCATCATGTTGAAGAAATCCCTTGTCTCATCAGACATCTCCGTGTACATTTTGCGGCCGCTCTCAAGAATCTCCTCAGGAGTACCGATCGGCGCCGGATCTCCCTGTGGGAAATAAACACCCATATCATAATAACGAAGTGCATCTACCCCAAGGCGTGCCTGACGGTTCTTGTGCATTCTGGAAGCTAACGGTACAAATACAGTCTTAATCTGCTCGCGAAGCTTCTGTACATCTTCCTTGGTATAAGAATTACGGTTCATGCGGAAGTAGCCCATATCAATGTAATTCTCAAAGCCCAGCATCTGTGCCTGTCTGGTGCGGTTCTTCACCATCAGATCGTAGATTTCATCAAGCTCAGCCTGGTTCTCCTCAAAGAAGCCTGAAAAAGCATCCCATGCTTTCTTACGGGTATTCCGATCCTGGGAGCGCATATACTTGCGCATAAGGGAAAGGTTCAGTTCTTCTCCTTCCCACATGATCTTGGCAGAAGCGATCAGCTTGCTGTAACGGGAAGCAAGGGCATTCTCCTCCTGCATCAGCGGAATCAGACTGTCATCGAAAGATTTCATCTCCAGTTCCATGGACTTAAATGCAACCGGTCCGATTTTCTCTTCCATATACTGACGATATGGAGTGGCAAAAAGTACTTTCTTGTACTCATTTGTCACTGCGTTCAGTTCCGGGAGCTTCTCATCATAGTAGCTCTTCTCGCCGTCATAAAACTCATTTGTCACATCTCCATCCCTGCGGATATGGGCGATGGTGTAAAGAGTTCTCACGTGATCCATCAGCTTGTTAAATTCCTGATGAATCTCGAACTGCTCTTCTCCGCTCTTCGCAGAAGATGCGCGCTGGATAATCCCCTGTGCCTGTGCAATTACAGCTGGAAAATCCACACGAGTGTAAGGCATTTCTGAAAATTTCATCTCGTTCCTCCTTTATAGACACAAATGGGCGGACAAACTTCCTAAAGCTTATCTTCAGAATGCTGTCCGTCCATTGTCGCGTATTATTTACTATATCATAATCACATCTAAATTAAAAGGCTTAAATTTATAAAAAATGTTAATAAAAGAACATTATGACGTTGAAAGTGTGTTTTGCCAAATCTTCAGATTTTATTCAGCTACGCCTTCTTCTCCTTCTTCTACGATTTCCAGATCATCAAGCGTGTCATCTTCTTTGGATTCCTCTTCATCATACTCTTCTGGTGTATATGGAGTTTCTGTCACGTTTGCCTTTTCCAGAAGAAGCTCTGTTACCTTGCTCTCATAAAGGGCATTTACAAGCGTTTCCCGTGTATAAAGAGTCTCAAAATCAGCAGGACTCTCGCCATAGTAGTCAGCATACTCATTCACATAATTCACGTATTCATCTTCTGTTACCTCAATATTATTGGCTTCGGCATATGCACTGATGAAGAGGCGGCGGTTTACAAGATTTTTGGCTTCTTCTGCAATATCATCCTCTGTAACCCCGAACATATCCAGCACATCATTTACATCTCCGTCTTCCTCTACAAACATGGAATAACCGGAGAGTGCCTCTTCCCTGCATGCCTCAAACAGGTCGTCCGGATATTCTCCCGTAAACTCTGTACGTGCCAGGCAGGCAGAAATCAGATCTTCTGCCTCATCATAAGTACTCTGTTCCTCATAGGACTGCTCCAGATATTCTTTTACAGAAGCCTCATATTCTTCCTTCGTGTCATACCCGGTATAATTCTTCACATAATCCTCATCATATTCCGGAGTATTGGAAGCTGTAACATCTGTTATCTCCACTGAAAAGTCAACGGTTTTTCCCTGCCAGTCTTCCTGCCAGGTGTCATCTCCGTATGTGATGCTAAAATCCAGTTTGTCTCCTGCAGAAACACCTGTCAGCTTCTGGTCAAATTCTGCACCAAATTCTTCCTGTCCCAAAGTGATAAAAGTCTCGTCAGGATCAGCAGCTTCCTCACCCTCCACATTGGCAGTAAGATTCATATATACAATATTTCCGTCCTCGGAAGGTGCATTGGTAGACTGCTCATCACTGGCATCTGCCAGCTCTTCCTGGATCTCATCCTGTACCATATCGTCTGTGATCTCATAGGTATACCTGGTAACCTCTACACCATCATAATCTCCAAGAGTCACATAATCGGAAGCATTCTGAACCAGATATTCAGAAGGAGTAATGGGATCAAGAGCTGCTTCTTCCTCTGCATCATCTGCATCGATCACTTCATTATTCTCTACATCCTGTGAAAATTCAGGATCCAGTTCTTCTCCATCTTCATCCGGATCAGCAGCTGTCAGATCATCCTCTGCTGTGCTCTCCTGGGTAGTATTGTCCGTGTTTTTCTGCTGAGAAGCATTATCTCCACAGCCTGCAAGTACTGTCATAGCTGCCAGCGCAGCAAGAACATATCTTTTTTTCATATTTTTATTCCTTTCTGATAACTGTATAGCTAAGAGCCAGCTATCCTTTCTATATGTTTCGCATGTTATTTAAAAATAATATAACATTTTCGAAATATTTTGTAAACTTTCATTTCCTATGGACACTTATTTTTCACAAATCGTATTGCCGTCTGAAGAATGAAAAAAATCCTCTGCATGCTGCACCATACAGCATAAGCAGAGGATTCTGAAATTTCAATATTCTATCAAACCAATCCCTGTTATCTTTCCTCTCGGAAGTAGGAAAGTCCCAGACTTTCCGGAGGCTGATTTTCTTTTTTCTTTCGGAAGCTTACTACAACCAGTACGATAATGGTAACCACATAAGGAACCATCTGGATCAGGTCTGTGACATAGCTTGCAACCTTGATTCCAAGAATACTTGGAAGGAACTGATACAGCCAGTAGAGCATACCGAAAAGATACGCGCCCCAGATACAGTTCAGAGGTTTCCATGTGGTAAATATAACCAGTGCAACTGCCAGCCAGCCAAGAGCCTCGATCTGTCCCGTTGTCGCCCAGATGCCCTGATTATAATCCAGAACGTAATATAATCCGCCGATTCCGGAAAGACCGGCACCAATACAGGTTGCCAGATATTTATATTTGGTTACATTGATTCCGGCTGCGTCTGCAGTTCCCGGATTTTCACCTACAGCCCGAAGATTCAGACCTACTCTTGTTTTGTTCAGCACGTAATGCAGCACAACAGCAATGATGATTGCCGCATATACCAGAAAACCATAGGCAAAAACAGTTTTACTTACAATTCCCAGCTTACTGGACAGGAATGGAATCTTCTTTGAAAAAGAAGCGTATGCCAGCGGTGCTGCAGTGTAGCTTGCACCATTTAAAATAAATACACCAAAGAAATTAGCAACGCCCATACCGAATGTGGTAAGTGCAAGACCGGTTACATTCTGGTTTGCACGAAGGGTAATGGTAAGGAAGCTGAAAATCAGCCCTCCCAGCATGGAGGCTGCAATTGCTGCCACAAGCGCCAGGATCACACATATCCAACCCTTTGGATCTGCTGAATTTTTCTCGTAAAAATAGGAGCTGGCGAAGCCAGCAAAGCCGCCAAGATACATAATTCCCGGAACACCAAGATTCAGGTTTCCGGATTTCTCAGTGGTGATCTCACCCATGGAACCAAACATGATAATTGTTCCAAATGGAATTGCCCTGATGATCCACGCAATCAGATTACTCATTTAGTGCACCTCCTTTTTGGAACCACGGAAAATCATTTTATAGTTGATGAAGAATTCACTTCCAAGGATAAAGAACAGAATCACGCCTTCAATAATACTTGCTGCATAATCGTTCAGGCTGTATGCAGAAGCAATCTCTGCTGCACCTTTGGAAAGGAAGATCAGCAGGAAGGAGATCAGAGCCATATAAAACGTATTAAACTTTGCAAGCCATGCTACAATAATGGCGGTAAATCCGTTTCCACCTGCAGATGTGGTGGAAATGGTCTGGTCTCTTCCTGCTACGATCAGGAAACCAACCAGACCGCAGATAGCACCGGAAATGATCATGGTACGGATGGTTACCCATTTAACATTAATTCCGGCATATCTTGCTGTGTTCTCAGATTCTCCTACTACGGTAATCTCATAGCCCTGTTTAGAATATTTCAGATAGAAGAACATTACAAACATGAGAATCATTACAATGAGAATGTTAATATTATATCTCTGTCCCATAAACTGCGGGAACCATCCAACCTGTGTAGACATGTTCAGCTTACCAAGGCTGGAAGCCTTTCCTCGAAGGATATTGGTCATGCATGCAACAATACTGGTTGCCACATAATTCATCATAAGGGTAAAAAGAGTCTCATTTGTATTCCAGTACGCCTTGAATACTGCCGGAATAAAGCCCCAGAGACCTCCGGCAATCACGCTGGTAAGGAACATCACCAGAAAAAGCACCGGGGTAGGAAGGCTGGCACCACATTTTACCATAACCATAGCTGTGGCAAGGCCTCCCATCAGCACCTGTCCCTCTGCGCCAATATTCCAGAAGCGCATTTTAAACGCAGGAGCAAGGGCAATACCAATGCAGAGAAGGGTTACC
>OLPZ01002372.1_pt1 | contig 10976 bp, 9 predicted proteins | sample 1672711 | NCBI WGS metagenome assembly OLPZ01 (sample SAMEA3136716, study PRJEB25190) | human gut metagenome
AGCGTCACCACGCGCGCCGGCGCGGGCATCTGCTGCTCGATGCGGACGGCAAGCGCGCTTCCCGCGCGATCCATGAGCTCTGCCAACGACGTCCCCGAAGCGTCGAGGCGCTGCTCGAGCGCGACGACCTCGCTCACGTCCAGCACCGGCTCGAGCCTCGTTGTCAGCTGCATCATCGTTCCTCCCGCCAAATCGGCATTCTACGTGCGCTATTATAGATTTCATTGAATGCAAAAGGAGAGGTGCCGTTCATGTTCGGGAAGTCCAGGACTGAGAAATCCGCGTCGGAGCGATCCGCGCACGCAGATGGGGCAGCGAATGGCGCAGCGCCGCAAAAGCCCGTCAACCGCGCCGAGCATGGCGGTGTCGAGGGGCATCCCGCGGCATTTGCCGCACGCCTGACCGAGGCGGAGCGCGAGAAGCTCCTCGCCGAGAACAGCTGGCGTGCCCGCGTCCTGCGCATCAACCGCCTGATAGCAGGGCTCATCGTCGTCTCGCTCGTCTTGAGCGGTCTGCAGATCGGCGGCCAGGCATGGCTTGCCCACGAGGGGCTCGCCAATCTATTCACCGGCACGGCGAATACACCGGGCATCCTGTCCCTCGTCTACTTCGTCGTTACCGCGCTCAATCTGGTGGGGCTCGTCATGCTCATCCACTTCGACCGCAAAGACGAGGTGTTCGTGGCGCGCATGATCACGCGCGCGCTCGTGGTGCTGCTCATCGGCGGGCTGCTTTTGTGCGTGGTCATCAACGGCGTCATCCCCTTCGAGATCACCTACCTCTTCCAGTTCCTGTGCGCCGTCGCCTACCAGGTCTACAACGACCCCTTCCTCGACCGCTCGCCCAAGTTCACGAACCCCTTCAAAGAGGGCAGGGCCGTACGTGCAAAGATGTACAGCCTCGAGCCGGACAAGCGCAACTACATCCCCCTCAACTTCTTCAACCTGTTTTGGATCTTCATGGTGGCAAGCGTTGCCGGCCTGGCGGTGGAGATGGTCTTCTGTCTGCTGGTCAACGGCGTGTGGGCCGACCGCGCGGGCCTGCTGTGGGGTCCGTTCAGCCCCATCTACGGCTTTGGCGCCGTGCTCATGACCATCGCGCTCAACCGCGTCTGGTACCGCAACGCCATCCCCGTGTTCGTCATCGCCGGGATCATCGGCGCCGCGTTCGAGTTCTTCGTGTCCTGGTATATGGAGGTGGCCTTCGGCGTGTGCGCGTGGGACTACTCGGGGACGTTTCTGAGCCTGCAGGGTCGCACGGACTTCGCGCACTTTCTCGCGTGGGGCGCGCTCGGACTCGTGTGGATGCGCCTCGTCCTGCCCTCGCTCATGAGCCTTGTCGACATGCTGCAGGTGCACTGGCGCGCGTTTCTGACCGTCGCCGCGCTCGCGTTCATGCTCGTCAACGCGACGATGACGGTTCTCGCGCTCGACTGCTGGTCGCAGCGCCAGGCGGGGCTTCCCGTCCAGACCGAGTTGCAGCAGTTCTACGCCAAGAACTTCCCGGACGAGTTCATGCAGACGCGCTTCTCGACCATGTCGATGAGCCAGGAGAGCGCTCTCAAGGCACAGCAGAACCTTCCGAAGAACTCGTCGTCCGACGAGCTGCTCTAGGCTGCTCGCCAGACGTTTCGGTACCGTTGCCGCGTGTGGCGCACATCCGCGCGCGCGTTTGCTAAACTAGTTCGGATTGAATCAACGAGTTAGCGAGGTTTTACCATGCGCATCATCACATCCCCCGATCCCCTGCTCCGCGAAGTGTGCGAGCCGGTCGAGATCGGCGACAAGTCAGTCAAGCGCCTCGCCAAGCAGATGCTCAGAGAAATGTACAAAGACGACGGCGTGGGTCTTGCCGCGCCGCAGGTCGGCGTGCTCAAGCGCATCGTCGTCATAGACACGCAGTGGCCGCAGGAAGACGAGAAGGGGCGTCCCATGAAGAAGAACCCCCTCGTCTTCATCAACCCAGAGATCATCGAGCACTCCGACGAGCGCGTGAAGAACCTGGAAGGCTGCCTGTCCGTCCCCGGCATCAGCTGCGAGATCGAGCGCTGGTCGTGGGTCAAGGTCAAGTGCTTCGACGAGAACTTCAACGAGGTCATCCGCGAGGGCGACGGCCTGTTCGGGCGCTGCATGCAGCACGAGATCGACCATCTCGACGGCATCACGCTGTTCGAGCGCCTGAGCCCGCTCGACCGCCTGGCAAAGCTCGAGGAGTACAAGGCCGCTGTGGAGCGTGGAGCAAAGCCCGGAGAATGCTAGGGGTGATATATGAACGTGATTTTCATGGGGACGCCCTCATTTGCCGTCCCAACCCTTGAGAAGCTCGCCCAGGCACCCGAGCACAACGTGATCGCGGTCTACACGCGCCCCGACGCGAAGTCGGGGCGCGGCAACAAGTTGCACCCCACCAAGATCAAGGTGCTTGCCGAGCAGCTCGGGCTGCCCGTCTACACCCCGCAGACCCTTCGCAGCCCCGAGGTCGTCGAGCAGATCGCCGCGCTCAGCCCCGACGTCATCGTCGTGGCCGCCTACGGCGGAATCCTGCCGGCAGAGATCATCGAGATTCCCCGCTACGGCTGCCTCAACGTGCACGGCTCGCTGCTGCCGCGCTGGCGTGGCGCCGCGCCCATCCAGCGCGCCATCCTCGACGGCGACGACATTGCCGGCGTGTGCGTCATGCAGGTCGAAGAGGGTCTCGACACGGGCAGGTACCACACGGTCGGCTCCGTCGAGATCGCGAACAAGACCACCGAAGAGCTCGTCGATCAGCTGGGCGAGATGGGTGCCGAGGGCATGCTCGAGGCGCTCGCGCAGATCGAAGACGGCGTATACGAATGGACCGAGCAAGACGAGAGCGAGGTCACGTACGCCGAGAAGGTGAGCAAGGACGAGACGCTTCTGCGCCCGGGCCTCACCAACCGCGAATTCCTGCGCCGCGTGCAGGCGTCGTCGCACCGCGCGCCGTCACGCTGCGTCGTCTGCGGCAAGGTCGTGACCGTCATCAAGGCGCATGCCGCCAACACCGTCTTGCCGCAGGGCAGCGTCGTGCTCGAGAAGAAGCACATCTTCTTGGGCCTGAAGGGCCGCGCTGTCGAGCTCGACGTCGTCAAGCCCGAGAACAAGCGCGAGATGGAGGCCAAGCAGTGGATCGCCGGTCTCCACAACGTCGAGGACAAAACCTGGAACGTGCTGCCCGAGTACTACCACAAGCTGCCGGTCTATGGCTAAAGGCCGCGGAACAAGCGGGCGCGCGCGTGCCGTGCGGGCAACCCCCGCGCGGCTGCTTGCCGTCGACATCACGCGGCAGTGTCGGCTGCGCGACGCCTATGTCCGCGAGCTCGTCAACACGAGGCGTAAGACAAGCGAGCTCTCGCACGAGGAGTTCGACTACGCGCAGGTCCTCAGCTTTGGCGTCGTGATGTGCCGCGGCACGCTCGACGAGTTCATCGACCGCAACCTCAACAGCCCGCATGACATCAAGCCCGAGGTGCGCGACTGCCTGCGTGTCTCCGCCTACGAGCTGCTCTTTCTGAAGAAGCCCTCGCACGCGGTGGTCGACCAGGGGGTCGAGCTCGTACGCGCCAGCTCGCCAAAGGCATCGGGCCTTGCCAACGCCGTACTTCATAAGATGGCGGCAGATGCGGAAGGGTTTCCCTGGGGGGATGCATCGACGAGCATCCGCGCGTTCGCGCGCTCCTATGGCATCCCCAAGTGGCTCGCGCGGCTTCTCGTGCGCCAGTACGGCCGCGAGAAGGCTGCGGCGATGCTCGCTGCCGACCTGCTGCCGGCTCCAACCTTCCTGCGCGACAACCCGTACCAGCCCGGCGAGCGCTTTGCCTCGGACCTGTCCGCCCAGCACGTGGCGTCGCTGGTTCCCCTTGCGGGCACGGTGCTCGAGATCGGGGCGGGGAGGGGCACGAAGACCGCGCTCATGCAGGCGCGCGCCCTCGAGGAGCTGGGCCATCCCACAATCATCCACACCGTCGACATCCACGAGTTCAAGGCGCGGCTGCTGTCCGAGCGCATGGAGCAGATGGGCATTGCGGGCGTGACGACGCACGTGGGCGATGCGACCAACCTGGATGCGATCGCAGGCCTGCCGCGCGCGTTCGACGCGGTGTTCATCGACGCGCCCTGTTCGGGCACGGGCACCCTGAGGCGCCATCCCGAGATCCGCTGGCGCATCGACCCGCGCGATATCGAATCGCTCACGCAGATCCAAGCTCGGATGCTGCAGTCGGCAGCCTCCTACGTGCGCGCGGGCGGCACGCTCGTGTACGCTACCTGCAGCGTGCTCGACTCGGAAGACAACGCCCTCGTCCGGGCGTTTCTCGACACTCCCGCCGGAGCGCAGTTCACCCTGGCAGAGCGCTTCGCGAGCGTTCCCGCCGAAGGCGGCCCCGACGGCCACTTCGCCGTCGTCCTCCGCAAGTAGTCTTTCCTGAAAACGGGGTGTCCCTCCGTCCCAAAATGGCACGATATCCACGGCCCCTCGTGCCGTTTTTGAGCCGTGTGGGAGGAAATCCCACTCGCCCAAAATCTTCATAAAAAAGTTTGGGACAGCCTCCCACACCGTCCCCGCACAAGCCTTGGTGGCAATACCCGCATGACGCACAACATGTTGTGTTGTCGTGGAGTTTTCTATGCCCAAGACCGAACATGTGTGGGGGAGGTGGTGGGAGATTTGTGTTGAGGAGTGGGTCGTTTTGGGATACTATTCTTCCTGCGGTTCTCCACAACGAAGCTTTAACGAAGTCCGGAGAACCGCCCAAGTCTTTTTAGGGCTCGAAAGGTAGAAAGTTCGGATGGGGTTTCGCGGTACTTTCAAGCACAGCGTCGACTCAAAAGGTCGAGTTTCGCTGCCTGCAAAGTTCCGCAAGATGATTCCCGAAGACCTCAATATCGTTCCGGTTCCCAATGAAGACTTCGGCAAGGCGCTCTATGTCTTTTCCGATGAGGCGTATGACGCATGGATGGATTCCTTCTTCGAGGCTGAAGAGGGAGGGTATGACCCGCGGAGCAAGAAGCACATCGCGATGCGCCGTTACCTTGACGCGAGCACGGAGCTCGTCACGGTCGACGCAGCGGGGCGCATCAAGCTTTCCGCGGAGCAGTGCAAGGTGGTCGGCATCGACAAGGATGTCGTCATCACTGGCCAGGGCGATCATATCGAGATCTGGGACGCCCAGACCTTCGACGATTACATGGCCTCCATCGATCCGTTTGCGGCTTTTCTGAAGGAGTAGGGCAGCACGTTGACACATGAATACCGGCATATCCCAGTTTTACTCGACGAATGCATGGAGGCGCTGAACCTGCACGACGGGACGGTGTACCTCGATTGCACGTTGGGTGGAGCCGGGCACTCCCTGGAAGCCGCCAGCCGCATCGCGCCGTCGGGAACCCTGATCGGCGTCGACCAAGACGACATGGCGCTCGAGGCAGCCGCGCAGCGCTTGGGAACGGTCCCGCTCGATTCCGAGCCGATCCTTCTCAAGGGCAATTTCGGAGATTTGGACGACCTCCTTTTGGAGGCGCGTGTCCCCGGGATAGACGCGGTGCTGTTCGACCTCGGAGTGAGCTCTCCCCAGTTTGACTTTCCGGAGAGGGGCTTTTCCTACAGGGAAGACGCCCCCTTGGACATGCGTATGGACCCGAGTACACAAACCTTAAACGCAGCAGAGATCATCAATACCTACAACGAAGCAGATCTCGCTCGGGTTCTTCGAGACTACGGTGATGAGAAATGGGCTGCTCGCATCGCTCGCTTCGTATGCGACGAGCGGCGTGAGCGGCCCGTCGAGACCACGTTCCAACTCGTGGACCTCATCAAGCGAGCCATACCCGCCAAAGCGCGACGAACGGGCGGGCATCCCGCGAAGCGCACGTTCCAAGCGCTCCGCGTCGAGGTCAACCACGAGATGGACGTGCTGAGGCGAGGCCTGGACGCGGCGATCCGCTGGCTCAACCCCGGCGGAAAGATCGCGGTCATCTCGTATCAGTCGCTCGAAGACAAGATTGTCAAGGAAGTCTTCAAGAAGATGCAGGACCCCTGCACGTGCCCACCGGATTTCCCGGTGTGCGTCTGCGGGAAGAAGCCGGTACTCAAGGTAGAGACGCGCAAGCCGATCACGCCATCGGCTGAAGAAATAGAACGCAACCAACGTGCGCACAGCGCACGGCTCAGAGTCGCAACGAAGCTGGAAACGAACTGAAAGGACTCAACTGATGGCCCAGGTAGCACGCACGCGCTACAGCTATTACAGCTCAGTAGCCCCGAAGCGCGAACCTCAGGCCACACCGCGTCCTGACGTCCGCGTCATCCCCGGCCGCAGGGCATCCAACCCCGCCTACCAGACGCTTTCCCAGGGTACGGTGAACGCGTTCAAGTTCCTGCTCGTCGCACTCGCGATCATCGCCGTCATCGCCGGCGTGCGCGTCTGGATCTCCTCTGCCACGCTCGCATCGCTCGAGAACGTCGAGTCGCTGCAAAGCCAGCTCGACGAGGCACAGTCGTCCTCCAACGAGCTCGAGATCCAGCACTCCATCCTCGCCAGCTCGAGCCGCATCGAGCAGCGTGCGACGGAGTTGGGCATGACCGCACCGTCCGACGTCACCTACCTCAAGGTGACCCTCCCCGGCAACGTGGCCTTGAACGCCGCGGGCAACATCTCTATTGCGGACACGCTGCAAAACATCCAAAATGCTGCTGCAGCAAAGGCACGCTAGGGAATAGGGCACACGGTGGGCGAGTCCCAATCCAAGAAAAACCGAATATTCGAAAACGGCATCAAGAGCAGGGACGGAATCCTACTCGCCCTGCTCGGCCTGTTTTTGGTGGCGATCATCGCGCGCCTGTTCTACGTGCAGATCGTCGCGGGCGGCGACTACGCCGACAAGGCGGCCACGGCGCACACGAACAAGATCACGCTCGAGGCAAAGCGCGGCACCATCTACGACCGCAACGGCGTCGTGATCGCCTCCGACGTCGATGCCACGACCATCTACGCCGACCCGCAGCAGATCACCGATTTCGACGGCGTCGCCCAGACGCTGGCAGACGTGCTCGGCCCCACGACCAACAAGACGAAAGACGACTACTACAAGCTCATCGACCAGCCTGACCTCTCGTTCGTCTACATCTTGCGCAAGGCGGATGCCGACCTCGCGAGCTCGCTCAAGGACACGCTCAAAAGCCAAAAGCTGGACGGCATCCACTACCTGAGCGACACCAAGCGCGTCTACCCCAACGGGGATGTCGGAAGCCAGCTCGTTGGAAACGTCGACGTGGACGGCAACGGCATCGCCGGCCTCGAGCTCGAGTACAACGACCTCGTCGGCGGTACCGACGGCGTGCTCGAGACCGAGCGCGGGAGCAAGGGGCTGCCGATTCCCGACGGCGAGATCTCGCGTACCGATGCCGTCGATGGCAAGGACATCGTCACGAGCATCGACATCAACCTGCAGAAGAAGGCGGAAGAGGCACTGCTTCCGGCGGTCCAGGAGTACAACGCGCAGGGCGGTTCCGTCACGGTGATGGACGCTTCCACCGGAGAGATCTACGCCTCGTGCTCGTATGCGAAGAAGACCTCTTCGTCCTCGGGCGATTCCGACTCCGATTCCGGCTCTAAGTCCAAGTACAGCCTCGAGGTCGGCAAGCTCTGGAGCGCGACCGACTCCTACGAGCCCGGTTCGACGTTCAAGGCTCTCACCGCGACGTCGATCCTCACCAACAACGCCGACGTCAACACGAACACCACCTTTACCGTGCCCGGTGCGCTGCAGGTCTACGATGCGACGATCAAGGACTCCCACGAGCACGGCACCGAGACCCTCAGCCTGAACGACATCATCGCGCAGTCGTCCAACATCGGCACGGTGCTCGCGTCGCGCACCGTCTCGAGCGACCAGCTCTACAACACCTACAAGACCTTCGGCATTGGCCAGAACCCGGGCACCGACTTTCCGGGCACCGCGTCGGGTAGCATCAAGGACGCGAGCTCCTGGGACCCGGTCACCGCGGCAAACATCACGTTTGGCCAGGGCGTCTCGGTCACCGGCATGCAGATCGTCCGTGCCTACGGCGCGCTCGAGCAGCGCGGCACCATGCACACGCCCCACTTCCTGATGAGCATTCCCAACGACCAGGCCAAGACCGACGAGCTCACCTCCCCGCTCAACACGAGCGACAACGTCGCCGATGCAAACGTCTGCAACGAGGTCGTGAGCATGATGAAGTCCGTCGTGACCGACGGCACCGGCAAGGACGCCGCCGTCGATGGGTTCACCGTCGCCGGCAAGACCGGCACCGCCGAGGTCGCCAAGTCGTCCGGCGGCTACGGCAACGGCTACATCGTCTCGTTTGGGGGCTGGCTCGAGGGCTCGTCCAGCAACCTCGTCTGCCTCGTGACCGTGCAGCAGCCCCATACCGAGGCCGGTGGCGGCGAGGTGTGCGGCCCGGTATTTGCCGATATCATGTCGTTTGCCGCCGAGCGCTACCACATCGCAGCGCAGGCGAACTAATCTGTCCGAGACGCATTTTTCGATTCACGGGGAGTTTTTTGCATAATCATGACAACTAGAACTATGACGGTCGAGGAAATCTTCGAGGACGTTTCTTTCGAGGCCCTCGATGGTGCCGACTCGACCTTGTCCGTTTCATCTTTGGAGTTCTCCTCCCGCGACTGCGGCGAGGGGTCTTTGTTTTTCTGCGTGCCAGGCACAAAGGCCGATGGGCACGCGTACGCTTCCGATGCCGTCGAGCACGGCGCCAGCGCTTTGGTAGTCGAGCACAGGCTCGACGTCGAGGCCCCGCAGTTCCTGGTCGAAGACGCGCGAAAGGCGCTCGCCCTGTGCTCGTCCAACTTCTACGGGCGCCCATCGTCCAAGCTCAAGCTCGTGGGCATCACGGGCACGAACGGCAAGACCACCACGGCGTTTCTGACCGAGCACATCGCGCAGGTCGCCGGCGCGACGACCGGCCTCATGGGCACGGTCGAGTGCCATGTCGGCTCCGAGGTGCGCCCGTCGCTCCACACGACCCCCGAATCGCGCGACCTCCAGCAGCTGCTCTCGGACATGGTCGATGCCGGCTGCGACGTGGCCGCGCTCGAGGTCTCGAGCCACGCCATCGACCTCGACCGCATCGCGGGCACGCGCTTTGAGGTGGCGGCGTTCACGAACCTGACGCAAGACCACCTCGACTACCACAAGACCATGGAGAACTACTTCCAGGCCAAGGCACGCCTGTTTACCGACTACGCCCCGCAGACGAGCGTCGTCTGCATCGACAACGAATACGGCGCCCGCCTCGCCGATATGGTCGAAGAGCGCGGCGGTACGCTGCTGCGCGTGAGTACGGCCGACACGCCCGGCTGCGATATCCGGGTCGCAAACGTCGTCTACGCCCCGCATTCGACGGAGCTGTCGCTGGTGGTGCAGGGCGCCGACGTGCGCTTCACGCTGCCGCTCGTCGGGCGCTTCAACGTCGAGAACTGCATCGTCGCGTTTGGCATCGGCCTCGGGCTGGGCTACGACATCGACACGATCGTCTCCGCCCTCTCCAGCGCGCCCCAGGTGCCGGGCCGCCTCGAGCGCATCGTCGCAACGGACGAGACGGTTCCCCCGTTCGGCGTGCTCGTCGACTACGCCCACACTCCCGATTCCATCGCCAAGGCGGTGGCGGCGGTCAAGGCGGTCACGCCCGGGCACGTCATCTGCGTGTTCGGCTGCGGTGGCGACAGGGACGCCACGAAGCGCCCCAAGATGGGACGCGCCGCGCTCGACGCCGATTATGCCGTCGTGACAAGCGACAACCCGCGCACCGAAGACCCGGACAAGATCATCGAGCAGATCCTTCCCGGCATGGCGGGCCACGAAGAACGCTACAGCGTCGTGCCCGACAGGCGAGAGGCGATTCGCTTCGCCCTGCACCGCGCGCAGCCCGGCGATGCCGTGCTCATCGCGGGCAAGGGCCACGAAGACTACCAGATCATCGGGACGGTAAAGCACCACTTCGACGACCGCGAGGTCGCGGCTGAGGAGCTCGATGCCCTATGATGACGCTAACTATCGGTGAGATTCACGCTGCAGTACAAGGCGAGCTCATCGCCGACCAGGGCGCCGAGAAGCGCCGTGTGCGCGGGCTCGTCTGGGATTCCCGCAAGCTCATCCCCGGCAACGTCTTTCTGGCCATGCCCGGCGAGCGCGTCGACGGCAACGACTTCATCGCGCGCGCCATCCAGAAGCAGGCGGGCTGCATCATCTGCACGCGCGACATCGACGACAACACGCGCGCGATAGCGGGGGAGTTCTCCTGCCCGCTCATCAAGGTCGACGACGGCGTGGCTGCGCTCACCGCCCTTGCCCGCGCCTGGCGCCAGCACCTGAGCGCGCATGTGGTCGGGGTGACGGGCTCGACGGGCAAGACCTCCACGAAGGACTTCTTGCGATCCGTGTTCTCGCAGCGCTTCAAGACCGTCGCCACCCAGGGCAACCAGAACAACGAGGTAGGCGTCCCCGCCACGATCCTCGCGGCAGATGAGGACACGGAGGTCCTCATCGTCGAGATGGGGATGCGCGGCATCGGACAGATTGAGCGCCTCGTCGACTTCGTCAGACCCGACATGGCGGTCATCACGAACATCGGCGTGAGCCATCTGGAGCTCCTCGGCACGCGGGACAACATCGCGCGCGCGAAAAGTGAGATCTTCCGCGGCCTTCCCGAGGGCGGCACGGCAGTCCTCAACGCCGACGACCCGTTCATGCCCAAGCTGGTCGAGTACGGAAAGCTCGACGAGCATCAGCTCGTGAAGCGCTGCACATATGGCACGTCTGCTGCAGCGGACGTGCGCGCGGCGGGCATCGCCTTCGACCTGTCCGCCTGCGCTGAGTTCGAGTTGCAGCTGCCCGACGAGGAACCCGTCCAGGCCAAGCTCGCCATGCCGGGCCGCCACAACGTCTCCAACGCGCTCGCCG
>OLPZ01002374.1_pt1 | contig 10967 bp, 9 predicted proteins | sample 1672711 | NCBI WGS metagenome assembly OLPZ01 (sample SAMEA3136716, study PRJEB25190) | human gut metagenome
CAAATAAAGCCGTTATGGAAGCTCTGGACGGACTTCCGCCGGTCAAAGTACACTGTTCTCTTCTTGCAGAAGAAGCAATCCACGCAGCACTGTGGGATTATGCAGAGAAACATGGTATTGTGATCGAAGGTCTGGACAAACCAAAGTCAGACATCAGCGAAGGCGAGGAAGAAGAAGAGTACTAAGAAACAACGGCTGTGAGGGGGAAACATAAATTTGAGGCCACTGTCTGCAGGAAATGTTCCGAGAGATGTTTTTGCATACAGATAAATTGTGAGGTGAAATGTTGACAGGACTTACAGACGAACAGGTAAATGAGCGGATCGAGCAGGGCAAGGTTAATGCGGATGAAAATCCAAACACCAGGACATATAAACAGATCGTCAGAGAGAATACGCTGACCTTCTTTAACTTTTTGAACCTGGTACTTCTGGTACTTGTACTGCTGGTCGGTTCATATAAGAATGCATTTTTTGTATGTATCATTATTATCAATACACTGATTGGAATTGCACAGGAAATCCGTGCAAAGAAGACCATTGACAAGCTGGCGATTCTGACCGCGAAGAAATCAATTGTCATTCGTGAGGGAAAGAAGTGGACTGTCCCGACAGAGGAACTGGTTCTTGATGATCTGGTCTGTCTTAAGACCGGTGATCAGGTTCCGGCAGATGCAAAGGTACTGGAAGGCAGTGTAGAGGTAAACGAATCACTTCTGACAGGTGAATCAGATAACCTTCCAAAGAATGTAGGAGATGAACTTTTTTCAGGAAGCTTTGTAACAGCAGGAGAGGCCTGCTGTCAGATCATTCATGTCGGCAAGGATAACTATGCAGCACAGATCACCAGCGAAGCAAAGGAATTCAAGCGTCACAATTCAGAACTTAAGAATTCTCTGAATGCGATTCTGAAGGTGATCAGTATCATTATCGTGCCGCTGGGAGCACTGCTGTTTTATAAACAGTACTATATTGTAGGAAATACGTTCAAGGCTTCTGTTGTGAGTATGGTCGCAGGTGTTCTGGGAATGATTCCCGAAGGTCTGGTACTCCTCACCAGTGTGGCATTGACACTGGGAGCACTGGTTCTGGCCAATAAGAAGACTCTTGTACAGGAGTTATACTGTATTGAGACTCTGGCAAGAGTTGATACACTCTGTCTGGACAAGACCGGAACAATCACTGAAGGAACCATGTGTGTAGAGCGTGTGGAGCCTTATCGAGAGGCAGTATTGGACGCAGAGCAGGAAAACGAAGAGCCAGAGCACAAAGTAATCCTGAGTAAAGAAAACTCACCGGCTTCATCAGAGGAAAGAATTAGATTATGTCGTTGGGCATTTAAGATATGGACATATTGAAGGAATTGTTGAAGCAGACGACGTAAATGCAAGTGCTGACTCGGAGAAAGCAAATGCCCTGGCAGTACAGACAGATCTTCGTGAAATCGAGGATATGATGGGAAATCTCATGTATGTTCTTAAAGATCAGAATGCGACGATCGATGCCCTGCGTAAACGCTTTCCAACCAAAACATCTATGACACTGGAGCATATTGTTCCGTTTTCTTCCGACAGAAAATACAGTGGAGCTGTATTTGAGGACAGAGGAACTTATCTTATGGGAGCGGCACAGTTTCTTTTTCCAGAGGGAAGAGAAGAAATCCTGGATGTCTGCCAGAAATATGCACAGGAAGGACTTCGAGTCCTTACACTGGCACACAGCAGTCAGATGGCAGAAGGTACAGAACTTCCGGCCGATCTTGAACCGGTGGCACTTCTTCTTCTGACAGATGTGATCCGAGAAGAAGCTCCGGATACACTGAAATTCTTTGACAGCCAGGAAGTTGACCTCAAGGTGATCTCGGGAGATGATCCTGTCACCGTTTCTGCGATCGCGAAGCGGGCAGGTCTTAAGAATGCAGAAAGCTATGTGGATGCGACAACACTGGAAACAGAGGAAGATTTAGAAGAGGCTGTTTCGAAATACAGTGTTTTTGGCCGAGTGACACCGCAGCAGAAAAAAGAAATGGTACAGGCTCTTCAGAAACAGGGACATACCGTTGCCATGACAGGAGATGGCGTCAACGATGTTCTTGCTCTCAAAGAAGCAGACTGCAGTATTGCCATGGCACAGGGAAGTGATGCGGCAAAGAATATAGCCAACGTAGTTCTTCTGGATTCAAATTTTGCATCCATGCCACATATCGTGAATCAGGGACGAAGAGTCGTGAACAATATCCGTACAGCGGCATCCATGTTTCTGATCAAGACTATGTTTTCTGTCATGCTGTCACTTCTGACAATCTTTTTTGGAAATACGTATCCTTTCGAACCGATCCAGATGTCACTGATCAGTGCCTGCGCAGTCGGGATTCCAACCTTCCTTCTTGCACAGGAAAACAATTATGACAAGATCGATCATACGTTTCTCCGGCATGTGTTCCTGAATGCGTTTCCGGCAGCAATCACTATTTCATCCTGTGTGTTTGCAATCATGCTTGTCTGCCAGAATGTATATCATTCCAATGCCATGCTGAGTACGGCCTGTGTACTGGTCACAGGATGGAACTATATGGCAGCATTAAAAACGGTTTATGCACCATTGAATACCTACCGTAAGGTAATCATTTATGGAATGCAGTTTATTTTCTTTGCCGCGGCAGTCATATTTCAGAAACTGCTGGCCCTTGGTTCCCTGGACTTCGGACTGATCATACTGGTATTTATCCTGATGACATTTGCACCGGTTCTGATCGATGTGATCACAAGCTGGCTCAAAGGGATTTATGCAAAATCTCTGGATCAGGAAAAACCGGGAAAGTTTACAGGATTTGTGAATAAACTCAGCAAAAAAAATAAATAACGATAAGTGAGAAAACAGCATTTAAGCGTGAAGCTATGATGCTGTTTTTTTGTGAAAATTTATAATAAAAAACAAATTTGTAAAGATGGTTTGATATCATATGTTAATGAAAGAATTGTTTGATAAGTACAAAAACTATGAAGATAAAAAGCTGGTTTTGTTGCTTTTGACAGATATAAATTGTATAATAAAAAAGAAGTACTCTGAATATTTATAAACATTCAGAAAACAGAGAAAAGAAGCAGTTTTAGGGGAGAACAGTATGAATCTGGGAATTGATTTTGGAAGTACTTATACGATTGCATCGTTATACGATGAAAATAATAAATCACTGGATGCACTGCTGCTCGGTGGAATGACATCACCGTGTATTCCTACTGTCGCAGCACTGAAAAAAGAAAAATTAAGCTTCGGTGTCACAGCCAAGAATGCCACCGGTCAGATCAAAACAAGAATGTTTGGTGGATTTAAGATGCTTATTTCCGAAAATGATCAGGATGAACTGGCTAAGAGAGGATTTGACCAGGAATATACACCAGTACGTCTGACAAAGGAGTTTCTTGAAAATATCGTACAGATGGCAGAAGCAAAATGTGGAGAATCAGAGATTGATAATCTGGTAATCGGAGCACCGGAAGTCTGGTTTCAGGAAATGAATACCGTATCAGGAAGAGGAACACTCAGAGATATCTGTCAGCAGCTGCCGAACGTGAGACCAGAGGGAGTCAAGGTTGTCAGTGAACCTTCCTGTGCAGGTGCTTTTTTTGCGTATAATTATATGGTCCTTAAGGGAAAACCATTTTCCGGACACATCCTTCTTGTCGATTACGGCGGAGGAACACTGGATATTAATCTGACCAGTATCAGTGCAGAACCAGGACCGGATGGCAGACAGGCGATGCAGATCAAAGTCTTGGAAAGTACAGGAGCTGGGGAGAATACAGAAGGTAAGATCGGGCAGGCAGGTATGCGTTACATGGAAAGTGTGGCAGAGCGTGCCCTTATCAAAAACGAACTATGGGATCCTGATGATCTTCCACAGCCGGACGGCAAATTTTACCGCCTTGTAAATCAGCTGGAGGCAAGCATTGTAGCGAGAACCGGAGAAATCCGAAGTCAGTTTATTGCATACAACGGAATGGACCTCGAGGATTTGGAGGAAGAAGAATTCGATACGCTGGAATATAAGGAGGAAGAGGTTGTTATCAGTTATGCAACGCTTCTGGAAGTTTACGATGAAGTTATCCGCGACGTTCTTGGCTCCAAACTTGTGGAGATGAAGAATTTTATTAAGAAGCATAACATTGATACCAGCGATGATGAGAAGTTTAAGATTGCACTCGTAGGCGGTTTCGGCAATTACTATCTTGTCCGCAAACAGGTTGATGAGATTTTTGAGAACGGCAGTCTTGACGGAAGCATGAAAGACATCATCCAGAAAGAAGAAGATCGTGAGAAAGCTATTTCCTATGGTGCAGCTCTTTTTGCATCAGGAATCGTTGGTATCCGTCAGACAGCACCGTACTCGGTTGCTCTGTATCAGACAGGACAAGATGGAGAACCAAAAGTAAATTACGCATTCCGATACAGAGAAGATATTGAATATGATGTTCCTTATTTTCCGATGACGGAAACCGGAGAGCCGGACATTGTTTTTGTCGCAGCCGGAGGGGTCAGAGAGTTTGTGATCAATATGGGACATGAGAGGGAAACTGCACTCCGCGTGCCGTTGAGAGAAGAGTTCCGCAACAAACTGATCGGTCTTATTACAAATCAGTACAAGACAGCAGTGATCGGATTTTCCATGGATTCTTCAGAGGTACTGCGGGTTCATGTGAATGAATATGATCTTTTTAAACAGAAATTTTCGGATAAGATCAAGACAATAGAGCTTGCCAAGTTCTCGGAATTATTTGAGATCACAGCAGTAAAACCGGTATATTCTTCCAAATAAAACAAATACAGAAATCAGGAAAGGAGCAGCGTATGAGCGGATTTGACGCAAAGGAAGGACTGATTCATTTTCTGTTTGCGGAACCGGATGATTACTATCTGGAGAGTCTTCTGAAACTGGATTTGATGCAGTTCCTTTATTACAGCATTAAGAGCCAGGAATACGATGGGATTTATTTTCTGAAGCAGGAAAACACGGTCAAAACATTCCTGGGAAGTAAAGAAGAAATTTCTGTATACTGTCTGGATCAGAAGTCGGTGGATGAGTTTCCGGCAGAGACAGGATACCTTGGAGGCCAGGTCGCCCGGTCAGACACTGCACAGGGAAAATACAGAATGTACGGGATCCGGGGCAGGAAAGAAATCATGACATCCCGGATACAGATGATGATAAAAAAGGATCAGAACTATGCGTTTGTGATGCCTCTGAATATGATGAAAAACCTGCTTCATACAGGGACATTCCGGGATACTCTTCTGAATGAGGTCAATGAAAATAAAGACAATATAATGATCGTACTGACTGCATCCAAGGCAGCAGAGAACTCGTTCGGAGAACTGTGCAGTCTGGCACAGGAAGAACCATTTCTTTTCAAAGAGATCGCAGACATACTCAAAAGTAAAGAAAAGCTTTCTTTTTACCAGAATATGAAACTGAAATACGGAGACAGAATGCAGGTATGGAACCAGATGGATCTTGAATCTATTTTAAGTATGGTTCATAGAATGGTTCTGTCAGGTGAGTTTCAGGGAGACGAAAGCAGATGGAAAGAGTATGCAGATCTGCTGTACATCTATGCCAGTGACCCTGCTGTGCGCGCGGAACTGAGACCATTCATGGAAAAGGGAGCTTCCCGTTACCTGCGGGCAATGAGAAAGAGCCTTGACAGCGGAAGAACCTGGGACAAATTAAATCAGATGATCGTGGAGTCAGACGAATCCTGGAAAGAAAAAGCATTAAGAATACGCAAGATCAGAGGACCGAGATATCCTGTATTTATGAAGGAAAATTCTACGATCAATGCAATGAACGGTCTCAGAAAAGAACTGGAAAAGCAGAGTGCGGAATATGGCATTCGCTGGGACGAAAACTACAAGAAAGTCCAGCGGATCATGAACCATGTCCGGACACCCTGGAATGTTTCAAATGACTATGAGGATATCGAAAACTATGCAGCACAGTGTGTGATCCAGATAGAGAAATATGCAGACCTCTACCTGCTCCATACACCGGAGTTGAGATACAGTCCGGTGACGATGATCCTCAACGATATCTGGTACAAGATCGCATACAGTGGAACTCCGGGTGAAACAGAAGAGATTCAGAAAGAAAAACAAAAGACATTCGATGCAACGATCCGGATGTCGGTGAACTTTATGGAATGCCTGAATAATTATGACCGCCAGAAACAGGAAATGGATACTCTTATTGAAGAATTAAAACAGAATCTGGAGCAGAAAGAAAACTTCAAAAGTTCCATGTATGAAGGAATGGAAAACAGTCCTCTTGTTTCAGACCAGAAGCACAAACTGAAAGAATTTGATACCAATATCGCACATGCGGAGGAATGGATCAGACGTTACCAGAAATCAAATGAGGCACTTCTTTATAATATACAGAAACTGAAAGACATGCTGGATGCGGCAAACCTTGGACTTACACAGCTGACAGGATCCGGCACAACCGATATGAAAGAACTTCTGGGACGTCTGAACAGTCTGAATGATCTGGTTCAGAAACAGATGGCAGAAAGCAATATCACAGGGCAGGAACCGGACAATAAAATGGACGAGCTGTTTGCAATCCGAAAAGTGGAGGTACATAAGTATGGAATTTAAACTGACAGAGGACACACTGCAGCGTCTTGAAAAAAAAGAAAATATCACGGTCAGGGATATCATGGGATTTGTGGTTCAGGATATATGCAGCGACCTTCAGAAAGGATGCGGGGAACTCACTCGTCTGAATCTTGGAAATGATGAACAGGAAGAAGAGGATGCGATTCTTTTTATCTGTAATCTCGCAAGAAAACTGGCCAAGATCCAGAGCCGAAACCAGGCGAAATTTGATGAACCGGATTACCGTCCCGTCTGGAACGGAGCCGACAGGAAACTCCAGGAAGCGATGACGCAGCTGGAAGCTCTGGAAGAAGAAATTACCAAAAAACAGGAAATTCTTGCACAGCTGGAAGAGACCACCCGGAACCTCGGAGATAATCGGGAAAAAATTGCAGAATACGAAAGACTGACCGAAGAAAAGGAAAATGCGCTCCGGCTTTCACAGGGAATCGAAGAAAAATGCCAGAACCTGAAAGAAGAGATTGCAGAAATAAAAGAACAGAAAATTCCGGAGTGGGAACAGAAGAAGAAAGAACTGGAAGCAGATCTCTGGAATGCAAGACAGGAGTTAGAAGCCAGGAAACAGGAAATGCAGCCATACACCAGAGAACTGGATGCAAGAAATCAGGATCTGGAAGAACTGAAAGATACCGCCAGATATCTGGAAGACAGGAAACAGAAACTTGCACAAGAAAAGGAATCTGTTCAGCAGCAAAGTGAAGAAGCAGAACAGGAAATCCGCCAGATGGAAGTCAAAATCACAGAAATCCAGCAGAAGATCAAAGAAAGTGAAAAGCTTATCACAGATAAGAAGGATGAGTATGCATGGCAGTGTGAAGAGCAGAAACATGTAGACAGGAAACTGGAGGAACTGGAAGGAACTTTTGGAGATTCGATGACAGAAGTGCGCAGCAAACAGGCAAAATTAAAAGAAATCTACGAACTTTTCAGTAAGGATCCTGTCTTACAGGGTGAGTGGATGTTTGACCGTAACAGAGTCGGAGAACTGCAGAAATATCTACAGAACAATCTGGCACAGACCGAAGAGAGCATCAAAGAAAGCCGCAGAATATACGAGAAGATTCTGAAATATATGGAAAACGGAGGAAATGAAAATGAAATGTCTGATATGTAAGGAAGAACTGACCGGAAATGTCTGCACACGCTGTGGATTTCCCAAAATCAGTGTTGTAGGTGGTGCCGAGGATGATCCGGTTATCAAGAAAGCAGTTCACGATTACAGAGAAAATATTCTCAAAAAAATAACCATAGAGATGGAAACATACCAGTACAAAGAAGACGGTAACAAGCTGGTTCTTGATAAGACCTCCCGGATTCCGGTAGGAGAACAGCTTCAGAATCTTAAAAAAGGCCAGTGTACCTGGTTCCAGGAAGATTTCGCAAGAATGGAAGCAGGCGAAGATATGACACTGACGTTATTTATCCGAAATGACGGCAAAGAGACACGCAGAGAAATCAGACTTAAGGCACCGGACATTCGTTCTTTCTGGAATGCAGGGCTGAAAGCAGAGGATGGTATGGACTACGCGGTTGTTCTTGGAACGAAGGATAATTATGTGGAAACAGAAAGCTTCTGCATCCTTGATAAATAACTTTCATACACCAGAATTTACCGGAAAGAAATGAGGGCAGAAATGAGGGGCAGAAAAAAATCAGGAGGATGGCTGTCACAGCTTGGAATGGTGGGAATGGGAGCAGTTATTCTTACTGCGGCATTGTTTGTGATAGGAATTTTTGCATGGATGTATCTGTTTTCAGTAGGAGAAAGTGTCAGTGCAAAGGCACTTACCGTAGAGGCAATCGTATACGGACTGATCTTTGTGCTTTCCATGATCGGTATTTTTGTCACAGGATATGAAGACGATACGATGAAATATATCGGACATTGTTACCGCGGCGGGATTTTGCTGACAGTAATAGGGTTTTATATCACAAAACTTCCGGTGCTGGCATCCCCGGAGAAAGCACAGGGAGAATATATCTATTACGGCCTGCAGCTGATCATTTATGTGATTCTGGCAGCGGCACTGGCCATGGTACCGGTACTGATCATTGCAGGAATACGCCATATTATCCTGGATATATTTGATCTGATAACAAGATAGAAGGAGAGTGCATATTATGTTGGATTTTCTGAAAAGAAACAAGAAAGAAAAAGAATTGCAGGCGACCAGGGAAGAAGCGAAACTGGCTGAACAGCAGCGAAAAGAAGAAGAAAAGAGCAAACTGAGAGAGCAGCAGGCCAAAATAGCAAAGCATGCGGAAGGCGGCGAGAAGATCCGCCGGGCACTGCGGAATATAGATCTTGAAAATTACGAAATGCTGGCAGAACAGAAGGAAAGCAAACTCAGTACAGGAAGCATTGAGCAGTATATCAGAGTTATTGATAAGATTGAGCAGGTACTGGATGATGCCACGATCTCTGATGTGGATACTACAGAAATAGACGATGATCTTGTACAGCTGGTGGCGCTGTTCGGAATCGCACTGGAGTCCGGCAATGAAAAAACAGCGACCAAACTTCTCAAAGGAATTGCAGAGGGTGTTAAATTTACAAGAACCCCGTTCATTTATTCAAACGAAGAACAGAGACAGGAGATCGCACGGAGGAGAAGAAAAGACATCAATGTATTGCTTCTGCTTGGAAGATGCCAGGAATATGTGGACCGTGTACAGAAGTCACTTGAAGAGCTGGAGACATACAGCAAAGAGCTTAATACCAAAAAAGAGGAATCTGAACAGCGAGCAAAAGAAATGCTGTCGAACAATCCCCTGCTCAATGACAAAATTACAAGAGTCAAAATGAAAAAAGAGCCGCTTACCCGCGAAATCCAGCAGTATGTAAATGCATTGAATGATGCGATAGACAGCCGAAACAAGCTCAAAGCGTCAGAACTTCTCAAGGGCAAAAAAGGAAAGAATCTCCAGGTGATCGGAGATACGATGACAAACATTAATCTGGTGGCATTTGGCACGCCGGAGCTGTTTGGAAATGTGGCAATAGAACAGCTGGATCACTTATATGAAGACTTCAAAGAAGATGTAAAGGCGGCTGCAAAGGAGGAAGAACGCCTTAAGAATCTGAATGAAGCTGTTGAGACTACCATAGAAACCATGTTCCAGCATGAGATTTCGGACAAAGATATTCAGAAGATGAGAGAATTTTATGGAGATCTTCAGGCAGAAAAAGAAGAAGAGGAAAAAAGAAAGAAGGCAGTAAAAGAACAGAAGCGCAAAGAGGAAGAAGAAAGAGAACGCAAACAGAAAGAAAAAGAAAGAGAAGAGCAGATGGAAGCCAGCAGACAGAAACACAGCGAAGACCATCGTACTATGATTACTCAATAAGCAGAGGTGATGAAAATGGGAAAACCGATCATAGAGAGATTATTCGAAAAGAAAAACAGAAACAAAATGACTGCCGCAGAGAAAAAAGAGCAGGAACGTAAACAGAAAAAAGAAGAAAAGAAACAGCGCAGAGAAGAAGAGGATTACATCCGTGACACGATCTTTGATACAGAAGAATCACTTCTGAATGCGGAAAAACAGTTTCAAAAGATGTTCTGGAGCGAACTGGAACAGGCAAGAATTGAGGAAGAGGAGGGCAAAAAAAATCCAAGAAGACGTGCCAAGATGGGAGTTGCCTACTATTCCAACCAGATCATCCAGGCAGCAAAACTTCGTATTGAAGAACAGAGAGAAGATTTTGAACTTAAAAAGACCATGACAGATATGCAGGAAGCCCTGAGTGCAATCAATCAGTTGAGCGGTGATATCGGAACATGGGACATCCGAAAAATTAAAAAAGAAGCAGCCAAAATGGATTCTTCCTCCGGCGGAGCAGGCAAAAGCCTTATTAAAACACTCAAAATCTTCCGGAACATGGATATGGTACAGGAAGACCGAACCCCGCTTCAGAATATTATGGATGTGGAGGATATTGAGAAATGGATTCAGGATCCGGACTATGCGGCAAAATGCTGGAAGAACGGAGATGCAGTAACTATTTCACCGGATGACATACTCGACAATGTATATCAGAACCGTGACATGGATCAGGAATACGAACAGATCCGCAAAGAACTCGAAGCAGAAAGCATGAACTGACAATCGCAAAAGGGAGGAAGAACGCTATGAAATTCAGTGATGTAAGAAATCTTATGGAAAGGAACAGAGCCCTTACCGAATTCTGTTCGCTTCCGGTTGTTATCATGAAAGACGGAGAAAAAACAGTAACGTGGTTTAACTTCTCTCTCGGAAAGTCCGAAGAACAGCTGTGTGCAAAGGTTCGTGAGA
>OLPZ01002377.1_pt1 | contig 10963 bp, 10 predicted proteins | sample 1672711 | NCBI WGS metagenome assembly OLPZ01 (sample SAMEA3136716, study PRJEB25190) | human gut metagenome
CCTTATTTCCCTTACGATTATCTCATAAGGGCAAAAATAAGGGAAAATACATATCGTTTCGCTAATGCACAGGCTGGAAAGCCTGTAAAATAGGGAAAGTTAGAAATATATTTCGGCAAACTTGAATTTGTATTTTCATTTTTATTCTTTTTTACGAAATTCCTTCAAATTTAATTCACGTTTCAATTCTTCCTCTGACGGTAAATAAGTGAAGTATTTAGATGCAAATATCTGGTGATTATCTTCAGGGAGTGTATATATTTTACAATGGAATCTCCTTTATCTGCACAAAGCACTATCCCAATAGGCTGCGTGTCTCCCTCATTCATCATTTCACGAGTATAATAATTCACATACATCTGCATCTGTCCCAAGTCCTGATGGGTCAGTTTACCCATTTTCAAGTCAATGAGAACGAAACATTTTAAAATATAGTTGTAAAATACCAGATCAATAAAAAAGTCCTGTCCATCCAATGTAAACCTTTTCTGGCGTGCTACAAATGAAAATCCTCTTCCAAGTTCCAAAAGGAAATGTTGAAGATGATCAATCAATGCCTGTTCCAAATCTCCTTCATATACATGTGTGTCAGGCTGAATCTGCAGAAATTCCATAACTTAAGGATCTTTCACTATTTTCTCATATTCTGGTTTTGGCTCTGTTGTTTGAATTTCATTTGCAACCGCTATCTTATCCCGGCTTTAACGCTAGCATGTCTGTTCCTTAAAATATCTTTTGCCATTCAAATCATATCACACTATCAGACATATTTCCATTTCGATTTACTCAGTCAAGTCACTTCGCTCAGCTACATTTCCTGTCGGCTTGCTTCTGTAACTAGTACAGCGTTTCACAAATAACTGTCTCATTCACGCAGAATGCGGATTCGAGTGTTCAGCTGAAAAAACGTAGGCGTAGCGGGCTACGTCGAGGCTTTTTCAACTGAGCAATCGGATTCGCAGGCAAGTGTATGAGGCAGTTATTTTGAAAACGCTGTACTAACATCCGGTTATTAAGAAGTCTCTTCAAACTTACTACACCAGTAACATGAAGTAGTAATATAAAAAGCTTTCGGATTTTTTCATTTGAACCGAAAGCTTTTTATTTCATCATCTTCTATTATATCTATCTTCCTGTCTAACCGGCACTCTGACCGGTACTGGTTCTGGCATCAGTCCCGGGATCAGACGATTCATAAAATCTTTGATCTTCTTCCCTGATTTTGTATTGATCCATCTATAATACTGTTCCATTGTCATACTGTTCTACCTCCTGTTCAGGTCTCTTATCATAAGCAGATGATCTGTATTTCCCCATCATCTCTATGTCATACTGTTCTTTTCTGACATGGCTGTATTTTATCAGATGATTTTCTTTTTGTCAGTGCATTTACCACTTATTTTAGAATTGTTTATACTTCTTTTATGAAGTTTTGGACACTAAAACTTTTTATTATTCCCTGATCTGTCCGTTTCCGAAGATAATATACTTTGTTGTTGTCAGTGCTTCGAGTCCCATCGGGCCTCTTGCATGAAGCTTCTGTGTGCTGATTCCGATCTCAGCACCGAATCCGAATTCGAATCCATCTGTAAATCTTGTTGATGCATTTACATAAACCGCTGCCGCATCGACCTCATCCTGGAATCTCAATGCATTATCATAATCCTTTGTAATAATGGATTCGGAATGTCCTGTATTGTATGTATTGATATGTGTGATTGCCTCATCAATGGAATCAACAATCTTTACAGAAATAATTGCATCCAGGTACTCTGTTCCCCAGTCTTCTTCTGTTGCCGGAATAATCTCTGAACTGATTGCCTGTGCTCTCTCATCTCCACGTATCTCTACACCATGTTCCTTCAGTCTTGTTACAATCTTCGGCAAAGCTGCATCTGCTATCTTGGAATGAATCACAAGTGACTCACATGCATTGCACACACCAAGACGCTGTGTCTTCGCATTTTCGATAATCTCTGTTGCCATCTTAATGTCTGCTGTCTCATCAACATATACATGACAATTTCCGGTTCCTGTCTCAATTACCGGAACCGTACTGTTTGCGACAACATTTGCAATAAGTCCTGCTCCACCTCTTGGAATCAGAACATCAATCCAGCCATGCATCTTCATCATCTCATTTACAACTTCTCTGCTTGTATCTTCTACAAGAAGAATGAGGTCCTGAGATAACTTCTCTTTGCGGAGTCCTTCCTTGATTGCACGGGTAATTGCCTGATTGGAATGGATTGCATCACTTCCACCACGAAGAATTACCGCATTTCCTGTCTTGAAGCAAAGTCCGAATGCATCTGCTGTCACATTCGGTCTGGATTCATAGATGATTCCGACAACGCCAAGCGGTACGCGTTTCTTTCCGATACGAAGCCCGTTCGGTCTTGTCTTCATGCCAAGCACTTCTCCGATGGGATCATCAAGTGCTGCAATCTGACGCAAACCTTCTGCCATGTCTTCAATTCGCTGTTCCGTCAGTGCCAATCGATCAATCAAAGACTGCTTCACGCCTTTCGCTTTCGCAGCTTCAATATCCTTTGCATTCTCCTGTAAAATCAATTTTCTCTCTTCCACAAGTTCATTCGCTACTGCAAGAAGTCCTCTGTTCTTTGCCTTCGTTCCAAGCTTCGCTGCATCACGGGATGCATTCTTTGCAAGTCTTCCAAGCATCTGCATGTATGTCTCCATTTCTGTTACTCCTTTCATCAGCCTGCCGTTAAATATCTCTATCAGTTTCCATTCAGGAATGCCTCGGCATTTCTGCAATCCTGCCAGAGGCTATGTCGAGAGTATACCACATACCTTTTCTTTTTTCTATATTATATCAGTATTTCGCTTTATCTTTTTCACGTATTAACGTGTTAGTGCATTTCTATGAAAACAAACATCAGATGTTTATTCCGATGTTTGTTTTCTTATTCTATAATATTTTTCATCCAGATATCTCTTAAGAATCCGCCATATTTTTCCTTCGTAAGCATCTTCTGATACCCCTGTTTCATGACATTTGATCTGCTGAAAACATTTTCCGGATGCACCGTACAAAGCAGGTAGCGATATCCCATCTGTCTCAAATCACCTTCCGCGTGCTGCATCATTTTATATTGTAAATAGTGCCCTCGAAACTCTGGTAATACAGCCGCCGTATCCATCATAGCACAAAGCTTCAGTTTCTCTTCCTCCATTCCAAGATCATATCCCAGATTATCCGGGTGAGTGCCCGGTAAAATTACGAAAAACATAGCTCCCGCCTTGCCCTCTTCATCAACAGCAAGATATAAAAGACCTCGTTCCTTCTTCATCCAGAAATCAAATTCTTCATACGGTTCTGCAACAAACCATTCCGGAACGTTCATCCCCTGGTCTACCTTATTCACAATTTCGTACGCTTCTCGTAAGCGCTCTCTTCCAACGCGAATTATATTTATCATAGTTCCATCAATCCTGCAAAAAACATTTCATAAGGGTCATCCTCTCCTGTAAGCACCGGTGAATTCTCTCCGCCACCATTCGTACTGCGCTTCATTGCGGCATAAAATTCATCTCCTGCCTGCACAATATCCATCGGATAAAGTTCATAACCTGCCTCACGACATACAGAGCTGAATGCACCAAGAGGATCTTCTGCGTCCCTTGTCTTTATGAACTGTTCTCTTAATTTATCATCATGTCTTGCTTTGCGCTGTAATTCATCTAAAGCTTCTACTGCGTTCATCTCTTTCTCCTCATTCTGCTCTGTTTTTCGTGCTATTTATTTCAGCCTCACTTCCAATATGTATTTAAGTATTCCTCTGTTTGCTCCTCTGTTAATTTATACTCTTTCCTAATATTATTAAACGTCTCTATTCTAGAAGCATTCAAATTTTGACATGTTCTAATAGTTGCTGCTATCCCTCGCTGAATTCCATCTTTCACTCCATCATCATACATTTCCTGTATTGCCTTACACATATCTACCGTCTCCTCCTTCTGCTCTGTTTCACCTGGTATTTGTTTCATGTTCAAAAATGCTTTCATCGCCTGACTCGTTTCATAGTCAACGTTCTGAAAGAACTTTTTATTTTCATCAATATAGTGTTTCAGTTCTTCCTTACTGTCCCTATATCTTAGCATAGTTAATATCACTTGTAAATCATCCGAAAATTTTTCAACATCTTTCAATCGTTCTGCATCAACAAGATTGATTTTATAGTTCGGAAGATATTTCTCCAAAATTTCTTTCTCTTCTTTCGTTCCTTCCAACCGAAACATATCATACAGATCAACAGGTCCATCCCACGGTTCTGAACCATAATAAAAGACTAATGAAATAATCGGTATCAATCGATCCTTTTTTCGAAATCGCGACAGATATTCTCCTGCGGTAAGATGCTCCAACGGCTGTCCTGTTTTTTTGTTCTGTTTTCGTCGGTCATTAAAGTTTTTCCAATTATTCCGAATCTGTGTTTCATAATCCATTCCATCATAAAGCATTACCTTGTGCGGCATTGCATAATGAACCATATCTTGTGATTCATTCGCAAGAAGTACAAATGTAGCCTGATTCCGCCATTTCATAATGATATCGCGGTATTTTTTCATGTTCTTTGTTTTCCCGGTTCGATTTTTCACACTAACAGATGAAACAGGATTCACTTCTTCCAAATCCTCCGGCAATATCACCTGCCTTCCACCATAAATCACACCATTAAATAAATTCGCAAATCTTTTCTTCTCACTTAGCCAGATATTCACATTAACATCTGCTTTTCCCATAGATTTTTCCTCCTGGTTTCTTATTCTTTTGTTATTTTGTAACTCATCAAAATGGAATCTCCCGCTGATACAGCCTTGAATATGAGATAAAGTTATCCTTTCGACAACACATTCAGACAAATGAGATATAGAAAATATATGTCTGAGATTTTGATGTGGGTTAACTATAGCAGAATAGAACAGCAATGTCAACATGAAAAATAAGAGCCAGAACACCTACCACATATGGTAACTGTTCCAACTCTCATATTTCATACTTTCAAACAAACTCCAAGTCTAACGCCCAGAAATTCCTCTGTAAATCTTCTCTGCTGTCATCGGCAGTTCTCTGATGATCACGCCTGTTGCGTTCTGGATCGCATTGCTGATTGCCGGTGATGGTGTATTGATTACGATTTCTCCGATAGACTTCGCTCCGAACGGTCCTGTCGGCTCGTAGCTGCTCTCGAACTCAACACGGATTGTTCCGACATCAAGACGAGTTGGAATTTTATACTGCATCAAAGAATTGCTGAAGTTCTTTCCCTTTTCGTTATACACAACATCTTCATACAGTGCCATACCAATTCCCTGTGCGATTCCGCCTTCCACCTGTACACGCGCAAGGTTCGGATTTATAACTGTTCCGCAGTCTACGACTGCTACGTAATCGATCAGTTCAAGTACACCTGTCTCTTTGTCGATCTCAACTTCTGCCATACCAACCATGAATGGCGGTGGAGATACCGGTGAGGAAAATGCTTCACTTGCGGAAAGTGGTGCGTTGCTGAAGCACATTACATTATTTCCAATCTGACTTCTTGAAATCTGCTTTCCTGTTGCCAGTTCTGTTACATATTCTCCATCGAAATCTACATCTTCCGGCTTACATCCGAGATACTCTGCTCCGCGTTCGCAGATTTTCTTGCGAAGGGATTCACAAGTCTTAACAACTGCCTGTCCTGTTACATAAGTTGTACTGGATGCGTATGAACCACAGTCGTATGGAGAGATGTCTGTATCTACTCCGAATACAACAACTTCTTCCGGTTTACATTCAAGACACTCTGCTGCCATCTGGGCAAGGATCGTATCGCATCCTGTTCCCATATCAGTAGCTCCAATGATCAGACTGTAGAATCCGTCATCATTTACTTTGATTTCAACCGCACCTGTATCTACTGCTGAGATTCCGGATCCCTGCATGGACATTGCAACTCCGACACTGCGTACTTTTCCATTTCCCATATCACGGTATGGATACTTTTCATCCCAGTTGATCATTTCTTTTGCTCTGGCAAGACATCTGTCGAGTGTACAGCTGTTTGTAACTTCGCCATAATAAGCCGGCATCTTGTCGCCCTGGCGTACCATGTTCTTCTCACGAAGCACTGTCGGGTCCATTCCGAGAACTTCTGCAAGTTCATTTACAGCTGATTCTACAGCGAACTGTCCCTGTGTTGCTCCGTATCCACGGTAAGCTCCTGCTGACATAACATTTGTATAAACAACATCATATGTAAAGCGAAATGCTTCTGCCTTTCCATAAAGTGGAATGGATTTGTGACCGGAAAGACCTACGGTTGTCGGTCCGTGCTCACCAAATGCTCCAGTGTTGGAAAGTGTATAGAGATCGATTGCTTTAATATTTCCTTCTTTATCCGCTCCCAGACGTACATGAAGTTCCATCTCATGACGCGGTGAAGAAGCGATCAAAGACTCTTCTCTTGTGTAAATGATCTTCGCCGGTTTTCCTGTCTTCCATGTGACAAGTGCCGGATAAACTTCGGAAACTACAGTCTGCTTCGCACCGAATCCTCCACCGATTCTCGGCTTGATCACACGTACTTTGCTCTTCGGAATATCGAGTGCATGAGCAAGGATTCTTCTTGCATGGAACGGAACCTGTGTAGATGAAACGACATTTAATCTTCCGTATGCATCTAAATATGTATAAGTACGGAAAGTCTCCATCATCGCCTGCTGGTTCGCCTTTGTATGATAAACGCGGTCGATCACGTGATCACATTTTGCAAGAACTGCTTCTACGTCTCCATCTCCACATACCCCATGTGCACAAAGATTTCTCTTGTTATCCGCACCAACCGGGCAAAGGCTTCTCCAGTTATCTTCCGGATGCCCAAGGATTGGATTATCCTTTGCTGTACGGAAATCAAGAACCGGTTCAAGGACCTCATACTGGATCTTCACAAGCTTCATCGCTTTCTTAACTGCTTCCTCTGAAGTTCCTGCCACGATTGCAGCTGCATCTCCAACGAAACGTACTCTCTGGTCAAGGATCAGACGGTCATACGGACTTGGTTCCGGATAGGTCTGACCAGCCATTGTAAATCTCTTATCCGGACAATCTTTATATGTAAGAACACATTCGATTCCAGGTACAGCCTCAGCACGTGCTGTGTTAATATCCTTAATTAATGCGTGTGCATATGGACTTCTGATCACTTTAACAATCAGACAGTCTGACGGTGCAAGGTCATTTGTATAAACACTTTTTCCTGTAACAAGTGCAGCAGCATCTTTCTTTACAAGAGGACGGTTTACAATCTTCAGGGATTCTATAGCTTCTCCTTTTTCCTGATTGCTGTGGACAAATTCCGGTTTCTCAGGAATCAGATTCTGAACTTTATCTATTCTTTCCATTCTTACTCCTCCCCGCCCATTTTCTTTACTGTAATGTTAACTGCTGTATTTCTAACTTCCATATATTTCTGGATTGCACGAAGCTGTCCCATGTATCCTGTACAGCGGCACAGATTTCCTGCCAGATATTCTTTGATTTCTTCTATAGAAGGGTTCTTCAATTCACGGAACATTGCAAGCACGTTCATAATGAATCCAGGGGAACAGAATCCACACTGCTCTGCACCTTCCTGTGCAAGAAATGAGCCGAATTCTGCTGCTTCTTTCTCCACACCCTCAAGTGTTGTCACTTCATGTCCGTCAATGCTTGCTGCAAGAACAGAACAGGACAGGCGGGATTTTCCATCGATCCATACTGTACACAAACCACAGTTTGTTGTCTCGCATCCACATTTCACACTCTTACATCCAAGATCACGCAGAAGGTTCAACAGGACTGTATCTGCAGCGATCTCTGTACTTACTTTCTTTCCATTCAGGGTAAACTGTACTTCCATCCTATTTCTCCTCCGCATTATATTCATCTAAAATTGAGCGCATCTCTCTGCGAAGCAGAACCTCCGCAAGGTGCTGTCTGTACTCCGCACTTCCGCGCATATTGCTTCCATAAGTAAATTCTGCTGCCACACGTTTTGCATACTCTGTGAGCTGCTCGTCTGTAGCATCTTTCGGGATCTTCCACTGCTTTTCAAGCAATGCCGCTTTCATCGGTCTTGCTCCTACCGAAAAGAACCAGGACTCCTGACCTCTGTAAATTCCTGTTACGACAGAACATGTCAGTACCGGGAAATCTGTCTTTGTCTGACGAATTGATTCGTAACGGAATTTTCTCTTGCTCTTTCTGACGATCACAGATACAAGAATATCCTTATCTGCTTTTCTGTTTACAAACTCAGAAAGTCGAACAGTTCCTCCATTATATAATTCCACAAATGTATCCAGTGCCAGTAATGCAGTCAGCACATCAGAAAATCCGTATCTTCCATAGATACTGCCTCCAACTGTTGCCTGATTTCTAAACTGAACTCCAACAATATGACGAAGGCTTTCTGCAATTCCGTCCCCATAGAATTTTCTCAGCCCCTCATGCTCTTCCAGCTGGCGCAGTGTACACATTGCTCCAATGCGGAATACATGGTCTGTCTCCTCAATCTCATTCAAACCAAGTTCCGACATATCAATGATTGTCTTCACTCTTGCATTTCCTAATCTCATCCACATCATGCCGCCCATGATACGACTGTTTCTTGCCTGATTCAGCTCGTAAGCCTCCTCCAGTGTCTTAACTTTCACGTAATTACCGATTGTTAACACAGTAGGTCTCCTTCCTATCCACATACCTTTTCCAAGGATCGCGGTTCTCATCCTCGCAATTTTCTCTTGTTATTTTATGTCGTTTCTTGCGATTGTTTTTCAAAAAACAAACATGCAAGCATAAAAAAAGTGCAAATGAAACAGCTTTGTCATTCACACATCTAGCGAATTAATGATATCATATATATAAGAAAAAAGTCAAAAAATCGGTTATACTTTATTATAATCAATTTTTATAAGGTATACTTATAACCCGGGTATTATAAATAAGAAAGAAATCCAGAAACCATGTTGACATCATTGTACCCTCGGTGTTATTATTTGCTTAAACACGGAAACGTAGATAGAGGTTGCATTTTTCATAAGTAAGGTGACGGATGTGTCAGGAACAGAAGAACTCATCGGAAAGGGAAAGATGCCGAAAGAGTAAGAATCCTGAGTTCTTGTTCTTGGGCATGACGTGAATAGCGGCATGACTGTCATCGCAAGATGGAGAGCTATCTGAATTATACATAATGTATATTTTGGGACGGCGCATCTTGCCGTTTCTTTTATGTTTATTTACAGTTTACGCATTCTTGCATAGATGTATATTAAACAGTTACTGCTCATGGCTATTATAATTATCGTTCACAAGGAACTTATGCGCAATAACCGTTACTGTTCACACGATGTGCGACCAGCAACGCATCTCGCCATTTTAAATCGCCTTTGGCGATGGGGCGAGATGCATTCAAGTCAAAACACGCATCCTCCGTGTCAATCAGCGGAGTGATTGACACGGGAGTGAACAGTAACCAATAACCTGCTATGACCAGTAACACTTTGTTTCACCATGTTGAAGGAGGATAAAAAGAATGGCAATTTTTAAAGGCGCAGGTGTAGCGATCGCTACTCCGATGAAAGAGAATCTTGAGGTCAATTATGACAAATTAGATGAGATGTTAGAGGAGCAAATTGCAGGCGGAACAGATGCGATCGTCATCTGTGGAACAACAGGTGAATCCGCTACTATGACAGAGGAAGAACATGCAGCAACAATCCGTTTTGCAATTGAGCGTGTGAACCACCGTATCCCGGTCATCGCCGGAACAGGTTCTAATTGTACAAGAACAGCGATCCAGTTATCCAAAGAAGCTCAGGAAGATGGAGCTGACGGACTTCTGCTCGTTACACCATATTATAATAAAGCGACACAGAACGGACTGATTGCTCATTACACAGCTATTTGTAATGAAGTAAATATTCCGGCGATTCTGTACAATGTACCAAGCCGTACAGGATGTGGACTTCAGCCACAGACAGTTGCAACACTTGTGAAAGATGTTGAGAACATCGTAGGTATTAAAGAAGCATCTGGAAATATCAGCACAGTTGCACAGATCATGCATCTTTGTGATGGCAACGTTGATCTTTACTCCGGAAATGATGATCAGGTTGTACCGCTTCTCGCACTTGGCGGAATCGGAGTTATCTCCGTTCTCTCCAACGTAGCTCCGGCTTACGTGCATGACATGTGCTACAAATTCTTCTCAGGAGATATCGCAGGTAGCCGCAAGATGCAGTTAGATGCACTTCCACTGGTTAATGCTCTCTTCTGTGAAGTGAACCCGATCCCGGTTAAGGCTGCTCTTAACATGATGGGAAAAGAAGTTGGAACTCTTAGAGCACCTCTGACAGAAATGGAAGATGCACATAAAGAAGTTCTGAAAAAAGCAATGATGGATCTTGGAATTCTGTAAGAAAACAAAGAAAGGAAGAAGTGATTTTGAGGTCGCTTCTTCCTTTTTTATAATTGCCTGATCCAGCGTTTCTCTTGGTATTAACATCACATCATATCGCCCGTAACCGCTTTCTCTGTTGGACTTTACTTCATAACGATCTCTTAATTCTACCAAAAGTCCCAGAATGAATCCATGATAGAAACGCTCCGGCTAACTTTTTCCTGACGGATGTCTTCCTGTATCAAAACTGCTGAATGTAGCTAGTGCAACTTCATTCATATAAGTATTCATCTCTTTCACATTCCCCCGAAGCATCGCTTTGATAAATGCGTTATAATTTGATTCAGAATTAGAGAACCATCCTTGAAACATTTCTTGAATTTTCTTTATTTTTTTCTTGACATTCATCACTCCATAAGGTATACTTAACAAGTCGCTTGAGTTAAGCGACAACTGAATAGGGGATTGGTCAAATGGTATGATAGGGGTCTCCAAAACCTTTGGTGGGAGTT
>OLPZ01002397.1_pt1 | contig 10878 bp, 6 predicted proteins | sample 1672711 | NCBI WGS metagenome assembly OLPZ01 (sample SAMEA3136716, study PRJEB25190) | human gut metagenome
CAATCAGAATGCCGATGAAGCGCTCGATGGAGCCAAAGCATACGCGGTGCAGCATGATGGGGCGCTTCTTGGTGCCGTCGGCGTCCACGTACTCCAGGTCAAAGTTGAGCGGCATCTGGAAGTCGAGCTGCACGGTGCCGCACTGCCAGGTACGGCCGAGCGAGTCCTCCAGGTGGAAGTCGATCTTGGGGCCGTAGAAGGCGCCGTCGCCCTCGTTGACCTCGTAGTCCTTTCCAAGCTGCTCGAGGGCATCGCGCAGGCCCTGCTCGGCACGCTCCCAGTCCTCATCCGAGCCCATGGAGTCATCGGGGCGCGTGGAGAGCTCCAGGTGATACTTAAAGCCAAACTTCTGGTACACGGAGTCAATCAGATTCACGACGCCCACGATCTCGTCGGTGAGCTGGTCGGGACGCACGAACAGGTGCGCATCGTCCTGGTTGAAGCAGCGAACGCGGAACAGGCCATGCAAAGCACCGCGCAGCTCATGACGATGGACAAGGCCAATCTCGCCCGCACGAATGGGCAGCTCGCGATAAGAGTGCGGCTTAGCGGCGTACACAAGCACGCCACCCGGGCAGTTCATGGGTTTGATGCAGTACTCCTCGTCATCGATGAGGGTGGAGTACATGTTGTCCTTGTAGTGATCCCAGTGACCGGAGGTCTTCCAAAGCTGCTTGTTCATGATAAGCGGCGTGGAAATCTCGACGTAGCCGGCATCGTGATGGATCTCGCGCCAGTAATCGAGCAGGGTATTCTTAAGGACCATGCCGTTGGGCAGGAAGAACGGGAAGCCCGGTGCCTCGTCGCGCATCATGAAGAGGTCCATCTCGGCGCCGATCTTGCGATGGTCGCGCTTCTTGGCCTCCTCGAGCAGGCGCATGTGCTCGTCAAGCTCCTCCTTGGTGGCAAAGGCAACGCCGTTCACGCGCATGAGCATCTTGTTGTCCTTGTTGTTTTTCCAATAGGCACCGGAAACGCCGGTGAGTTTGAAGGCCTTGAGCGCCTTGGTATAGCAGACGTGGGGACCGACGCACATGTCGATGTACTCGCCCTGCTGATAGAAGGTGATGCGAGCGTCCTCATCGAGGTCGCCGATGTGCTCGACCTTATACTTCTCGCCGCGCTCCTCCATAAGGGCGATAGCCTCTGCGCGGGGCAGCTCGTACACGCTGAACTTGAGGTTCTCCTTCACGATCTTTTTCATCTCGTCCTCGATGGCGGGGAAATCGTTCTCGGAGATCTTCTGGCCATCGGGCAGATCGATATCGTAGTAGAAGCCGTTGTCGGTAGCAGGACCATAGGCAAAATCGGCCTCGGGATAGAGGCGCTTGATAGCCTGGGCCATGACATGGGCAGCAGAGTGACGAACAACGTGCGTTACTTCGTCCTCGGGCAGCTCGGCCACCGTTCCATCGTTATAGAGGGCCTTCATACGATTGTTCCTTCCGTATCGAGTAATCGCTCACGTTACGCAAGCGATGATTATACAAGTGCCCGCCGTTCCGTGTTGGAGCGGCGGGCAAACACTGGCGCACTTTTACAACCGGCAAGCGGCGCGTGCGCTATTGAATGTGAGTTCGGCAGTAGGGGCACACCTTCCAGTGGGCATCGAGGGGACGATGACAGCTGGGGCAGACGTTGCGCACCTGGGTGTTGCACACAGGGCACACCACAAAGTCCTTCTCGATGGGGCTGCCGCACTTGGGGCAGCTGCCGTACTGGGCAAGCTGGCGCTCGCGCAGCGCCATATCGAGTTCTTGCTCCTCGCGGTCTGCAATATAAGAGTTGGGGCGCAGCACCAGATAAGCGATAAGGCCCACGAACGGGATAAGAGAAACGATGCCCCAGGCCCAAAAGGCGTTAACGCCACGGCGCTTGGCATCGATAAACACATACACCACGGAAAGGATGTACAGAGCGGCGATAAAACCAACGAACAGATAGATCGCCATCATGAGTTGCGGCGACATGAGCTCTTGGATGTACTTAGACATGCGAGTTACCTTTCGAATCCCCCAGCGAGCAGGAAGGTCATAATTGCTTTGCTATTCTACTCCCCCTCTCGCCAATCTCCTAATACAGACACGCTATTGACATAGATACCGGGAAAATATCTGCAAGAATCTCTAGCGATGCGTCAGCGGTCCGTATGCCCAAACGACGATTTTAATAGCCTACATGGGGTACCATGGAAAGCAGAATTCGGCGTCAGGGAATCGAGGCCTCATGCAACGCTATGACATCGCAATCATCGGCGGCGGTATCGTTGGATGCTGCATCGCTCGCCAGCTTGCCCGCTACGATGTGAATGTCGCCGTGGTCGAAGCCGCAAACGATATTGCATGCGGCAGCAGCAAGGCAAACGGAGGGCTGGTCCACGGCGGATACGACCCCAAGCCCGACTCTATGAAAGCCCAGGTCAATGCACGTGGATGCGAGCTCTATTCCCAATGGTCCCAAGAACTCGGCTTTGCTTTCAAGCGTCCAGGGTCCATGGTTCTCGCATTTAATGACGAAGATAGGCGCACGCTCGATCGCCTGCGCGCGCAGGGCATGAAAAACGGGGTAAGCGGTCTTGCGATCGTTGATCCCAAACGCATCCACGAGCTCGAGCCCCGCGCAAGCGAGATGGCAGTTGCCGCCCTTTGGTGTCCGCAGACGGGCTATGTCGACCCCTTTGACGTTGCGATCAGCGCCGCAGAAAACGCCGCAGCGAATGGGGTCGATTTCCTACGCGATCACAAGGTCACGCAAATCGCGGCGAAAAATGATGGATTCGAGGTCGAGACGAGCGCCGGAAGTCTCTGGGCGCAGCGTATCGTCAACGCCGCAGGTAACGGTTGCGCCGAAATCTCGCGCATGGCAGGTGCCGAGAAATTCAATCTCGTATGGAGACAAGGCAATATCCTCGTGCTCGACCGCGAGGTGCACCCGTATATGCCGCTCTACCCCACTCCCACTCCCGTGAGCAAGGGCGTGATCGTTACCGGAACCGTTCACGGCAACACGGTTGTCACCGCCACCGCCGCCATCCGCGAGCCAGGCGATACCGACACCTATGCAGATGATATGCAAAAGCTGCTGGACGGAGCGCAAAAACTCGTTCCCTCGCTCGATACGCGCCGTGTAATCCGCGCCTTTGCCGGAGGACGCGCCGTCATCGATGGTCTCAACGACTTCCTCATCCGTCGATCCGCACTCGTGCCCGGTTTTATTCAAGTCGCAGGCATCCAGTCACCCGGCGTGGCAAGCGCGCCCGCCATTGCACAGAAGGTCGAGGGGCTGCTGCGCGAAGACGGAGCTGTGCTGCATGAGCGCTCAGACTATCAGCCCCTCCGTCTGCCGCCAGTCGACTTTGACCAGCTGGATATCGACGCGCAAGACGAGCTCATCCAAAAAGACCATTTCTGGGGCAAGATAGTTTGCCGCTGCGAAACCGTGCCCGAGGCAGAGGTCATCGCAGCCATCCATCGCACACCCGGGGCGGTTTCGGTCGAAGGCGTTAAGCGCCGTTGCCGCGCGGGGATGGGACGCTGCCAAAGCGGTTTTTGCCAAAGCCGCGTCGTCGAGATTCTTGCTCGCGAGCTCAATTGCACACCGGAGGATGTGCTGCTCGAAGACGCTGGTTCGCAGATTGTGAGCGGTCCCGTAAAGTAATTGCCCATCCAAGCATCACGATGCAGTAAACCTGATTGGAGTTTTCTCATGGCACAGGTGAATATGGAGCGCGTCGAGCACGTGCTAAAGAATCTTGAAGCATCGCATGCCGATGCCCAGATATTGATTAATGATCCGTGGTCGATCTATTACCTTACGGGATTTTATGCCGATATGTTCGAGCGCTTTTGCGGTGTGCTACTTGCGCGCGGCAAAGAGCCCGTCATCATGGTCAACGCTTTGCATCAGCTACCAGAGTACGAAAACGCGCGCGTTGTCTACCATACCGATACCGATGTTGTTGCCAAAGCCATTGCGCAAGAAATCGATCCCGCAAAGCCGCTCGGAATCGATGAAGTCATGCGCTCCGGCTTTTTGATGCCCCTGATCGAGCGCCATGCCGCAAGCGAATTCTTCCTGGGAAGTTCTGCCGTCACCGCCGCGCGAGCAATCAAGGACGAGGAAGAGCAAAACCTGATGCGTATCTCTTCCGCCGCAAACGACGCTGTGATAGCCGATGCCATCCAGCTTGTGCACGAAGGTGTAACGGAGCGCGAGATAGCCGATCAGATGCTCGAGCTCTATCGCAACCACGGCTGCAACGCGTTCTCGTTTCCTCCCATCGTGAGCTTTGGCGCCAATGCGGGCGACCCGCATCATGAACCCGATGGCACCGTGCTCAAGCGAGGCGATGTGGTGCTGTTCGATATCGGTGGACGCTACCGCAATTACTGTTCGGACATGACGCGCACGTTCTTTTGGGGAGAGCCCGACGAGGAGACGGCACACATCTATGACGTGGTACGCCGCGCAAACGAAGCCGCCGAGGCGCTCATTGCCCCCGGTGTGCGGTTCTGCGACCTCGATCGTGCTGCACGCGACGTTATTGAGCAGGCAGGCTACGGAGAGTATTTCACGCACCGCCTGGGTCACTCGATTGGTCTGCAAGACCACGAGCCGGGCGACGTCTCGCTTGCCAATACCGATACGGTGCAGCCAGGCATGACGTTTTCCATCGAGCCGGGCATCTATCTTCCCGGCCGCACCGGCGTGCGCATCGAAGACCTAGCCCTCGTCACCGAAGATGGCGTAGAGATTCTCAACAGCTACTCTCACGCCCCCATCACCCTCCGTGACAGCTAGTCGACATGTGACAAAAAGACGACAGGTTTAATCTGTCACATTCTGCCATTTGCCGAAAGCTGATAAAAAAGGACCGCCGATACAATCGACGGTCCTTTTGACGTTTATGTAAGCACTCACCTTAGAGGAAGCGATACTGGACAGTACCCACGCCCACGGAGAGGAAACCAAGCGCACGCGCCACAGCGGGCTGCATGTCGATCACACGGCCATGGACATACGGGCCACGGTCATTGACCACAGCGATAACGGAACGTCCACCATAGCTGATCTCGACATAGGTGCCGAGCGGCACGTTGAGCATGGCTACGCCCATCGAAGACTCGGTAACAATGGCACCAGACGCAGTCGTGCCGCCCATAAAGCCATCGCCAATGCCGTAATACGAAGCAACACCGGATTTCCAGCTGCTCGTGGACGTAGTTCCAGAAGAAGAACCGCCGGTACCGGAAGGCTGCTGAGTCGAAGAACCAGAGCCAGCGCTTCCAGCATTGCTGCCCTGGCTGCTACCGTTAGAGTTAGAGACGCTACCCTGCTGCTGCATCTGAGCGGTCGTAGCGGCTGCCTCCTCGGCGGCCTTGCGAGCCGCCTCAGCCTCAGCAGCATCCTCGCTCTGAGCGCGAGCTGCCATCTGGGCCTGAGCGGACTGAGCTGACGTCAGAGCCTCAGAAGCCTTCTGCTGCTCCTGCTCGGCCTCATCCTTAGCGGAAGAAAGCTCTTCCATCTTTGCCTCAAGCTCCTCATGCATGGCATTGAGGCGCTCGAGCTCAGCGGTGTTGTCGTCCTGGATAGTGGTGAGGTACTTTCCCTGCGTGATGAGGTCACCCAGAGAAGCGGAATTGAGCAGCATCGACATGACATTGGGAGATGCAACGTGCAGCTTATAGAGATTCGCCGCAGCATCGGATGCCTTCTGCTGCTGCTCGGGCAGCTTGTTCTGCTCGAAATCCAGAATCTCATCAGCCATTTCGCTGATCTGCTCGTTGAGCTCGTTAACCCTATCGGTTGCCTGCTGATACGTGGTGGCAGCGGAATTGACCTGCTGGGTCAAGGCTGCAAGCTCGGTCTCGGTCTGTGCAGTGGCAGCGTATGCGCTACACGGAGCCACACCCAAGCAGCTTCCCCCCACGAGCACAGCCGTCAGACCGGCAACGCACGCGATGCGCGCAAAGCCACTCTTGCGGGAAGTGGAGGTTGCCGAATTCACATACATAAGAGAAGTACCGCCTCAATCGTCGTTATCTCATTGAGATAACAGTATAGCGATACGACTCAACTTCAACCTGAGCTTCAAGGTTCTATACAGATGCACCATATCTCAACCTCAACTTTAAGGTTAATTTGACTTGAGGTTGAACCTTAAAGATCAATTTGCCCGCGCGCAGGCAAACGCGAAAGGCTAGCCACGCATGATGCCCGCGACCTCACCGGCAAGGGTAATGGTGCCGGCAGCCACAAAGGCCTCCCCCGCCGCGGCCAAACGCTCCACCGCGTCCGATACGGACGGCACGACTTCTATCAGATCGGAGGAGGGACGGCCAAGCTCCTCAAGCTTATCGAGAACAAGTTGAGCCAGGTCCTGGGCGGGAATCGCGCGATCGCTCATCGTCTGCGTCACAACAATGCGCGGAAACGCAGGAACCAAAACATCGACAATACCGCTCACGTCTTTATCGGCAAGGGCCGCGGTAAGCAACAGAGGGCGCAGCGCCGCATCGGGATTGATCTCGTCAAGCGAGGAGACAAAATTCTCGCAGCTCTGCGGGTTATGGCAAGCGTCGATAAGAATCAGAGGCTCGTTTTGCAGCACGTCAAAGCGACCAGGCGTAGGACATGCGGCAAGCGAAGCGTCCAACGCCTCCGTGTCGAGGGCACGGCCCAAATACTCCTCCGCAACAAAAATGGCACACGATGCATTTTGCGCCTGGTAGAGAGGCTTATAGAGGGAACATTCATAACGAGCTCGTGAAGTTTCGCAGGCAAAATCGAGCGTGTCGCCCAAATGCGCCGGACGCTTCAAAATCTCATGCGAGGACACGACGGGTGAAACCTCGCACTCACGGCAACGATCCTCCATAACGCGCCACACACTGGGCTCATGCACGCCCTCGCCCAAGATGACGGAGCGCCCCGGCTTGATAACAGCAGCCTTCTCTCCTGCGATCTCGGCAAGCGTGTTACCCAGGATACGCATGTGATCGAGACCAATGCCCGTGATGGCAACGACATGCGGGTCGGTAGCGCTCGTTGCGTCCCAGCGGCCGCCCATGCCCACCTCAAGCACGGCAACGTCGATACCTTCGAGAGCGTAAACAGTCAAAGCTGCCACCGTGAGCAAGTCAAAGGGTGTAATGGTAAAAATATTCTCCCCCGCCGCGGCGCGTCGCTCGTTAACGCGTCGACCCGCCTCATATGCGGCCGAAATGCCCTGCGCGAAGAGCTCATCCGAGATGGGGGCGCCGTCGATTTCCATGCGCTCGGGGTAACGGACGAGCTGCGGAGAGGTATAGAGCGCGCAGCGCAGGCCCTCACCACGAAGAATCGCTGCGGTAAAGCGGGTCGTAGAGGTCTTGCCGTTGGTACCTGCAATCTGAATGCAATCAAAATGAGCGTCCGGTCGTTCAAGCTCATCGAGCATCTCGACGACCGTTTCCAGCAGCGGGCCTGCATCGCTCGAAATCACGCCGGTATCGCAGGCAAGCGAAACAGCCTTCTCAAACGAGAAGACGGGGTAGGAAAACGGAACCGTATACATAGGGCGCAAGACCTTTCGTTGGCGATGAACAAAGAGCGCGCCAGCCAAGCCAGCGCGCTCTCAATTACCCAAAACGTGACACTTAGAAGACAGGTTTATTCTGTCACATCTTCACATTGAGTCCCCACATGTGGACAAGCGATGAAAATGTGACGAATTAAACCTGTCGACTTTTTGTCACATTTGCTATTCGAAGTCGGCGAGCTGGGACTGGAGAGCGATGATGGTCTCCTTGAGCTCGGCGGCACGGTCGCGTTTCTTTTGCACGACCTCGGGGGCAGCCTTAGCCACAAAGCCCTCGTTGGCAAGCGTGCGCTCGGCAGCGGTGAGCTCCTTGGTGGCAGAGGCGACCTCCTTCTCCATGCGAGCACGCTCGGCAGCCAGGTCAACCTTACCCTCGAGCACGATGAAGACCTCGACTCCGCCGTCAACCACGCCGATAGAGGCAGCCGGTTTGGCAGCATCCTCACCTGCAACCGTAAGCTCCAGGTTGCCCAGGCTTGCGGCAAGGTCGGTCATGGTCGAGAAACGCTGCTGATCCTCAACGCCCATGCGAGCGAGGGCAACCAGCTGCTCTTTGGGGCTCAGACGATAGCGAGCACGCGTAGAGCGGGCAGCAGAGACAACGGAGCGAAGCAGCTCGAAGGAACGCTCGGCGTCCTCGTCGATAAACTTCGCGTACTCCGCGGGCTCGGGCCAAGCAGCGATCATCAAAGCCTCGGCGCGCTCGAGCACACCGTCCTTCTCGTCGAGCACAGAGGCGGGCATGGTATCCCAAATCGCCTCGGTTACAAACGGCATGAGCGGATGCATCAGGCGCAAGGACGTATCGAGCACGAACATGAGGTTGCGCTGAGCCTGCAGGCGGGTGGAATCGTCCTTGAGACGCGCCTTGGTGACCTCGACGTACCAGTCGCAGACCTCGTTCCAGAAGAAGGTCTGAACGCCACGCGCCATGTCGCCAAAGGTGTAGTTCTCGATACCCTCGGTAACCATCTTCACGGCCTTGGCCAGGCGGCTGAACATCCAGGCATCGGCTGCAGTCTCTGCCACAGGCTCGCCGGGCGTGTAGCCCTCCATGTTCATAAGCAGGAAGCGGCTTGCGTTCCAAATCTTGGTCACAAAGCTCTTTGCCTGATCGGTGCGGGGGCTGTCGATGAGCTGCTTGGTCTTCTTGTCGATATTGGCGTCGAACTTCACGTCCTGATTGGTGGTGCACAGCGTAAGCAGGTTAAAGCGCATGGCGTCGGCGCCGTACATACCGATAAGGTCCATGGGGTCCACGCCGTTGCCCTTGGATTTAGACATGCGGCTACCGTCCTTGGCAAGGATGGTGGGATAGATCACCACGTCCTTAAAGGGGACCTCGTCCAGGAAGTACAGCGAGCTCATGATCATGCGAGCAACCCACAAGGCGATGATGTCGCGTGCGGTGACGAGTGCCGTAGTGGGATGATGGCCCTCAAGCTGCTCGGGCTTTTGCGGCCAACCCTGGGTGGCAAAGGTCCACAGCTGAGAAGAGAACCAGGTATCGAGCACGTTCTCGTCCTGATGTACGTGATGACCGCCGCACTTGGGGCACACATCGGTATCCTCGAGCAGGGCATCTTCCCAACCGCAGTCCTCGCAGTAGAAGACAGGAATGCGATGGCCCCACCACAGCTGGCGGGAGATGCACCAGTCTTTAAGGTTCTCCATCCAGGTGGTGTAGGTCTGCGTCCAGCGCGCGGGGTGGAACGTCACCTTGCCGGAGTTGACGGCATCGAGCGCCGGCCCCTTGAGCTTATCGACAGCGACGAACCACTGCTCGGAAAGCCAGGGCTCAAGCGCAGCGTCGCAACGATAGCAATGCATAACGGAGTGGTCGAGATCCTCAACGTGATCGAGCAGACCGTGCTCCTCGAACCATGCGACAACGGCCTCACGGCACTCATCGCGGTTCATGCCCGAGAACTCGCCATAGCCCTCGACGACCACCGCATGCTCGTCAAAGATATTGATCTGCGGCAGGTTGTGAGCCTGACCCATAGCATAGTCGTTGGGGTCGTGCGCGGGAGTGACCTTGACGAAGCCGGAACCGAAGTTCGCGTCCACGTGGTAATCGGAGAAGATGGGGATCTCGCGGTCGACGATAGGCAGCTTGACGGTCTTGCCCACAAAGGCGGCCTTCTCGGGATCCTTGGGCGAGACGGCCACGCCGGTATCGCCCAGCATGGTCTCGGGACGCGTGGTGGCAACAACAATGTAATCCTGGCCATTCACCGGCTCGGAAAGCAGGTAGCGCAGGTGCCACAGATGGCCGTGCTCGTCATGATATTCGGCCTCGTCGTCCGAGATGGCGGTGGTGCAGTTGGGGCACCAGTTGACGATGCGCTTACCGCGATAGATCAAGCCGTTGTGATACCAATCGCAAAACACGCGGCGCACGGCCTCGGCATAATCGGCATCCATGGTAAAGCGCTCGTTGTCGAAGTCGACCGAGCAGCCCATGCGCTTGATCTGCTCGACGATGATGCCGCCGTACTCATGGGTCCAATCCCAGCAGGCGTCGATAAACTTGTCGCGACCGATCTCCAGGCGGCTGATGCCCTCGCTCTTGAGCTTCTTATCGACCTTGGTCTGCGTGGCGATACCCGCGTGATCGGTACCGAGCACCCAGCGCGTGGACTTACCGCGCATGCGCGCCATACGGATGATGGCATCCTGGATAGAGTCGTCGGTAGCGTGACCCATGTGGAGCTTACCGGTGACATTGGGGGGCGGAATGGTGACGGTGCAGTCGCCCACGCCAGCGCGACGCTTGTAGTAGCCGCCATCGAGCCACTTTTGCAAGATCTTGGGCTCGTTCTCAGACGGGTCGTAAACCTTTGGCATTTCTTCAGTCATATCTCGCTCCCCTTCTCGGGGAGAAATCCCGTTTTCCTTTCGCTCGGTCAAGTCCTGCTCGCACGAAGGCGCCACCGGCGCCTTCGGCTCGTGCGGAATCTACGAAAGGCAAACGGGATTTCTCCCGGGCATCAAGTACTTCGTAGCAATAAAAAATGAGCGCGCCACACGTGGCGCCCATAGAAGAATACCACACGTCAACGACGCAAAAGCAGCGGTACGCGCGGCAACAAAAAACGGGTTCAAAAGGGCGAACCTCTTGAACCCGTTGATCCGTGTGAGTCGCGGCGAACTGCCTTGCAAACGCTTACGCTGCGATGATGCGGCGCGGCTGCTCTTCACCGCGCACGGCGGCGGGAGTCACCACGACCTTGGCAACATTCTCCTCGCTGGGGAGGTCGAACATCGTCTGCTGCAGAACGTCCTCGCAGATGGAA
>OLPZ01002402.1_pt1 | contig 10855 bp, 2 predicted proteins | sample 1672711 | NCBI WGS metagenome assembly OLPZ01 (sample SAMEA3136716, study PRJEB25190) | human gut metagenome
CTACGTTGATTTCTGTTACTAACCAAATACACTTTTCCATATCTCTTATCAGCTTTCTATTTTCACTTAATTACTTATTTTCACGACGACGCTTCTTGCTTCCAGCTAAACCGATCAAGCCTAAGCCTGCTGCGATTCCACCTAAAATTGCTTCTGCCTCTGCTAATTCTGCGCTATCACCTGTTTGTGGAAGTGTCTTGTGAACCTGACCCTTGTCATCTACGTAGCCAATTGTGTGACCCTTGGAGTTGATGATATTACCGTTCTTGGTAATTCTTACTCCGCTTTGTGCATGTGGAGCTACTGTCTTGGTAGTAGTTGTAGACTTCTTTTCTGAAGTTGGTACTACACCTGCATGTGGCTTCACAGTATCATTGTCATCGCTTGGTTGCTCTGGCTCAGATGGAGTCTCTGGTGTCTCAGCATGTGGAGTTACATTAGTTGGTTCATCTGGAGTCGTTGGTGTTGTAGGTGTGGTTGGATTTGTTGGTGGAACTTCTGGCTGTGGAGTTGGAGTATCTGGATTTACTGGAGTATTACCGTTGTTGTAAATCACAAGTGTATCCTTGCCCGGATCACTTGGAGTTACAGTGTTCTGACTTGGTACCATATTTGGAACATTTGGTACTGGCTCATTTGGAGTTACCTTGGTTGGATCACTTGGATCAGTTGGGTAAGTTGGTGTTGGTGCATTTGGAATTTGTTTTCCACTTGGATCAACTGGGATAATCTTACCGTTTGGACTGTATGTTACTACATCAGTTACATTTGGATTATCAACAGTCGTAGTCTTACCACCAACAGTCTTCTTATCTGAATGGTAACCATTAACAACTGGAACAGTTTCAGAACCAAATGTATGACTACCTACCCAAGGAGTATCAGAAACGATCTTACCAGTGACCTTATCAACAACTATGGTCTTAGTAAACGTACCCTTATCAGTTACTACTCTAGTTGAATCCGGCTTAGAACCATCACTGTAATGATAAGTAATGGTTTGAGTAGAATCCTTCGTCAAGTTAGCCTTAGTAGAACCCTCTGGCCACTTAGGGCCATTTGGATCATTAGGGTTAATTGGCTTAGTTGGATCGCCTGGCTTATCTGGAGTGACTGGAACAGTTACATGGATGAAGTGAACTTCATAATTTCCACCCTTAGCTGGCATCTTGCCACCTAAGTTTGCAGACGTAAATGTGTCGCTTACTAACTTGTAACCCTTATTTTCAAGATCAGTGATTGAAGATTGAGTACTGTAGTTAAGGTTTGAACCTGCAACATCAGTAATGGTCTTGTTGTACTGACTCAAATCTTGTGGATTACTTTGGTCATCGTCAATGTACTTAACAGTTACAGTCTGCTTATCCGGAGTTGGTGTTGGGGTAACTTCCTTCTTAGCTAAGGTAATTACAACAGCACTGTTTTGACTAGTTGGAGTTACTGTTTCAGCATCTACAACACCAGTAGCTTCATTTACATTAGCTGAAGTGTTGCTCGTGCTTACTCTAACAATTCTGTAGTTGTTCATGTCAATCGATTTGGTTGCACTGAAGTTATTAGTTTCAGGAGTCCAAACCATCTTACCTTGACCAGTAATCTTACCGTTGTTATCAACAGTTACATATCCACCAGTTACCAGGTCAATAGTACCAGTACCGTTGAATTCAACCTGTTGAGTAACTGGAGCGCTAGCTTGACTACCATCTTCATAAACGTAAGTTACTGTACGAGTTACATTCTTAGTTTCAGCTTGTGTCTTAGTTGCATGAGTAAAGTGAACTACGAATGTATTGCCAGCCTTCGTAAATGTTTCATTACCATCATTGAAGTTATTAGATACTAATTGGTAACCCTTCTTAGTCCATGAATCAATGCTACCTGCAGTAGTGTAGTTAATCTTTTGACCAACTGTACCACCAAAGTTGCTTTGTTCAATAGTGTCATTAGTTGTGTCATCAATGTATTTGATAGAACCTTGAACATTTACAGGAACTTCTGGTGTCTTAGTCAAAGTAATTACAATTACACTATTTTGACTAGTTGGAGTTACGCGCTCACCAGTTACAGCACCAGTTGATTGATCAACATTAGCATCGGTGTTGTTCTTGTTGATACCAGAAATGTAGTAACCTTCGTGGCTAATACCACCAATATTATCGAAGTCATGACTTTCAGCATTCCAAGTAATCTTACCGTTTTGAGTAATATTACCATTTTTATCCAAAGTTACTAACTGACCTGTTACCAAGTCAATTGTGCCCTCGCCAGTAAACTTAAATTCTTGAGTTACTGGAGTACGAACTTGACTGCCATCAGAGTAATGGTATTCAACAGTTCTAGTTACCGTCTTTTCAAGATCAGTTTTACCTAATCCTGGAATATCTCTCTTGTTATTTGGATTGGTTGGGTGATCTGGATCTACTGGATGAGTTGGATCTACAGGGTTAATTGGAGTCACTGGACGAGTTGCATGTGTGAAGTGAACTTCGAAGTCGTTTCCACTTTGCTTGTAGAATTCATTACCATCAGTAAAGTTGCTTGATACCAACTTGTAGCCCTGGTTGATGTAGTTTGTAATTCTATCTTGAGTAGTGTAATTGATCTTTTGACCAACCGTACCACCAAAGTTAGCACTTTCAAGCTGACCACCAGTTACGTCATCAATGTACTTGATTGAGCCATTAGCTGCAACTGGAATTTCAGCATTCTTAGTGTAAACAACGTTTACTACTTGGTTTTGACCTTGAACTGGAGTAGTAAATTGAACATTAACTACAGCAGGAGTATAGCCTTTAACTGTTGGTGATTGAACATCATCAAAGCTGGTCTTGTTTTGTGACCAATCACCTTCACTAACTGTCTTACCAGTAACTTGATCAACAGTATTAGTTCTAGTCCAAGTAATTGTTTGGGTAGCACTGTCTGCTGGAGCTTGAACACCACCATCAGCAATGATGTAGTGTACGTGAGCATTAGCAGTTCTGTTTTCAGTTTGGTCCTTAGTTGCATGAGTTAAGTAAATAACGAAGTGCTGTGCGTCCTTGGTAATGGTTGGATATACAAATCCTCTCATTACATCACCAGTCATGTTGCCAGAAACACCACTGTACTTATAGCCTTGGCCCAAGAAGTTATTCAAAATTTCTTGAGAATTATCAAAGCTAATTTGGGTACCTGTCTTAGCATTATTCATATTGAATGTTGCTAAAGTTGTTTCAGCTTGTGGATTATAGCGATCAACAATCTTCAAATCAGCATTGCCGTAAACTACTGGAGCTACCGTCTTGGTGTAAACAACCTTGATAGTTGAGCTTGGAGTATTTCTACCTACAGTTTGTTGACCTACGGAACCGTCTTGTCCAACAGTAAAGCCTGAAATACCGTTACCACTTACTGATACAACATGGTAGCCATCAACTGTCTTAGCACCAATTGCATTAAATGTTTGATCTTCATCTGGTGTCCAAGTTAAGCCACTTGCAGTACCAGTGATCTTGCCATTTTCAACAGTTACCCAACGGTTAGTTACATTGTCTAAGTAGCCTGAACCCTTGAAGTTAGTTTCTTGATGTTCTGCATTAGCGACAGTATTACCTTGTTCATCAACGTAAGTTACGTCACGAGTAATGGTCTTGTCCAAGTATTCTTTGGTGTAACCATCCTTGTCGTCTGGTTGGCCTGGGTTTACTGGAGTGTAACCATGAACTAAGTTAATTACCCACTTTTGACTGATACCAGCCTTGTCATCAGTATTGTCGTAATTGCCAAACTTGATGTCTGAGTAGCTCTTAGCGTCAAGGTTATTGCCGTTGTAAGTTGAGCCATCCCATACATAACCCTTAGCAAGCAAGTCTGCAACTTGTGCACTAGCACTATCAAAGCTGATTGCACTACCTTCAAGACCAGGCTGTGCATAACTACCAAGCTGCATTTCTTGACCAGGAGTTACATCGTTAATGATCAATTGTGCAGTTTGTTGAGTTGGCTCTGCTGCCTTAGTTAAGTAGATGGCAAACTTTTGGTTACTGTTGTTTTCAGTTGAATAATTACCAAAGTCTAATACTGAGTAAGACTTGCCGCTCATTTCAGTATTAGTGTTCAGGTTTTGAGCATGATCAAATGTCCAGCCATTATTAGTGTAAGAATCTACGATTTGATCAGCGTTACCGAAGTTAATTGCAGTATCCTTAGCACCTGTTACGCTGGCAGTACCTACTTGCTTACCATTTGCATAAATAGTCAATTCTGCCTTGTGAACTTCAACTGGATTTGCCTTGTAGTAAACAGTTGCTTCTACATTTGCATGGTCATAGCCAACATTAGTAATTTCCTTGATGTTATTACCATCAGCCAAGTCACTTGGAGTAGTCTTGGCAGCATCAATAGTGTAGCCGCCGATTACTGGTGAAGTTGCTTTAGCAAATGTTGTTGGGTTGCTCCATGCAAAGTCACTTGCCTTAGCCGTTGCAATATCAATTTCATTATCAACATTGTAATCATAAGTAATTTGACCATTTGCAACGCTCTTAACCTTGAGCATCTTGCCAGTTACCTTGTCGACCATTCCTTGACCGGTAAAGGTTACCTTGTTGGTGTAATCGGTTGCGACTGGTTTGCCAGTTGCTTCATCAACATAGTGAACAGTTTCAGTAACTTCACGAGTTAAATCAGTTCTGCCGTAATTATTAGTTGGGTTAATTGGAGCATAATCATGTTCTAAGTATACGTAGAATGATTGATCTACACCTGGCTGATCATCAAAGCTCCACTTGCTTGAAGTACTAGCATAATCAGTACCATACTTAATTGGAGCGTTAGGATCGCTAGTTGCTTGAACAATACCGTTAACCTTGTAACCAGCTTTTACATATGCATCAATAGTTGCTTGTGCACCGTTAAAGCTAATTGCAGTGTTGTCATCACCTGAGGCATTGAAGTCACCAAGATTCTTGTTGCCATCAGAAATGTCAATAATATGTAAATCAGCCTTTTCAGCTTGGTTCTTGTTGTAAATAACATTTACAATTTGGTTTTCACCGCGAACTGGAGTAGCAAATTGAACAGTAGCTTGACTTGGAGTGTATCCCTTGAGTGTTGGTGAATCAACGTTAGCAAAGCTTGACTTATCTGGGGTCCAAGTACCTTCCTTAACAGTTTGACCATTAGTCTTATCAACTGTGTTAGTTCTAGTCCAAGTAATAGTTTGGGTAGCACTATCTGCTGGAGCAGTTGCACCATTATCAGCAACAATGTAGTGAACATGTGCATTAGCATTAGCAGTTTCAGTCTTGTCCTCAGTAGCGTGAGTTAAGTAAATTACAAAGTGTTGATCACTTGAAGCATCGTTATCAAGTACTGGGTAAGTAAAGCCTTTAACTGCATCCCCTGTCATATTGCCAGAAGTACCATCAAACTTGTAACCAGCCTTAATGTAGCCATCAAGTGCTGATTGTGAACCATCAAAGTTGATTTGTGTACCCGGCTTGTCAGTTAAGCTGTAGTTGCTTAAAACAACTTGGCTTTGTGGATTATTACGGTCAATAATCTTCAAGTCAGCATTTTGTGCAACTTCAGGTGTCTTGTTCTTAGTGTAAGTTACGGTAACATTAGCAATCTTTTGACCTGGGTAAACAGTTACGCTACCAACGGTCTTAATGTCAACATTGTCATAACCGACTTCTGCTGGGGTCTTTGAAGCAACTTCACTCATTGATTGAGTTGCTGGAAGCCATGCACGTGAAGCATCAGTAGTTGAAACATTAGTAGTGTTATCAGTACTATAGCCAAGAATCTTACCAGTTACCTTATCAACAACCGCATGACGTTCGAAGGTAACAGTTTGTGTATAAGTATTCTGGCCATCTGGTGCACCATTAACAGCAACAGTTGAACCATCTGTATTCACACCAACATAATTAATAGTCCGAGTTACTTGTTGTTGCAAGTCATTTTGGGTTAAACCATCTGGGTATGTTGATGGAGTGTTACGTGGATCGTTTGGATTAATGCTGCCGCCTGGGTTTTGCGGATTATTCGGCGTTACTACAACTGTTTGGTGGCCGTAGTAAACATCAACGTTTTGATCCTTTGTAGATGAAGTTACTGTTTGACCTGCAACAGAAGCCTTATCTGGTGCGGTGTATCCGGCATTAGTCAAATCTGGAGAAGTTACTAATGTCCAGTCGCCCGTGTTCCAACCATCAGCAGTTGCAGCCTTAGTGAAGATCTTACCATCAGCACTAACAGTACCATAGCCCATGTCTTGACCAGTTGATGATACAACGTGAGTCCGGTTTAATGTTACGGTTTGCGTATTGGTATTTGCCAAATCACTAGGAATCTTTTGACCGGTAATACGATCGTAGTAATTGATTGTCCGTGTTACATTCTTAGTTTCAGTAGTACCAGTGTAAATTGGTGCTTCTGGAGTCTTAGGATTGTAAGTAACTACAGTTGATGGATTTTGATCTGGATTTGGCGTAGGTGCAGGAACGTTGGTCTTATCTGGAGTATAACCATCTAAGTTTGGTGTTGGAACGTTGCTATAGTTACCAGTAGTAGTCCAATTACCAGTTGGTGTTACTGTACCAGTTACCTTGTCCTTAGTTCCTGGGCGAGTCCAATCAATGGTCTGAGTATTGTCAGCTGGAGGATTAGTCTTACCGTCTGAAACAACATAGTGAACAGTTGAAGTAGTAGTCTTCTTGTCTGTTATATTCTCGGTATCGTGAACCAAGTAAAGCTTGAAGTGTTGGTCAGTAGCACTATTGTTATCAAAATTACTGTAGTAAATATCACTATATGCAGATGGAACTGAAGTCTGATTTTGATCATTTACAAAACTATCAATCTTGTAGCCACGGGCAATTAAATCAGCAACATAACCTTGCGCACCGCTGAATGAAATTTGAGTGCCAGTTAAACCACTATTATTGAAGTCGTTAAGTTGCTTATTGTTATCAGTCTTATCGTAGACAATCAAATCAGCCTTTTGTGCAGCTTCTGGATTCTTAGTGTAAACAACGGTTACCACTTGATCACGGTTAGGTTGTGGAGTAGTAAAGTTAGCTACAGCTTGATCTGGAGTGTAGTCAGTCACAGTTGGTGAAGTTACACTAGTAAAGCTGATCTTATCTGGAGTCCAATTACCTTCAGTGACATTGCCGTTTACCAAGTCAGTAGTGTTGGTCTTAGTCCAGTTAATAGTTTGAGTTGCACTATCTGCTGGAGCAGTCGGCTTGTTAGCATCGTTACCAGCAATTACATAATGAACATGAGCATTAGTAGTTGCCTTTTCAGTAGTAGTCTTAGTGCTGTGAACTAAGTAAATCTTGAAGCTTTGAACATTATCGTCAATGCTATCAAAGTTACCAAAGTTAACGTTGTCTGCACTAGCACCGATTGAACTACCATTAGCATCAACTGCACTGTCAAAGACATAACCGGTGTTCAAGAATGCTTGCAAAGTTTGTGGCTCACCATCAAAACTAATAGCGTCACCCTTATTACCATTATTATTGTTAAAACTGGTTAATGACTTATTAGCATTCTTATCGATAATTTCAACGGCAGCCTTTTGCTTAGTTTCAACTGGCTTAGCATTTGGTGTGTAAACAAGCGTTACATCAATATTTGATGAAGTTGGATCAACATTTACCGCACTAGCACTACCATCAGCATTAGCATTTACATGACCAGTGATTGTGTAACCATTAACAGGTTGTGGACCAACGTAAGCCAAAGTACCGGTTGAAGGAGTCCAAGTAGTTGGGCCAGTTGTACCAGTTACCAAGTCCTTAGTAGCTGTACCAGTAAAGTTAACAGTTTGGTCAGCTTGTGGAGTTAAGTGGTCACTTGGGTTAGTGCCATCTGTGAATACATAATGGAACTTACGAGTGACACCCTTGTTAGTAGTTACATCCTGAGTTTGGTGACCGTAGTAAACGTTGTAAACAAGATCTTTTGAATTAGCGTTAACTGTATCAGCCTTTACGATATTAGCGCTAATACCATCTTTAAATTCTGGTGCAGTGTAATTGTAAGCTGATAAGTCAGGTGACTTCTTGGCATTAAATTGAGTTGAAGTTTCACCATACTGATCATGCCAATCTTGAGTCCTAAAGCTTGTACCATCCACTTGAAACAGTACCGTAACCAACTACCTTATTATTTTGGTCTAATACCTGAGTACGAGTAAAGGTTACTGAATCATTTGTTGGATTAGTATTAGCAGGAATATAGTCACTAGGAATCTTGGCACCAGTTAACTTATCGTAATAATTAATAGTGCGGTGAACAACATGAGTTTCTTCCTTACCTTGCTTGTAAGTAGTTGCTGCTGGAGTCTTCTTAAAGTGAACAACAAAGCTTTGGGTAGTATTATCGTCACTATCATAAGCTGGGAAACTTACACCAGTGAAGCTACCAGTATTGCCACCGGTTACACCTGTACCTGTAGTTTGAATATAAGTGTAACCTTGACCAAGAATATTGTTTACAGTTGATGCAGCATTATCAAAAGTAATTTGTGTGTTAGCATCCCCAGTAGCATTTTGAGCTGTGCTTAATGAACTACCATTATCATCGTCAACGAAGGTAATGGTTGCGTTTTGCTTATTTGTCTCTGGATTGTATAAGAAAATAAGATCACGGTTAGCTGGTGTCTTACCAATTGTGAATTGACCACCACCGCCACCGGTATCACCGGCACCGGAAATGGTTTCGCCTGGAGCAGCTACAGCTTTACTTAATCCAGTATTAAGGTTTCCTTTTGAACTGCCAGGATCAAAAGTATAAGTATTGGCAGTACTTGTTCCATCTGTTTTCAACTGTTGAACAATGTACGCACGCTGGCCTTGGTAATTAGTTCCACCGATTCTTACGTAACCAATTCGACCATGTCCTAATGTTCCCTTTAATGGAGTAGAAAGAACATCACCCACAGTTATTGGGATGCCATTATTAGTCTCTAATTGTTTGCCTAAAATATTTGAGAAATCGCTAGCATCATAAGTACCATTAGCATTTCTGGCAACTAACTTATAAGTTTTACCATCGTGAGTAATGGTTTCAAAACCATTATTAGTTGAGTCGTAACTAGCTCCTGAGAATTCTGGAGCACTAACTTTATGACTAAGAACCTGACCTGTTTTAGCGTCAACGTACCAAATATTTTGTGTAACCTTAGTTGGGATGTTGGCACCACCACTATTCCACAAAGTATCTGGGCTTGTATTACCCTGAAGCTCACCATTGTTCCAAGTCATATATAACCTATGAGCATTATCAGTAACAATGGCACTATCACCATTATCTACTGGTGAATTACCATTTCCATCAGTTATATGGAACCAGGAAAGCTTTACGATACCTATTCCCGGAAAGTTTACAGTTGAATCTTGCTGAACTGTATAGTTATAAGTTCCACCCTTATATTCTGAGTTTGCAATAGTTTGATTGGTGGTAAAAGTACCATGCTGGCTTGTTTTGGTTACTGTAGCTCCAGTTACCCGATTAATTCGCTGGGTTGGAGTAATCGTATAAATAAGTTTAAGATTTCCAGTACCATCGCCTAGATAATAGTTAATTTCACTCCCAACATTATTACGAGGGGTTGAAGCGAATATCTTTTTATTAGTAGTTGAAAAGCTATATGCCTGAAAAGCATATTGATCAGCTGGGACGTTAGCAAAATACTTATTGTAGTCCTTACTTTCACTAAGTTTGAAATCTGGAACATAAGTATCAATGTTCACTGCATCTGAACTCCCACTGCCAGTAGTATTAGGCATTGCAACAAACGAAGCCATCAATGCGCTCAGTTCTTGTTGACTTAAACTATTTGTAGCAACTGTATTGTTAGTATTTGCAGCAGTAGTAGCTGCTCTAAGCAAACTATTAGTGCCAGATTTTAGATCAAGCTTAGTAGTCTTACCAGCTAATCCACTTTTGTTAACGTCTAAATTGTTAGTAGCATCTGCAGTAATAGTTTCAGTGTTAGTACCTTGAACTGAAGCTGCATTTCTAGTAATTTGCTTTTCAGCATTATTGGCTACTGTATTTGCATCAGCATTAACTGACTTTTGAGCTTGATTACCAGATGCAACATTATTATCTACAGTTGTATTATTTGCAACCTTATTTTGATTTTGTGTAGTGGCTGAAGCTGCTGCAGTTTTCTTATCCTGAACAGTACCTTCAGTTTTAGCAGGTTGTGATTGATCAATCCTCTTTGTCTTTACTTGATCAGCATTTACTTCAATAGATTTTTGATTAATCACATCTGCTTGCTTTTCAGCATTAGACGTATTAGCTTTATCTACATTTGTTGATTGAGTTTGATCTGCATTTGAAGTTGCAGGAGTACTATTACTAGTATTTGCCTGCACTTCAACATGCGTATTCTCGTCAATCGACTGGATAGCCTGATTGCTTTGATCAGCTTCACGCTCACCATTGCTATCAGTCTCTGCAGCGTGACTTGTACTTGAGTCAACTGCAAGCCAAAGTGACGTACCAAGTAAAACAGAAGCAGCACCGATTGTTAATTTGCGATCGCAAAGTGCGGTTTACGCTCGGCGCTTTTTTCCATTTTCTTAATACGATTATTTTTTGAAACCATATTATAAGCCCCTTTTTTAATTCCAAATGACAATTTATCTATAACATATATCAAACTGTCTATTGCATAAATATCCTACAGCAAATAGTATAACATGTGTTATGCAATCATTGCCACTGAATATTTAACTATTTACGTTTCTATTGTAATCCTTTATTACGTTATGTTTTCAATAAAATCGAGACTGTAAAATAGTTTGTGTAAGGATGAATGATTCCTTAAATTTATTTCTTT
>OLPZ01002403.1_pt1 | contig 10849 bp, 8 predicted proteins | sample 1672711 | NCBI WGS metagenome assembly OLPZ01 (sample SAMEA3136716, study PRJEB25190) | human gut metagenome
GAAAAAGAGAGAGATGTCTGTAAGATGTCTCTTTTTTTTGTGAATAAAAATCCCATATTCTAATTAAATAGCAAGGGAGGAAGATTTATTGAGAAATACACGTATGTCGATATTTAAAAAAACATTAATTCTGATTATTAGTATTTTGTCATTACTGTTATTTTCTGGTTGCAACAAAACAATATCTATAAGCAACATAAAAAAATGGATTGTTGATGAATTTACCAGCAGTTCGAAAAAGAAAATCAAGAATAGGGATAAAAAAATTACTAAATTTAACAAAGCAATCTCTGAAAAAAATATAGAGGTTATATATGATCAGATGTCGGATGAATTGAAGGAGCACGGAGATAAATTACGTTCAAAGTTGAAAAAGTTCGTAAACTTTTTCCCTGGCGAAATCGTAGAAACAAATAACTGTAGCTGGGGATCAATGTTGCATTCTGAAAGATATAAAAAAGCACCCAGTGGTATTATCGAAAAAATGCTGGAAAAACCTGACGAAAAAGGTTTCTATTGTTATACCGTTAAAGTGTATCGATTGTCATATAACGCTATAGATGATCAGGGTGTGGAGTACGACATCGCCATGGAATACATTAAAAGCAATGAAGCAAATCCAGGTGAAATCGGATTAAATTACGTAGAAATTCGTAAACTTGATTCTGACGGAAAAAAATCGAGTTTATGGAAGTTGGTACTACATGGCAGTAAATTTGAGAATGATGTAGAATCATAGAAAGGATATGTAAAGGTGGAAAATAATGGATCATCAAGAAAAACAGAAACATATCAAGCGATGCAGGTTTTCGTTTCCACATTATGAAAAGGGGAGAATTGCCAATCCAGATTTTGTCCTCTTATAATCCGGATACAGGCATCCTTACCAATTCCACAATGCAGAATCCGGGGATTTTTGTTCCTGAATTAAGGAAAATTGTTTATGGGTGTGGAAGTTGGTGGAGAGAAATTAAGTCTGTGGATGAATTAGAGGCAATTACTAATGAAGATATTGAGAATACCTGGTATGTACAGTTGTTGCAAGATGTGTAATCCCTTTGGCCAGGTTTACAATTTGTTTTTCATTTTCTTCCATATTGTTTCTGAAATCAAAATTATAGGAGGAAACAAATATGGAAAAACTTACTTACAATGAATTCAAAGAGGCGATCAAGGATTACTTCAGTAAAAGGATGGATCATGCAGAAATTCAATTAACAACAAATGATACCGTAAATCAGAAGATTGATTATCTGACGATCCGCGAAAAGGACGCAACGGTATCACCGAGTATCCGGCTTAACGATAGTTATAAGCAGTATCTGGATTGTAAATGTGAGGAGGAGTCTTTTTTCGAAACTATTTATGAACAGGTGGTTAATGCGGCTGCAAAAGATCGGATATCATTTGAAAATTTAGACAATCTTTTTCGTGATAAAGATGCCTGCAGGGAAAGAGTTATCATGGAACTCATCAATGAAAAAGGAAATGAAGAGTTATTGCAGAAAGTAGTAAGCCGTGATTTTTGCAATCTGAAAGTCATTTATCGTTTAGTTATTGCTAATGATGAAGATTCAGTGATGAGTACGATTGTTACAAAAAGCGGTATGGACTATATGCATATGTCTGAATCGGAACTGTATGATGCAGCGCTGAAAAACACGAAATCTTTTATGAAACCACGGATGATAAGGATGCGAGCTTTTGGAATGTGTGCACCGATGGACAATGAAGCGTACTGTGTTATGGGAAACAATTCAGCAAAAAATTGCGCCGCGCTTATTGCAGATCCTGAATATCTTCAGGAAATTGCAGAAATGATTGGAACGGATTATTATATTGTTCCACTGGGTATTGAAGGGTTTGTTGTTGTGCCGGAGGCATATTGCGACGTAGATATGCAGAAAGATGCGTTGAAAGGAACAAATGAAGCAAGCCAGAAAGATAAGCTGTTCTTGTCGAATGATTTGTATTTTTATGGTTCAGAAACCGGAGAGTTAAGTGTTGTACAGTAAGTATCATAAGAAGAGAGATTCCCTTGTGGAGTCTCTTTTTTTTCTGCAAAAACATGAAGATATTTGTTCCTGTTATAATAAAAAATCTTTGTTGTAAAGATTGGAGTCGCAAGTTAATATATGATACATATGGCGGAATGAAGAGATCTATTTTCTGTAAAAAAGTATAATGAGAATATGAGTATCCGTAAAACGAAAGGAGATAGAAGATGAAGATAAAATCAGTTGCAGTTTTAGGTGCAGGGGCGGTAGGCTCCTATGTGATCTGGGGACTTTCACAGAAACCGGAAGTCCGGCTTGGCGTGATTGCCGAGGGAGAAAGAGCGGATCGTCTAAGGAAAAATGGATGTGCGAATAATGGCAGGATTTACCATCCGGAGGTGTGGTCACCAGAAGAAGCACATAATGTGGATCTGCTGGTGGTTGCTTTGAAATACGGTTCACTGGAAGGTACATTGAAGAGTATACAAAAAACAACGGGTGGACATACAGTGGTCATGAGCCTGATGAATGGAGTCGACAGTGAAGAAATAATCGGAAGAACAGTGGGCACGGAGCATGTCTTACCGGCACTGATCAAAGTGGCTTCACACAAAGAGGATGATGGTTATCATTTTGATCCGCCGACCACACTGGAAATTATTTTTGGAGAGCCATCTGCACCGTTTGACAGTGAGCGTGTGAGAGCGGTGGAAGCGTTGTTTACAGATACTGGGATTCATTTCCGGTCGACCGAGTACATTCAGGAGGAGATATGGTGTAAATTTCGCCTGAATGTATACAACAATCTGCCGCAGGCAATTCTGGGGACAAGCGTTGGATGTTACCGCGACAGTGTCCACATGAAAGCAATCAGTGATGGATTAAAGAGAGAACTGGAAATGGTAGCGAAGGCAAAAGGAATCGATATGAGTAAAACAGGAAGTTCATCCGGACGCGGAAGCGTAGTTCCTCCGACAGCCAGATATTCTACCTTACAGGATCTGGATGCCGGACGTCATACGGAAATCGATATGTTCTCCGGTGCGCTTGTGCGGATGGGAAAGGAGCTTGGAATCCCTATGCCGTACAATGAATATACTTATCATATGATCAAAGCGCTGGAAGAGAAAAATGATGGTAAATTCAATTATACCGGGAATCAAAAACCAATCATCGAAATAACTGTAAATGAGAATGCTGTGATACACTTTGAACTCTGGCCGGAAATCGCACCGATTGCCTGCGGAAGTGTTATGCAGCTCGCAGAGAAGAAAATATTTGACAGAAGAGCCATTGAACGTCTGGAACCGGGATTTGTCCTCCAGCCACTGTTTTTTGATGGTGTTGATCCACAGATCGATATCATGGTCGAACCGGAATTTAAAACCAATCCTGAAAATGCCAAAATCGTTTTTGAACGGGGGATTGTTGCCATGGCAGGAGATCCAGAGAACAGTTCTGGCAGCCAGTACTATATCACTCTTGCTGCTTCTGAGAGATTGAATGGTAATTTCACTGTAATCGGAAAAGTGATCGATGGCTGGGATGAGATTGAACGACTGGAACATGTAGAAGTAGAAGAAGCCATTGAACCGCAGTCAGGATTTGTCTATCACAGACCGGTAAAAACCGAGATGATCACGAAAGTCAGACGCATAAAATAAAAAATAAATCCTTCAATAACGGAGATGTGTTATACTATAACCAGCATGTATTGAAAAATACAACATAATTCAAGGAGGAAACCAAAATGGGGAAAAAACGGATTCGGGACTTTGGGATTGTACCCGGAAGAGTAAAAACAGGAGAAAGGAATGCGATTACGGACGTGCCAGGTGTACGGGTAGGTCATTGTACGGTGAAGACAGAAGAAAATCATACCGGTGTAACCGTGATCGTTCCTGGACCGGACAATGCATTTGCCAAGCACTATACGGCAGCTGCATACATTCATAATGGATTTGGAAAAAGTGCTGGCGTGGTGCAGGTAGAGGAACTGGGGACCCTCGAGACACCCATTGCTCTTACCAATACCTTAAATGTCGGAAAGGTTTTGGATGCAATGGTTGATGTCGTGATCGAACAGAGCCGTAAGGACGGAATTGAGCCACAGAGTATCAATCCGGTTGTTGGCGAGTGCAATGACTGCCGGATCAATCATATCCAGAAACGGGCGATTGGCGAAAAGGAAGTGCGTGAGGCTTTTGCGGCAGCATCAGAAGAATTCGAAGAAGGTGATGTAGGTGCCGGTGCCGGTACGACCTGCTATGGCATGAAGGGGGGAATCGGTTCTGCATCCCGCGTGATCACGATTGGTGAAAAAGAATACACCATTGGTGTTCTGGTTCAGTCAAACTTTGGTGCAACGGAAGATTTTGTACTGAACGGAGAAGCTGTTGGTCCGAAGATTCTGGAATGGAAGCAGGAAAAGAGTGATATGGCTGCATCTGAAGAAGATAAAGGTTCTATTATGAGTATTCTGGCTACAGACCTTCCAGTGACAAGTCGTCAGCTCAAACGGATTCTGAAAAGAACCGGTGTTGGTATCGCACGAACCGGCGGTTACACAGGCCATGGCAGCGGAGAGGTTATGATCGGATTTACGACTGCAAACAGAATCCCATCCGGTTATGAGGAGGAACTTGTGCAAATATCAGCAATTCCGGAAAATATAATCGACCGTGCTTTCCTTGCTGCGGCAGAAGCAGAGCAGGAGGCAATCTTGAATTCCATGACCGCCGCAGAGCAGATACGTGGAATTGCAGGTGAACTGTATTACAGTCTTGCAGAATACCTTGAAGATAGAGAAAGCTAAAGACTGTACAAAAGTATAAATGTAATGAATACCAAAGTTTTTTTACACAAACTACATTAAATAATTTTTAAGGGAGAGAATAATTGCAAACATATCTAAAAAAATATAAATTCCAGAATCTGCTCATTATCTTAGAGCTGATTTGCACGAATCTGTTGTTGCTTGCAAGTACGCTTATCACCATGCGGATGGCAAGGCTGGTTATGGATGGTGATTTTAAGGGAATCGTTATCTGTTCTTTGCTGATAATCGTTATTTATCTGATTCTGCATTTTCTGTTTTGGAAAAATGATGTGCATACGACGAAAGTGATTGCCTGCATGAATCAGGATATGAGAAGGGATCTTAACCGCAGGATTCTGGCAGCAGGGACACAGGAATTAGGGGAAAATGATACCGGAGAATATATTTCCTGGTATACGAACAATTTGAAAGAGGCGGAAAATCAGGGATTTCTAAATTTCTATAATGGTGTTGATGCAATCATCAAATTGATTATAGGAACGGTAACACTTGCCATGATTCAGTGGAAACTGCTTTTGTGCACCATTTTGACAACAGGAATGGTATTTTTATATACTCATTTTTTCCCTGGAGATGTGAGTGAGGAATCAAAGAAAGTATCCGGTGAATGGGAATCTTTTACACAGATTGTAAAAGAACAGCTGCAGGGGTTGACTGTTCTGAAATATTTCGGACATCAAAAGGATTTCAAAAACCGGATCGGACAGGCTTCAGAGCAGTTGGAAAATCAAAGATACCGCTATGTAAAATGTAAGGGTAAAGCATCCCTCAAAATGAAAGCGGTAAACGCACTGGCAGGGTTGATCAATAATCTTGTTCTTTTTGGGATGTGTGCCTTCAGAATCATACCGGCTGAAATCTTTTTCGGCGGTGGCAACCTGACGTACCAGGTAAAGGATGCAATACTCTCACTCTCAGAGCTTAAGATCACTTTTGAAGGAGCAAAACCGTATTTCGATAAAATCATTTATCAGGAAAAAACGATAAGAAAAAGGAACCATTACCGCCGGTAAAGGAAAAAATCGAAATCAAAAACCTTGGTTTTTCTTATCCGGGGCATGTAGTCTTTGAACATTTGAATATGGATTTCAAGATTGGTGGAAAATATGCCCTTGTCGGAGAAAGTGGAAGTGGGAAAACAACGCTTCTCAGATTATTATTGGGACAATTACAGGCAAATAAAGGTGCAGTTTTATTTGATCAGATGGATGCGTCTATTTATGACCCGAAAACATTCAGTGATCAGATGGCATACATTGAACAAAATGTATTTCTTTTTCACACAACAGTCCGGGAAAACATAACTCTGGGAGGGGATTTCACAGAGGAACAGATTGAAGAGGCTTTAAGAAACAGTGCTCTTTATGAAGAACTTAAACTTTTTGAGAATGGTTTGAATACAGATGTCGGAGAAAACGGAAGAAAACTTTCAGGTGGACAACGGCAGCGGATTGCCGTAGCCCGGGCACTTATCCATAACCGTAAGATTCTGATCATGGATGAGGGCACTTCTGCTCTGGATAAGGAGAATGCTAAAATAATCGAGAAATCTCTGCTGGAAGAACCGGATATTACGCTGATTTTGGTAAGTCATCATCTGGAAAAGAATGAGATGAAAAAATATACAAAGGTATATCATCTTGGAGAGAAGGTGAGCGTATGAAAAAATATCTGATCAAATATAAATGGCAAAACTTCCTTCTTTTTCTGCTTTTAGTTCTTACAAGTGGAGTGTCGACCGGATACGCTTTCTTGCAGATGTATATAGGTAAACAGGTCATGGAAGGAAATTTCCGGATGGTCCTGATCACGGTGGTGTGCAATACCGTTTTGATTTTTGGCAACAGTATTTTGTTCTATATTCAAAATAAATATCAAACCTATCTCATCGCGAAAATGAATCAGGATTTTCGGAACGATATCAGTAATCGGATCATGAGTGCTTCCTTCGAAAAGCTTTCCGCTACGGATACCGGAGAGTATTTATCGTGGTACACAAATGATGTTCGCGAAGCGGAAAACCAGGGATTCCAGATTTTTTACAGCTGTATGGAAGAGACGTTACAGCTGATTCTCGGAGCAGTCTCTCTTTTGTTTATCCGATGGGAAATATTGCTGCTGACAATTGTCGTTTCCGTGATTTCACTTTATACAAGCCGGATATTTAGCGATAAGGTAGAAGAGTATTCAAAAAAAATATCAGCGGCAACAGAAAAATATACCGACAGAATCAAAGAACAGATTGCCGGATTATCTGTGACACAGGCTTTTGGCCTTGCCGAGCGGTTTGAAAGCAAAATTAATGCTTCCGGTGATGAACTGGAAAAGGAAAGATGCAACTTCGCTGAAAAACAAGGAAAAGAAGGCTATAAGGCAATGGTAATCAACATTTTCGGAATCAATGCGATCAACATGCTAACATTTGTTCTTTGTGTATTACGTATTATTGCACCGGAGATTATTTTCGGAAGTATCAATCTGACAAACCAGGTAGGAAATTCTTTTGGACAACTTATTTCTTACCGTTTGAAAATGGCTGGAGCACGCCCGTATTTTGTCAAAGCCGAAATGCAATCAGTTGACGAAGAACCGAAGGCAGAAGCAGCACTTCCTTCCTTACAAAAGGAAATCAAAGTTGAGAATCTGTCCTTTTCTTATGGCGAAAAGGAAGTACTGAAAGGACAAAACCTCACATTCCAAAAAGGTGGAAAATATGCGATTGTTGGAAGGAGCGGCTGTGGTAAAACAACCTTTTTGAAATTGCTGCTTGGTCAGCTGAAAGGATACGAAGGAAAGATTTTATATGACGGAAAAGAACTCTCCTCATATGATGTAGATTCTTTTTACGAGCAGATGGCTTATATAGAGCAGAGTATTTTCCTTTTTGACACGTCCATCCGTAATAATATTACTCTGGGTGATGGAGTCAGCGCAGAAAAATTAGAAGAGATTCTGGCAATGAGTGCTTTAAAAGAAGAAATCAAAAAGTTTCCGGATGAGCTTGAAACAAAAGCAGGGGAAAATGGAAAGAATCTTTCCGGAGGACAAAAGCAGCGGATCGCCGTAGCCCGGGCACTTGCCCATGACAGACAGATTTTGTTTGTTGATGAAGGCACCTCTGCGCTTGATGCAGAAAATGCAATGGTAATCGAGCAGGCACTTTTGGCATGCAAAAATCTGACATTGATCCTAATCACGCATCATATGAAAGAAGAAAATCTTCCGCTATTTGATAAGGTATATCGTTTGGGTTAGTAAGAATTTGAAATGGATTTACCATACCTTTTTGTAAAACCCAATTTCCGCAACGGACAATGGGAAAAAATGGAAGAAAGGGAATATTTCCTTGTTACATCACTGTATCCCATAAAGCATATGGTGAAAATATAATAAAGATACAAGCGAAAATGACTTTTGCAGAAACTGGGTACAAATAAGCGGGAAACAGTAATGTCATTGTTGCATGGACTTTGAAATAGGAGAACAGTTCAAATATATTATCGGCTGTTCTCTTTTTGTTTTTAAATATTAAAATGGTAATGTTTTTCGTAAGCGCAAAATAATTCGACGGATTGTGTTGCCCTAAAAATCAATCCATAATAATCATTAGAGAATGCAAGCATTTCACTTCATTTTCTCTTGCTAGAAATGATAGATGCGAGCATTTTACTCTATTCAAGTTTAATAATTTGAAAGTGATCTCAAAAATGCTGGGGCATGCAAATACAACGATAACTGAGGATGTCTATATTGATGATCAGAATGATGTCATCGATTTAAGCAGCATTATGAATTCTTATTCAAAGACAATATTTTCAAAGATTCAGGAAAGCGATAATAAAATTGCATCAGAAGTAGTTGATCTGTCCAAAATAGTTGATTTTCTTACTTAAACAAGCTATTATTAAACAAGTGATTTTTATAAAATATCTATTTTATCCTTTCACTTACAGGCTTTTGAAGTATCATAGAATGACAAGCGGTCGTAAGTCGGATCATAAATTCTTACGACCGAAAAACGGTCGTAAAATAGCAAAAAAGACATGTTTTTTAACACATTTTTTTGTAAAAATAGTGGATAAATAAGGTGTGTTTTGCGTTAGAAAATTCAAATGTGATGTCACTTTAATACTTGTAATTGTGCGAAAACACACAAAAACAACAGATAAAACGGAGGAAAAATGAGGAAATTAGCATTAGATGATGATATTTTACTGAATATAGAGAAACCTGCCCGCTACATTGGACACGAAGTCAATTCGGTAATGAAAGATAAAAATGCGGTGGATATAAGGTTTGCAATGTGTTTTCCGGAGGTATATGAGGTTGGTATGTCCCATCTGGGAATCCAGATTCTGTACGATATGTTCAACCGCCGGGAGGATACCTGGTGTGAGAGAGTATACTCTCCGTGGATCGATCTGGATAAGATCATGCGCGAAAAACATATTCCACTTTTTACCCTGGAATCTCAGGATCCGGTGAAGGAGTTTGACTTTCTTGGCATCACATTACAGTTTGAGATGTGTTACACCAACGTGCTTCAGGTACTGGATTTGTCTGGTATCCCACTTCACAGTGCGGACAGAACTTTAGAAGATCCGTTTGTAATTGGTGGAGGACCGTGCGTGTATAATCCAGAACCACTGGCAGAATTTTTCGATATGTTCTATATCGGAGAGGGCGAAGTGGTTTATGATGAACTTCTGGAAGCATACAAAAAGTGGAAGAGAGCCGGAAAAAGCCGGAAAGAATTTCTGGAAATGGCAGCAGAGATCGAGGGAATTTACGTTCCTTCTTTTTATGATGTCACTTACAAAGAAGACGGCACGATTGAATCTTTCCTGCAAAATAACCCACATGCAAAAGAAAAGATCAAGCGAGTAGTTGCAGCAGATATGAGCCAGACAACTTATCCGTTAAAGCCGGTTGTTCCGTTTATCAAAGTAACCCAGGACAGAGCTGTTCTGGAGATTCAGCGCGGCTGTATCCGTGGATGTCGTTTCTGTCAGGCGGGAATGGTTTACCGTCCGACACGTCCGCGTGATATCAACATGCTCAAAGAGACGGCACGTGCAATGCTGAAGAATACGGGACATGAAGAGATCACCTTAAGTTCTTTAAGTTCCAGTGATTACAACGAACTGGAAGAGATCGTCACCTTCCTGATCGATGAGTTCCACACACAGGGAGTCAACATTTCCCTGCCGTCTCTTCGTATTGACGCGTTCTCTCTGGACGTTATGAGCAAGGTGCAGGATGTGAAGAAGAGCAGCCTGACGTTTGCGCCGGAGGCAGGTTCGCAGAGAATGCGCAACGTAATCAATAAGGGACTGACGGAAGATGTGATCTTAAATGGCGCTAATCAGGCATTTCACGGCGGCTGGAACAAGGTTAAGCTGTATTTTATGCTGGGACTTCCGCTGGAGGAAGAGGAGGACCGTAAAGAAATCGCACATCTGGCGGAGAAGATCGCAGTGAATTATTACGATGAGATTCCGAAAGAACAGCGCGTCGGAAAATGTCAGATCACAGTCAGCACGTCCTTCTTCGTGCCGAAGCCGTTTACCCCGTTCCAGTGGGCGAGAATGTATACGCCGGGCGATTACCTGGGATTTGCAAAGACAGTCAACCATGAGATCAAAGAGATGAAGAACCAGAAAAGCATCCGTTACAACTGGCATCAGGCAGATGAGACCCTGCTTGAAGGCGTGTTTGCACGCGGTGACCGCCGGATTGCGGCAGTCATTAGAGAGGCATATAAAAACGGAGCGCTGTTTGACGCGTGGACGGAATACTGGAATTATGAGCGCTGGCTGAATGCATTTGCGGCGGCAGGCGTTGACATGGATTTCTATACGCTGCGGGAACGCGGTGCCGATGAGATTTTCCCGTGGGATTTCATCAACATCGGTGTGACGAAAAAATTCCTGTGGAAGGAATGGGAGCGGGCCCATGCACGTGAGGTGACGCCAAACTGCAGACAGAAATGCAGCGGATGCGGCGCGATGAA
>OLPZ01002416.1_pt1 | contig 10814 bp, 7 predicted proteins | sample 1672711 | NCBI WGS metagenome assembly OLPZ01 (sample SAMEA3136716, study PRJEB25190) | human gut metagenome
GATAAGAAGAAAAAGGAGAGACTGAAAATATGCATATGGATCAGAAAAAGATTCGAAATTTTTGTATTATTGCACATATTGACCACGGTAAATCTACACTGGCCGACAGAATTATAGAGATGACAGGACTTTTGACTGAGAGGGAAATGCAGGCCCAGGTTCTGGATAATATGGAACTGGAGAGAGAACGTGGAATTACCATCAAATCCCAGGCTGTCCGTATTGTATACAAGGCCAAGGATGGAAATGAATATATTTTTAACCTGATCGATACCCCGGGACATGTAGACTTTAATTATGAAGTTTCCAGGAGTCTTGCAGCCTGTGACGGCGCGATCCTTGTTGTAGATGCTGCCCAGGGAATCGAGGCTCAGACCCTTGCCAACGTATATATGGCGCTGGATCATGATTTGGATGTGGTTCCGGTTATCAATAAGATCGACCTTCCAAGTGCGGATCCGGAGCGTGTTATCAATGAGATTGAGGATGTGATCGGGATTGAAGCCCAGGATGCACCGCAGATTTCCGCAAAGACAGGTCTGAACGTGGAACAGGTTCTGGAGCAGATCGTAAATAAAGTTCCGGCACCGCAGGGAGATGTGGATGCACCTCTGAAAGCCCTTATCTTTGACTCTGTTTATGATCCTTATAAAGGTGTTATCGTATTTTGCAGGATCAAGGACGGCCGTGTAAAAAAGGGCACGAAGATCCATATGATGGCTACCGGATTTACTACGGAAGTCGTAGAAGTAGGATATTTTGGCGCTGGCCAGTTTATTCCCTGTGATGAACTGACGGCAGGTATGGTCGGCTATATTACTGCCAGTATCAAGAATGTGAGGGATACCCGTGTGGGTGATACCGTAACGGACGCAGACAACCCCTGTGCGGAGGCACTTCCGGGATATAAGAAGGTAAATCCGATGGTTTACTGCGGACTTTATCCGGCAGACGGTGCCAAATACGGCGATCTTCGTGATGCCCTGGAGAAACTTCAGCTTAATGATGCGTCTCTTTATTATGAGCCGGAGACTTCCGTTGCTCTTGGCTTTGGTTTCCGTTGTGGGTTCCTTGGGCTTCTCCATCTGGAGATCATCCAGGAACGTCTGGAGAGAGAGTATAATCTGGATCTTGTAACGACCGCACCAAGTGTTATTTATAAAGTTTACAAAACCAACGGCGAGGTCATCGAACTGACCAACCCGACTAATCTTCCGGATCCGTCTGAGATCGAATATATGGAAGAGCCGATGGTGAAGGCTGAGATCATGGTAACTACAGAGTTTATCGGTGCGATCATGGATCTCTGCCAGGAGAGACGTGGCCAGTATGAAGGCATGGAATATATGGAAGAAACCCGTGCACTTCTGAAATACAGGCTGCCTCTGAATGAGATCATTTACGATTTCTTTGATGCACTGAAGTCACGTTCCAGAGGATATGCGTCCCTGGATTATGAGCTGGATGGTTATGAAAGAAGTGAGCTTGTGAAACTGGATATCCTTGTGAACAAGGAAGAGGTGGATGCCCTTTCCTTTATCGTTCATGCGGATACTGCTTATGAGCGTGGCAGGAAGATGTGCGAGAAACTGAAAGATGAGATCCCGAGGCAGCTCTTTGAGATCCCGATCCAGGCAGCTATCGGAAGCAAGGTCATTGCCAGAGAGACAGTAAGAGCCATGCGTAAAGACGTTCTTGCCAAGTGTTATGGCGGAGATATTTCCCGTAAAAAGAAACTTCTTGAGAAACAGAAGGAAGGTAAGAAACGTATGCGTCAGGTTGGTAATGTGGAAATTCCGCAGAAGGCATTTATGAGTGTCCTGAAGCTGGATGATAAATAGGAGATGACTTTTTGGGAAAAAATATAAAAAGACTGTTTCTGGCAGCAGGACTTCTGGCGATGACCGGAATCCTGCTTACCGGATGCGGTTCAAAAAAGAAAAACGCGGAAGATGAAAGTGTGATCAAGATCAGTATGGCACCGGAGCCGACCGCAACACCAGATCCGAAAACGGTAGATCCGGATGCCGTGACAACCAACGGTAATCTTACTATGGTAAATGAGTATCTGGCTGAAAACGGCGGAGCGGCACTGGGAACAGATGCCGTGACACCAACACCGGCAGCTTCCGACGGAAGCGGGGATAATACGGATGAGACCGGATCAGATTCAACATCCGGGGATGGTACGGATACATCCGATACCGGAGACGTTGCTGATGATGGCAGTGATGCCGGAGATGATGAAAGCAGTTATGATACCGGCGATGGAGATACCTCGCAGTATGACGAAACTGACAGTTATGCGGGTACAGAGGAAGGAGACATGGATGAAGAATAAGGCGAAGAAGCCTATGGAACTCTATGTTCATATTCCCTTTTGTGTGAAAAAATGTGATTACTGTGATTTCCTTTCAGGTCCGGCGGGAAAAGAACGGCAGCGGGAATATTTCCAGTCTCTTGGAAGGGAAATCGCTGCTGTTCCGGAATTTCCGGACAGAGAGATCACCACGGTTTTTATTGGCGGAGGAACACCTTCCGTTCCGGATCCTGCTCTTATGGGAGCAATTCTGGATCAGATCAGAAATAAGTTTTTTATGGCCCCGGATGCTGAGATCACCATCGAAGCAAATCCGGGGACTTTATATAAAGAAAAACTTCAGGAATACCGGAAGCATGGAGTGAACCGGTTAAGTCTGGGATTGCAGTCTCCACAGAATCGTGAACTGAAGATCCTTGGGAGGATACACACCTGGGAAGAATTTCTGGAGAGTTTTTTCATGGCAAGGGAAGCGGGATTTTCCAATATCAATATTGATCTGATGAGTGCGATCCCGGAGCAGACCTATGAAGACTGGGAAAAAAATCTCCGTACAGTGGCAGAGCTTTCACCGGAGCATATTTCCGCATACAGCCTGATCGTGGAGGAAGGAACTCCATTCTGGGAACGGGAGCTGGATCTTCCGGATGAAGATACGGAGTACCGCATGTATGAAGATACGGCAGCAATTCTGGGAGAATACGGATTTCATCAGTATGAAATTTCCAATTATGCGAAAAAGGGCCTGGAGTGCCGCCATAATAAAGGATACTGGCAGAGGACGGATTATCTGGGACTGGGACTTGGAGCTTCTTCTCTTGTGGACCATGTGCGGTTTTCCAATACGGATAATATGGAAGAATATCTCAGAAACAGTGCGTTTCCGGAAAAAATCCGCTGTGACAGGGAAACACTTACGGAGGCGGATGAAATGGCGGAATTTATGTTTCTGGGGCTGCGTATGACAGAGGGGGTATCTGTGCGTGAATTTGAGGAATATTTCGGAAAAAATATGGAGAGTATTTACGGAGAGGTTCTGAAAAAACATTTTGCCCTGGGAATGCTGAAGAAGAAAAATGACAGGATTTTTCTGACAAGAAGAGGAATCCATGTAAGCAACGGAGTGATGGCAGATTTTCTTCTGTAGCGGATTTTGTCGATTTTTTCACCTTGACGAACGAATGTTCTGATTGTATACTGTAAAAAACAAACAGAAATTTTACAGCAGAATGAGAGACAGATATTCTGCTATAGAAGAAAATACCGGAAGATTTTTGTATGGCCGGGCAGAGTAGGAGGCTTTCATGTCAGCAGAAGTGAACGATAAGAAGCGTTTTATCAGAATACGCGGAGCGAATGAGAATAATCTTAAGAATCTCAGCGTGGATATTCCCAGAGACCAGTTCGTGGTACTTACCGGACTCAGTGGATCCGGTAAGTCATCCCTTGCGTTTGATACGATCTATGCGGAAGGTCAGAGACGTTATATGGAATCTCTTTCTTCCTATGCGAGGCAGTTTCTTGGACAGATGGAGAAACCGGATGTGGAGAGTATCGAGGGACTTCCTCCTGCGATTTCCATTGATCAGAAGTCAACGAACCGGAATCCCCGTTCTACTGTGGGAACGGTAACTGAGATCTATGATTATTTCCGCCTTCTGTATGCCCGTGTGGGAGTCCCTCATTGTCCGAAGTGCGGCAGAGAGATCCGGAAACAGACAGTGGATCAGATGGTAGATCAGATCATGACGCTTCCGGAGCGTCAGAAGATACAGCTTCTTGCGCCGGTGGTACGTGGCCGTAAGGGAACACATGCCAAGCTGCTTGACCAGGCCAGAAGAAGCGGATATGTAAGAGTTCAGATCGATGGAAGTCTTTATGAGCTTTCCGAGGATATCAGCCTGGATAAGAATATCAAGCATAACATTGAGATCGTTGTGGACCGTCTTATCGTGAAACCGGGAATTGAGAAACGTCTTTCGGATTCTATTGAGACTGTGCTGGAGCTGGCTGATGGTCTTCTGGTAGTGGATACCATGGACGGAAAGCTTCTGAATTTTAGCCAGAGCTTTTCCTGCCCGGACTGTGGTATCAGTATTGATGAGATCGAGCCGAGAAGTTTTTCTTTTAATAATCCGTTTGGTGCCTGCCCCAAGTGCCTGGGCCTTGGATATAAGATGGAATTCGATATTGACCTTATGATACCGGATAAGAAACTGAGCATCAATGAAGGTGCGATCACGGTTCTTGGCTGGCAGTCCTGTACCACACAGGGCAGTTTTTCAAGAGCGATCCTGGATGCACTGGCGAGAGAATATAACTTTTCTCTGGATACCCCTTTCTGTGAATATCCTAAGGAAATCCAGGACATCCTGATCAACGGTACCGGTGGTCACTCCGTGAAAGTTTATTACAAGGGTCAGCGTGGAGAAGGTGTTTATGATGTGGCATTTCCGGGACTGATCCGCAATGTGGAGCAGAGATACCGGGAGACCGGTTCCGAGACTATGAAGCAGGAATATGAGAGTTTCATGCGGATCACTCCATGTACCACCTGTAAGGGACAGAGGCTGAAGAAGGAGTCTCTGGCAGTGACTGTGGCAGATAAGAATATCTATGAAGTGACGAACATGCCTGTGGAGAGATTACAGGGATTTCTTCGTGACCTGAAGCTTTCCGAGCAGCAGGAACTGATCGGTAAGCAGATCCTGAAGGAGATCCGTGCCAGAGTGGGATTTCTTGCGGAAGTTGGTCTGGAGTATCTTTCCCTTGGAAGAGCTACCGGAACTCTTTCCGGCGGGGAGGCACAGAGGATCCGTCTTGCCACACAGATCGGTTCCGGCCTTGTTGGAGTTGCCTATATTCTGGACGAGCCAAGTATCGGTCTCCATCAGCGGGATAATGACAAGCTTCTGGGAGCGCTGATGCGCCTTCGCGATCTTGGCAACAGCCTGATCGTGGTCGAACATGATGAGGATACCATGCGCGCGGCGGATTGTGTAATCGATATCGGTCCCGGTGCCGGTGAACATGGCGGACAGCTGGTTGCCATGGGTACAGCTGAGGATCTGATGAAGAACGAGCAATCGGTAACAGGAGCTTATTTAAGTGGAAGACTTAAGATTCCGGTGCCGGAAGTACGTAAAGAGCCAACAGGTTTCCTTCATATAAAAGGTGCGGCAGAGAATAATCTGAAGCATATCGATGTGGATATTCCGCTGGGTGTCATGACCTGTGTCACAGGAGTTTCCGGCTCCGGTAAGAGTTCACTGATCAATGAGATCCTTTATAAGAGACTGGCAAGGGATCTGAACCGTGCCAGGATAATTCCTGGTAAACATGATGATATTCTCGGGATTGATCAGCTGGACAAGGTGATCGATATTGATCAGTCTCCGATCGGAAGAACGCCCCGTTCCAATCCGGCAACTTATACCGGTGTTTTTGACCAGATCCGTGATCTGTTCGCAGCAACTGCAGATGCCAAGGCGAAGGGATATAAGAAGGGGCGCTTCAGTTTTAATGTGAAAGGCGGTCGCTGCGAAGCCTGCAGCGGCGATGGAATCATCAAGATCGAGATGCATTTCCTTCCGGATGTATATGTGCCATGTGAGGTTTGTAAAGGGAAACGCTACAACAGGGAAACACTGGAAGTGAAGTATAAAGGCAAGAGCATTTATGATGTACTGAATATGACGGTGGAAGAGGCACTGACATTCTTTGAAAATGTGCCGTCAATCCGGAGAAAGATCGAGACCCTTTATGATGTGGGACTTTCCTATATCCGCCTGGGACAGCCGTCTACAACCCTTTCGGGAGGAGAGGCTCAGCGTATCAAGCTTGCCACGGAACTCAGTAAACGAAGCACCGGGAAGACCATATATATTCTGGATGAACCCACGACAGGCCTTCATTTTGCGGATGTGCACAAGCTGATCGAGATTTTGCGCCGTCTTTCCGAAGGAGGAAATACAGTTGTGGTCATTGAGCATAATCTGGATGTGATCAAGACAGCAGATTATATCATTGATATTGGCCCGGAAGGCGGTGACCGTGGCGGAACAGTCATAGCGCAGGGTACACCGGAAGAGATCGCTGCAAGCCCGGTCTCCTACACCGGTAAATACGTAAAAAAATATCTGGAACAGAAATAACGGGTAAAAGTCCTTTTCAATTCCGAAGGTTTTGTATATAATGAAGTGCGGGAACTGTCCGGCAGACGCAGATAGATCAGGTTTTGCCGGATGAAAGATAGAACAGAACAAGTCAGAAATGTGTCTGCACGGGAATTTTGCAGACGCAGGCGGGAGGATTTATGCCGGCAAAAGATATCGGAATCGATCTGGGAACCAGAAACAGTCTGGTGTTTTCTACAGGAAGGGGAATCGTTTTAAGAGAGCCTTCTGTAGTTATTTATGATAAAGATACAGAGAAGATCAGGGCAATCGGAGAGGAGGCCAGACAGATGGCCAGCCATTTAACTTCCAATATGGAAGTCATATGGCCGATCCGTGGCGGTGTGATCGTTGATTACAATGTTATGGAGAAGATGCTGAAATATTTTATTTCCCAGGCTATGGGACGAAGAGCGTTCCGTAAGCCGAGAGTCAGCATCAGTGTTCCGAGTGGTATTACAGAGATTGAGCGTAAGGCTATGGAGGAAGCAGCATATCAGTCCGGAGCCAGGGAAGTATTTCTCGTGGAAGAACCTATTGCGGCTGCGATCGGTGCGGGAGTAGATATTACCAAGCCGTTTGGAAATCTGATCGTGGATATCGGTGCGGGAACTACAGATGTGGCTGTGATATCTGTAGGCGGAGTAGTTGTTTCTGCTTCGGTGAAAGTTGCAGGTGACAATTTTAACCATGCGATCATGAATTATGTAAGAGAGAAACACAGCCTCTTTATCGGAGAGGATGCAGCAGAAAATATCAAGATCAAAATTGGAACAGCCAGTGAAGAAGCAGACCTCCGGACTATGGAAGTGAAGGGAAGAAACATTATCACAGGTCTGCCGAAGGTGGCAACGCTGACGTCAGAAGAGATCAGGACAGCGTTGAGAGAGACAACAGGACAGATCGTGGAAGCGGTTCATGGTGTTCTCGAAAAGACACCACCGGAACTGGCAGCAGATATCATGGACAGAGGAATTGTCCTGACAGGTGGAGGTGCCATGCTTCATGGCATGGATACGCTGATCGAGCAGAAAACAGGAGTAAGTACGCTGACTGTGCAGGATGCCATGCTGGTTGTAGCTGCCGGAACAGGGAAATATGCGGAGATCATGTCAAGAGTATAAATTTACACCAGATAAGGCGCTGCGACAGCAGTGCCTTTTGATGTTATTACAGTGTTCCGATAATTAATGCATCATACTCGCAGGGGTATCTTTGATGCGTTAAGCATTTGAACCGCGATGCAGATGGAGAAGAAGATGAGTGAGACAGTTACAGGATATATAGATCATGTGATCTTCCGAAATGAAGATAATGGATATACGGTCATGGTACTGAAAGGGATGGAAGAGGAACGGGAACTGACCTGTGTGGGGACATTTCCTGCGATCACCCAGGGGGCTGCCATTGAAGCTTCCGGAAATTATACAACACATCCGGTGTATGGCAAGCAGTTTCAGATAGCCTCCTACGTAGAAAAAATGCCGGAGGATGCACTGGCCATGGAGCGTTATCTGGGTTCCGGTGCGATCAAAGGTATCGGTGCCGCATTGGCGGCAAGAATCGTCCGGCGGTTTGGGGATGATACTATGCGGATCGTGGAAGAAGAACCGGAACGGCTGGCAGAGATCAAAGGTATCAGCGAAAAGAAAGCCATGGAGATTGCGGAACAGATGACAGAAAAGGCGGACATGCGCCGTGCCATGATCTTTTTGCAGAAATATGGGATCTCTTTGAATCTGGGAGCGAAGATATACCAGAAATACGGACAGTCGGTATATGGTGTCCTTCAGGAGAATCCATACCGTCTGGCAGAAGATATCAGCGGTGTGGGATTTCGGATCGCAGATGATATCGCATCCAGGATCGGAATCCATACAGATTCAGATTACAGAATACGGAGCGGAATGTTGTATACTCTCCTACAGGCTTCTGGGGAGGGCCACATTTATCTTCCAAAGGAAGAGCTTTTTTCCAGAGCGTCCAGGCTTCTGGGAGTAGATGTTTCTTATATGGAGAAGCACCTGATGGATATGGTCGTGGAACGGAAACTGATCCTTAAGGAAACGGAAGAGGGAACTGTCGTTTATCCCAAACGTTATTATAACTTGGAACTGGATTCTGCAAGGATGCTGTGTGAATTGAATATTCTCTGCCCTGAGGATGAATACATGATCCAGAAAAGGATTGAAAGAATTGAGAAAGAGACAGGAACCAAGCTGGATGAAATGCAGAAACAGGCAGTGATATCTGCTGCCCAGCACGGCCTGTTTATTCTGACGGGAGGCCCGGGAACAGGAAAAACAACTACCATTAACGCAATTATCCGCTATTTTGAGGAAGAAGGAGCAGAACTTCGCCTTGCAGCTCCTACGGGCCGTGCTGCCAAGAGAATGACAGAAGCTACCGGATATGAAGCACAGACGATCCATCGTCTTCTGGAACTGAATGGTATGCCGGAGGGAGAGCAGGAAGGCAGAGCTGTTCATTTTGACAGAAATTTCGAAAATCCTCTGGAAGCAGATGTGATCATTATTGATGAGATGTCTATGGTAGATATTGCGCTGATGCATTCTCTTCTTCTGGCGATAACTGCAGGAACCAGACTGATCCTGGTGGGAGATGAAAACCAACTTCCAAGTGTAGGACCAGGAAATGTTCTGAGGGATATTATCCGCAGTGGCTGTTTTTCAGTAGTGGAGCTGAAGAAGATCTTCCGGCAGGCTTCCGAGAGTGATATTGTAGTAAATGCACATAAGATCAACCGCGGAGAACAGGTTACGATCAACAATAAAAGCCGGGATTTCTTTTTCCTGAAGAGATACGATGCAGATATCATCATTCGGGTTGTGATCGCGCTGATCCAGGAGAAACTTCCACGTTATGTTGATGCGAAGCCTTATGAAATCCAGGTTTTGACTCCCATGCGTAAGGGGCTTCTTGGCGTGGAAAGACTGAATCAGATCCTTCAGCGCTATCTGAATCCGCCAGATGAGAAGAAAAAAGAAAAAGAAATCGGGCAGCGCCTTTTCCGTGAGGGAGATAAGGTGATGCAGGTGAAAAACAATTATCAGCTGGAGTGGGAAATCCTCGGAAGATATAAGATTCCGGTAGATAAAGGAGTCGGGGTATTTAACGGCGATACAGGTATCATGACGGAGATCAATGAATTTGCGGAGACCGCTACAGTGGAATTTGAGGATGGACGTCAGGCGCAATACTCCTTTAAACAGCTGGAAGAACTGGAACTTGCCTATGCAGTGACCATACATAAATCACAGGGCTCGGAATATCCTGCGGTTATTTTACCGATTCTTTCAGGTCCAAGAATGCTGATGAACCGAAATCTTTTGTATACAGCTGTGACAAGGGCACGTAAATGTGTCACAGTAGTAGGAAGTGAAAATACCTTTGCGGAAATGATCCGTAATGAGAAACAGCAGCAGAGATACAGTTCACTGGACAGGAGAATACGGGAACTGGATGAAGCTGAGATCAACTAGTACAGCTACTAGTACAGCGAATATCTGCTTGGCTGTACTATAAGGAGAGTGCTATCGGGGAGAAAGGACTTTCTTGAAAAAAACAGCTGAAATTTTTCTGAATATGCTCTATCCGAAAAAATGTCCCATGTGTCATCAGATCCTGAAACAGAAGAACAGCCTGATCTGTTCCGGGTGCGCCGGAAAGATCCGGCCAAATGTGGAACCATTGTGCAAAAAGTGTGGCCGTCCCGTAAAAACAGAAGAGGAATATTGTCAGGACTGCCGTAGGGAACAGCATTATTTTTCGGAAGGCAGAAGTATATTTTCATACGGAGAGATGTGGCGGCAGTCTCTGGTACGGTTCAAATATTACGGGTGTCGGGAATACGGAGATTTCTACGCAAAAGCCATGAGTATTTATGGAAAGAAATATCTGGAACGCTGGAGACCGCAGCTTATCGTTCCTGTTCCGCTCCACCCCAGAAAGAAAAGAAACAGAGGATTTAACCAGGCAGCGTATCTGGCAGAACGGCTCAGTGGTTTCTGCGGGATACCCTGGAGGGAGGATGTGGTACGAAAAGTACGAAATACAAGATCGCAAAAGAAACTCAATGCCGCAAAACGGCGGCAAAATCTTAAAAATGCATATCAGGTAACTGCAGATATAACTGGATTATCGGTGCTGGTGGTGGACGATGTCTATACAACGGGCAGTACCATGGATGCCATGGCACAGTGCCTTCTGGAGGCAGGTGCAAAGGAAGTTTATTTCCTTACAGTATGCGCCGGAAGGGCGTGAAAGCCCTGAAAAAACACTTTTCATAGGTAGGGAAC
>OLPZ01002420.1_pt1 | contig 10804 bp, 10 predicted proteins | sample 1672711 | NCBI WGS metagenome assembly OLPZ01 (sample SAMEA3136716, study PRJEB25190) | human gut metagenome
CGCTACGGCGCCCTCATCCGGGCGAAATCTCCCACAAATTGTGACGCACATCTTGTAGAAAGCCTTTTTCAAATACGCTCTAATTCAAATAATAATAAACCATCGCAGAAATCCTTTGAATATTGGAAACAGCATCTGCTTCCTTTCCTGCATTCTCAGACATTACGCATAGAATATAATCCGTTCTGGCTCCATAGACAATTCCAATATCGTGCTGGCTTTTATCATTTTCACCAGTTTTATTCGCTACCTGAACAGATTCCTTAAGCCCGCCAGGAATCTTTGTTCTGGTATCCTGATTCAGAAGCAAAGACAGCATCTGGTCAGAATCCTCCGGACTTACACATTCTCTTCGGTAAATCTTCTCTAGCAAAGTGCCACAATCCTCCACAGAGGTCATATTACTGCTGCCAATCCCTTCCGGATCTGTATTCGAAGGCGCAAGCGTATGAAGCACAGCTGTCTCTTTATAACCCTGTTCCCTAAGATACCTGTTAATTACACGTGCACCTGCATTGAATTGATTGGAAGCAGTCTGAAGCCTTACCATTTCATTAAAAGACTCATTGTCACTGTAGGTTACCATATTCTCCATAAGCCGAAACAGCTTGTCTGTCACAGTCTGACTAGCTGAATCTGCTTTCAGAAGTATCCCCTCAGCTATCCTGATTTTTTCCATATTTTCATAACTTGCAGCCATTGTAAATGCTTTTATCAGACTTGCAGAAGACATGGCTTTATCATTGATAGAGAACTTCTCTCCGCTCTTCAGATCTTTCACATAGACGCTCCAGTCCCCTTCCAAATTTTCCGTAAATTCCTTCACAGCTTTCTTCAGATTTTTGATCCCCGGATCCGTCAATTCCTTGATACTGCCATCTTTTTGGATTGTCAAGCCCTCTGGTGTAGTACCAGCTTCTTCCACTAATACGCCGCTTGATTCATCAAAATAATAATACCCGGAAAATCTCTTTTCTCCCACATTCATTTCCTGGATATAATAAATGCCACCTTCCTGACACACTCTTCCATTTCTGTCAACGTAATACCCGCCATCTAGTTTTATCTGTCCAATCTCTTCTTTTAGAATACAAACTCTTCCGGTACTGGAAAGCCTTCCAAGGTTATTTACCACATAAATCCCCGAAGTCCATCCTGCTTCCACAGTTCCATCTTCTGCTTTCGGGAGTGCTTCCTGTGAAATGGCTGTAAGATGTGCTTCAGAAGCTTTAAATTTTCCTGTCTCGTCGTGATAATAATATCCATTAAACACTGTTCCATCTACAACAAAATGGTCGAAATAATGTATAGCCTGAACGCAGTCTCCTGAACCATCTTCATTCAGACAGTAAAAGCCGTCACTTTTCAACATATATTTGCCATCACTGTTGGGAATAGGAAGTATCTTAGCTTCCTCTGTAACAGATGACAGGCTGCCGCCACTTTCTGATTCCGCCAATACAGTCAGAACTTCAGGCTTCCATAACAGGAGCCCGCTGTTGCTGCACCAAAATGCTGCCCCCAAAAGGACTGCCATTCCAGCTGCTTTATACAGCCATCTGGTTTTTTTGCCTTTTTTCATGTTATTCTCCTTTTAATAAGGGCAGTATAACCTGTTTCAGCTTTGTATGCAACCTCTTTGTTTTCCATAACATTTTTACAGGCTCTGGAATGTGTTTGAAAAGACTTTCTGCAGGATGTACGTCACAATTTGTGAGAGATTTTGCCCGAAAATACCTTTCAGATAAAGAGGGTGAACCTTCACCGTTACGAGTAGTATACATGTTTTTTGCTTACAAGCAGGTTTATGCAGGTGATTGTCAAAACAATAACAAACAGCAGGATCGCTGCTGCTGAGGCATAGGACGGGTAGCCGCCGCCATTTCCGTAAAGCATGTCGTAAACATAGCCTACGATGGTGTTCATGCCAGCTGCGTTTAAGTCTGTGCCAAAAAGGGCAACTGCATCGCTGTAAGCCTTGAATGCACCGATAAAACCAGTGATGATCAGATAGAAAACAGTGGGAGAGATCATCGGTAGGGTGATCCGGATAAAAATACGGAATCTGGAGGTACCGTCTACCCGGGCTGCATTGTAATAATTCTGGTTTACAGAAGCCAGGGCACTGGTAAGGATCAGTACCTTAAAAGGCATAACGATCCAGATGGTATAAATACATAATACCAGCATCTTCGCCCAGTATGGTCCGTCAATAAAATCTACAGGTCCCTGTCCAAACAGCTTCAGCACCAGGTTTATCAGTCCGTCGGAATAAGCGGTTTTTTTGAAAAGAATCATGAATACCAGTCCAACGGCCAGTGTGTTGGTTACATATGGCAGAAAGTAAATGGTCTGGAAAAGTTTTTTCAGAGCCTTCACAGAACTTAAGGCAACGGAAATCAGAAGTGCCAGCAAAGTGGAAAGGGGCACTGTGATCACAACCAGGATAAAGGTATTCCGGATCGCCTGGAGAAAATATGGGTCATGAAGGACGTAGGAATAGTTGTACATACCTGTCCCATAGTAAGTCTGGGAAGCGGAATTATAGCCCTCTTCAAAGGAATAGATAAAAACATCGATAAGAGGGTAGACCATGAAAATACCCAGAAAAAGCATAGCCGGCAGAAGGTACAGCCAGCCTTTGAAGTTTCGTTTGTTCATAGGAGCCTCCCTTTAAAGGTTGATCCGTTCACCAGTATCATGCCGGAACAGGAAGATCTTGTTTGGCTTGATAGAAAAACGGACGGTTTTTGCATCAAGCCGGATCTGGGTGTCAGAGCTGATGATGGAGCGGATCACAGGATTTACGGAGGATGCATGGGTGGAGACAACAGAGATGTCACGTCCCATTACTTCCATGCCTCCAAGCTGGCAGCAGAGCGCTCCCTTCTCATCGGGGATAAATCCCTCCGGACGGATTCCCACAGAAACCGGCTGGTCGGAGATCCCAGGTGTGAGAAGAACTGCATTTTCACCGATGTAAAGGCTTCCGCCACGGATCTGTCCCTCGAATACATTGATGGGAGGGGTACCAAGGAATTTGGCAACAAACAGATTTACAGGGCTGTCGTAAACGTTCTGGGGCTTCCCGATCTGTTGTACCACACCATCCTTCATGACTACGATCATGTCGGAAATGCTCATGGCCTCCTCCTGGTCATGGGTGACAAAGACAGTTGTGATCTTTGTAGCCCGCTGGATCTTGCGGATCTCTTCCCGGGTCTGGAGGCGGAGTCTGGCATCCAGGTTGGAGAGCGGTTCGTCGAGAAGCAGTACGCGTGGCATTTTTACAAGTGCACGGGCAATGGCTACGCGCTGCTGCTGACCGCCGGAGAGCTCGGAAGGACGTCGGTCCATAAGCTCTGTGATCTGCACCAGACGGGCTGCATTCTGAGCCCGCTCATCCATCTGGGATCTGGAAAGCTTGTCCTTTCCTTTCAGATTCTGAAGAGGAAAGAGGATGTTCTGCTTCACTGTGAGGTGGGGGTAAAGTGCATAATTCTGAAATACCATACCAACGCCGCGCCGCTCTGGGGGAAATGAAGTCACATCATCATCGCCGAAAAGAATTCTGCCGCTGGTTGGTTTCTCCAGGCCGCAGATCATATTCAGGGTAGTACTTTTCCCGCAGCCGGAGGGACCGAGAAGCCCGATCAGCTGACCGTCAGGAATTTCGAAATTGAAATCGCTTACAGCTGTGACCGGCTCCTGAGCCTTTCTTCCACGGGGCGGAAACTGCTTTGTGAGATGTTCTAATACTATTTTCATAATTTCGCTCCTAAATGTTTAATAAAGGTAACTGTCCAGTACCTTCACAGTTACCCGCTTCGCACTGCAGCGGAAAGCCTTTTTCAAACACGCGCTGGATGTCGCTGGAGGCGACCAGCCGCAGGCGGAGAATCCTGCTTGCAGGATTCTGTTTTATTGGGATTTCTGCGAACTGCGTTCCAAAAAACACTTTGCAGAAAATAGCTGCTTAATAAAGTAATTATAGCGAATTTGCATGAGTTGTACAATGAAATTTGGAAAAAAAATCCTCCTGCCTGTCTGGCAGAAGGAAATAAGACTAAAGTATGTCTGAAAAATCATTCCCACAAATTGTGACGCATATCTTGCAGAAAGCCTTTTTCAGATACGCTTTAAGCTTCTGGATTGTCAGCAGAAGCGTTGTCAGAAGAAGCAGAAGCAGTATCTGTGTTATCCGTTTCAATGCTGTCAGGTGTGGAATCTGTACTGCTCTGAGGCATAAGTGCAAGCTCCAGGGAAGTATCTGAATAGAATGTATTTGCATTATACAGATAAAGTACTTCCTGAATTTCCTCTACCTGCATCAGTTCTTCCAGATCGTCATAGAAATAACGAGGGTCTACCATAACAATCTTGCGGTAGTAAGGCGCCAGGAAAGGGATCAGGCTGTTTGCGTAGGAGTCTTTGATCACAAGTAAGGTACGGTTTTCCTCTGTAGGGGTGGTGATCACAACCTTGCCATGGTTTCCGTTAAAGAACATGGCGTATTTGTCTCTGGTTTCCAGCTTGCTGGTATCGTAAAAGCTGGCTGTTTTTTTCTGTTCGTCTACATAATTTACAACAGAGGAAGGAACCGAGTCATCTCTTGGAAGAAAGACATCCATTTCTTCTTTCTCAGAAGCACGGAAACCGCTTTTGGCAGAAAGGGTTCCCTGGAAGCTCATGGAAACCGGGAGCTTGTCGTAGGAGATGGAAGAAGAATCGATTCCAAGTACCTTTGCAAGCTGCATATAAGCAAAGTAAGCTCCCTGAGTAGTCCAGTGATGGTCTGTGTGGTAATAAATTCCGTCATCCTTGTGCTGGGAAAGGGTGTCACGCACATCCACGAAAGTGACACCTGCCTTTTCAAGAGCAGCGGCAGTTGCGTCCAGATAAGGATTCTGGTCAGTGGCAGCAGCCAGGGCAGGGAGCTTATCTGAAAGGATATTCACGGCATTTGGCGCGATCAGCGCATACTGGGGAAGATCAGAATGCCTTGCTGCAAAATCTGTCATAGCGTTTACAGTACGGTTCAGACGCTCCTGGGAGGGCGCTGTAAAATCCTCCATCAGGTAACCGTTTTTGCCAAGAAAAACACCGTTTTCTTCCGTATTTCCAAGGATACGCTGGGCTGTGGCGCGCAGTGTGATCCACCAGTCACGAAGAAAAAACTGGTCATTTACATAGGTTTCATAACCATCCGCAAATTTGCCGGATGTGAGCTGTGAAACGCTGATGGCCGGACGGGAGGCCAGCACACGGTTTTCCTTCTGGGAAAAGCCCCGGTCCGGAACTAAAAAATTGATTATCAGTACTGCCAGGATGAAGATTCCGAAAAGGCATCCGGTCAGGTGACAAAAATAGCGGTATCCGTTTGGTTTCTTTTTCATGGGTCCTCCAATTAATATGGTACCAGTTCAGGGCTTTTTCAAATTTACTCTAGAACTGCTGATACATAAATGGTGTGTAGGAACTGTAGATCATATACGCAATACAGAGGAAAAACAGGATTGCGTTTATCACTGCGGCAAGGTAAGTATTGCGTCTTGCAAGGCGCTTGAAATACTGGTAAAGCCCCGGACGGCAGCTGATCACGGAAATGATCATCAGGATCAGTCCGGATTTCAGTGCATACAGGGAGGCGCGGTCTGCGAAGCAGGAAGCTCCCAATCCAAACATGGCTCCCAGCATTTTTCCTATGGCTGCAGGTGTGGTCTGGCTGAAAAATACCCAGCCGATGATCACGGCAAACATGGTATATAAATTGCGAAGCCAGACAGGTGCTTTCTCAAGAAAACGTCCAAGAAGGAATTTCTCTGCCAGAAGAAGGAGACCGTAGTAAACACCCCAGAACACAAAGTTCCAGCTGGCGCCATGCCAGAGACCGGTGAGTGCCCATACCACAAGGATGTTGCGGATGTGCCGGCCTGTGGAAACACGGTTGCCTCCCAGTGGGATGTAGATGTAATCACGGAACCAGCTTCCGAGAGAAATATGCCAGCGGCGCCAGAATTCAGAGACGCTGGTGGAGATGTAAGGATAATCAAAGTTCTTGTTGAAATTAAAGCCCAACATTTGTCCAAGACCGATGGCCATATCGGAATATCCGCTGAAATCGAAATACAGCTCCAGTGTATATGCGCCAATGGCAAGCCAGGTTCCCACAAAGGAGGTAGTACCGGAAGCCTGAAGGGTGGTGTACAGAGCAGAAAGATTGTCTGCAAGGAGAACCTTCTTGGAAAGACCCTTGATAAATAGCTCGGCACCTGCACCGAGGCGCGTTGTGTTTATACTGCGGCGGCTGATGGATTCCGAAATGTCAGTGTAGCGGACAATGGGTCCGGCTGTCATGTGCGGAAACATGGTGCTGTATACGGCATATGGAAAAAATCCTTTACAGGGTTCTGTTTTTCCCATATAGATGTCCAGGATGTAGGACAGGTTCTTAAAGGTATAGAAAGAAAGTCCGATGGGCAATGCAAGCTGCGGATAAGTAAGCTTCAGTCCTGTGATACCGCTGATGGTATCAAGAAAAAATCCCCAGTATTTGAAAAATCCCAGGATCAGAAGGTTGATCACTACTGCGAAAATAAGGTTTCGCTTGCGGGATGGATCTTCATCGGTAATTTTCCCAAGCTCTTTGCCCATGTAATAATTGAAAAAGCTGGAAAACAGCATAAGAACCAGATAAGTAGGATCTCCCCATGCATAAAAGAAAAGGCTCCCTGCGAAAAGTACCGGATTACGGGCCCTGGCCGGCACGAAATAGTAGATCAGCAGAAATATGGGAAGAAAACAAAATATAAAAATTACACTGTTAAATACCATAACGTCAATTCTCCTATATCATGGATAATAAAGCCTGGCGAAGTTCCTGGGCGTTTTCACCGCAGAAATACCAGACATAGGCACCGCGCTTTTCTACAGAAGCTTCTCCGAGAAGTGCCATCTGATCAGTTCCATAGCCTTCGAAAATGTTCTTCTGACTTTCAAGATGAGCCTGAGCTGCTTCTAAATAGGCGCTTGCCTCAGAAGAAGAATTAGCCTTAACTACCAGAACTTCGTCTACAGACATTGGGGAGGCTGCTTTACGGAAAAAGTAGCTGTCTATGTCATTCTCATCAATCTGATAAAAACGGCGAAGACCGGAAACCCCTGGCTCACTAAGGTCCGTTACACCGGAAACCTGTTCAAGGGCAGCAGATATTTTGTCCATGGATACGTCTGCTGCGTAGTCGGACACATAGAGGCGTCCCAGATAGACAACCAGGAAAATCACCATGACGGATTTTATGATAAGGGAACCGGTAAGCTTGAAATCAGAAAGGATGCTGGTTCCCTGATTTTTATTTTTCTTCAGATTGCCGCTCAGTTTGCCGGAAAAATCTGAGAGGATATTTCGTTTGGTATTCAGCTTCATACGAGACCTGCCCTTTCTGCCATATAAGTAAGCCATTTGGGGTAGTAATTGTAAACCATATGCTCACCATCCGGCTCATACATGCTTTCGTCTACAAGGAATGTATCGTCTATAAAAGTGCATCCCATTTCGTCACAAAAGTCCCTGAGTGCCTGATTAAAGCTGTCATAATAAGCAAGAGCAGGATTTTGGTCAATGGCGCTTTGCTGGATGGGAAGAATGCTGTTGATGTAAATGGCAGTATCAGGAAGTGCGTTCTGGATCTGTTTCACTTTCACACGGTAGGCGTCAATAAAAGCAGAGGAATCACCATTGTAAATTTCCAGGTCATTTGCTCCAAAGGACAGGAAAAATACGCTTGGATTCAGACTGATGGCGGTATTGATCTGGTCATCTGCATCGTCAATACGAAGTCCCAGCTTGGCAACTACAATACTGGTGTCAAGAAAACCATATTCTGCAATTGATTCTGTAATAGAGTCTCCTACAATAACAGTTCCCTGAAATGCCTGTTTAATTTGTACATCTGTGAGAATATCGCCAAGAACACCCTCCTCTGAGTCCGATCCGGTGGGCTTTTCTTTCTCGGAAAGTGCACGGATCGCATCCTCTATACTGGAGATATCGGCTGTTTCAAGCTTCTGAAGACGTTCAACTGTTTCCTGACATTGTTTGTCAGTATTGCCTGAACGAGAGCAAAAAAAAGCTACCCCTGCAGCCAGCACTACGACAGCTGGGATAACGGCAAGAATGGTTTTGTTGTTTTTTATATTTTTCAAAATTTAATTCTCCGATAAAAAATTAGATATAATGGAACTGTTCCCTGTTTGAACAGTTACGACATAATTCATTTTCCTTCGACATTCATTATAATACCACAGGGAAAAACTTCAAGTATAAAAATGGATTTTTTATATAGGAAATTATACTCTTTTTCCGGCTTTTTGTGGACGAATTTCACGAAAAGGTTTATACTGTCCAAAAAGAACCGGAGGATAACAGGAGGTTAAATGATGGAAGAGAAGAAAAGCAAAATTTTAAGAGGACAGATTCCAACATCTGTATTTTATATTCTTTTTGGACTGTGTCTGGCATTGATGCCTGTAGAAACGGTGAATGTTCTGTGCAAGGTGGTATTTGGGCTGGTTCTGATCGGGGCCGGTGTTTATCACATTCTGATCTTTGTTCTGGAAAAGGATAATTCTACCATACTGGATCTTTTTTCCGGTGTGATCGTGTTGGTGATCGGTATCTTTTTGTTTATGAATCCAACTGTGGTTGTGAAACTGCTGACTCTTATGCTGGGAGCTTTTATTCTGGTGGACAGCATCTGGATGATGCGCGGCAGTATGAAACTAAAGAAGCGCGGGCAGGGCGTTTGGAAGGCATTTCTGGTTGAAAGTCTGATTTTTATAGGACTTGGAGTGCTGATCCTTGTAAATCCATTTTCTGAAATCAGGATGACCGTGCAGATTTCAGGATGTATTTTTGTGGCGAACGGAGTGCTGGATATTATTTTTTATCTGATTCTGAAACATGGGCTGAAAAAAGAGATTCAGGATGGATCAGCTGGTGATGGAAAGAAAGAGGATAAAGTGACAGATGCTGATGTGGCTGTGAAAGATGCTGAAACACCGGACTCAGGTTTTGAACCTGCGAAGAAGGTTGACACTGAGACAGTCGAATCTGGTGCTGAAAATACAGGTGCTCTGGAAGAACAGACAGATCAGGAAGAGCAGACAGATCAGGAAGAGCAGGCGGATCAGGAAGAACAGGCAAGTCAGAAGCCGGAAGAAGAGGAAATTCTGGAGGAATGGAAGGATTGAAGCGGAACATTGTGATCATGGATTTTTCTGGAATTTACCAGGAAGAGCAGTTCTATGAGGGAGAGCAGATTTCCTGGATAGACCTGAGTGATATTTCAGGAACCAACTGCTATTGCGATGGAGATGCCCAGGCGCAGATTCTGGAACGAATGGAAAAATATCCGGTTTCCGGAATTTATTTTATTGATTCCGGAAATTATCATTATATGAGCAGAATCGGGATCGGGCGGGTGAAAGAGCCCTTCAACCTGCTGGTATTTGACAATCATACAGACATGCAGCTTCCTGCTTTCGGAGGGCTTTTGTCCTGCGGGGGGTGGATCGCAAGTGCACTGGAAGAGGTAGAAAAGCTTCATGAGGTCTGGCTGATCGGGCCGGATGAGGAAGCGTACGGGCAGGTGGAAGAACCCTTTAAGGACAGAGTGCATTTTTTGTCCAGAGAGAGGCTGGCTGAGGCAAGGCCGTATATGGCTGAGAAAAAAGGTTCTGAGGAAGAATTGATCAGAAGCTTGGAAATTCCTGCCAATATACCGCTGTATATTTCCATTGATAAGGATGTGCTCTGTCCGGAGGAGGCAGCCACTACCTGGAGCCAAGGAGATATGACTTTAGAAGAGATGTTGAAAGTACTTCTGGCATTGTGCTCTCATTTTGAAAAAGAGAATGGAAAAATCCTGCAGGTGGATATCTGCGGGGAATGTGATCCGGATAAGAGTATGGAAAGTCCTAAAAATGATCATGCAAACAAGGAACTTTTAAGGTTCTGGAAAAAATGGTTTTGAGTGGAGAGAATAATTTATGAAAAATGAACTTCTGCGGATTGGTCCATTTACGATCTATGGGTACGGACTGATGATCGCCATTGGAATTCTGGCAGCTTATTTTACCGGAGAATACAGGGCAAAAAAGCGGAAACTGCCCTATGAACACGTTTTTTATCTGGTGGTATGGTGCGTAGTGGGAGGATTCCTGGGCGCCAAGATCCTGTATTGGATTACAGAATGGAAAAGTATCCTGGAAAATCCGGGGTTCCTGAGTGCTACTCTGACCGATGGCTTTGTGGTATTTGGTGGAATTGTTGGTGGAATTTTCACGGCGTATGTATATTGCAGGGTGAAAAAACTGGATTTTCTGAAGTTTTTTGATACGTTAATGCCTTCTGTAGCACTTGCAGTCTTCTCACCCTCGCCAAATACGAGTGCACGGTATGCTTTTTCTACTCTCTCCTGAGCTTCTGCGTAAGACTTGAAGTCTGCCAGGATGAAGTAAGTATCTGCTCTGTCGCTGCTGTTTGTGTTCAGCAGAGAATCGTAGATATCACGGAATCTTTCTGGATCATCCGGAGCATATTCTCCATTGATCAGCTGCATCAGGACACGACGGATATCCTGGTCGTTGTTGAAGTAATCCATCGGATTGTAGCCGCCGTTGTTCTCGTAATTGATAACTTCCTGAGCGGACAGACCGAAAATAAATGCATTTTCTTCTCCAACTTCCTGAACGATCTCTACGTTTGCTCCGTCCATGGTTCCCAGTGTCGGTGCACCGTTCA
>OLPZ01002428.1_pt1 | contig 10760 bp, 9 predicted proteins | sample 1672711 | NCBI WGS metagenome assembly OLPZ01 (sample SAMEA3136716, study PRJEB25190) | human gut metagenome
ACCCCGTCCCGGGCGCACGGCACCCGCCGATGCCGCTTGCATGCGGCTCGGCTGGCAACGAGACGCAGGTGAAGCTCATGGCCAAGGCGTTGGGCGTGAGGCCCGAGGCGTTCGCTGGCTGCAGGTGGAGGGCCTTCCAGGAGGTGATCCACCTGCTATTCCAGCTTGAGGGCGACGAAGGCATCGTGCCCGCCCCGGGCGAGTCGGCCATCAAGGCCGGGAAGCCCTACTCGACCTTCGAGCTCGCCCTCATCGACTGGGTCGAGAAGCGCGCAGAGCTCGACGCCGGCGAGATCACCCGGGAGGAGTACGAGGACTGGAAGGACTCGTACTCGCCAGGGAAGAAGGCGGAGCTGGCTTAGACTTGTTACCAGCCGTTGAGCGAACGGAGGGAAAATGCCATTTCGGACATTTATCTATTTAGACAAAGAAAAAGTTGATGACTATCTGCTTGTTCTCGATGAGCAACAATCCAACAAAAAGTCAAAGGTTTCGGTAAGGGCCAAGGCGAACTTTGGAATAGGCGAAGTAGAGGCAGACTTAGAAAAACGGGCAGAAGACAAGCGCTCAAAAACAGCTGCAGAGCAATATAACCTTTTTGAAAACGCATTAAGTAATACCACAGAGGGTGACTACTTTGATTTTTTAAGCTCTGATTACGATATGTCGACGGTGCCGCCACTTTCAATTATTAGGTGCACGGGGTACATCGAAATCCCTGAAGCCTTTGACATGCTGCATATGGTTTCTGAGTTCGCTGGACCAATGATCAAAGCGGGTTTGTTCACACCGGATGGCGATCCCAACACAAATGAGTTCGCCCTATCTTTCTTCCAAAACAATGATGCTGATATTCCCGTTTTAATCACCGGCAACCAGATTCGAATATCTTCCAAGTTAAAGACGAGCTGCATCATTGGCGACTCATATCAGGTACTTGAAGATATTGAAGACGAAGAGGTGTTCGCCCTTTGTAAAATACACACCCATCTTTCTGACGAAAAGGTCGTCATCTTTGATCCTACTAAGGATTTTCTCAAGCTCAACAGGGCTGCTCGCAGAAGGATGGGCGAGGTTACACGCGACTTGGAACCAATAGTCGAGAACGGCCCGGTATTGAAGGTCGAAGCCATAGCTCTTTATCACTAACAAGCCTTTTGGACGCAATTCAATAAAGATTGTCCGTGAGTATCAAATGAGTACCGTCTCGCGGCACATCTTCGCGCACCGCATGAAACGTGATGGAATCAACGCAACACGGTAGACCTTGTGGACGCTTTTCCTCATTGAGTGGAAATAAAGCTCATTTGGCATTGGCTGACAGTTGCTGGCACCGAATGCCGTTCCATATGCCTTCGCAGCATCAGTAGTACTTGAGTTTGGGATAATGTGTTGCAATTGTAGGGAAACAGCCTACAATTGCTACATGAAGCATTCGAACCACATAGAGAAGATCGCAGAGCTCTCCGAGTCTGAGGGCGTTTTCACCACTGCGCAGGCGGCCCGCATGGGCATCCCGCGCGACGCCCTACACGACGCGGTCGAGTCCGGTCGCCTCGTGCGCGTCGTGCGAGGTGCCTACCGCATGGTGGGGTCCGGCTCTTCCTTCACGGACGAGCTGGCGGCGATATGGAAGCTCACCGCCCCGGCGACGTTCTCCCACGAGAGGATGCGGGTTTCCGATTGGGACGGTATCGCCGTCGGAGGGTCCACCGCCTCCGCCCTCCTCGGTATCGGAGACCTGCAGCTCTCGCCCTACCGGCTCTATGCCCCAAGGAGAATCAACACGAGGAACCCGTCGGCGAGCTTCGCCAGGCGCGCGGTGGGCCGCGACGAAGTTACGTTCGAGTCGGGGCTCCCCGTGACGCGCTCCGAGCGCACCGTCTTCGACCTCGTCGCGGACGACGAGGACTTCTCGCTTGTGGCGGACGTCCTGGCGGACGCCTCGAGGAAGTACCAGGATTTCGACTACGGGAAGCTTCGGGGACTGCTCGAGGGCCGTTACGGCGAGAAGCGGGGATATGAGATTTTCCGGAGCCTGATGGATGATGCCGGGCTTCTCGGGAGGGGGACGCGGGAATGAGGTACAAGAGCGCGGCCGCGCTCGAGATGGCGGTCAAATCCGCGGCGTCGGCGTCGCCGATGGATACCGGGCGCGCCGTTTCGGCATTCTACTTCCACCGACTGCTGTGCCGCGTGTTCGCAGGCGGCAACGGCTCGTTCGTGCTCAAGGGCGGTCGAGCGATGCTCGCCCGCACCGTCGACGCCCGCGCGACGCGCGACATCGACCTGCTCTCCACGGAAGGGAGCCTGGAGGATGCGCTCGAGGAGCTCGTCCGGCTCGCCGGGACCGACCTGGGCGACTTCGTGACGTTCGAGTTCGCGGGGTCGCATCCGATAAAGGCCGAGGACGAGTACAGAAGCGGCATGTCGGTCAGGTTCGTTCCCATGCTTGGCGCGAAGCGCCTGCTACCCGTATCCGTCGACCTCGTCGTCGACGAGGTGCCGCTCGAGGGAGCCGAGCGCATGGCTCCCGCGGACAGGATAGAGGTGGACGGGCTTGAGACCTGCGACTACCTTGTCTATCCCGTTGAGGCCGCCCTTGCGGACAAGCTCTGCGCGCTGGTTGAGACGTACGGCGGAAGGGCGTCCTCCAGGGTGAAGGACCTTGTGGACATAGCCGTCTACGCCGTTACGAGCGAGGTGGACGGATCGAGGCTCCAAGCTCGCCTGCGCCGAGAATCTGCCGCTAGGCATGTCTGTCTGGGTGAAGCCTTCGGCCTGCCGGAGGCCTGGGGCGTCTCCCAGGCGCGCCAGTTCGCGAAGCTCTGCCAGAGGACGGGCCTTCCAGGGGAGCTGAGGAATGTCGAAGCGGCAGCAGAACTTGCCGGGAAGCTTCTCGACCCGGCAATCAGAGGAGAAGCGGATGGCAAGCGTTGGAATCCAAAAGTGCATGAATGGAAATGAGCGTCTGTGCGCTTGATGATAAGTGCGCGATCATAGGGCCTCGCCCCAAAAGCACCTCGCTGAGTCGTTGAGGGGGGTCCGCAGCCTACCTACTTTCGCTCCGCAGCGCATCCCGTATCCGAATATCACCCAATCTCGCCGGGTGTCGGCTCTTTCGCTGCAGGCGTGCAACCATGTAGTCACTTCGTTCGTCTCAAAGTGCGTTTTACCAGCTCAGCGCTGTTACTCTTCACTCTGAATTTGTCACTCTTGGGTCGGGTAGCGCCCCACCTCGTCGGCGCCGTTTCCGCCCATGTAGTCAGTTGCACGCAACCGAACAGCGTTTCCGCAGGTCAGACATGTCACTCTTCGGTCGGGCGAAAATACTCTTTCCAAGTGACTACATCGCATGTAGTCAGTGCTGACTACAGGGTGACTACACGGTTTTCGAGATAGGAGAGTAGAGGAAGTCCCAGCTCACCCGCCCCGCTGACTACACGGAAACGGGCTATACAACGATCGAGTGGGAATAATATACAGTAAATAATGTATTAGTTATCCTGCTTGATTCGAGCTGTTCTTAGATACTCTGTTATAGCGCCAGCTTTTACGGGGCAAGGACAAACAAGCGGATTAGCGCAGTTCAAATAGCGAAAGCGGCTAGGTAGATGAACGTTTCTACCTAGCCGCTTCTTTGTTTTTCGTGTGCCTGAGTGCGCCAGTAGCCTCATGATGTTCTCAGCGGAATTGGTCCATTTTGGAACCAAGCATAGGAATTGGGAACCAGCATGAAAAGCCATATTGGCATCAGGCACCGGCTAATCGCTATTGTATCTTTACTGCGTGGTATGTACTACCTGGCGCCGAGAAGAATCGGCGACGTTATCGTGCTATGCGCCCGCAGCGACATGTACATGGAGGGCCTGCCGAAGCGCCCGAGCCTCGACAAGCTCTTCGGGGATTGGTTCTACGCCCGCGTCGACTTCTAGGAGACCGGCGATGCGGACGCGTACCAGTACTGGCAGGATCACTACGAGGGATAAGAATAGTGCAAGAAAAAGTTTTTGAAGCTGCGGTATGGGGTTCAAGCTGGGAGGAAGCAGATACGGCTTCCACGATAGGCATCGCCTCTTTTTCCAATGACAAAGGCCCTCAAATTGAGGTGCCTTACGGGTCCTTGTTAGCGGATACTAAGCATTATTTGTCCGAAGATCCTCCGCGAGCTGATTATCTGTATGGCATAAGCCGTGTAAACGACTACATTGTCGCCTTTGATTGCGATGGCTACCACACGCAATATCATATCCCTGGGATTGAGAAGCAAACTATACGCGCGGAATGGATGATGAGGGCAAGTAGACGCTTCGACCCAGCATCGAGCATCATTGAGTTACGCTCAGATTTAAAAGGACTACTCGAGTGGTCGGGAAGAGATTTAGTACACGAGCAGGCAAAGTATGACAGTAAAATGCGCTTTCTAGAGAGCACAGCGCTTCTCGACTCTCATTCGTTGGATTCTTTACCCCTTTACGAATGTGGCGATTACTCGATTGCGCTCCATTTCACGTCCGTACATGGTTCGAAACAGCTAGCTGAGACTATATATAGGAATAAAGCCACTCTGGTCGTTCGATTTGACGAACCAGTTGACCTTTCGACCGCCACGCGTCTGCTAAATAGGCTTCAATTGTTTTTCTCTTTTTGCTGCGGCTGGTATTCGGCAGTTGAGTCTGTTCGGCTGGTGACGACAGACGAAACTCGCGTTGACTATTACTGCAGGTATATCTGCGACGACAAAGTGCTTTCCCGGAGCGATTTCGAGCAAATGCCGCTACCGTATTCCAAAATCTCCGAGACAGTTGGGGATACATTGGCTGCTTGGCTGAATGCGAGCGAGAAGCTGACTGCAGCCATCAACGTGCTTGTGCCTCTTTCAACGAAGAGCATGGACACATTTCTGGACCTGCAGTTTCTAGCCGCAGCCCAAACACTTGAAGCATTAGCGTGTGAGGGTAGATCGGTTCAAAACTTGTCCAAGGAAGAGTTTGATAGAAGGTTGGGTATCATTAAATCGATCGAAGATAAACAAACCAGAGAATGGGCATATGGGCGTCTCTCTGGCAGCGGCAGTAATAGAATCGGCCAGAGAAGATTACTTTCAGACCTATATGACGATGTCGGCGATTTCGCTGATACGGTGTTTCCGAACAAGAAAAAATTCATTGACGCTCATGTTCAGATGAGAAATGACATCGTGCACAGAAACCCCGAATCGTTGAGCATCGACCATTCGCGACTCTATTATCACATGCAGGGAGTTGTTGTTTTGTGCTATGCGGCAGTGATGAGGAAACTGGGTTTTAGTTCCAACGAGGTGCCAAAATTTTTTGAGGATAGCCGGTTCCGCTCATTTCTGATAGATAAAGCCGCACACTTATACTGATAATAGTTGGTTCCCATTTGGTTCCCAAATCAAGGTGAGTCGGTGCCAACTGAGCAAACCCCGTAAAGCCAAAGTCATCTGGAGTCACTGGTGCAACCGAAGTCCGCACTGAGCGGGAGTAGTGGAGGCGTCTTTTCCACCTATTGGCAACCCTCCCATCTATTGGCAGCGGTTAGCATCTAGTGGTAGGAATAGGACAAAGCCACCTGGACTTTGCGTGAGTATTTTTTGAGAGTAAGCCCCGAGACCGAGCGGTTTCGGGGCTTCTTTTATGCGTGTTAACCTGGGCAAATACTCTTCGGTCGGCGCTCGGGACGGTAAAAGACGACACGAGATGCTAAAAGATGCCAACAGTTCCCAAAACGTGCCAAACGTTTTGGGAAGATTCCATCGCGTTTTTTGCCGCGGAGCTTCTTTTCGCGGCGACTGGTAGTCACCCCCGTTTTCGGAGTGCCGATTTCGCGTTTCCGCAGGTCAGAGTGAAGAGTGACAAATCTTCCCAAAACTGCACAGAGGGGGTTTACGGGACGGATTTCCCGCCTCCAAAATCGCGCAAGTCACTCCCCGCACCTTTCCTAGAACCCCGTCTCGGACGTTTTTGGGAAGCTCGGAAATCGCAGTAGTCACACGAGAGTGACGATTCTCGATAGAAGAATCGACACGTCCTCGGCCGAGTAGTAGTCCTTGAGAGGAATTTGCGGCTTGCTGTATTTCGTTGCTGCCATCGCCGAGTCACCCCTTCGCTTGCTCGCCTAGGCCTTCTTCGCGAGTAATGTCGAAGTGGCGCCGAGTCGTCGGCGACAGAGCGGCACCGGATTCGATCGGATCTCTATCGGGGTGTGAGCCCCTTGGTGACAGCCGCAACTCCATTGCGCGCCTTCTTAGGCACCGCTGCCCATGGAGCGAAGCATTTCGTCGAGCTCATCTTTCCGGACACGCAGAAGCCTCCCGATCCTGATAGCGGGAATCTGCTGCCTCTCGATGAGCTTGTAGACCGACGACCGCGAGATGCGCAGGTAATCGGCCACTTCCGAGACGTCGAGCAAGACGTCTCCCTGATCGTTACCGTCAGGAGTCGAGGGGACAGCCGGTTCCCGGTTTCCCGCCCCGGCATTCCCGCGGCTATCGGTCCCATTATCGCGCGTGGCTCCGACACGTTTCTCCTCCGCCGGAGTCGGGGAGCGTCTGAGCTCGAAGATGTCCTGTCTCATGCGGAACCTCTCGATTGGCATGTGTTGCCGTCTTGTGTCTTCTGGTGGTTAGGAGTGCCGTTTCTTGCACGCAGCGAGAGGTTTATGACGATTCGGAGAGCAGCGCAAAGCGACGCAGAACGCTAAACCACGCTAAGGCACTGCAAGGCACGGTTGCTAGAAATAAGATTTCACGCACACCTGTAAGGCGAGCCTGCGCGAGATGGATTTCCCTTCCACCCATACTCTCAAAGCAGGATAATGTATTTGCGTAACAATGAGTACTGAGAACAGGAAACCTGCCTCGACTGCATTATCTATGACGTAGAAGCGGGCGAGAGCGCAGATGTTCGAGACGAACAAGGGGGCTACCATGACGCTGCGATTCAGAAAAACGGTTTCGCTCGGCAAGGGGGCGCGAATCAATTTCGGTAAGTCTGGTGCGAGTTTCAGCCTCGGTCCCCGTGGTGCGTCGATCAGTATCGGTAAGCGCGGAACCTATGCGAATGTCGGGATTCCAGGATCAGGTCTTTCGATACGCACGAAGATTGGCGGAGCGAGCGGCGGGTCGCGTCGCGGCGATTCTCATCGGGCGGCAAATGCTGCAACATCCATTAGCCCGGAGAGACAGTACGCTTTGGAGGAAATCAGGTCGCACGTCAACGCCGACGGAAGCCTGCCGCTGAAGGCGGGGGTGAACGACCTGGGCGAGATTTACTTCCAGTTCACTGACACGAATCAGGACGTACGGGACAAGGCCGTTATTCGCGAACTCAAGAAATTGCCGGAGGTAAAAGAGGCACTTGCGGGGTTGCAGGAGGAACAACGAAAAATTTGGAGGGAGCTGCAGTCGTCTTCAGAAGAAGCCAGTCGCGAGTTCATCGATATCTACAAAATGACCCCGAAGGTCGTAACTGCAAAGACATTTACTAATCGCCTGAACAAGCTTTCGCGAGAAACGTACCAGCGAGTGAACTTCACTAAGTCCATGCCCACGCAACAGGAGATGAGAAGCGCGCTCGAGGCCGAGGCGGCCAAAAACGTAACGGGCCTCTTCGGAAGGAAGCGCAAGGTTGAGGCGTACGTCAACGAGCACTGGGATTCCTTCTCGAAGGCATCATTGGACGCCTGGCAACACGAGAAGCTTGAATTCGATAGCAAGCAAGACAAAATTGAGAAGGCTAAGAACGCCAGATTCGCTAGAGAATACGAGGAGAAGAAGGCTTCATTTGAGAGGGCGCTCGCCGAAGACGACGAAACGATCGCCGAGCTTGTCGAGGATTGGCTTTCGAATCTGACCATCCCCGCAGACGTTAGCGCACAAATTCATTGTCAGAGTGGGAAGGTCTACATCGACCTCGATCTACCCGAAATCGAGGATCTGCCGAGCACGACGACGAAACAGCTGAAGTCCGGTCAGGTGAAAGTCGTAAACAAGCCCCAGAAGAAGCTAAAAGAGGAATACGCCACCTGCGTACTCGGCTTAGCGTTTTTCATCGCCGGCAATACCTTCAATCTCAATGCGAATATTAAGGAAGTCGAGATTTCCGGTTACACGCAGAGAAGAAACAGGGGCGGGGACATCGATGACGATTACATCTACTCGGTGCGCTTCCCTCGAGAAGAGTTCCGAAAGAACCCGGTGAAAGATCCTCTGCGCGATTTCAACGAGTTCGAGAATCGGATGAAGCTCAGTTCGGCGTTCACCTTCGGGAAGATCAAGCCGTACAATGTCCCAGTACAGTCATAGCCAGGCAGTGGGTGACAGCGCATAGTTCGAGCCGGATATCCTTCTTGGAATATCTTGTTAACAGTAACTGCGAAAGGCCATCAGCGCCGGGAAGAAGGGGAGCGGTTCTCATGGCAAAAAAGACCTGCGTGATCTGCGGCAACAAAATCGGCGGGTTGACGGGCAAGATGAAGCTCAAGGACGGATACGTGTGCAAGAGCTGCTTCAAGGGGTTGGGGGTCACCACCAAAGACATCATGCTGGCATCCGAGAAGACGATGACCCTTGAAGAGTTCCGCGGCTATCTCGAAAAGCGAGATGATGACCTGGCGTATGCCGAGAACTTCGAGTCCACCGACGTAATCGGGGGAATCGCCAAGTTCAATGACGATGAGAAGGTCGTGCTCCTATCCGACGGGGCCAATCTCAAGGACAAGCCATCGAACTACACGAGATTCGATTACTCGCAGATCGTCGATTACGAGGTCCTTGAAAATGGCTCCACGATCGCCAAGGGCGGGCTGGGCCGCGCTGCGGTCGGCGGAATTTTGTTCGGCGGGGCCGGCGCGATTGTGGGGGCCGCGACGAGGAAGCAGAAGAACCTCTGCGATAGCCTGCAAGTCAAGGTAACCGTGAAGGGGTACCGGGATCCCGCGTTCTTCATCAAGCTCATCACCACACCAACAAAAACTGACGGATTCGTGTACAAAGCGGTTACGGAAACGGCCCAGAAGCTGGCCTCCAAGCTGGAGCTGATCGTCGAGGAGAACAAGTCCAGCAATGCGCAGCAGAACGCATCGACCGCCTCTTCCCCAGACCCCGCAGACCAGATCCGAAAATTCAAGGCGCTCCTCGACGACGGAATAATCTCCCAAGAGGAGTTTGACCAGAAGAAGAAACAGCTACTCGGGATATAGCGATCTCTGAGATTGATGGAGTTCGGTCGGACTGGTAGTCACTTGAGATCTCGATAATCACGTTTCCGCAGGTCAGACGTGTCACTCTTCTATCGAGAATCGTCACTCTTGTATCGGATAGGCTCAGTTCCATTCCGTGGATTTTCAGGCTGGTAGTCAGTTGCATGTAATAGAAACGCGTTTCCGCAGGTCAGATGTGTCACTCTCGGGTCGCCCGAAAATACTCTCCCCAAGTGACTACCAGAGTGGTAGTCAACCCCGACTACCAGGTGACTACCGGGTTTACCGCTATAGGAGAGTGACGATAATCGCAGGCCAAGCGGCATGCCGACTACGCGGAAATCTGAAATGCAACTGCCGAGTGGGAGTAGCCTATTTACAGGTGTAATGTTTTCTATTCTTTGGAAATGAACCCTGATTGCACGCGATGCAACGACGTCACAGGCTCGGCCCGCCCGGAAGGGGCGGGGTGCGAAGAATGTGTTGACATATCGCGGTATTACGATATGATGTGCCCATGGACATGACAGAGACATTCAAGACGCTATCGAACCCCACGCGGCTCCAGATCCTCATGTGGCTGAAGGACCCCGAGGCCAACTTCCCCGAGCAGGGAGGGCACCCCGGCGTGCCCGACGACCTGAGGGGCGGGGTGTGCGTGGGCTCCATCCGCGACAAGGCGGGCGTCTCCCAGTCGACCGCCTCGCAGTACCTCGACATGCTGCAGCGCTGCGGGCTGCTTCTCTCAGAGCGCCACGGCAAGTGGACCTACTTCCGCCGCAACGAGGAGGCCATAGCCGAGCTGGCTGAATTCGTGGGAGACGAGCTCTGACGACGCGCCCGGGCGAATCGGAGAAGCGCCCTGGCATGCCATCACGCATCGACATATCACGATATCTAGTATTGAGGAGGACGAAACAATGCACTACACGGGACCGGTGATTAGGCCTCCCTACGAGGCGGGGAGCGTGATGCTTGAGGTGACGGTGGGCTGCACGCACGACTCGTGCACCTTCTGCACCTACTACAAGGGCCACCCCTTCCATCCCGCGCCGCTCGAGCAGGTGCGCGCCGACCTCGCCGAGATCGCGCGTTTCCGCCCCGGCACCGACCACGTATGGGCGGCGGGGGGCGACCCGTTCTCCATGAGCACGCGCAGGCTGCTCGAGCTGGCCGCGCTCGTCCACGAGTACCTGCCGGGCGCCACCATCTCAACCTACGCGCGCGTCGACAGCATGCGCAACAAGACGGTCGACGACCTGCGGGCGCTTCACGACGCGGGCTACACCGACGTCATGATCGGCATCGAGTCGGGCGACGACGAGGTGCTCGCGCACGTGAGAAAGGGCTACACCGCCGCAGACGTCGTGGAGCAGTGCGGGAAGCTCGACGAGGCAGGGCTGCCCTACAACTGCATCTACCTGGGCGGGATCGCCGGCGCGGGGCGCGCAGGGGAGACCGCCGCGCGCTCGGCGGAGGTGTTCAACCAGATTCGCCCGCGGTTCATGTACCTCACGACCGTTACCGTCTTCCCC
>OLPZ01002430.1_pt1 | contig 10758 bp, 15 predicted proteins | sample 1672711 | NCBI WGS metagenome assembly OLPZ01 (sample SAMEA3136716, study PRJEB25190) | human gut metagenome
TCGCTTATCATGGCAATAAATTCACTGTTCGTCGGCTTGCCGCGCAGGTTGTGGAATACGTTGTATCGTTATATTTTATCTTGTTGAATTGCTTTCCTGCCCAATAAATCCGTCTGATATTTCCTATATCAGTTGGTTCAAGGAACGACTCTTTATTGCAACATAATTATAGCATATGACAAGTTGTTTTTCAACCACCCAGAAGTCCTTCGGCAACCTGGCCTGCGATGTTTATAACGATGACAATAACGAGTTTTACATGACTCGCGAACAGATTGGAACTGCGCTGGAATACAGCAATCCAGGCATCGCGATTCAGAAAATTCACGACCTCAATGCAGACAGATTGAATCCTCTTTCAACTGTAACCAAATTGGTTAAAGTTGAAGGTAGTCGTGAAGTAACACGTGATGTAATTGTCTACACCCTCCGCGGTGCCATGGAAATCTGCCGTTTCTCCCGCCAACCCTTTGTGTCACTTTATCAAGCCGAGAGTGTGAGATGACAACTTAGCCTTGCTGCCTGTCTGCGTCCTGCTGTTCTTTTTTAATCCGCCCCGGAGTATAGCCATCCTCTACCATACGGCAGCGGACAGCTTCCAATATATAGGCGGACAAGCTCTCGCCTGCTGCCTGCGCAGCCTGCCGTATCTGCTCGTCTAACTCTTTAGGCGGACGCAGCGTTATACTTCCCATTTTCTTATTGTGCGCCACGCTTGCCCTAATCTGTGCATCACTTGCCATTTATCGCATCCCCTTTAATAGTTTGCAATTTTTAATTTATTATAATTCTTCTTATGAAGTAAAGTCAACGCTGTATATAAGTCGACTTGTACATCTTGCACAGTAAGTATACTTATATCTTTGTGCAGATTGTCATCTTGCAATTTTATATAAGTCGACTTATAATACAATCACAGGACAGGTGAACAACAGTTCACGAGGCCACACACCTACACAAACACACAAGAAAGGACGCACACCATGAGCATCGACAAATTATTAGAACTGGTCACACAGTACAAAGAGGCCGCACAACTGATAGAGACCGCACAGGCCGAACAGGAAACCATCAAGGTCCAGATTAAAGCCGAACTGACCGCACGCAACACAAACGACTTACAAGTAGGCTGCCACAAAATCAAGCTTTCTGACTTCGCCAGTACGCGCCGTGACAGTAAAGCCATCAAAGCTGTTGCCCCTGCACTGTTCGCCCAGTATTCCAAAGTCATCACAGGTCAGCGCCTGACATTCAACTAAAAAAGTCCCCTTGCAGCAATGCCGACCAAAGCCAGCCGCAAAGAGACTCCCTCACAACCCGCCGGGCGGGCTGTACGATGCAGTATACACCCGTCCGGCCTATTTATCAAGAGAAAGGTTGTTCACATCATGAAGCAAACAATCAAGACCAGCCGCGCCGCCGGGCAATTAGAAAAGATGTTCCGCGCACTCAATGCCCATTTCTATGCAGGCGCATTGCCAGAGCCTATTATCACGCTCAAAAAGACACCCGGCGCCTATGGGCACATCACTTGCGGCAAGACATGGCAGGCAGGCACAGAGCGCCGCTATGAGATCAACATAAGCACCGCCACGCTTGACCGCCCTATTGAAGAAACAGCCGCCACACTGCTGCACGAAATGGCCCATCTTTACGACTTAGAGAATGGCATAAAGGACACAAGCGGCGCGGGCAACAGCTACCATAACAAGCGCTTCAAGGAAACCGCAGAAAGTCACGGCCTTATTATAGAGCACTCTGCCCGCTACGGCTGGACAATTACAAGCCCATCACTTGAACTGCTGGACTTCATAGAACTGCAAGGCTGGCAGGCCATCCAAATGACAGAGGGCTTGACATGGGCGGACATGACCGGCACAGGAACAGGCAGCCGTACACCCGGCGCAGCAAACGGCGGCGCAGACAAGCCGCCCAAGAAGCCTACCCACATTCGCAAGTATATCTGCCCCTGCTGCAAGAACAGCGTCCGGGCAAGCAAAGCCGTCAACCTGATTTGCGGTGATTGCATGGAGAAGATGGAACTGGCCGACTAAAGACCCGTTCAGACAGAGAGCAAGTGCCTGAGTGAGAGTAAGGCATTTTATTTGTAAACATTTAAAAGAGGTTTATATCATGGGCGCACTTGTTTCCTACACCGATTTTATCAATGCAATCAACAACGCAAGCGGCACACTGTCCGCCATATTTCCAACCTGCTCATTCGGCTTTAGCTCGGACTCTTTCACCTGCTACAATGGCACACACAGCATAGCAATTATCAACGACACATTTGACCTTTTTCCCCTGCCCGGTCTTTCTATTGACCTTGATACCATCAAGAAGATCGAGCAAATGCAATGCAACGATGGTTCTACAGAATATGAGATCATGCTTGACAGCGGCACCATAACACTTGACATCAACACAGCGGAGGGACAAAATCATGTTGAACAAAAAACTGCGTAATCTGCGTACAGGGCGCGGCATTACACAGGCCGCACTTGCCGCTTCTACTGGTGTTACTCCCCGCGCCGTCAAGTACTGGGAACAAGGCACAAGAACTCCCAGCACATCTTCCCTGCTTGCGCTGCACACTTCTTTCATGTATCACCTGAATATCTTATGACAGAGGATTGACTTATGGACATTTCTCAAAGACTACGTGAATTTCGCATTTCGCAAAAGCTTACACAGGAACAATTTGGAGCGCATATCGGCTATACAATACGCACTATTCAAAGTTGGGAAACTGGCGGACACCTGCCGGGGAGTTACGCAATCGCCTCAATCGCTGCACAGTTCAATGTATCCGCCGACTACCTTCTTTGCCTAACCGACACACCTCGCCCGCCAGCAAATTAGGGCACACCTTATTTTATCAATCCTGTACACGCCCATTTCTGTAAAAGTAGCATTGTTTTCAGCCTTCTTTTACAGTGTGCAGGTCATATCCTTGACCCTATTTTATCGTTCAGGGGGTTCACAATGAATGTTGCATATGTCCGCGTCTCCACTGTTGAGCAAAACGAAGCACGGCAGATTGAAGCCCTGCAAAAGCATCACATCGACAAATGGTTTACCGAAAAAATCAGCGGCAAAAACACAGAACGGCCACAGCTGCAGGCCATGCTTGACTTTGTGCGCGAGGGTGACACGGTTTATATCCACGATTTCAGCCGCCTTGCGCGCAGCACAAAAGACCTGCTGGAACTGGTTGAACTGCTTCACCGCAAAAAAGTACACCTGATCAGCAACAAAGAGAATCTGGATACCAGTACGCCTACAGGGAAACTCATGCTGACCATGATTGCAGCCATCAATGAATTTGAACGAGCAAACACACTGGAACGTCAGCGGGAAGGTATCGCCATAGCCAAGCGCAACGGCATCTATAAGGGTCGTAAACGCATCACGGCACCGCCGGGGTTTGCAGAGCTATATCAACAGTACCAGCGCCGGGAACTGACTAAAACAGCTTTAGCCTCTGCAATCGGGGTGTCAAGGCCGACATTAGATCGAATTATTAAGGAAACTTATCCATGCTTATTATAGTTTTTTAGGGTTATCCGTCAGCCCTAGCATATAATCCGTTGACACGGTATAGTATTGGGCAAGCGTCACAAGATGCTGTAAGGGGATTGTCTGCGCCCCCCTCTCGTACCTTGAATATACAGTCTGCTGTATGCCAAGTAGTTCAGCAATTTGTTCTTGCGAAAGGTCATGATCTTCTCTCAAATCCCGTAATCGTCTCAAGTACATGGTTTGTCCTCATAAAGTCAAACTTTCATATTACTATTGACGATAACACGTCGGAGTGATATACTGACCATTATAGAACCGATAAGTTCTAAACATGTTTTTGCTATTTCTTGCTCACTTTATTCACATATGTTAAAAGAGTATTAAAAGTCCAAATTATTGTACTCTTCATGCTGTATAATAAAGACATAGCAGAACTTAGCAAGCATAACAGCAGCCACTCAAAAGAAAGGATCTTCACTATGATTTTATTACAGCTTCTCTTTTGCGCCGCGTTCGTATTTATCATCGTTGCTATAGTTGGTGGTGCGTGTCTCGGTCTCGGCTGTATGATCTTGCCGCCTATTGAAAAGGCCATTGATGATACAGCTGAAAAAATTGCCCCCACGCCAGACCGCTACAAAAAGCAGCAGGAGGTTTGGGATTCCTATCAATACATAAAGTTCCACCACAAAAATCTGCGCGGTACGACCACCGAAGAAATGTGCAAGCGTGAAAATTGTACCGAAAAAGAAGCCCAGATGTATATGATTTTCGAGGACTGTCAGGATATGGGCATCAAAATGAACATTGCCTACGCTGACCGCCTGACCGGTGCCAGCGATGAGCGAGAGCAGATGGCCAGACTTGAAAAGCAATTCCCCACGCAGCAGGCCACCTATCAGACCGAAACGCTTCCAGGTCACACTCGTCTCACCCGTGAAGAAGTTGCCGCCAAATACGCGGCTCAAAAATAAGGAGGAATTTATCATGCGTAACAACAACAACAGCGATCTCGGCATCATCCTTCAGGTAATCTTTTGGGGCTTACTTATTCTTCAGGTTTATACTGCCTTCTTCTGCAACTATTGATTGAGAAAACGAATCCATTCTTCATTTTTAGTACGCAGGTGACGCCACTATGCTATATACTATCTATCAAGACAGCTCCTAGTATCTCCGCCAAACACCAACGCGCACAGCACGCCCCTATATAATAAGGTAGAAATGCATTTATGTGGCTGATCCTAGGTAGCAGCGGTGCTATTGGTTTATTCATGCTCGTGCCTACACTCTTAGGATACATATTTACCGGTTCTGCGTCCGGTGCCGATACCTCGCCGTTAGTGTAATTTGATCATGCTCCTGTATCCCGAAGCCACTTGTCACAGCTCAATTTGTTTACCTCATATAAAGTAAAAGCCCGGTAGGTCGCCACACCCACCGGGCATATTTTGTCGATATTTCGCTATTTTTATGTTATTTTGAAGTGTTATATTGTGTTTTTCGTGCAGTTTATACAGGTGCACCCGTCACGCGAAAAGAACATCATCCTATTTATAGACGTATTAACGTTCATTTTGCAAGCTATCACAGCGAATATCGTTGTATCGTATTTTATCATCGGTGCAATTACTCCATACAGAGTTTTGTACAACTGCACTTACTATATTTTTAGTAACCGGACTGGGTAACGAATCGTTACATCATCGCCTGACCTTCTGCCCGGTCATTTTTGTCAGTAAGTCGTGTGCTTCAAAGGGGGGTGTCCTAACAGTCCCCCCCTTGCCCTGCTTTCTCTGCCCACACTCATGCTTGACCCGCTCATTTTGAGCATGTTGTCGGTCTGTTCCAAATGGTATGAATCAGGCTCGCTCCCATCCGCCGGGACACTGTATAGGCAAACTCGGCATATTGCTCGTTCCGGTCGCAATATACCTCACTGTCAGCGTCCTTGTGCTTTATAAACTGGGCACAAGTCCACTGAACGCATGGTTATCCTGTCACAGTCTGGGTGACGCTGTACCCTACAATGTAGGAAGAATTGCGCTATTTATATATATACAAATTGCCCGATTTTTCCTACATTTTCTTCAATGTCCAATATGTTGTTGTCCTTACTTTATTTCCCACTCGTGAATTTTTCGTTTTTGTTTCTATTGTCACTCCATATTCTTCCAGCATCTTTTTCATACTACTGGGGCTTTTGGGCATCTTTGCTTTACTGCACAATCCCGCTTGGCTCAATCCGTCTTGCAATTCTTTCTTCGACATTTGTATATCGACATTTGAATCAAAAAACTGTTGTAACGCAGGGCTGGCATATCTTACCGGTGTAATACACAATGTTTTATCCCACACCATATCCCGCATAGTCGCCCAATACCCTCGTTCCTGCATATCTTGCAGTGTACTTAGGTCGTACTCCATTCTGTGTACGGCCATATCGTTTAATTCTAACGTTCCTTTATCCATATTTGGCACTAATGCTGTACACCTTTTTGATATTTCCCAACAATTACTTTTTCTGCGTTGTTCTTCCCACTTGCTATTGTCTCCGTCTCGTTTTACCTTGTACGCTTCAACATATTCTATATCTTCTTTAGCTTTACGTACCCTCTGCCCAATCTCCCGGGCGGTTGGCTCCTTATAATAAACTGTGCAGACATCTTCTGTATTGAGTGGGCGTTTTCTCCCCTGCATTTGTATTATTTTACGCGGCACGGCGCTTTCAATCAATATATGTCTTAAGGTCTTATCTTTTATGTCAATTCCGTTGTAGAGCGCTTCCGTCGTAAATAATATCCGCTTTTGCAGCTTTTCATCTTTGACACAATCTTCCATCTTATCAAGCGCACCACCTGCATTGTTGGATGAGCAATAATAGGACGCTGTATCGCCAAACACAGTCCGCATATCTATTAGCTCTTGCCTGCTATTCACTTGAACAAGTGCTTTTTCGTTTTGTGGTATATTACGTAATATTTCCAATAACGCTGTTTTGTCAGCTTTTTTGCTCTTGTACACATAGACCTTTTTAATATATTCCGCTTTTTTCTGGAGAAGATAATATCGTTGTGGCTTTAGCCTGCCCTCACTTCGCCATAATTCAAACATATCTCCGGGCGTCGCAGTCATTGCAATAACAGTTATTGTTTCTGACATCTGCAAGATAAATTCATAGGACAATCCTGTATTTTCATTGTGCCCTGAATCATCAAAAAAGTAGTGTGCTTCATCACACACGATACAATCATAACGATAATGGTCCTGTACCAGCCATTTTGCCTTCTCCGGGTCATTAAGCAGCAGTGTCTCGTAATATTGATAGGTCTGTATGTGTATAAGCTCAAGCTCATCAATAATGCACGTCCAGCCGCCAAATTCGTCTGGTACAAACGTTGGCTGTTTCTTTATGTCCAGCTTTCTTAGAATATCCTCTTTTAGTGGAACGCGGTTACAAAGTACCAAAGTGCGCTTGATTGGCACTCCCTTGCATGCCTGTTCCTCTGTCCATTCCAACATCTTGTTCAAGACAAGCGACGTTTTCCCCGTTCCCGTGCTGGCCTCGATAGCTACCAGCCCCGGCCCCCACGTTTTGAAGTCATCGCCTATCAGGTCTGCAATCCACTGTGGGTCTTTTTGGGCATTTTCCTGCACAGCGGCACACGGTTTTGCTTCTGTTACCGGCGAACTTACCAGGTCTTTATCCGCCGGGACAAGTGCGTCCGAGGTTTGCCCGACAGCTTCAATCTGCTGCGCTGGCGGTTTCTCAGCCTCAATCGTCGGCAGTACGGTGTGTCGCATTATAGCCGTTCTATCTTGATCTGGTTGCTGTGTCGGCCCATCCTCTGCATAGCCCTCATCCAGCAAAAACTTACGGTAAAAGCCGTGAAAGGGATATCTTATCTTCATATTTTCATTCAACATACGCATCACCTCTTACACGGTGACAGTACGGTTGATGTAATCTTCCATCGCATCCCTTAGCATGGGCGATTCAAAGAAGGAAAAGCAATTTTTGTCGGGGTGTTTCTTGTTTGGCTGCACTCCTATCAGATAGAAGCCCCGCATCATCAGGTAGCCCGCCATGCGCGGCGAGTACACAATCACGATATCACGCATAGTTTTTTCGTTGCTGTTTTTGTTGACCATTATTAGGCCCTCCTTAATATAATTGATGATTTTCACCGGTGGTTTAGCCCCACTGGCATGGGCGTGGCTCCACAACAGACCTCCATAAACGACAAAAAAAGTCCACCACTCAAAAACCACACGCTTATGCCACAAAAACGGATTACAAGTTTTCAAAATCCGCTATATGTGTATCATTATGTATGTGTGTCTTTGGGCAATGAACTTTTTGATTTATACGATACTTTTAAAAGTAAACTTTTAAAATATGTACGTTCATGTTATTCTGTTGTCAAGGTTACAGCAATCCGTCTGCCACCAAGGCTGCTGTATATTAGCATTATAGCACAACCTTTGGTAGTTTTTCAAGCTTTTTTCACGAGAAATCGAAAATTATTTTTTCTATGTGCACATCTAAATGTCGCTAATCTTCACAGCTTGCAATCTGCCACCCATCTGCTTATAATTGCATATTTTCCAGTGGGCTGTATTTCTGATACATCACGCGCAAATCGTCCTCGGTCACATCAAGATACGCCTGCTCTGTGACTTTCACACTGCTGTGGCCTAAAATCCTGCTCAACGTGTAAATATCCCCACCATTCATCAAAAAGCGTTTGGCAAAGTTATTGCGGAAACAGTGCGGATGAATGTCTTTCAGCCCGATACGGCCTGCATATTTGCGGACATTCGCTTCAAAATTGCTCACTTGAAGTGGTTTACCCTGGTTCGTACAGAACAGGTATTCGCTGTCACGATAGCGGTCTTTATACTGCATCCAGCGCCGCAATGCCTTGGCCGTCCGTGAAGAAAAGAAAACATACCGTCCCTTTTTCCCTTTGGTTATATCCGCCGGGATGTTGATACACATTCTTTGCAGGTCAACATTTATAGCCTTGGTCTGCAAACATTCACCGCATCGCATCCCTGTGTCTAGCATGGTCTGTATGATAACACCATCCCTGTACTCACTGAACTTTGATATATCCAGACAGGCCAGCAGGCGCTTGAAGTTTGCATCCGAGATAAATTCTAAAGGCTTGCGCTCTGTTTTTACAAAGTGCACCTTTTCCACGGGACTTTTCTGTATCAATTCTTCATCGATGCACCAATTGAAGAACGCCTTTAGATTTCGCAGATAATTATTAATTGTCACAGGTGATATTTTCCTTGCATAGTCTGTGCGCCGTTCCGGGTAGTTAGGGCTTGCAGTATCTTCTACCGCGCACACTGTATACTTACCGCGCTTTTGCAGATAGTCAACATATCCTTCCATATGCGTGCGCTTAATATCCTCTGTCCGTTCAATCTTGCGCTCTCCAAGATATAGACCAAGCAGCCGTAAAGTCTGCTCATAGCTCGTCATAGTCCGCATCGCCAGCCCTTTGCGCTGACAGGCTCCCATGAACATTTCCACATCGTACTGATACACAACAAAAACCTCCTATACCGTCGTGTCAAAAGACCCAACAAATACAGGAAGTTTATAGGCTCAAGCCCTGCATATTCATAGGCTTGAAAGCATAATTCTACATTTTTTATAGCGATAAATCCGCAAGTTTATCGGTTTGCGTCACACGCGGCAAAAGTCCGATTTTCTTTATACCTGCGACTTTTGCGGGCAGTTTACGCATGCCGCTTTTTGTCCAGACGAATTTTATCGCTTATCATGGCAATAAATTCACTGTTCGTCGGCTTGCCGCGCAGGTTGTGGATCGTATAGCCAAAGTAGCTGTTCAGCGTGTCCACGTCGCCGCGGTCCCAGGCGACCTCGATGGCGTGGCGGATCGCGCGCTCGACGCGGCTGGCCGTGGTCATGTTGCGCTTGGCGATTTCGGGATAAAGCCGCTTGGTCACGGCGTTGATGTACCCGTGGTCGGAGATTGTCAGCAGAATGGCGTCGCGCAGGAACTGGTAACCCTTGATGTGCGCGGGTACGCCGATCTGGTGCAGAATTTCCGTCACGGTCAGCTCATCGCTGTCCTGCGAGACGACCTGCGGGCGCATTGTGTTGCCCGCCGCCTTCAGCACACGGCTGACGAGGACCGACTCGTCAAACGGCTTGACGAAGAAGAACGAGAACCCGCTGTCAAGAAGTTCCTGCTCCATCTCCTCGCTCTGGAATGCCCCCGTGACGAAGAACGTCGTGTGGGTGCTGCTGGTGTTCTGGGCCTCGTAGCGCTGCTTGACCGTGATCGCGTCCAGGTCCGGCATGAACGCATCCAGCAGAACGGCCTGCGGATGAACGGCCAGAAGGGTTTCCAGGGCCTTGGTGCCGTTCTTCTCACAGACGGTCACGGCAATGCCTTTGGCTTCCAGCGCACGGCGGCACACAGCGGACACCTGCGTGTCCGTGTCGGTCATTACAAATTTGATCTTTTCCATCGTCACATATCCTCCATACATTTTGAGCTGCGCGTACCCCGCGCGTAAACTTCGCTCGGTTTCTGTTTACATTGGGAATTCTACCATATTTTCCCACATTTATCAATAGATTTCCCGCTGTTTATCGGTATTTCCCAAAATTTTCGTTCGACAAGTTTTTCTATAATTCGTCAGTCATCGGCAAAATAGTACACGTATCAACATCATTTTATTCTTTTCGTCGTTTTTGTTGTCGGTCAGCAGTCCCGCTTTTTCGCCCGCTGCGTCCCTCTTTCGGCGCTCATTTGCTGCTGGCGACAGCATCCGCTTTTTCCAGCATGGTTGTCGCAAAGATTGCGTAGCCCCTGCTCGGATCGTTCACCAGCACATGGGTAAGCACTGCCGCCAGACGGCCATTCTGCACGATGGGCGAACCGCTCATGCCCTGCACTACGCCGCCGGTGGCGTCAAGCAGGCGCTTGTCCGTCACGCGGATCAGCAGGTTTCGGTTCGGGTCGCTGCCGGTCATCGTCACACGCTCGACCTGAATCGTATAGGGCTGCGCCGTCGTGCCCAGCACAGTGGTCCACAGCTCGGCCTCGCCGGGCGTGACTTCCTGCAAATTTGCCACGGGCAGTACCGGGGCGGTACAGCTGCCGGTGTAGCTGCCGTAGACCCCGGCGGCATCGTTGGCCAACACGGTTCCGGCGGGCGCGGCGGCGAACTCCCCGCGCAGCTCGC
>OLPZ01002438.1_pt1 | contig 10738 bp, 9 predicted proteins | sample 1672711 | NCBI WGS metagenome assembly OLPZ01 (sample SAMEA3136716, study PRJEB25190) | human gut metagenome
GCTCAAGAGCACCCTGGGAGAGTTTCTGGACTGCCTCATCAACGTCCTCATAAGCTCCAAGCTCTTCGTTGATCGGACGCTCTTTTGTGATTACCTGGCAAGGTCCGTTCGGATCAAGCTCGTTGGTAGCTTTTGCATCCAGCCATGAAACGGCACCGCAAAGTCCAAGTCTCTCTGGTGTAACAACACAAACGTGAGACGGGGAGAATGCCTGGCAGAGGATACAGCTGTAATATACATCAACAGACTCGTCAGTGAGGTTTGCAAGACGATCATCACGTTTCTCGAATGTCGGAATTGCAACTTCATGACGGATTCTGGTACACTCAGCAGGATCTGTGTAGATCACAACCTCACACTTGTCAACAACTGCGTCAAATTCGTTCTTAACCTGAGTATAAAGAACTTCACCGATATGTTTGATACGGAATCCTGCATCAAATGCTGCATGGCTGATACGGATACGCTGCATATCTCTCTGACCGGTGTGATATACACCCTCAATACAGTTGATGTAGTTGTGGAATTTACGCTCGATAACAGGCTCAAAGTCAGGCTGCATGTTCTTACCGGCAACCTTAACAACGTATGCAATGCTGTTCTTGCTTCCGTCTTCCATCTCGTCAACTTCCGGTCCTACAACTGTGATCTTGTGATCCTCGATCTCAGAAGCGTCACAGGTATGTACAAGCTCAGCACAGTCAACACGGGAACCATCGAACTCAACACGCATGTCTTTACGACGGATGATCTCGCCCTCGAATGCAGATGCGAATGCAACCGGGATATCGATGTTTGTGATCTTGATCTTGATGTCACGAGCCTCAAGGGAAGTAGCGTTGAATTTGCTTACGTCCTCCTGAACGATAAGGCTCTTCGGTACACGGAAGATGTTCTCTGTCTCGTTTGTGATTACCGGGAAGCCAAGTGCGATAGCGCCAGCTCCGCAAGCAACTACAACGTCATCCAGAGGTCCGAATGCGTTAACGAATGCCGGAACACGGTCCATTGTATATTTCATAAGTGTACCTGCATCTCCAGGTGTTACGTTACCGAAGATCAGAGCTGCACGAAGTGCAACAGATACAACGTGGATAACTGCTGTAACGTCTTTTCCAAGAGGAATAACACGTACGTTTGCTCCAGTGTTCATGCCAGCTTCCTTCACCTGGTCAATGATTCCGCCAACCAGTGTTACAAGGATACCCTGTGCCTGATAGCTCTTTACAAGTGCAACACCCTCTTCTACAGATGGAGCTGTTCCAAGGATAACGGCTACACCAGGGATATCGCCTGTTACAAGCGGTACACCAAGCTCACGGATCACAGCATCTGCAAGGTGGCCATAGCATGGCTCCTCATATGGTGTTGCTCCGTCGATATATTTCAGAACTTCGATGAACTCTGCGCAAAGTGCGGTAGCAATACCGGACATGAATGCGTCGTTCAGTCTTTTCTCTCTTGTCATAAGAGTTTTTACAACGCCAAGAGCCTCTTTTAACTCTTTTAAGGTTGTAACCTTGGTTCCTGTTACTGAATAGTAACAAGGAAGGCTGTAAGCGGTATCAGGGAAGCTTACTGCTTTGTCTTCGCCATGCTGTGCGATGGCTGCATCAATAGCGCCCTCTGTTAATCCATAAACAGCGTCGTTTCCGCTGAATACTCTATCAAATAAAGTCACTGTAGTACCTCCTATTATTTACAGACTTGATTCGTTGTCTATCTTTTCTTTAATCTTTCTGATCTCAGATGTTACTGTCTCACTGAAATCATAGGGTGATTTACCCTGGCGGTCTGCGTCCATAACTTCTACATTGTAATGGATCATTCCAAGAAGATCTTCTGCCGGAATCTTGTTGCGGATAAATTCTTCATCCTCTTCGTTCCGTACTTTGTTGGCCACTACCTTAACCTGAGTAATGCCAAGATCCTTTGCAAGACGTTTTACGTTTTTGTAGGTCTGTACACTTCTTGCACCTGGTTCGATCACCACAATAAATTCGTCCATGCTCTCCGTGGTTCCCCGGCCCAGATGCTCCAGACCGGCTTCCATATCCATAATTACCACATCATCCCTGTGCACTACAAGGTTGCTGATGATTCTTTTTAACATGACATGTTCAGGACAGACACATCCGCCTCCGCCTGTTTCCACGGTTCCAAGGACAAGCAGCTTTACACCATTACAAACCTTTCCGTAGGTGTCCGGAATGTCGTCTACCTTCGGATTCAGTGTATAAAACTGATTCTGGCTGTTGGCTCCGGTACGCTCCTCTACCAGCTTACGCATCTTGGAAATGGGAACGATGGAATCTAAAGTCTCCTCATCAAATCCAAGAGCCAGTCCCAGGTTTGCGTCCGGGTCAACATCAGCTGCAAGGACCTTTTTCCCTTCATCTGCATATAGTCTGGCAAGTGTTGCCGCAAAAGTTGTCTTTCCTACTCCGCCTTTACCGGTTACTGCTATTTTCATAAGTTAATCGCGCCTTTCCTTCGATCAGATTCCGAGAGCGTCACGTTTTTCTTCGATTCTCGCAATCATAAGATCGCCTAATTTATCAATATCTTTCTCAACTGTATATGCTGCCTCTACCCAGTCACGTACCCCTTCTGTAAGGAGGCTTGCAACCTCTGTAGAACCGGAAACATATGGGTCTACACCAAGATATGTATCAAGACCAGTTGCTACTACATAGTTTCCAATGGAAACTGCCTTCTCAGACATCCACTCAGGAGCACATCCTACTACTGGAAGCTGGGAAATGTTCAGTCCGGAATCCTTGGCAAGCTCAGAAGCAAGGATCAGCATACGGCTGATATCAACACAGGATCCCATATGTAATACTGGCGGGATATCTGCAAGCTCGCAAACACGTTTCAGACCAGCACCGCAAAGGTCTTTTGCAGCTTTGTCCATAAGTCCTGCACGAGCAGCTGCCTGAGCGGAACATCCGGAAGCGATGATCACGATATCGTTTGCGATCAGTTTCTTCATAAGTTCGATGTGAGCTGTGTCAGGTCTGACCTTCGGGTTGTTACATCCAACCATAGCAACAGCACCACGGATAACACCAGATGTAATACACTCAAGAAGAGGTTTGGTGGTACCAGTCTCGTCTACCTGAGAGTTTGTTACGCCGTCAAGTGTCTTAACGATTGCTTCTACAGAGTAACCAACAGTAGCTTTATGTTTCAGATCCGGGATATGTACAAGCTCTGGTTTTCTGTTCTTGAAGTTCTCACATGCAAGTTTTACGATCTGTTTTGCTTTCTCTCCTGCTGTACCTGCATCAAATTCAATGAAATCGGAATCTGGCATCTGGCAGATTGGAGAAGTTGTGATGAATTTTGTATGGAAGCATTTGGAAAGAGGTCCAAGTGCCGGGAAAATACACTGAACGTCAACTACGATTGCCTCACAGGCACCTGTCAGTACAACGTTCTCCTGCTGTAAGAAGTTACCTGCCATCGGAATACCGCGACGCATTGCAACCTCATTAGATGTACAGCATACACCGGAAACAGTGATTCCCTTAGCACCCATGGATTTCGCATAGTCGATCATCTCTTTGCTGTCTGCATACTCACAGATCATCTCAGAAAGACTCGGGTCATGTCCATGAACAACGATGTTTACATTCTCTGCATTCATAACACCAAGGTTAGCCTCGGTATCGATTGGCTTTGGAGTTCCGAAAAGGACATCAGAGAACTCAGTTCCGCACATGGAACCGCCCCATCCATCGGAAAGACCGTTACGAAGCGCCTGACGGATCAGAGCCTCCGGTTTACTTGTGTTACCCATATGAGTCATATGAAGTGCACAGGAAACCTCACGGTCAATTGCTCTTGGCTCAATTCCAGCTGCATGCCACAGATCCTGTGTATGCTGAGGTGCTCTCTTAAGCCATCTGGAATATCCTCTGATCTTTCCGTATTCTTCCTGAGCAAGATCAGACATTTCATGAGCCAGATCATAGATGTCTTTACCCTCTGTCTCAACGCCCCACTCTTTTGCAATACGGATCAGCTTCTCAGGATCTTTCACCTGATAGTCGCCGCCCTCTTTTGCATGTCCAAGTGTGATACAGATCTCACGTCCGTGATCAGAGTGTGTAGCTGCGCCGCCTGCTGTGAAACGAAGGAAGTTTCTTCCTACGATACCATGTACATCGCATCCGCAGATACCTCTCGGTGCCTTAGGTGTAATACGGCACGGACCCATTGAACAGATTCGGCAACATACGCCCTGCTCACCGAATTTACAGTGTGGAGTCTGATTCTTAACACGCATCTGCCAGGAATCAGCGCCTACCTTTGCACCAGTCTCAAGAAGACGGGCTGTGGCAGCTTCGAATTCTTCCACTGTAGTTAATTTGAATTCACTCATTATTGACCTCCTCTAAGTATGTGTTACTTTTGATAAATTTATTTATATTCCGTTTTCCGGAACCCATCCCCTCCCATGGGATAAATACCTGACAAAAATTCCGCAGCAGCGTTCTTGCCTGCTGCGAATTATAATGCCATTTCTATCCTCTTATCACATAAACATGTGGGGTAAGGGGGACTTCCCTTATAAAACAAGCTTATCTACGATCTCACGAAGAGCCATCTTTACCGGATTATCTTCCGGAAGCCCTGCAGTCGGTTTACCCTCGCAGTCATACTCGTAAACAGTCTCATCCTGCGGCACTACGCCAAGAAGATGAAGACCCTGCTTCTCAATCTCTTCTTTGATTCCGTCATTCAGCTTTCCGCCAGGAGCACGGTTAATGATAAGGCCTACTGTATCCGGGTGCATATCACATTCTTTAATAAGCTCTGCAATACGACCTACAGCCTGTACACCTCTTCTGGAACAGTCACTGACCAGAATCGCTGTCTGCATGGACGGAAGTACTCCCCTGCTGATGTGCTCCATACCAGCTTCGTTATCAACTACGATATAAGGATAATTATTCTGGTATTTGGCAAGCTGGGTCTGAAGAAGTCCATTTACAAAACAGTAGCAGCCTTTTCCCTGGGTTCTGCCCATAACCAGAAGATCAAAATCATCATCTTCTACCAGAGCATCCTCAAAACGTCTTTCAGCGTAATCCGCCTTGGACATTCCCGCCGGGATCGGATTCTCGCTTGCAAGCTCTGCGCGAGCAATTTCTTCCCTTACATCACCAAGTGTAGTCTCCACTTCTACTCCAAGAACTTCGTTCAGATTTGAGTTTGCGTCAGCATCTACTGCAAGGATCGGTCCTTTGCCTTTCTCGCAGAGATACTGGATCAGCATTCCGCATAATGTGGTTTTACCAACGCCGCCTTTACCTGCGACAGCAATTACATGTGCCATAATACTATCAATTGCCTCCTGAAAAATTTAAGTCAAAACCGATTAGATTAAAGTACAAAGTCCGGATCTGTCAATGATCTCGGATACATCTTTCCATTTATTCAAAGCATACAGATGGATGCCATCTACGCCGAGAGCGCGGTACTCGTCGATCTGTCTGATCGTGTACTCGATTCCCTCTTCTTTGAATCTCTTGATCTTATCATCATAGAACATATCAAACGGCTTGCCATCAGCATCTTTTGCTGCAAATGGATTCGGGAACAGCCAGTTTCTGGAGATGAGTCTGCAAAGCTCACGGTCCATTACACAACCGTTACGGGAAAGTGCCATATTAATTGTAGCGGACATGTCAAGAATTGGCATAACTCCTACGTCTACAGGCATTGTAACACCAGCCTCACGGATTGAATCCAGCCAGTATTTAAACTGCTCCATATCCCAGCAAAGCTGAGTCATGATATAATCGGCACCATTGTCCTGTTTCTGTCTCAGAACTGCAATATCAGCATCAAGGCTGCGGCATGCAATGTGTCCCTCCGGAGATCCTGCAACTGCGATTTCGAATTTGTCACCAAATTCGTCACGGACAAATTTAACAAGATCTGTAGCGTAGTTGAAATCACCGCAGGTTGTTGTTTCACCAAGCGGAATATCTCCACGAAGTGCAAGCATATGATCTACACCCTCTGCAAGGTACTGATCCAGCTGCTCTTTGATTCCCTCTTTTGTGTTCTTGATTACTGTGAAATGGGTAACCGGTGTTGTTCCGGCTTTCTTGATCATCTGGCATACTTCTCTGTTAGCACCAACGTTTCCGCCGCCTGCACCGTATGTACAGGAAATGTACGCAGGTTTGTATTTCATCAGATGATCGATCGTCCCAGGAAGGTTATCCATCCCCTTTTCTGTCTTCGGCGGAAATAGCTCGAAAGACAGAAGCATTCTTTCTCTCATTGCTTCTGACAATTTCATAATTACATACCTCCACGTATTAAGTAATTTTTATTCTAAAGGCATAATGCCTCAAGATCTGATAAGCATCACGGATTACTGAAGCAATCCGCTTTTGTTCTTCTGTATCAGCAGAAAACGTTACTGTACACTTTGTTTGCAAATGCACCTTATGAAACATTTCCACTGAACAGTAATCAGAAAATTCATGTCAGTCACATTTTACTTTAACGATACTGTTCGCAAGGTCTACCATAAGGATGGTTCCCTCTACCACTCTTTCATCACCCATAATATCGCGGAGAACAAGTTTGTTTCCATCTACATTAATACGGCTGACGTTCTTGAAGATTACAGAATCGTCATTTTCTTTATATACAGTTGCTAAACACATAATAATGCCTCCTTATTTCATTTCCTCTTTCACAAGAGTCAGGGCAAGGCCAAGGCGCATGTTGCCTTTCTGGAAATCGGATACGCTTTCCTTAATGGTCTTCGCAGCGGCATCCATTCCCATCTTGGCAAGATTATCCGCCATCTGGTCAAGTTCTGCTGCATGGTGCTCATTGTGCTGAAGCATATAGGTAAGAAGAGCTACTGTCTCATTCCTGCAGTCCCCTCCCTGGCAGCCGCCGCAGTCTGTACTGCAGTTCTGTCCCTCATTATGTGTATGGTCATGACCTTCTGTTCCGTCATGGGTATGCGCATGTGTATGGCTCACTCCGTCTGCATGGGTATGCTGGTGGGTATGCTCATGACCATGCTGGATCAGATTGCCGTTTTCATCTTTGATCAAATGCATAGTAACTACTCCTTTCCGCCTTGAATGCGGCAGACAAATCATAACATTGTTTCTCTTCCAGGCACGAAAAAAACTCACGCCGGCAACGTGAGAAAACATGTAAGAATGGATATAAAGATATTCTATTCCCTTTTAATATAATGAGATTCCGCATACCTCATACCTTCATGCATAACACATTTTCTTTCTTCTACCTAAAAAATCGCAGAGTTATGACATAAATTTATCAAATTTTTCTTTTATTATACAACCTTTCTCATTATTACGCAAGGAGATAATTATAAAATTTCACCAAATTTCAACGCTTTACCACACAAATATATGTTTTAATTTCTGTACAATTTTACCAGTTATTTCTAAAGTTTGTCTAAAGATTAACGAATGCGTATTTAAGCAAAAAACAGGTGAATGTTTTGTAATTATATGCTATAATGAATGAAATTTATTGGTTGCTGATTACTTCATGAGCAGCAGCATTTATTGTTTAATGAGGAGGAATTAGCTTTGAGAGAAACCGTATTCCTGAATACCGACAGAGAAATGCCCCTTTTAGGGCTTGGTGTATATAAAACAGCAGATAACGAAGCAGAGACAGCCATTACAGCTGCAGTGAACGCGGGCTACCGTCTTATTGACACTGCTTCCGCTTACAAAAACGAAGAAAGTGTAGGCAAGGCAATTGCCAAATGTGGTGTCCCACGCAAAGAACTTTTTATCACCAGCAAGATCTGGAACAATGCGCAGCGCCTTGGAGATGTAGATGGGGCTTTTTATAGAAGCATGGAGCGGTTGAAGCTGGATTACCTGGATCTTTATCTGATTCACTGGCCGGTGCCTGGCTGCTATACCGGAACCTGGCTGGAGATGGCCAAACTTCTTGAAACCGGCCGTGTACTTTCCATCGGCGTCAGCAATTTCCAGATTCATCATCTGGAAGAGCTTAAGAAAATTTCCGGTATTGTACCTGCTGTCAACCAGATCGAATGTCATCCGCTTTGCTATCCGAAAGAACTGATTGAATATTGCCAGTCGGAAGGAATTCAGGTTCAGGCTTATGCACCGCTTGCCAGAGGTGCTTACCTTGATAATGATGTAATGTGTGTTCTCGGAACCAAGTATGCACATACTCCTGCACAGGTCGGTCTTCGCTGGGCAATCCAAAAGGGTATTTCTGTAATTCCGAAATCCGTCAATCCAGACCGCATTGCTTCCAACGCCAATATTTTTGATTTCAACATTGAGGATGAAGATATGGCGATCATGGATACTTTAAATGAAGATCTCCATACATCCCATGTGCCGGATGATCTGAAGGATGTTATTTTTTAATCTTTTCACTCTTTGTAAATTATTAACTGCCAGAACATTGAGCATACTCTTTCGTTTTTTTGCTCACTGCTCTGGCAGTTTTTTGCGGTTCTATTCTTTCAGTTATATTTTCTGTATTTTATATTTTGCAACAGCTTATTTGCTGAATATAGCATTCACAGTTCCCAGGAAATTTCTCCCTGTTTCTCTCTCTGCATCAGGTCTTTCACAGCTTCAGATGCAGGCTTGTTTTCAAACAGAAGCTTATTTACTTCCATAATGATCGGCATTTCCACATTATATTTCTCAGCCAGCGCTTTGGCTGCCTTTGCGGAATAAACGCCCTCCACAACCATCTGCACTTCATCCATAGCCTGCTTCATGGTGTAACCCTGTCCCATCAGATAGCCGGCGCGTCTGTTTCGGCTGTGCACACTGGCACAGGTAACAATCAGATCACCAATTCCGGAAAGGCCGGCAAAAGTCTCCAATTTAGCGCCCATCTTGACACCAAGCCGCGCCATCTCTGCTATTCCTCTTGTGATCAAAGCAGCCTTTGTATTATCTCCATACCCTAAGCCATCAGCAGTCCCTGCTGCCAGGGCGATTACATTCTTAAGGGCACCGCCAAGCTCTACCCCCAGCATATCCGGTGTCGTATACACCCGGAAAACAGGGCTCATAAAAAGGCCCTGGAGATATTCAGCGGTCTCTTTTTTGCGGGCACTGACTACACACGTAGTAGGGAGTCCGCGGCTTACTTCTTCCGCATGGCTTGGTCCTGAAAGCACACAAACATCTGCCTGAGGAATCTCTTCTTTAATAATATCACACACAGGCATAAGCGTATTTTCTTCTACACCTTTCGCCACATTTACAATAATCTGTCCCCGTCGAATCAATGGGGAAAGTCGTTTGCTGATAGCACGCATATAAGCAGATGGTGAGGCAAATACAACTATATCTGGTGAATCCAAAGCTGTCTTTTCATCACCGGTTATCACAATTCCATCCGGAATTTTAATTCCGGGAAGCTTTTTCGGATCCTCCCGGGTCTGATTCAGACTGGCTGCCTTTTCCGGATGTGCAGACCACAACATAACCTGATGACCATTGTTGTGAAGCAGTATTGCAAGTGCTGTTCCCCAGCTTCCGGTTCCCATTACGCTGATTTTTGCCATTTTATCACCTCATCTTATTTGGCTGCAGTTTTCGCTGCACCAAGCTTATTCTCAGTTCCATTTAAAAGGCGGTAAATATTCGCCCTGTGTCTGTAAATTGCAAGTGCTGTCATAAGTCCCATGATCACATCCATCTCAAATGTATGAGGGAAATCCATGCCATAACTTCCCGCAGCGCCAAACCCAATGAAACAAATCAGCGCACCTACATATGCTGCCATTGACCCCAATGACACATAGCGGGTAATAGCTACCAGCCCAATAAAGATCACCGCGCAGATCAGAAATACTCTCCAGTCCATTGCCAGCAGCATTCCCGCAGACAGCAGAAACAGGAGCGCGAAAACAACCATCATAATTGAGAATATCCGCTGTTTATTCATTGCAAACTCCCATTATAATTGTAGGGGCGAACCTTACAGTTCGTCCCTACAATGGTTTGATTTATTTTCTGAATTGCTTTTTGCGGAATCGCACCCAAAGGCAGCCTGCCAAGCCCATAGCGGAGATCACCAGTAAAACCACCCACAACATCAGCGGCGTAGTATCCCCTGTCTGAGGCACAGTAGCCTGCGCGGCAGTGGGCTGCGGCGTCACAGTAGGCTGCGGTGTTGCGGCAGGCTTAGGCGTTGCCGTGGGGTCCGGTTTCGTCGGGCCTGCCGGATTTTCAGGAGCCGATGTCGTCGGGGGTTGGGTGGACGGCGCTTCCCGGTTGTTGGTAAATGCCGCCACTGCGGTACCATCCTTCTGGATCGTGCCGGTTGCCCCGTTGGCAGTCACCGTATAGCCCTCATTATCGCTTTCCGCTACTGTATAAGCGGCACCTGCGGGCAGACACACAGCCGTAAGGCTTTCGCCATGCCGCAGGGTAAATGTTGCAGAACCTGCGGTAAAAGTCATTTCGCCGTAGGTGCCGTTTATGCTGCTATCCACCGTAACCGTAAAGGTAAAGGGTTTTGTTGTATCCCCTGCCGACCCGGAAACCGTGTTGCTGACTTTCAAATCGCCCTTAGCGTTGCTTTTCCACTGGGCGGTGTAGATTGCATTGGCTGTCACCGTTGCGGCCACTGCCGGAGACCAGCCGGTAAAGGTATAGCCGCTGCGGGTCGGTGTTCCGCCGGTAAATGCAGGGGTGGGTGTTCCACG
>OLPZ01002442.1_pt1 | contig 10723 bp, 9 predicted proteins | sample 1672711 | NCBI WGS metagenome assembly OLPZ01 (sample SAMEA3136716, study PRJEB25190) | human gut metagenome
ATTCCATAAATAACATATGGAATCCCTGACCTTAGTTTTAATCTCCTTGAAAAAATCGGAAGACTTTTGATCGTCTCCGCCAATGCTCCGATCATACATCCAATAAATATGCCTCCAAAGATTCCATAAGCTGCCAGCAACCAGTATCCAGCCCTTATCGACCATCTGTAGATAAATGCTAATGTTCCAAGAATCCCTCCTGCTGCCACGAAACTTTCATACGCTCTTGCATACTTTATGCTTTTTGTAAGGCCTGCAAGTCTTGGAATCACACCCAGCATACTTAAAAATGCGAGAAAACTGGCTGCAATAAGTCCTCCTGCACATAATCCGTAAAATATTAAAAGTATACTACGAATCCACATCTTCTTCCTCCTCTTTGCGGCCTGCATCAATCATTAATGTATCATTTACATCTCTTTCATAAAGCCGCATCTGCACTTCAAATGGTGTCGGATCATCATTTAGTTTGATCTTTCCTGCATGATTGAAAAAGATGATGATTCCTATTGCCAAACCTATCGTATATGAAACATGAAGAAGATTCGGGCCATTTGGAGCACTTCCCATGATCATTTCATAAACATTATAAAAAAGTTCCTCAATTCCAACATCTGTGTTATATGTCATGATTGAAAAGCTTGCACCAAAAAACGCAACGAGCATCACAAATAAGATTTTTCCATAATGCATGATCTTCGATTCATCTTGTTTCTTTTTGTAATAGACAATAAAATCCTGCGGTCCAAGATTTATCACATCTAACGTTTTATCTACTTCTTTGATCTTCTCGATCACTTTAAGAACTGAAAAACATTTTCTCTGATTACCTCTGTCTATAAAATGATAAATACTCTTATTCTTAATCTGTTGTTCCATATCTTTATCGGTGCAGTATAAAGACATAATATCTTTCATTTTAATTTCTTTATGATCAATGCATACACTTTCTTCCACCTTAATATACACATTCATTTTTATCACCTCAGCGTTATTATCTGTCATTTTTAACTTTTCATTCATAAGTTGCAAGAAAAATGATGTGGTGTTATAATCTCTCATAGTGACTTTTATCGATAAATCAAAGGAGAATGGCCATGGAACAAGAACAATTAACACTTTACAAACTTATGATTTTATATTTAATTGAGAAAGTGGATTTTCCTTTGAGTAATTCCCAGATATCTGAATTTATTCTGGATAAAGGCTATACGAACTATTTTACCGTTCAGAGAGCTTTTCATGAGTTAGAGGAAGAAAATATGCTCAGAGTCAAGCAGATTCGTAATATGAGCCACTACGCGCTCAGTGACGAGGGATCTGAGGCAATTGAGATGTTTGAATACCAGATTCCGAATTCGATCAAAGAAGATATCGCACAGTTTCTAAAAGAAAAAGAATACGAACTGCGTAAAGAAGCGAATGTAAAAGCAGATTTTTATCCATCGAAAGGTGATGAATACACGGTAAATCTTAAGATCAGCGAAAAAGAAAGCCCGCTCCTTGAGATTAACTTAAATGTCGTCTCAAGAGACCAGGCAGTTTACATATGCGACCATTGGGAGAAGAAACACTCCGATGTCTATTCCATGCTAATTGAAAAATTATTATTTGACGAGCCGGATAAGTAATTATTCGGTTTCTTCTTTTTCAAGGACGATTTTTTCAATGAAATCCCAGATTTCATCTCTTCCCTGTTTGGATAAGGCTGAGAATGGGAAGATTGGTGTTTCCTTGTCCATCTGAAGCTCTGTGCGGATCTCTTTTAGATGTTTTGGCACCTGGCTTCTTTTTAATTTGTCAAGCTTTGTTGCGATGATCACTGGACGGTATCCATTGTGAAGGATCCAATCATACATCATGACATCATTCTTTGATGGTTTATGTCTGATATCGATCAGTAAGAATACCATTCTAAGCTGTTTTGATGTCTGTAAATAGTTCTCGATCATGTGTCCCCATTTTTCCTTAACAGACTGTGTTACTTTCGCAAATCCATATCCTGGAAGGTCTACATAATAAAGTTCTTCGTTAATATTATAATAATTGATCGTCTGTGTCTTTCCTGGCTGTGCAGAAATTCTTGCGTAGGATTTACGATTCATCAATGCATTGATCAGTGATGATTTTCCTACATTTGATTTCCCTGCAAATGCTACTTCCGGCAATGTGTTGTCCGGTAATTTACTTGTGATTCCACAGACGGTTTCTAAATTTACACTTTTTATGATCATGTCAATCTCCTAACGTAAAATAAATCCATTACCGAACATATTCTACGTTATCCCCTATTATTTGTCAATGGAGACATGATGAATGGGCTTTGTATTTTTTGTGATCGGAAGTATCTGATATCCCTCTTTTTTTAAGGTTTTGATCAGCGAGTCTAATCCTTTTACTGTATTTTTCGTCTCATGAAGGTCATGCATCAGGACAATGCTTGTCTTTTGTCTTCTGACATCCTTTAATATCTTTTGATTCAACTCATAAGAACTGGCATTAAAATTGATCGCATCTTCATTTAATGCATTCCAGTCAAAATACAAGATGCCTTTTTGATTCACATATCGGATATACGGTTTGATGTCTCCAGCACAATGATTACTGCTACCTCCTGGAAAACGATAAATATACGACTTTACTTCCGTAAGATCATATAAATATTTCTGAAGTTTCATCAAATCTTTAGAAAATGCTCCGACACTTGCATAAATCTGATCATAATTATGACTATATGAATGCATACCTAGTGTGTGTCCTTCTAAAATGATCCTCCGATACATCTTTTTAGCATGTTCCGTTTCTTTCCCTACAACAAAAAATGTTGCCCTTACCTTATTTTTCTTTAAAATATCAAGAATCTCGTCTGTATGATCTGACGGCCCATCATCGAACGTTAAGTATACCTTTTTTTGATTCAGATTATTATTTGTAAGGAATCCGCTTTCTCCTTCCCCCTGACTTGCAATTTTAAATATATTATTTTGTCTGGGTATTAATTGGATCATACATGTAGTGATCGTTAATACTGCAATGATATATGCCAATATCTTCTTTCTCATATTCTTCCTCTTTTCAAAATATTTTGATTCTTCTTTCTATTTATCATGTGAAGAACTCTCATTTTTATTCTGGCATATATTTACACAAAATAAATTAAAAAAAGTGACAGAAATAACATTTCTGCCACTTTTTTCGTGTATTAAAGAGTTTTACAAACTATGTAATCTTAAACTTCGAAGATCAGATCTCCGTAACTTGGCATTGGCCAGTCTTCTTTCGCTACTAACATTTCCAGTCTGTCTGCTGGTTCACGTACTGCACTCATATCTGTAAAGATCGTATCATGATAGAAACGAGCCTGTGCTTCACTTTCTAATGCCTGAGCTTCTGGAATATCTTCTTCTAATTTCTTAATCGCTGCAAATAAATCTTTTAAGTTTGCAGTGATATCTTCTAACAGTTTTTCCTGTACAGAGCTGTCAACTCCAACTGTCTTCAGTTCAGCAACTCCATTTGCAAGTTTTCTCTGATATTTCATAACTGCTGGAACAATCTGTTTCTTCGCAATATCTAATGTTGCAAGTCCTTCGATGTTGATCGTGTTAGAATACTGTTCATATAATACTTCTACACGGGACTCTAATTCTCCTTTTGTAAATACACCGAATTTTTCGAACATCTTGATAGATTTTTCTGTTGTTAATGTTGGGATTGCATCTACCATGCTTCTTAAGTTTGGAAGTCCTCTTCTCTCAGCTTCTGCTACCCATTCATCAGAATATCCGTTACCATTGAAGATAACTCTCTGATGCTCTGTTAATAATTCTTTTGTGATCTCGTGAGCTTCCATTGCTACTGCATCTGCTCCGCCTTCTACTTTCTCTAATCTGTCACAAACATCTGCAAATACATCTGCTACGATCGTATTTAATACAACGTTTGGATCAGAGATAGACTGTGTAGAACCAACCATACGGAATTCGAATTTATTTCCTGTAAATGCAAATGGTGATGTTCTGTTACGGTCTGTTGCATCTTTTTCAAATGCTGGTAAAGAATGTACTCCTGATGCAAGTCTGTCACCATGTTTAGATTCTGTAGCTTCTCCTCTTGTTACAAGCTGTTTTACAACATCCTCTAACTGATCTCCAAGGAAGATAGAGATGATTGCTGGAGGTGCCTCGTTAGCTCCTAATCTGTGGTCGTTTCCTGGTGTAGATGCTGACATACGAAGTAAATCTGCATGTTTATCTACTGCTGCAATAATGGAAGCTAAGATCAGTAAGAACTGATTGTTTTCATGAGGAGTTTTTCCTGGATCTAACAGATTCTTTCCTTCATTTGTTACCATAGACCAGTTGTTATGTTTTCCTGATCCGTTGATTCCTGCAAATGGTTTCTCATGAAGTAAGCATTTTAATCCGTGACGTCTTGCAACACGTCTCATTGTTTCCATTAATAACTGGTTGTGGTCTGTTGCCACGTTGTTTGAGTTATAAATTGGAGCTAATTCGTGCTGTGCTGGTGCTACTTCGTTATGCTCTGTCTTAGCACTGATTCCAAGTTTCCATGCTTCGATATTTAAATCTTTCATGAATCCTTCGATTCTTGGTTTGATGATTCCAAAATAATGGTCATCCATTTCCTGACCTTTTGGAGGCATTGCTCCGAATAATGTACGTCCAGTGAAGATCAAGTCTTTTCTCTGTTTATATTTTTCTTCATCAACTAAGAAATATTCCTGTTCTGGTCCAACGGATGTGCTAACACGTTTTACATTCTTATTTCCTAATACATTTAATAATCTTGTTGTCTGGATATCTAATGCCTGCATAGAACGAAGAAGTGGTGTCTTCTTGTCTAATGCTTCTCCTTTGTATGAGCAGAATGCTGTTGGAATACATAAGATACATGCATTCTCTGTTTCTTTGATGAATGCAGGTGATGTACAATCCCAGGCTGTATATCCTCTTGCTTCAAATGTTGCTCTTAATCCACCTGATGGGAATGAAGATGCATCTGGTTCACCTTTGATCAGTTCTTTTCCTGAGAACTCAAGTAAAACTTTACCATCGTCTGTTGGGTTAATGAAAGCGTCATGTTTCTCTGCTGTCACACCTGTTAATGGCTGGAACCAGTGAGTATAATGTGTAGCACCCTTTTCAATAGCCCATTCTTTCATCTCATTCGCAACTACGTCTGCAATTGCTGGATTTAATTCTGTTCCTTCTTCGATTGTCTTTTTCAGATCTTTGTAAACGGCCTTTGGAAGACGTGCTTTCATAACACTGTCGTTAAATACGTGGGATCCGAAGATTTCTGATACATTGATTTTTTCCTTCATAGAGTTCTTCCTTTCTTCTCTTACATTTGAAGCATAATCTATATATTTTTTCTTCTATTATCTAACTGATAGTAGAAAAAAAGGGGCGACAAACAATATGAAACTAATTGTTTGACGCCCTTGTCAGTAACTTCACTGGTTATAGGATACAATGATTCTTTTTGAAAATCAAGTCCTTTTTTGTATTTTATCTAGTACTTTTATTTGATCGTTTTTTCGACAGATTTTCCATTCACTGTTTTGATTCCTACCAGGCGGAACTTGTAACTCTTTCCTACTTTTGCTTTTTTCTTTGTGTATTTGTATGGTTTTACTTTAAACTTGTAGGATGTTCCTGCTACAAAGTAAATTGTAATTCCGATGGTTCTCCAATTCCTTCAATTTTGCCATCAAACATCATCCCGATACGGTCTGCATATTCTGCACAAAATTCCAGATCATGGGATACCATGAAAATCGTTCTTCCCTCATCTGCAAGTTTTTGTAAAAGCTCTCCAAATCTCCTGCTGTGTTCTCTGTCCATCCCTTTGGTTGGCTCATCTAGCAGCAAAATCTCTGGGTCTGCAAGCAATACCTTGACCAAAGCTGCCATCTGCTGCTGGCCGCCACTTAGATCATATGGATGTGCATACTTTTCTTTCATAAGATCTGCCATCTCTAACAGTTCATCGACTCTTTCCTCTTTGCCTTTTCCCATCTCCAACAGATCTGCAAACAGCTGATCTTTCTTATCTGCTTCCTTGCTTCTTCTATCTTAAAGCTTGGTTCTAAGTTAAATTTATCTTCCAAACGAAGAATCTGTGGAAGTGACTGTTCAAATGGATGATGCATTGATCTGCCATTTCCATCACATCTTCTAAATTATGGGATGTCAAAATAATCGTTAATCCAAATTCCTTATGTAATTTCTGAAGCATCACAAGAAAGTCATTTCTTACTGTGGGATCTAACTGTGCTGTTGGTTCATCAAGGATCAATACTTTTGACTGAATGTCAACTGCTCTTGCGATCGCCACCATCTGCTGAATCGCTACGGAATAGTTTTCCAATTCCTGTGTGGCATCAATTTCTAATTCCAGATTATCAAGGATCTTCTGTGCCTGTGTATTCATCGTCTTCCAGTCGATCCTCCCCATTTTCATTGGTTCTCTTCCGATAAAGATATTTTCTGCTACCGTTAGATTCGGACACAGGTTTACTTCCTGATAAACGGTGCTGATTCCATTGTTTCCCGCTTCTTGAGGGGATGTGTTAATAATACTTTTTCCATCCATGATGATCTCACCTGTCTCAAATTCCTCAACTCCTGTAAGAACTTTGATCAGTGTAGATTTTCCTGCACCATTTTCTCCCATTAAGGCATGAATCTCTCCTTCTCTCAATGTAAGCTGTGCATCGGACAGTGCTTTCACTCCCGGGAATGTTTTATTAATATGTCGCATGGATAGAACTGTCTTCTTTTCATCACTCATGACAATTCTCCTTTCTTTTCATGATTTTTGAGCCGATTTTAATGAAAATGCCCTGATTTTTGGTATAAAAATTACAGGATAAGTCAGATTGTTCTGACCCAGAGCCTGCAATCTTTATTTGTAGTATGATTGTTAATAGTTACATGTGTGTACTTAAGGGGATTTTCAACAATGTTTATTAATATGCACGTTTGTTAATAACTTCTTTTGTAGTATTATCTTTTGTAAATACCTGCTCATCTACATACTGGATCTTATCTACTTTTTCACCTTTCATGATCTTCTTAGCTAATTCAGCTACACGAGGTCCATGAAGTGGGTTACATTCAAATTCAGCATTGATCTCTCCAGACTGAACTTTCTTTAATGCTGCTTTGATCGCATCGAAAGAAATGATCGTTACGTCTTTACCAGGTGTTTTTCCTGCTGCTTTTAATGCATCGATTGCTCCGAATGCCATGTTATCATTCTGTGCTACTACAACATCAATGTCTTTGTTCTGTTTTAAGAAAGATTCCATAACTTCCTGACCTTTTGCCTGTGTAAATTCTCCTGTCTGAGAAGCAATGATCTTGAAGTTTTTCTGATCTTTGATTCCTTCTTTAAATCCTTTTGTACGTCCGATTTCTGCAGAAGAACCAATCGTTCCCTGTAATACAGCGATGTTTACGTCACCTTTTTCTTTTCCCTTTTCTTTAATTAACCATTCAGCCGCTTTCACACCTTCTTTTTTGAAGTCTGATCCAACCCATGCTGTGATCAGTGAATCATCAGAAGTTTTGATCTGACGGTCAACTGTGATAACTGGAATGTCAGCTTTCTTTGCTTCTTTTAAAACTGTTTCCCAACCTGTTTCTGTTACAGGTGCGATTGCGATCACATCAACACCCTGTGTGATAAATTCTCTGACCGCTTTTGTCTGATTTTCCTGTTTCTGCTGAGCATCTGCAAATGATAATTTAAATCCGTTCTTTGCTGTTAATTCAGATTTCATAGACTTTGTATTCGCTACACGCCAATCACTCTCAGCTCCAACCTGTGAAAATCCGATGTTGATCTCTGAAGCTTCCTTCTTTGAAGAACCACTGTCTTTCTTGTTTCCTCCACCACAACCAGTAAGCATTGTTCCGATCATCATTGTTGCAAGTAAACCTGCAGCCACCTTCTTAATACTTCTTCTCATTATGATTTCCTCCTTTTTCTTTTTTGATTTTTTCGTTTTCCTTAATTACAAGTTATATTTTACTTAAAATTGTATTTCTTTCAATGCAATTTCTTTTGCATTCGGTGGATTATTTTATGAAATTTTTATCTTGTCTGTTTAAAGTTTGATTTTTTTTGATAATGGTTTGAATTTTTTTGATTTTTGATTATTTTTTCTCTGCTTGTCTAGTCTTCGGTACAACTACGATCACCTTAGTTCCAATATCTGGTTCACTTTCAAGGATCAACCCATATTCTTCTCCATAATATAATTTAATCCGCCGATTTACATTTGCAATTCCAAACCCTGTTGTCCTGTTTACCCATATATCTTCATACATTTCTTTATTGATCTGAACTACCTGCTCAGGCTGCATACCAACTCCATTATCTTCAACAATCAGGAATATATTATTTTCATCATCTACACTGGAAATCTTTATCATTCCTTTTTCTCTTTGTTTTTTCAATCCATGATATAATGCATTTTCTACTAATGGCTGTAAAGTGATCTTTACAATATCATTTTTCTTGATCTCATCTGGGACATCAATAGAATATTCCATAATATCCCCGTATCTTAATTGTTGTATCTTTAAATAATTTTCAACATGCTCTAATTCTTCCCTGATCGTTATCTTATCTTCTCCGTGACTTAAACTTGTACGGAAAAAGCCAGACAAGGCAGCTACCATTTCTACCACTTTGTCATCCTGATGATCAATGGCAAGCCACATGATCGTATCCAATGTATTATAAAGGAAATGTGGATTAATCTGCTCTTGTAGTAACTGCAGCTCTTTTTTTCGAAGATTTTGTTGTTCTACTTTTACATCTTCGATCAATCTCTCTACCTTTTGTGCCATATGTTCGAAATTATTTGTTAAGATCTGCAGCTCTTCTGTTGTATTTTGAGGTCCATGTACATCAAAATTTCCCTGCGCCACTTCCTTTGTCATCTCACATAACTGTCTGACTGGATAACTAATGCTTTGCGAAATCAATTTCGATAATTTCCATGTTATCAGAGACAAAAACAATACAGCGATCAATGTGATCGTGATCGTATGCATGATTTCTTTTTCCAGTTTTACACGCATACTCTCCATATTCCCAATCTCATAGTAAATGTATTCGGATACTTTTTCTTTAATGATCTCTGTAAATACATTCACATTTAATCTTAATCTCTGATTATTTTCCATATAATCGTTTTTTAGATCTGAATGTTCAATTTCTTCAATGGAAATCTTCAGATTATCCAACAGTTTTCCTATCTGTCTCGTTCTTAATTTACTTTCATCTGTTACAGCATTTTTATTCAGTTCCTTTACCAGCTCCTTCGCTTCCTTAATCTCCTCATATGGTTTCATCGCATCAAAACTCTCTGCACCGATAACAATACGATACATTTTATAATCCATATCCTCTGAAAATGAGAAATTAAACTTGCTAGCTACTGATACGTTTTTTACCGCCTCATTATAACTTTCATTAAAATTTATCATGATAACAAGAAGCGTGATAATCCCCACTAACGCAGGAATTATCACGACCATCCTTAACCATTTTAGTTTTTTTTCTATTGAGAACTTCCGAAATCGAGCAATAAATTCTCTCACATATTTTTTCATTACATCCTCCTTGATCTATATTCACTCGGAGTACATCCTTGCGTTTTTTTAAACAGGTAGCTAAAGTAATGTGGATCCTTATATCCCACTTCATAGCTGATCTGTGATGCCTTCATATCTGTAAAACAAAGCATTTCTTTTGCTTTATCCATTCTGACTGATGTCAAAAATTCCACAAAAGATTTCCCTGTTTCTTGTTTAAACGTTGTACTAAAATGACTGCTGCTTAATCCAACCTGATCTGCAACATCACTCAACGATAATGTTTCTTCTTGATAATTTTTCACAATAAATTCTTTTGCCTCCGTTATCAATGAAGAATGTTTCTTCCCTAATCTTTCATTTCGCATTCTGATCGCTTGTCTGATAAGTTCTTCGATATACTCCGCTGCTTTCTCTCCTGTTGAAACTGCAGCGATCTGTTGTTTGTAATCCTTAAACGTGCGATCGATATTTGCTTTCTCAACTCCCATTTTCTCAACGAATTTCATAACACCTACCTGTATATTAATCAGCATATACTGACAAAACATAAAGGAATCCATATTAGATTTTCCTAATGTCTTGGTATAATCCTCTACAAATAAATGTACAGCTTCTTCTTTTCCATTTTTCAAAAACTCTTCCAGCGATTCTGAATTTACTTTGGTAAAATCTACTTGCTGCAGATCTTCTGCTCTTTCTATCTTTTCATTATCTAATTTATCAAAAAACACTGCTTCATTCCCAGAAGACTGATACTGGTATGCAAAAGCCTTGCTTGCACTATCGTAAGATTCCGAAAGGTTATGTAATCGTTCCACTGCACGTCCAATCCCTGCAAACCATTGTAGTTCTTTCTCTTTTTTCATACGCTTTGTCAATGCTGCAACATAATCTTTTGCCACTTGTATGGTTTCCTCTTTATTCTGTGCCTTGATCATTAAAATATAGCCCTCTGTTACACGGTGAAAAACAATCATATTTTCAAACTGACTACTTACTTCTTCTACGATCGCATCTTCTTTGGTACGAAGATCATATACTGCCTCTGTATCATTCTCATTCTTTGAAAATATTTTAAATAA